>Ga0182027_10001739_pt1 | contig 35938 bp, 27 predicted proteins | sample 712E1DmetaG_FD_121300 | JGI IMG/M metagenome (GOLD analysis project Ga0182027, IMG submission 121300) | Permafrost microbial communities from Stordalen Mire, Sweden - 712E1D metaG (Illumina Assembly) | ecosystem: Environmental > Terrestrial > Soil > Wetlands > Permafrost | place: Sweden...
AACGGAGAGTTGACTGGCGTTCAAGGGCGGAAAAAATTCTTTGAACCGGAACCCTTTGAAATGGCATTTATTCCTGCCGGGAATTTTATGATGGGACCAAGCGATCAGGATGCCGTATGGGCAATGAACAGTATCTCAAAATCTGTTACTGTTGACGCTTTCTGGATGGACCAAACCGAAATCACAAATAATAAATATCGCCAGTTTGTATATTACGTTCGTGATTCTATTCTGAGGACAAAACTTGGGAATGCCAGTGTTCCTGACAGACAGTATTTTATGGTTGATAAAGATGGAAATGCTATCGAACCAAATGTGATTAACTGGGATGAAAAGATAGATCCAAGAGAAGAGACTACAAAAGCTACAATTGAAGAGATGTATTATCCGCCTGAAGAAAGATTCGACGGAAAAAAACAGGTTGATGTCAGAAAGCTAAACTATTCCTATTTCTGGGTTGATTACCAACAGGCTGCAAAATCAACTTACAAATATGATTACGCAAATAATACAGGTAAATACGAAGGTAAGGTTACAAATATTGACGGTACACGTACAGATGTAAAAGACCGCTCATCCTTTATCAAACACAATATCATTAATATTTATCCCGATACTCTGTGCTGGATTCGTGATTTTACCTATTCATTCAACGATCCTCAGGCTTCACTTTATTTCTGGCATCCATCTTATGATGACTATCCTGTAGTGGGTGTATCCTGGGTACAGGCTACAGCATTCAGTGTCTGGAGGACAAACTACATGAACAGTGCTCTCAGAAAGAACGGAGTAGCCGATGTGCATGCATACAGGCTGCCACTTGAAACAGAATGGGAATATGCAGCAAGAGGAGGTCTTGACCTTTCAATGTATCCATGGGGCGGACCATATACCCGTAACTATAAAGGTTGCTTCCTGGCCAACTTCAAACCCTTACGTGGTAATTATATTGACGATGGAAATGTTTATACAGGAAAAGTAGGATCATATGAACCAAACGAATATGGATTGTATGATATGTCAGGAAACGTTGCTGAGTGGACATGCTGTGCATACTCACCTTCAGCATACATCTTCCAGCACGATCTTCAGCCAAACTATGAGTATAATGCCACACCACAGGATCCCCCGGTAATGAAAAGGAAAGTAATCCGTGGCGGATCGTGGAAAGACATAGCATATTTCCTTCAGACAAGTGCAAGAGATTATGAATATCAGGACTCTACAAAATCATATGTCGGATTTCGTAACGTTAGATCTTATATTGGTGTAAATTAAATAATTAGAAATAACCTTAAAATAATCAGGTAAAATGAGCCTAGCAGAATTAGTACAAAGCAGCGGATGGAAGAATTTCATCGCTAAATTATATGGTTTAGGAGCTTCGGTTGTATGTGTTGGTGCATTGTTTAAAATACAGCACTGGCCAATGGCAGGAACCATGCTTACTGTTGGTCTTCTGACAGAGGGTGTTATATTCTTCTTTTCAGCATTTGAACCATTACATGAAGAGGTTGACTGGTCACTGGTATATCCTGAACTTGCAGGAATTCCGGAAGACGAAACCCCGGAGCTTGCATCGCATGGAGGAAAATACCATGGTGGTGTTTCTGGCGGAGGCGGTGGTTATGGCGGAGGTTCCGGAGCAGTTGCCCTTGCTAAATTTGATGAGATGCTTGAGAAAGCAGAGATCTCTCCTGATTTATTCCAGAAACTGGGTGTCGGAATGAAAAAGCTTAGCGAATCAACCGCAAACATGAATGCCATGGGAGATGTTTCTGCCGCTTCTTCAAAGTATATGAATACAATTAACAATGCTAATGATTCACTTGGAAAACTATCAGACTCTTACCAGTCAACAACCAAGTTAATTAATGAAACAGGTTCTACATATCGTAATATGGCTGATTCATTATCAGTAATTGAAGTAGGTGGAAAATCATATCAGCAACAACTGGAATCACTTAACAAAAACCTTTCTGCTCTTAATGCAGTTTATGAACTCCAGCGTAAAGGAGTAGACGATCATCTAAAAGAATCTGATTCACTTTACAAAGGAATTCAGGGTTTAATGAAAGATCTTTCAGAATCAGCCGGTGATACTAAAAAATACCGCGAACAGATAACTAAGCTTAACGATAACCTTTCGGCATTGAACAATGTCTATGGGAATATGCTCGCTGCTATGAATGTTAAATAACGTGGCTTATTTTATCTAACTAAACTACCTACAAAATGGCTCACGAAAAGCTATCTCCGCGACAAAAAATGATCGGTATGATGTACCTGGTGCTTACCGCCATGCTTGCACTTAACGTATCAAAAGAGGCTGTTGAAGCATTTAGAAAAGTTGATAATGGTCTTACGCAGACAATTAAAAACTATTCTCTTAAAAATGACGTAATATATCGCGAATTCGATAGGGCAGCTGCTGAAAACCCTACAAAGGCCGGAAAATACAAAACAGCTGCATACCAGGTTAAAGAGCGGGCAGATGAGGCATACAATTTTATACAGGGACTTAAGATCGAAATAATCAAAAAAACTGAAAAAGATCCCGAAACTCCTGCTGTTAAAGGAAATGAAGTTATTATTGACAAAGTTGAAAAGCATATTGATGACACTAACGTACCATCTGAAATTCTGATCGGAGCTAACGAAAATGGAAAAGCCAACGACCTGAAGGCTCTTCTTGCAGAGTACCGCCAGTTTCTTATCACCACCCTTGACGGTAAAAATCCTACTGCAGAAGAGGCTTTGAAAAAAAGCCTTAGCACCGATGACGGGATAAATAAAGATGGCGAAAAGGAACGCTGGGAGAATCTTAACTTCCAGACATTACCCATGGTTGCAGTTATTTGTATCCTGTCAGAGTATCAGGTCAACGTCAGAAACGGGGAGACTGAAGTTCTTAACTACCTCTATTCCCAGATTGATGCATCCTCCTTTAAATTTACTAAACTCGATCCGATTGTTATTCCTACAACTTCTAATTATGTTACCCTTGGAAGCGATTTCGAAGCACGGGTATTTATTTCCGCTACGGATTCAACTTCGTTTCCTGTAATTACTGTAGGCGATACTAAACTTCCTCTTGATGAATCAGGAAAAGGAATTTATAAAGTTCGTGCTACCTCAACCGGTCCTAAAAAATGGGGTGGGATAATCGCTCTTAAAGCTCCGGATGGTTCAACTAAAAATTACTCGTTCGAAAATTCATATTTTGTTGGCGAACCGAATGTTATAGTATCTCCCACTGCTATGAATGTTATGTATATGGGTATTCCTAACCCGATCGACGTTTCTGTACCGGGTATTAGTCCTGATAAGATTCATATCAAAGTTGTAAATGGAACTTTTTCTACAGAAAGAGTTAAAAAATCAGGCGGAAAGGATTATTTTAAAGGGAGCTGGGCCGTTAAGCCTAATGCCGTTGGACAAGATGTACAAGTTATTGTAACAGCTGATATTAATGGCAAACCAACACAATATGCTCCGTATCCATTCAGGGTAAAATCTATTCCTACGCCTGTTGCGGTATTTGGTGGTAAAAGTACAGGCAGCATTTCAAGAGCTGATGCTCTTGTACAGCAGGGTGTCTTTGCCATAATGCCTGATTTCGACTTTGAGCTTAACTACACTGTTACGGCTTTTACAATTTTTTATACCAATCAAGGAATGGACATTGAGGAACCTTGTTCATCGAGTAATCTGACTCCAAAACAGAAACAGGCGTTGAATGGGCTGACAAGAGGCAAAAACCTTATGATTAAAGATATCAAAGCAGTAGGTCCCGATGGTAAAATACGAGACCTGAATGCCATAATATTAAAGATAAACTAGTATCAAAAAACATATCATCATGAATAAGAAAATGCTTTTGGGAATTATCGCCCTTTCACTTTCAGGCCTCGTAAATGCCCAGAGTTTTGGTGATATTTACCAGAAATCGATGCCGGATGCTAAAAAAATAAATTACCCATATCTCAGGGAAGCCGATGTTATCTGGTCAAGAAAAGTGTACCGGATGATTGATCTTCGTGAGAAGATGAATCAATCGCTGTATTATCCAACAGCCCCAACTCTCGATGGCAGGCAAAGTTTCATAAATATTATTCTCGATGAAATCAAGTCAGGCAAGCTTATTGCTTATGATACTCAAAATAGAAATGTACCTACCACTTATGGTGATATACAAATAAAATTGGGAGCCGTTGATAAGCATGTATCCGTTCAGTTAAATGCTGCAGGAGCCGTAAAAGATTCTGTAGTTAAACAGGAAGCAAAACCGGAGGAAGTGAAATCATTGCTTCTGTACGAAGAATGGTATTTCGACAAGAAACTTTCAAAACTCGATGTCAGAATTATAGCTATACAACCGGTCTATATGGGTTTTGATGAGCAGGTTGGAAGAGCAAAGAAGATAGGGTTATTCTGGATCAAATTTGACGAAGTAAGAGATGCCCTCGCAAAAAAAGAGGTTTTTTCAAGTAATAACGATGCTCAGAGAATATCCTTTGACGATCTATTCATGCAACGCAGATTCGATGGTAATATTGTTGGAGAATCAAATGTTTACAACGACAGAATTATTTCAGACTACCAGATAGGGAAGTCCTCTCTTTTTGAAGCTGACCGCATTAAAACCGAACTGTTCAACTTTGAACACGATCTTTGGGAATACTAATATATTGTATAAAAAGAGAGGCTGTCATAATACAGCCTCTTTTTTTGTCTGAATATCTTGCCCCCCCTTTGGGGGGATGTGGGCTCTTCTATAAGAACTTTTCTTTAGTCGAGTTCTTAACATCCTCAAGATATTGCTTGATATTCTGTTCTTCTTCCTTTTTAACTATCAGAAGGACATCGTCGGAATCAACAACGATATAGTCTTTGAGTCCCTGGATAACAGCTATTTTCCCTGGAGAAATATTAAAAATATTTCTTTCATTTTCATACGAAAATATTTCTCCCCTGATCAATGAGTTTCCCTTTTTATCGACAGACGAATGCTCGTAAAGCGAACTCCAGGTTCCAAGATCGGACCAACCTATATCTGTACACATAACATATACATTCTCGGCTTTTTCCATAATCCCGTAATCAATTGAAATGCTCCTGCATTCAGCATAAGTCTTTCCTATAAAGCTATGTTCCTGTTTTGTTCCAAACAGATCTCTGCCTTCATTGAACACTGTATACATATCCGGCATATGCTTCTCAAATGCCGAAAGGATTGCCTTAATATTCCAGATGAAGATCCCCGAATTCCAGTAAAAATCACCGCTTTCAATAAAGACTTTTGCAAGGTCAATATCCGGTTTTTCAGTAAATGTCTTAACCTTCAACAGGTTCCTATGCCCTTTTACAGGTTTCTTCTGATCGGCCTGTATATACCCGTATCCCGTTTCGGGTCTGTCGGGTTTTATTCCGAGAGTAATAAGTGCATCATTCCCTTCTGCAAAGTCAAAGCAGTTTTGAATTACATCACTGAATTTTTCTTCTTTAACAATCAAATGATCAGCTGGAGTAACTGCAATTACTGCATCCGGATTTTCCTTTAAAATCCTGAATGTTCCATAGGCAAGACATGGTGCAGTATTTCGGCGAAAAGGTTCTCCAAGTACACGGGATGGATCAATACCCAGTTGTTCAATAACAATATCTTTATGTTCAGCATTTGTAACTATGAAAATATTTTTTTCGGGGCAGCTTTTTTTAAACCGCCTGTATGTCTGCTGAATCAGGGTCTCCCCATTTCCTACAATGTCAAGAAATTGTTTTGGTCTTTCACGACGGCTCAGAGGCCAGAAACGACTCCCTACTCCTCCTGCCATTATAATTACATACCTATTATCCATAAGAAACATTTATTACAACAATTTATACAAATATATAATTAATTATGCAGACGGGTTTCAAAAACCTTATTAACAGAAATACCATAAATATTAGTAATTTTGAGGGTGCTTAAATATAGAAGAATGATTAAGTTCCTTACACAATTCGGGCGTTACTTCCTGCTCCTGAAGAAGGTGTTTTCAAAACCGGAAAAACCAGTTCTTTATTACAAACAAACTTTAAGGGAGTTGGTATATCTGGGTCTGAATTCAATTGGCATTATTGCTATTATCTCCTTCTTTATGGGAGCAGTTATAACCTTGCAGACAGCGTATAATACTGAAAATCCGATTTATCCCAAGTATCTAATTGGTCTCGGTTGCCGCGATTCAATGATCCTTGAGTTTTCGTCCACGATTGCTGCACTCATCCTTGCCGGAAAAGTCGGTTCTAATATTGCATCTGAAATCGGAACAATGAGGGTAACAGAACAAATAGACGCCATGGAAATTATGGGAGTCAATTCTGCTTCTTACCTTATACTCCCAAAAATGATTGCAACCCTTCTATTTAACCCAATACTTACACTGATCGCAATAATTATCGGGATTTTCGGAGGGTGGATAGCTGGCACACTTGCCGGAGTTATTACTTCGGAGAATTTTATCTATGGAATTCAATATGCATTCATACCCTATTATATTGTTTATTCATTGATAAAAACAGTATTCTTTGCCTTCATAATAACCAGCGTTTCAGCTTTCCAGGGATACTATGTCGATGGCGGATCACTTGAAGTAGGACGTGCAAGCACGAAGGCTGTTGTTTACAGCAGTGTATTAATATTGCTCTTCAATGTAATACTGACTCAAATTCTGCTGTCATGATAAGAGTAATAAAACTGAATAAATCTTTCAATGGGAAGGCTGTCCTGGAGAATATCTCAGTAATATTCGAAACAGGCAAAACTAACCTCATAATAGGCAGAAGCGGGTCGGGTAAAACAGTTCTGCTTAAATCCATTGTTGGACTCCATGAGATCGATAGCGGAGAGGTCTGGTATGAGGACACATTATTTAATAAACTCGATTTTGCCGGGAAAAAAAAGATCAGGAGCGAGATGGGTATGCTATTCCAGGGGAGTGCACTTTTCGATTCACTGACAGTTGAACAGAATGTCCGATTCCCTCTAGATATGTTCACTGATAGTTCTTTAGAAGAGAAAATTGAAAGAGTAAATTTTTGTCTCAACAGAGTTGATATTATCAATGCTAACAATCTATTCCCTTCTGAATTATCCGGAGGAATGAAGAAAAGAGTGGCCATCGCAAGAGCAATTGCGTTAAATCCAAAGTATCTCTTTTGTGATGAACCCAATTCCGGTCTCGATCCCATTACAGCCATCCTTATTGATGCACTCATCAAAGAACTGACAGAAGAGTATTCAATGACAACAATTGTAAATACTCACGATATGAATTCCGTAATGGAGATCGGAGAAAAAATCATTTTTATAAGTGACGGGGTTAAATGTTGGGAAGGGAATAAAAACGACATTCTCAATTCAGACTGTGGAACACTTAATGATTTTGTATTTGCAAATTCTCTTGCGAAAAAGCTTAGAACTGTAAGCAAATAACCACGAGCATCTATTTTTTAATCTCCTCGTAGTCGATATATTCACCTATTTCCTTAGAAACCTTTTTGGGAGGCATATTATTTTTCCTATCCGTTTTGTGTATGCGTGATGAAGACCTCCCCTCTTTCCCGAAATTTATGAAAGATCTGATTATCAGGTAACCAATTATGCCGATTAATATATATCGAATCAGAATCATAGTTGTTAAAATAATTATTCAATCAGAATCATTGGCTTGTCATTTTTTTCCTTGGGTCTGTTCCCAAATACCAGGTTCATTCCTAACCTTAAATTAAATGTATTCCAGTTGGCCGGAAGAGGAATGGAGCTGTTATCATTCTTAATTATATTCCACATAATTGGAATTCTGTCGGTAACCAGGTAAAACTGGGCTACGCCGGCTCTGAAGGCCAGTCCTGCGCCAAGATTATCCCACTGATAATTTTCAGCTGTATAACTCAGACTTGTTGAAAAAGCATTACCAAGGTTAATATTTGCAGATAAAGTCAGAGCCTCTCTTATCTGGCTTCCAATTATCTTGCTGTATGATAACAGGCCTAAAGTGATTTGTTTTGTAACATTATAGCTCCCCCCTAGTGAAATTCCAAATGGGAGGTAAGTAGTAAACGGTGCATTTGTTTTGGAAACAATGAAAGCGTTTTTAAGAGAATCCAGCATATCGTTTCCAAGTTCTTTAAAACTTTTTGTGCCATTGAAAACATCGAGCATATTCAAGCCACTGAATTCAAACTGGTTATTGGCCTTTAAGTTCGTTACATCTTTAGTCCATCTTATAAATCCGAGATCAGTAATCGAAGCTGAAATAACTATCCTGTCAGTAAAATCATACGTAGCGCCGATATCCAGACCGAGACCCATGTTTTTCTTCCCAGAAACAAAGTCAGCTATACCACTTGATGTTTTAAATCTGTTGTCATCAATCACAATACTTTCTATATTTTGTTTTGAATCCGTAGAAACATTTACCGGACCGCTTATATTAACAGAAAGGTCGGCATCAAGAGTGTGAGTGTAATCATCATTTACAGTTATTCCTAATGATTTATTGTCAATTGAGGCGTCAGCAATTCCGAATAGCAGTTTGCCCTTTATTCCAACCCTTAATTTATCAGTAAAATTTCTTGAATATCCTAATCCAAACTCTCGGTAATATTTTATATCGCCTCTCAGGGAGGATAGATCTATTTTGCTTCCGACAAATTCTTCATTTCCTTTTAAAGCAAGTTTAAAAAGATCTCCCGGCAGCACAATATTACCATCAATCCGGTCATTTATATCGAGAAAAACATACCCGTCTTTCCCAACTGAAAATCCAACCCCTAATAATTGAATTGCAACTTCAGGCACTATTGAATTTTTGTCCTTTATCTTGGCAAGGAACTTATTAACATCATAATCGGGATGAAGAAATGAAATTATTGAATCTTTTGACTGACCCTTCATGAATATATCCGAGAAGTTCACAAAATTGTTGTTAATATTCAGATTAATACCAGACACTACCGGTAGTCCGATATATACCGAGTTGGATGGCCTTAATGCAGGATTTAGTATATGATTTTGAGGCAGATTCATAAAGTACATTACCTGGCTGTTCTGAGCTGCTGCATCGGCCAGGATAACTGCCAGTAATAGTATCAGTACGTATTTTATTTTCCCGATCATATAACTTGCTTATAAATGTTCAATTTAGGTTTATATCTGGTTTAACAACCAGTGCGGCGCTAAAATTAATCCTGTAATCGGAATAGATCTTAACATCCTGGGATCCATTTCCTGCAGTATTGAGAGTAAACGAAAAGATCAGCTTATCAGCATTTTTGGAAAAGCTGAAAAACTCTCTGGTAAATTCGATAGTGGTGGAAGTTTCTGTGACACCCAAGGATTTGCCATTATTGTCTACAGGTGCCGGCTCCAGAATGTCTGTTGCATTAACTGTGCTCTTAATAGATTTAGTCTTTGAATCATAAAGACTCATTTTTAAAGAAACCCCTAGAGGAAACCCATTTATTGCTTTAATGTCAACTCGTAAAAATTGAAAGTCTTCAGTTTTCATCGAGTTATCTTTCATAAAATTGTCAGCAGTATCGGTAAACTGCAGGTTATTTATTGTCAATTCCATCGGCAAATCAACTTCGAGTGACCCTAAAAGGTGGTTGGGGCCTAAAATATAATCTCCGGTCTGATTGCTCTTAGCTGAAGAGGTCAATATAGCTGTACCGGAAAAGTTTAACATCTCAGGAGGAAGTGAGATCAGGTTCTGTAAATTGGAGTTGGTTTTATCTATAATATATGATGCTGTAATCTCCTGCTGGGCCGGTATATTTGGGCTGACCAGAGTAAACGGAGCAAGGTTGAGAGGTATAGTTTTATCTTTCCCTTGCCCGGAAACATTCAAATTTATTTTAATAGGATCCGGAAAAGAATTAGAATAATTAAACTTTATTGAAGGGTTCAGGAACTGAAAATCTCCCGAGATGTGACTCAAAATATTATGAATATTCAGATCGTAGCTGGTTGGATCAATAATTGCAATCTTCTGAACGAGAGTTCCTTTTGAAAAATCGGATATCTTCAAATCGACAACAGAGTCTTTTCTGAAAACGATTGTAACAAACTTGTCCTGATCGTATACTACAGTGTCATTAGCTTTTACAATGTCACTGAGTGAAATATCGCCCTTGACGCCAGATATAGCCAAAGTGGGTGAGATATGCGCCTGCTTCGAGAGCCCGTAGGTCCCTTTTATGCATCCTGTGATTGAGAGAGCCATTATCATTGAAATAAACAGGAATGATCTTTTAATCATAATCTTTCTCATTTAATTTCTGTGTCTATTTTATAATTATAAAGAAATCTGTCTGTGCCGCCGACAATAAGATGCCAGCCGCTTTTATCCGACAACTTCCCGATTGAGAACATAGATGCCCCTCTCAGAGGGAATCCATTCATTGTTTTGCCGTTCTTTCCGATCATGTAGATCAGATTCTTTTTAACATCAAACACCCCGATTTTTCTGTCGGTAGATGAGAAGATAAAATTAATCGGTCCACCAAGATCATCTGAGCCAAATTCCCTAGTAAAAATCTGCGATCTGTTATGGTTATAAAGATACAATATACCTTTATCAATAAAAATATATTCGCCAAAACCATCACCATCTACGTCAAAAATATCGAATGAGTGTTGATCTGAAAATTTCCTGATACTGAACTTTTTAACGCTGCCGTCGAAATATATATGTTGTATTGTTCCATCGGGAGATGAACAGACCACAGAGGGATCTGATGCCATGTTCAAGCGCATTGATGACCCGACAGCTTTAGTGACCGGTTCTTTCAGGTTCATCCTTCTGTTCCCGGTTCGGTCAAGAAAATAGACGGCGCTTTCATCAGCAGCTACAATATAATCTTTCCCTGAAACTTTAAAATAATTTATCTCTGCCTTTACATTGCCGGTGGTTCTGAAAGGAGTCCATCCCTTTACAACATTACCAGTTTTGTCGTATGAATATATCATCTTGTCTTCGCCGGCGATAAATAGCCTGTAATTCAGGTTATTGTCATAGTCGAACATTGCCATAGAGTTAGTTGCCGGGGATCTGAGCTTTACGGGATATCTCTCAACATAATTACCATTTCTATCGAGGATATGAATATAATTCCTGCCGGAAAACAGTAACTGATACTTCCCGTTCCCGTAATAATCAATCATATAAATTGTACTTGTAATCCTCTCATTCAGTGGTACTTTCCACAGAACACGACCAGCTGCGTTAATCAGGTATGTATTATTCTTCATATCCTGAATGAAAATCTCTTTCGCTCCTGTTGTATGATTTGTAAAAAAGAATGGTTTTATACTTGCCACAGTATCAAGCAAGGTTTCCCATTCCGTTGTAGATTCTTCCCTGGCCTCTTCCCTGAATTTGATTGACAGGCTGTTATATATCATTCCATTACTCGATGCGAACTGGTAGCCGGCAGCCTGAATTTTTTTGAGTGAGTTTTTATTCGATTTGAGAGCATTAATGATATCTTCATTCAGGAACCCTGCCAGGTAATCGATAATACGGCTCGGAATACAAAAGAAATAATACCCGGCTCGACTGGGCAGAGTATTCTGGAAATCGCGATATGTAAGATCATTTGCCAGTGTTTTGTTGAGGATATTGTCGTATAGTAATTTTGATATTGTAGCATATGAGTTTCCTGCAACCATATAATGATCATAAAATGCAAAATAGGTTTCATTAAAATCGGGGGCGAATCCTGGCAGCAGAACTCTTATCAGGCCTTTGAAAGAGGTCCTGTAGACGGGGATTTTAACCTGATCGTCTGGCTCAAAATAGAGAATTTCATTTTTTGCACCAGGTTCTTCAAGAAAAAGTTGCTCAGCCTGAACACGATTAGTTAATTCATATATAATCAAAGTATTATCAATAACAGGTCTTCCTTTCATATCAATTATTGCCCGTGTTATCTCTCCGCCTGTATATGGTTTAATCTTACCTGCAAGATCTGCTGCTTCCCTTGATACGGAGGTATCAGACACATTGTGAAGATTCAGAGAGGGGAGAATCAGTGTTTCAAAAAGTACCGTTGATGACGGCAATATCTTATAAGTATGAAAATCCCTGGAAGGAAGTGTTTTGTACTTGTAAAGTAATTCAGATGAATCGGGACTTTCAGTATAACCGCTCAGAACGAGTCCATCTTCACTGATATAAATATCTCCTCCTGCCGTTCCGGCCAGCCTGGCAACTTTATCTGAAAATTCTTTTCTGCCTTTAATCAACAGAGGCTGGAGAAGATACGGGAGATTAGGAAATACTACAAATATTTTATCCGCATTTTTCCCGGATGCCAGTAATACTCTTGAAAACCCCGGTACATTTCTGACATCATTACCCCTTCCTGTCTGAATAGCTGCTCCTTCAACCAACGCTTTCGAATTACTGAATACTATTAACCCGGAAATAAGCGAAATGTATGCCGTGTCTTTCCGGCTGTCAGCGTTAAAAGGAATCTCAATAACTGAATTCCCATTTAGTTTGGTTTCTGTCACCTCTCTAATTCCCGATGAACTCAACATCTCTTTGATGTGCCTTGACCTTATGTCGCCTGATACCGGCATAGAAAGCATAGGAATGATTCCCCCTTTCCTGTCGGGGTGAAATGACATGATTGCAGCACCCTCATTAAATAACTTCTTAAAGTTCTGCTTATTCAACAGGTCAGCAAGATATTTCAGCTCCTGGTTAAACCTGTCCAGTTCCTTTACCTTTCCTGCTTCTCCAAATAATCCTCTTCCGGTTGTCAGTGAATTCAGGAAACTCTTAAGGTCAACCGTTTCTATTACAACACAGGCATCCGGAGAAATTGCTTTGTAAGGATCTGTAAAAAGATTCTTTCTGCCCTGTTGGAGAAAATATCCCATTATGGCAAGACCTGAAATCAGGAGTATCACCGATATAATAGCGATTCTCTTACCCACTCTCGGATTATTAATAGTTTTATCCAAAATTAGCAAATAAAAGTTTATACCTGTTGCAGACAGTTATTTAACAATAAATAGTCAAGATTCCTTTGGAACCTGACCTGTTTGGCACGTAATTTGAATTATGGTTATTATACCGACAATCTCAATCATATCCCTGACCACTCAGGGCAGCCAGGTCAAAACCCTGGCTTTTTTTAGCTTAAAATGGCCGATACCCGATTATTTCTCTCACTTCTCTCACAGTTTTTGAGGCACTGGCCCTGGCTTTTTCCGCACCATCTGCAACAACCTTTGAAAGAAATTTATTATCAGAGAGTATATCATTGATCCTTAGCCGTATTGGTTCTGTAAACTTTATAATATCCTCAGCAAGTTGCTTCTTCATATCTCCATAGCGGATTTCACATGAGGCAAATTTATCTGTGAAATATTTAACAGTTTCCTGATCTGAAACTACATTCATAATGGTAAACAGGTTCTTCACAGGCTCTGTTGGTTCCTGGCCGGGTGCTGTCGGACCGGTATCGGTAACCGCTCTCATCACTTTTTTCTTTATCTCCTTTGGTGTATCAGCGAGAAAAACACCATTTCCTTCGCTTTTACCCATCTTTCCGGTACCATCCAGTCCAGGTATTTTAACAAGCTCTTGGCCAAAATTATATGCATCAGGCTCCGGAAAGTAGTTTACCTCATACATCATATTAAATCTCCTGGCAAATCTGCGTGTCATCTCAAGGTGCTGCTCCTGGTCCTTCCCTACGGGAACTTTATTAGCTTTATGAATTATAATATCGGCAGCCATCAGTACAGGATAAGTCAATAATGCTGCATTAATATTATCGGGTTGTTTTCGGATTATTTCCTTAAACGAAGTGGTTCTTTCCAGTTCACCAACATAGGCATTCATATTCAGCAAAAGATATAACTCTGAAACTTCCGGAACATCGCTCTGAATGAAAACGGTTGCAACTTCCGGGTCAATACCGCATGCAAGATATTCTGCCAAGATCTGTTTGATATTCCCGTGAAGGTCTTCGGGTTTAGGATGAGTTGTAAGCGCATGATAATCTGCAATAAAGAAATAACAGTTATTCTCATTCTGCATTTTGAGAAAGTTCTTTATAGCACCGAAATAATTTCCAAGATGCAGGTTTCCCGTCGATCTGATACCGCTAACAACAGTGTCCATTGTAATCTTCAATAAAATTTCACCGCAAAGGTAATAAAAAATGGCGCAATGGCGCAATGGCACAATGGCATAATGGGAATTCCAGAAAATCGTTAAGCCGTTGAACCGTTGTGCCTCAACGTCGTTGTACCGTTGAGCCTTTTTTACTACCTTTGCCCGATTAAAATAAAAATGGCCATGGAATCGACAAGACAGAAAAAAGTATCGCGTTTAATTCAGAAAGAACTGGCCGACATCTTTCTTAAAAGAGGAAACGAATTCGCCCACGGAAAGTTAGTCTCAATAACAAGGGTGAGGGTCAGTCCCGATCTCTCTTTTGCTAAAGTCTATATAAGTATTTTCCCGACAACAAACCAGGACATCGTACTCAAGGCAATAGAGGAACACAGCTCTAAGATCAGATTTAACCTTGGTCAGAAAGTAAGGTCCCAACTCAGGATAGTACCGGATATTGCCTTCCATATTGATGATAGCCTTGACTATATTGATAAAATAGACAAGTTGCTGAAATCCTGATATATATATATATGCAGTACGAGCCAATAAAAAGATCACTCGGCAGATTCTTCGCAGGATCTCTGTTTCTGAGAAAGACTCTCTATTTTCTTCTTGACCTCCTGCTTCTCCGTACCTGGCATGTTAAAAAAGCATTAAGGAAGATTGCCCGTCAATTCCCTGGTGAAGCATCTGTTCTGGACGCCGGTTCGGGATTTGGACAATACACCTGGCGTATGGTCAGGATGAACAGCCGGTGGAAGTTCAAAGCTATTGATATCAACAAAGAACAGATTGACGACTGTAACATTTTTTTCGGAAAAACAGGATTGTCGCACCGGGTTTCTTTTTACACTTGTGATCTCACAACTCTGAATGACCTCGATTATTATGACATCATTCTGTCGGTAGATGTAATGGAGCATATTGAAGAAGATATCCTGGTTTTTCAGAATTTCTACAAATCGCTTAAAAACAATGGTATTTTACTGATATCCACTCCTTCTGATAAAGGTGGCTCCGATGTACACGGTGAACAGGAAGAATCATTCATAGATGAACATGTAAGAGATGGATACAGCATTAATGATATTACCGAAAAACTTTCACTTGCCGGCTTCAGAACTATTGAGGCAGGTTATACTTACGGAAAACCCGGAAATATCTCATGGCGATTGTCTATGAAATATCCGATTGAGATGCTGAATGTCTCTTACCTCTTTTTCCTGCTTCTTCCTTTTTATTATTTGATTCTTTCTCCTGTTTCAATAATTCTTAACATTTTTGATCTCTGTTTAACTCATAAAATCGGAACCGGGTTGCTGGTCACCGCCAGAAAGCAAGAAAAGTGAAGCTCTCATTATACATAGCAAAAAGATACCTGTTCGCAAAAAAATCGCGGAATGCAATAAACATTATTTCGGCGGTTTCTGTGGCCGGAGTAGCAGTTGGCACAATGGCCCTGATAATTATTCTTTCCGTTTTTAACGGACTTGAAACAATGGTAAGTGCCATCTTCAACACTTTTGATCCGGATATTAAAATAACGGCTGCAGAGGGCAAAACATTCATTGCCGACACTGCACGTCTGAAACTTCTTGCAAAAGTTGAAGGATTATCCTGTTATTCTCTTACAATTGAAGACAATGCTCTGCTCAAATATGGTTCACGTCAGTATATTGCCACTATTAAAGGCATTGATGACAACTATGCCATGGTTTCAAATATCGACAGCTCTATGTGGGAGGGCGAATTTATGCTTAGGAACGAAAAAGGCCGTCCCTATGCTATTCCGGGTATCGGGGTTGCACAATATCTTGGGATCAGAGTTAACTTTATAACTCCTTTGGAAATAATTTTCCCGAGAAAAACAGGGTCCGGTACAAACATCAATGCCGAAAACTCATTAAATCATAAGTTTATATTCCCGTCAGGGATCTTTGAAGTTGAAAAAGAATATGATTCCAAATATGTTTATATACCTATTGATTTCGCACGTGAACTGACTGAAACTGAAAAGGGAGTAACTACCATTGAGATCAAATTCAGGGAGCATGCCGATCCGCAGGCTGTTCAAAAGGACATTATAAAAATCTTCGGGAAGGGCTTTACAGTTCAGAACCGGTATGAACAGCAGGCCATATTTTATAAGGTGATGCGATCCGAAAGGCTTGCCATTTTCTTCATCCTTACACTTATTCTTATTATTGCATCGTTCAATATAATAGGCTCCCTCACAATGCTAATAATCGAGAAAGAGCGTGATATTGAGATACTAAAGAGTCTGGGAGCTGATAACAACCTTATCAGGAAGATTTTCATATTTGAAGGATGGCTGATTTCGATAATCGGTGCATTTTCAGGAATTATTCTGGGTTTTGTCGTCTGCTGGCTGCAGCAGACTTACGGACTTGTAAAGCTTCATAGTCAATCACTTATCATGGATTCATACCCGATTGTCATGAAGATTAAAGACTTTATAATTGTTCCCGGAACGGTTCTTTTAATCGGATATTGGGCAGCATGGTACCCAGTGAGGTTTCTCACGAAAAAGTATCTGAATAAAAACAATTGATAATCAATTATTATATTTACGAATATCCTGTTTACAAAAACTAAATGAGAAAAACCCTTAATAATAAAATGCTATGATCAGGTTTGCTTTTCTCATATTGATCATTATTTCATTAATTACGGGATCTTGTTCCGGCAGAAAGCATAAACTGGACAAAAAAAATCTGATCCCTGAAAAAGAACTGGTTTCATTATTGACCGATATCCATATTGCGGATGGACTTCTTTCCCTTCCTAAAATTTATTCCTGGGCTTCTTCCCTTGACTCTATCTCATCCTATTATCAGGTTATTGAAAAACATGGTTATACAAAAGAAATCATGGACAAAACAATGAAATACTATTTTTTAAATAACCCAAAAAAACTAAATAAGATATATGATCAGGTTCTTGGGATATTAAGTGAGATGGAATCACGTGTTGAAAAAGAATTTATTTTACAACAGGCACGCATTTCGAACCTATGGCATGGTAAGGATTTCTATTCAATTCCCTCTCTTTCAGGCAACGATTCGACTTTGTTTGATATACCACTTAACAGAAGCGGCATTTATACACTTTCATTCTCTGCTACTCTTTTTCCTGATGACCAGTCGATTAATCCAAGAGCAACTGTATATTCAAGTTCTCCTGACAGTATAGATACAGGAAGAAGGCAATATATTAAATCAATTAATTACATAAAAGATGGCCGACCGCATACCTATAAGCTGACCTTAACTGTTCCTGAAAATAGAATTCGTCATTTAAGAGGATGGTTCTATGATTTTGATAACCCTCCTTATGGTCTTGAGAAACATGTTAAAATAGAGAATATCTCACTTACCTATAGATCATTAGTGGTGGTATGAAACGATTGACAGCTCAATACATTATTACCAATTCCGGTCCTCCGCTTAAAAGAGCTGTGATAACAACTGAAGACGATGGCACAATAATCAGTGTCGAAAAAACAGAAGGTAATCTGAAAGAAAAATATTCCACAGAGTTTTATAATGGCATCATAATTCCCGGCTTTGTCAATTGTCATTGTCATCTGGAGCTATCTCACATGAAAGGGTATACCCCAAAAGGAAAGGGTCTTGGAGGTTTTATCGAACAAATCAGAAGCACCAGGGATAACAATAAAGAAAATATATTTTCTTCCGCCTTTTCTGCTGATAATTATATGTTTAAGGAAGGAATTGTTTTATGCGCAGATGTCTGTAACACTTCCGATTCCTTCAAAATAAAAAAAGAGAGCAGGATCAGGTACATTAACCTTCTTGAAGTTTTTGGACTTGATCCGGATAAAGCCGGAAGGCGAATGGATGATATTATCAATGTTGCCGGAATAGCTAAGGAAATGGATCTTCCTTTTTCACTGGTTCCCCACTCGGCATATTCAACGTCGTTGACTCTTTTCAGACTTCTCAGAAATGAGAGTCTAAATAACAAGATAACTTCCATTCATTTTATGGAGACGGACGGGGAAGAAACTTTCCTTAAAAACCGGACCGGACCTCTGATGTCTTCATACAAACGATCAGGATTAATACCATCGAGGCTGGAAACATCTAAAAGTCATGCTGATGTAGTCCTGAATGAGGTAACGAAGTCAGGAAATCTGATTCTTGTCCACAATACTTATGCTGACAGAACCACTATAAGGGTGATTAAGGAGAGGGAAAATTTATTCTGGTGTCTCTGCCCTAACTCAAATATTTATATCGAAAATAAAATCCCTCCGCTAAATCTGCTGATTGATGAGGGTTGTGAGATTGTCATCGGAACCGATAGTCTCGCTTCGAATTCTAATCTAAGTATTCTTGAAGAGCTTAAAACGCTTCAATTTAGTTTCCCTGAAATACCGTTCGAAGATCTTGTATCGTGGGCGACTATAAATGGGGCCAAGGCTCTGGGAGAAGAGGATCGGATTGGGAGGATTGAAACCGGCAAAAAACCAGGGCTTCTGCTTCTTGAGAATGTTGACCTGCAGAATATGAAGTTACTGCCGGAGAGTTTTGTGACCAGGCTGATATAGTTTACTCCCCGACCAATTTAAACTTAATACAGAATGGGATTTTGAGATTGCCACGCCCTCCTCTGTCGGGCTCGCAATGACATCCCCTGTTATCGGAATTCGTTCTGGGAATTAAAACGAACCAGATAAAGTTGACGATCATTGCGAGGATCCCGATGAAATCGGGAGACGAAGCAATCTCATGGAATATCCTGCAATTATTGTTAATTTTGAACCCGTTAAAAGGAAGCTAAAATGGCCACATTTCTTTTTGATGAGATAATATTCGGACCAGTCAAAAGCAGGCGGCTGGGTGTCTCACTTGGAATAAATTTATTGCCAACAAAAAAAAAGATCTGTAATTTCAATTGCATATACTGTGAATGCGGATGGACAAGAAATATTGAAAAAGCTGTCAGCTGTCTTCCCCGTCGTGAAGAAGTTTATAAGGCTCTTGATTTCAAACTATCGGAGTTGAATAAAAAGAGCTTTGCGCCCGATGTGATAACTTTTGCCGGTAACGGAGAACCCACTCTTCACCCGGATTTCCCGGGTATTATCGATGACAGTATAACATTGAGAAACAAATACTTCCCTAAAGCAAGAATCGCTGTTTTGTCAAATGCAACGACAATTTCAAATCCTTTAATAAAAGCAGCTTTGTTAAAAGTCGATCAGAACATTCTTAAACTCGACTCTGCATTTGATTCCACTATTAAAATTCATAACCAGCCAAGAGTTGATATAGATGTTGAAGAGTTTATTAACAGACTCATCGGATTCAACGGAAAGGTAATCATCCAGACACTCTTTCTGCGGGGGATACATAACGGAAAAGTAATTGATAATACAACTCCGGTTGAAATTACTGAATGGCTTAAAGCAATTGAAAGAATAAAACCCTCTGAAGTTATGATCTATACAATTTCCAGGGATACTCCTGAGGGTTCCAGATTAAACAAGATACCGCTCATTGAACTAAAGGGAATAGCTGCATTAGTAGAATCAATGGGTATCAGAACACGGGTTTCCGGTTAAGATTGAATAAAAGTTACAACATACTAATATGTCCCCTGGAGTGGGGATTGGGTCATGCCACCCGAATGATTCCTCTTGCAAGGAAACTTCGGGAAATGAATAATAATGTTATTATTGCCTCGGGAGAGGAACATTTATCACTGTTCCGTAATGAATTACCCGGACTATCTTATATCAGCTTCCCGGGCTTCAAACCCGGTTACTCCCGATTCTTTCCCCAATATCTTTCCCTCCTGTTTAAAATACCTGTTCTTCTGTACCATATAATAGTGGAACACCACAGGCTAAAAAGAATTATCGCGGAATACGCAGTTGATATAATCATCAGCGATAACCGGTTCGGGTTATGGAACATGAAGGTCACCTCTGTGTATGTAACCCATATGCCCCTCATACCTTTCCCAAAGCCTCTGAAATTCCTGGAGCCCATAGGAGTGTTATTACACAGGGAAATCATTAAAAAATATTCTCTTTGCTTTATTCCCGATTTGCCCGGCGATCTGAACCTTACAGGCAGGTTATCACATGGCATCAAACTACCTGATAATATAAGGTATATAGGGATCTTATCAAGGTTTATCGATCCTGAGCAATCCCTGCATGAGAATCCGGTAAAATCTCATCATAACACGGTTATCCTTTCAGGCCCTGAACCTCAAAGGGAAATTCTTAAACAGAAACTTGTAACACTTCTGAAAGACAAAGAACCCAATACTATTATGTTTGAAGGGAAGCCGGGGAAGAGAGGGGAAATAGCCAGGAATGGGAACATTACCTTTTATAGCCATCTTCCTGCTTCCCGGATGAAAGAGATTATAGCAGACAGTGACAGCATTATCACCAGGTCGGGCTACACCTCAATTATGGAGCTTGTGAGTCTGAACTGTACTGCATTGATTATCCCAACACCGGGACAGACAGAACAGGAATACCTGGCGGAATACCTTTCAGAGAAGGGGTGGTTTTATACTGTTTCGCAGGGTGAACTAAAAGCCGGAATATCGCTCCGCCAGGGGAAAACAATATGGCAGGGTGAAATAAACAGGCAAAGCAGTATCCTTTTGACTGAAGCTTTAAATGAGCTTCTGGAAAAGCATCATTGAGAGGGTTAATCCAAAGAATCCGGCTAACAATCCGACCCACACCTGCTGAGGGTTATGGAGATTAAGTTTTAGTCTTGATGAAAGTATCAATCCTCCTGCAATTATTGCTGATATCAGATACCATTCTAACGGGGTTAACATTTTTAAAGAAAGGATTAACACCAGACCAATAAGGGCACCAGCACCAACAGAATGAAGCGATATCTTCCACCAGAAATTGATCACAGTAACTATTAGTGAGAGAAATGCAGAAGCAAAAATAAATGATTTCAAAAACACAGGAATGGGGAACCTGAAAATTATAAATGAAGTAGCGCAATAGAGGATAGTGGTAATTATCAGTGGAATATTCCTTTCTTTTCTTTCACTGATAGTCCATGAGGTGATAATATTCCTTTGAATGAAAAAAGGTAATAAAGAAAGCGGTAACAAAACATTATTTACCAGCATTATAAGCAATAATAGTTTCTTCACGGTAAAAGGAAGATACCCAAACAGTGTTGGTGCTGAAAAAATGATTGTCATACCATAGACAGGCATCAGCAACGGATGAAAAATTACGGCAATTACTTTTGCCATAGTATCGAGAATATCTTTCGGTTTGTCAGTTGTAATCATATTTCTCTCCTCAGTCTTGCGACAGGAATATTTAGTTGTTCACGGTATTTTGCCACTGTCCGGCGTGCTATCTGGTACCCCTTTCCCTGGAGGATATCCGTGAGACTCTCATCTGTCAACGGTTTGCGTTTTTGTTCATTTTCAATACAATCCTGCAAAATCCGCTTTATCTCCCTGGTTGATACTTCTTCTCCGCTATCTGTTTGCAGTCCCTCTGAAAAGAAAAACTTCAGGGGAAATATCCCAAAATGAGTTTGAACAAATTTACTATTGGCGACCCTTGAGATTGTTGAAATGTCGAGACCTGTCATTTCAGCAACATCTTTCAGGATCATTGGTTTTAATTTTGTCTCATCGCCGTCGATGAAGTACTCCTGCTGGTATTCGAGAATAGCATTCATAGTAAGAAGTAAAGTATTTTGTCGCTGTTTAATAGCATCTATAAACCATCTGGCAGAATCGATTTTCTGCTTCACAAAAAGTACAGCATCTTTCATTTCTTTTTTCTGGCTTTTATCTTTGCTGTAAGAATGAAGCATTTCGCTATACGCGGAACTTAATCTTAGTTCGGGAAGATTTTTTGAATTAAGATGAAGGTCGAAACCGTCTTCAGAAAACTCAAGGATGAAATCAGGGATTATCGGTTGCGATGTTTTATTAAATGGATCGCTGTAAACTCCTCCCGGTTTGGGGTTTAGTTTTAAAATCTCATCGATGGCAATTTTAAGTTCATCTTCGGTGATACCAAGTCGTGAAATGATTTTATCGTAATGCCTTTTCGTGAATTCTTCAAAATGTAAATCTAGAATTGTATGTGCAAGCTTCATGGGGGGTTGCGAATTGTCGCGGAGTTCAATCTGCAGCAAAAGGCATTCCCTGAGGGATCTAGCTCCGACTCCTGCAGGTTCAAGATCCTGAATTATTTGAAGCACCTCTTCAAGTTCGCTTTCGGTAGTTTCGACATTCTGAAGGAAAGCAAGATCATCAACAATGTTTATCAGTTCTCTTCTCAGGTATCCATCTTCATCAATATTTCCCAGGATGTATTCTCCAAGAATTTTCTGTTTGTCGGTAAGTTCCCTCAGACTAAGTTGTGATTCGAGATGCTCATGAAATGAAAATCCTACAGAAAAGGGTATCTCGGTTCTTTTATCTTCATCCTTGCTGTAGTTTTTTTCCCGAAGGCGGTAATCAGGGATATCGTCTTCTTCTATATAATCATCGATTGTGAATTCCTCCTGATCTTTATCTGTCTCCTCGAACTGATCTTCTTCTGCTTCTGCCGGAATCTCTTCTTCCTCCGCACCTTCCTCAAGGGCAGGGTTTTCCTCGAGTTCCTTTTTAATACGCTGTTCAATCTGCAAAGTAGGAACTTCCAGCAGTTTGATCATCTGGATCTGCTGCGGTGAAAGTTTCTGAAGCAATTTCTGCTGTAACCTTTGCTTTAACATCCTTTTCTCCCCAAATTATTTATCCGGGAATCAATTTTTTTTAAAATTCAGCATTTTTTGGTGTTCTTGGGAATGGTATCACATCCCTTATATTTGACATTCCTGTAACAAACAAGATTAACCTTTCAAACCCAAGACCAAATCCACTGTGAGGTGCGGATCCGAATTTTCTTGTGTCGAGGTACCACCAGAAATCCTTTTCCTGCAACTTCAGCTCTTTAATACGTGAAAGCAACCTGTCATATTGCTCTTCTCTCTGAGATCCGCCGATTATTTCACCGATCCCGGGGAACAGAACATCCATGGCTCTTACAGTTTTGCCATCCTCATTCTGTTTCATATAAAATGCCTTTATTTCTTTCGGATAATCAGTAAGAATTACCGGCCTTTTGAAGTGCTCTTCAACCAGATACCTTTCATGTTCAGCTTGCAGGTCGCGGCCCCAGCCAACCTGGTATTCCCAGTTTTTCCCTGAGGATGTGAGAATTGAGACCGCCTCTGTATATGTAATTCTTACAAATTCCTTCTCAACGACAAATTTAAGCCTTTCCAGAAGGGCTTTATCAATCATATTATTAAGAAAATCAAGATCTTCGAGGCAGTTATCGAGTGCATATCTGATCAGGTATTTAACAAAATCTTCTGCAAGATCCATGTTATCAATCAGGTCGTAGAATGCCATCTCAGGTTCTATCATCCAGAATTCAGCAAGGTGCCTTGGTGTGTTGGAATTTTCAGCCCTGAAAGTTGGTCCGAATGTGTAGATATCTCCTAAAGAAAGAGCACCAAGTTCACCTTCGAGCTGGCCGGAAACTGTCAGATTTGTCTCTTTTCCGAAAAAATCGTTATTGTAATTTACAGAACCATCCTTATTACGAGGCATGTTCTTCAGATCCATAGTGGTAACATGGAACATCTCCCCGGCTCCTTCACAGTCACTTCCTGTAATAATCGGAGTATGAAGATAGAAGAATCCCTTATCATTAAAGTACTTATGAATAGCGAATGCCATTGCATGTCTTATTCTGAAGACAGCACCGAATGTATTGGTTCTGAAGCGCAGATGGGCATTCTCTCTCAGGAACTCCATTGAATGCCCTTTCTTCTGCAGAGGGTATGTTTCGGCATCGCTTTTCCCATAAAGTTCAATAGCGGCAGCGCTTATTTCAATATTCTGACCCTGTCCCTGCGACTCAATCAACTTACCTGTAACAGCTATACAGGCTCCTGTTGATATCTCTTTCAGAAGATTCTCATCAAAAGATGCCACTTCCACTACAACCTGGATATTGTTTATTGTCGATCCGTCATTCAGAGCAATAAAGAGAATGTTTTTGTTTCCCCGCTTGGTTCGTACCCATCCTTTCACCAATACATCTGATCCCAACACAGGGTTGGATAACAGGTTTTTTACCTTAATTCTTTTCATCATAAGCATTTAATATCAAAAAAAACAGATGTGCAAAAATAATAAAATGTTAGCCGCATAGGTAGAAGAGACCGCTATTATTTCTTTATGGCACTATTTTTGTAAGCCAGAGCCTCCTTATTCAGTTTATTTGACCGGGATCAATAATATTTACCCTGGATAACAGTTATTATATAAATCAATTCTAATAACAAAAAAGGATTAAATTTAGATATGCATTTAAAGTCGCTTGAAAATCAATAATCTTTTATTTGGGGTTTCGGTTTTCTATTGGAAGCGAATATTGGGAGAGAGAGATCCTTCGCTACCGCTCAGGATGACAGGACATTTAGCGGGCAACAAGGGTAGTGGAATGAGGAATCTCATCAAATAAGGGCTGAGTTTAAGATAAATAAAGTCCTTATTGCATATTGGTTTGAAAATTGGTAAAATCTGAATAACTTTGGATATAAAATTGAAAATAATCAGAAGCTATGGAAGAACCGAAGAAACTTATAGTTGTACCATGGGATTTTTCTCATGTTGCTGAACACGCATTAGCTCATGCAGTAAAGATAAGCCGCATGGTAGGCAATGATATATGTCTTTTGCATATAGTGGATACAGGCATCACTCCAAAAGCCTATGCAGAAAAAACCACACATCTAAAACGTTTAGTTGAAGAAAACGGCAAAAAATATAATGTCCCAATTGTTTACCATGTTTCTAAAGGAAGTATATTTTCTGCAATAGCCGATTTTGCAAATGAGAAGGAAGCCAGCCTGGTGGTTATGGGCACGCATGGGATGAAAGGGATGCAAAAGCTTACCGGCAGCTGGGCATTAAAAGTCATTGTAAAATCAAAGATCCCTTTTATTGTTGTACAGGATCCTCCTGCCGATCAGGAGAGGTATCATAATATTGTCTTCCCTGTTGATTTCAGGGGTGAAAATAAGGAGAAGATAAAAATGGCCATTTTTATGGGGAAATACTTTGAATCCAAGATTCATATGGTTGTTTCCGTAAGCAGCGATAGGAATATATTAAAAAAGACAAAAACTAATCTGAATTTTGCTATCAAATACCTGATTCAAAATAATATAGATTACGAGATCCACGATATGCCAAAAGGTAAGATAGCTGAACAGACAATTGATTTTGCTCAAAAGATTAATGCCGACCTGATCCTGATTGTGACTACGAAGAATATTACGTTTGCTGATTATATAGTAGGAGCTTCAGAGCAATATATTATTGCCAACAGTTCCAGGATACCTGTCTGCTGTGTAAATCCAAAAGCATCGTTTGCCAGTGTGGGACAATTTATGGGTGGCTGGGGGTCATAAAAGAATTCCCGTACATTATCTTTGCAAGAGGTAATGAAAAAATAATATCCAGATTATGTCCATTGTAGTTCAGGGTGTTTCAAAATTTTATGGTAGTCAGAAAGCACTCGATAATGTTTCCCTCGAAGTAAAGACCGGCGAAATAGTCGGGTTTATTGGCCCAAATGGCGCCGGTAAATCGACTATGATGAAGATCATTACCGGTTTCATACCTGCATCATCGGGAAAAGTAAGTGTTAATGGTCTTGCTGTTGAAGCTGATAATCTCGAAGTCAAAAAACAAATAGGTTATCTTCCTGAAAACAATCCTCTTTACCCGGAAATGTATGTCAGGGAATATCTTGGTTTCGTGGCTTCGATTTATAAGACAGGCGTATCGGTGAAAAAGCAGACAAATGATATAATTGAACTAACCGGACTCGCACCTGAACAGAATAAAAAGATTGGTTCTCTTTCTAAAGGATACAGACAAAGAGTCGGACTGGCTCAGGCTCTTATCCATAATCCTGCCGTACTGATACTTGATGAGGCTACCACAGGCCTTGACCCGAATCAGATCGTTGAGATACGAAACCTTATAAAAGAGGCCGGAAAGGAAAAAACGGTGATGCTTTCAACACATATTATGCAGGAGGTTGAAGCAATATGCGACAGGGTGATAATCATTGATAAAGGGGTAATCGTAGCTGATGAAGAGAAGAGTAAAATATATTCCAAATTTAAACGCCCCAAACAAGTTATACAGGTTGAGTTCGATAAGGATGCAATGGATTCATCTCTGGCAGAAATTGAAAACGTGAGCAGTGTAAAAAAAATCCGTAACAATATATGGGTTATTGAGGCAGAAGGTGATGAGGATATCCGTCCCTCAATTTTTAACTTTGCAGTTAAAAATAATCTGACTGTTCTTTCACTGAATAAACAGGAGAGCAATCTTGAAGAGGTATTCAGACATCTGACCAACAGATAAATTTTTTGCTATTCCGATTTTTTTTTGTTGCTTTGTACCGTAATAGATTAGTGGAAAGATTTGTGCTGATTGCAACCACAGGAAAAAAATGCTAAACCGCGGATAATTCCCTTTTTACAATCAACCAATCTTCCTGTATGATGTTTAATAATAAATTAATAATATTATTATGGGATATTTATTTACTTCCGAATCAGTTTCAGAAGGCCACCCCGATAAGGTAGCCGATCAGATCTCAGATTCTTTACTCGACGAATTCCTTCGCTGGGACCCTGAATCAAAAGTTGCCTGCGAGACATTTGTAACAACCGGACTCGTTGTCTGTGGCGGAGAAGTCCGCACCACAGGCTGGGTTGATCACCAGGAGAGTGCAAGAGGAGTAATACGTAACATCGGATATACAAAAGCCGAATACCGTTTTGACTGCGACTCATGCGGTGTTATCTCGACCATACATGAACAATCAAGCGATATAAATCAGGGGGTTGTTCGTGATAATCCTAAAGAACAGGGAGCAGGTGACCAGGGAATGATGTTTGGCTATGCCTGCCGTGAAATGGATAATTATATGCCATTAACAATTGAGCTGGCCCACAGACTTCTCCAGGAACTGGCAGCTATAAGACATGAGGGCAAACAGATGAAATATCTCAGACCAGACAGTAAATCCCAGGTTACGGTTGAATATGATGATAATAACAAACCTCTCCGGATCGATACAATAGTTATCAGCACCCAGCATGATGAATTTGTTATGCCAAAAGACAAATCACACAAAGCTGAACAGGTTGCTGAAAAAGAAATGCAACAAAAGATTAAGGCAGATCTTGAAAAATTCATCATTCCAAGAGTTAAAAAAACACTTCCTGCAAGAATTCAGAAACTGTTTAACAGCGATTATAAACTTCTGGTCAACCCCACTGGCAAATTTGTAATCGGAGGTCCTCATGGGGATACCGGGCTGACAGGCCGTAAAATCATAGTTGATACTTATGGCGGCCATGGTGCTCATGGTGGAGGTGCATTTTCGGGTAAGGACTCTTCTAAAGTTGACAGATCAGCTGCTTATGCCGCACGTCATATTGCGAAGAACCTGGTGGCTGCCGGCGTTTGCGACCAGGCATTGATCCAGGTAGCTTATGCTATTGGCGTTGCTCAACCTGTTGGTTTGTATATAAATACTTATGGCACTGCAAAGGTAAATGATAAAAAAGGCAATGTTCTGCACGATGGAGAGATTGCTCAGACAATCAATAAACTTTTCGATATGCGGCCATATTCAATAGTCCAGCGCTTTGGCCTGAAAAACCCGGTATTCCTTCCAACAGCATCATACGGGCATTTCGGACGTGATAGCTATTCAAAAACTGTTGATGTATATTATGAGGTACCCGGAAGCAAGCCAAAAGCTCTGAACGGAAACGGGAAAAAGGTTTACCAGAAAAAAGTCGAATTCTTTGCCTGGGAAAAACTCGATTATGTTGATAAGATAAAGAAGGCGTTTAAATTGTAAAACGAAGGACACAAAACAAAGTTACTCTGGAGATGGGAGTTAACCCCCTCTCCCGCTTCCTTTGCCTTCGCGTAGCCGCTTCGGCGAAGCAAGGGCGGGATCTCCCCCGGGAAGAATCTGTTTAATTGAAATGAACCCCTCTGCCGCTTCGCGGCATCTCCCCCGAGGGGGGAGATAATGCTCTGGTATTTAGGCAAATTATATTAAAACAATATATGTTTTTCCCCCCTTGGGGGGAATTAAAAAGGGGTATTAAAAAGAGGCTTTTACTATCCTGGCGATATTATCAGACCTCCCAAGTGTGTAGTAATGGATACCCGGGACACCCATTTTAATTAATTCCTTCGATTGCGCTATAGCCCACTCTATTCCAGCCTCTCTTGCTTCAGAGTCATTTTTGCATTTCTGTACTGCAGAAAACAGATCATTCGGCAGATCTATATGAAATGTCTGGGGAAGCAGCTTAATATCATTAAGTGCCGAGATGGGTTTTATGCCCGGTATTATCGGAACAGTAATCCCTGTCTTTTTGCACTCATCCCGGAACCTGCAGAATCTGTTATTATCAAAAAACATCTGTGTTACAATATAGCTGACTCCTGCATCAACCTTTCGTTTCAGGTTCTCCATATCTACCTGCCTGTTAGCCGCTTCAAAGTGTTTCTCGGGATAACCTGCCACGCCTATGCAAAAATTGGTAGGATCGGCATTTTCAAGATTATCCTCAAGATATTTACCCTTGTTCATGTCAACAATCTGCTGCACAAGCTCGTATGTATGGGTATGACCGTTCTTCTCGGGAATAAATATCCGGCTTCCTTTCTGCGGATCACCTCTCAATGCGAGGACATCATCTATACCGAGGAACCTCATCTCAATAAGTACATTTTCTGTCTCCTCTTTAGTGAAGCCGCCGCAAAGAACATGCGGAACCACAAGTATATTGTACTTATATTTTACAGCTGCCGCAAGAGCAAATGTACCAGGACGAAGACGCACTACCCTTTTCTCAAGCAGACCATCGGGCCGTTCTCTTAAAATGGTTTCATTCCGGTGGGATGTGAAGTTAATATAAGCAGGTTCATACTTCATGAGCCTGTCAATTGCTGCATAAGTTCTCTCGATGCTATGCCCTTTCAGGGGAGGAAGGAGTTCAAATGTGAATAATGGTCCTTTTGCGTTATTAATCTTATCTATTACAGTCATTTCAAAGTGATATCATAAATTTGGAGAGAGCCATTTAGCAGCTTCATCTTTCGTAAAGTTCTTTCTTTTAGCCCAATCTTTCAACTGGTCAGAGTCTATTTTTCCTAAATTAAAATATGTTGATCCCGGATGTGAAAAAATATACCCGCTTACCGATGCAGGTGGCATCATTGCAAAATTTTCCGTGAGTCTTGCACCAATTGCCTTCTCTGCTCCAAGAAGGTCAAATATAACTTGTTTTTCGGTATGATCGGGGCAGGCAGGGTAACCCGGAGCCGGTCTTATCCCTTTGTACTTCAGTTTAAGCAACTCGTCAATCGTAAGATTCTCCTGTTTTGCATAACCCCAGTATTCCCTTCTGATTTTTTCATGAAGCCATTCAGCTGCAGCTTCGGCTATACGATCGCTGAGTATCCTGATCATTATAGTAGCATAATCATCCTCCTTATATTTATCAAACGCCTCATTATCAAGTGCTGCTGTCACCACAAAAGCTCCGATCCAATCATTCATTCCGGAGCTCTCAGGAGCAATATAATCGGAAAGTGAAAGATTGGGCACCCCTTTTTCTTTTGGCTCCTGGTTCCTTAAAAACCTGAAGACAGATTTTATCTTCTTTTTGCCTTTATCCGAGAATACCTTAACATCATCACCATCTGATACCGCAGGGAATAATCCAAAAACAGCTTTTGCTGTCAGAAGCTTATGATCAATTACTTTCTTCAGATAAATTTGGGCATCATCAAACAACTTCTTTGCCTCAACACCTTTTACCGGATCACTGAAAATTGCAGGGTATTTACCTGATAATTTCCATGCAAAGAAAAAGTAGGTCCAATCGATATAATTCTTAAGTTCATTAAGACCTATATCGTGGAAAACATGAAGTCCGGGTCTCTCCGGTTCAAAAATTTTAAAAGTCTGCCAGTCAGTAGAATATCTGTTCCCCCTTGCTTCGTCTAATGAAAGAAAATTCTTTGCAGTCTGACGTGAACTTTGATCTTCCCGCATCTTTTTATACTTTGCTTTTACCGAGGAGACATAAGAACTGTTGTCTTTCTGAAGCAGAGATGAGAGGACTCCGGCTGCTTTCGATGCGTCTTTAACATGAATAACTGAATTTGAATATGCCGGTGCAACTTTTACGGCAGCATGGATCTCGGAGGTTGTCGCTCCTCCAATAAGCAGAGGCAGAGTTATTTTTCTCCGTTCCATTTCTGAAGCAACATGAACCATTTCCTCCAGAGAAGGGGTTATCAATCCGCTAAGACCTATAATATCAACTTTTTCGTTAACAGCAGTATCAATGATCTTTTCAGCCGGTACCATAACTCCAAGATCAATAATCTCATAGTTATTACATGACAATACAACTCCGACTATATTCTTTCCGATATCATGAACATCCCCTTTGACAGTCGCGAGCAGAACCTTCCCTGCAATTTTTTTTGCCTTCCCTTCACTCTCTTTTTCAATATATGGAGCAAGTTTTGAAACTGCTTTTTTCATCACCCTGGCGCTCTTGACAACCTGCGGAAGGAACATCTTCCCTGATCCGAAAAGATCTCCCACCTCATTCATTCCTCCCATCAAAGGCCCTTCAATCAGCTCAATTGACCGGCTGTAAAGAGGCCTGGCCTCCTCAACATCCTGTTCAATAAATTCATCGAGACCTCTTATCAGGGAATGCTTTATACGATCAGTAACCGGGAGCTGACGCCAGGCATCTTCCTTTTCCTCTTTCTTCCCTTCGTTCTTTATCCCTTCTGCAAATTTTACAAGCCTTTCAGTAGAATCTTTTCTCCTGTTTAGCACAACATCTTCAACAAGATGAAGTAGATCTGGTTCTATTCCCGTGTAAACCTGCAGCATACCAGGATTAACAATTCCCATATCCAGTCCGGCTTTAACAGCATAGAACAGGAAAACCGAATGTATGGCTTCGCGAACCTTGTCTGTACCACGGAATGAAAATGAGAGATTGCTAATTCCCCCGCTTACCCTGGCATAAGGAAGGTTCTGTTTAATCCATTCTGTCGTTTTAATAAAATCAACTGCATAATTGTTATGTTCTTCAATCCCTGTTGCAATTGCCAGCACATTAGGATCGAATATTATATCTTCAGGCGGGAATGCAAGCTTGTCAACAAGAAGGCGATAGCATCTTTCAGCAACACTGATTCTTTTAGCTAAGGTATCAGCCTGACCGGTTTCGTCAAATAACATAACTACAGCAGCAGCTCCAAATTTCCTTAATATGCGGGCATGGTCAAGAAATATCTCTTCTCCTTCCTTCAGACTTATGGAATTTACAACTGATTTTCCCTGTATGCATTTAAGTGCCGATTCGATAGTATTCCAGCGTGAAGAATCAATCATCAGCGGAAGCCTGGAGATATCGGGTTCAGCCATGATCAGATTAACAAACTTCACCATTGCTTTTTCAGAATCAAGCATAGCTTCATCCATGCATATATCAATTACCTGAGCTCCTCCTTCAACCTGATTCCTGGCAATCGTGAGTGCCTCATCATATTTTTCCTCCCTTATGAGCCTTGCAAATTTTATTGATCCTGATACATTGGTCCGTTCACCAATATTCACAAAGTTAGTTTCAGGTGTAATTGTCAGAGCCTCAAGGCCGCTGAGCCTTGTATATTTCTTAATTTCAGGCTTTATTCTTGGTTTATAGTGTATTGATGCCTCTGCAATTTTCCGGATGTGCTGAGGAGTAGTGCCGCAACAACCCCCGATAATATTTACCCATCCCTCTTTCATAAAATCCTCCGCAATTAAGGCCATGAATGATGGCGATTGATCATATTCACCAAACTGGTTTGGAAGGCCGGCATTTGGATGTACCGAAACATAAAACCCCGACTTTAATGATAATTCCTCAACAAACGGGCGCAGCTGTTCAGCTCCAAGGGCACAGTTCAGCCCTATACTGAATAGAGGAAAATGTGAGACAGATACCATGAATGCTTCGAGAGTCTGACCAGTCAGGGTTCTCCCACTGGCATCGGTGATTGTACCTGATACCATCACAGGAAGTGTTATACCCTTTTCCTCAAATACCGAATCAATTGCGAATAAAGCAGCCTTGCAGTTCAGAACATCAAATATTGTCTCAACGAGAAGGATATGTACACCTCCATCAATAAGTCCTCGGGCCTGCTCAGAATATGCCTCAACCAGTTCATCAAAAGATATTGCCCTGGCGCCCGGATCATTTACATCGGAAGACATTGATGCAGTGCGATTTGTTGGTCCCAGGGTTCCGGCTATAAAATGTTCTTCCGGTTCAGTGGAATTTTCAAATTCAGTAATCGCTTCAGCAACCAGATGTGCCGAATGAAGGTTCATATTATAAACCTGATCCTCCATTCCATAATCCGACATGGAGATCCTGTTGGAATTAAATGTGTTTGTTGTAATTATATCTGCCCCTGCTTCAAGATATTGCCGGTGTATACCTTTAATTATTTCAGGTTTCGTGATAGACAGGAGATCGTTATTCCCCTTCTGAAGCATTGGATGATCTCTGAACTTTTCACCACGGTAATCATTTTCCAGAAGCCTGTGTTTCTGGATCATGGTCCCCATTGCCCCATCGAGGATCAAAATCTTTTCTTTTATCGCTGCTTCAAGAGATTTTTTCATTATTGTATAACTTTTCTTCCTGTATTCACTATAAAAACATCAAGATTGCGAAGTTGTTCCCGTAAAGTGTAAAGTCTTTCCAGATTCACCACTCCGATAACATATTTATAAAATCTACCGCTAAAGTATTCCGACACTTCTTCAAATCCAAATAATTCTTTATCCTTTTCATCATTATACCTTAAGTATACTTCCAGTTTGAAGTCGCGGGTGTATTTAGATACTGTCCCCTGCCGGAACTTTTTATATTCATACCTGTAACCGTATGAGTTCGCGGATATGTCCGATAGAACTGCGCTGCCCGTTGCATGACCACCTGCGCCCTTTCCGCTGAAAAACTGTTTGTCGGCAAAGGCAGCCTCTGTAATTACTCCATTATATTCATTATCAACATTATAGAGATATTTATCTGATGAAATAAACCGCGGAAGGACGAAACTTGTTATTGTGTTTTCATTTGTCTTGCCGACATAAGGTACCAGCTTAATCTTAAATCCCTTTTCTTTTGCATATTGTATATCAAATTTTGATATTTTATTGATCCCATAATGAAAGACTTGCTCAGGTTCGAGAAACAGTCCGTAAGCATGACCGGTAATTATACAAAGTTTGTACTTTGCATCCCAGCCTTCAACATCAAGAGTCGGGTCGGATTCTGCGAAACCTTTTTCCTGCGCTTCTTTCAAAGCTTCTGCATAGGGTAATCCCTCATTATGCATTTTTGTAAGAATATAATTAGTGGTTCCATTAAGGATTCCACGCAAGGAGTACAGCAGCTCATTATCATAATATTCCTCAAGATTCCGTATTATGGGAATACTCGCTCCCGCTGAGGCTTCATAAAGAAGGGATACTTTGTACTCTTCCTGCATCTCAACAAGCTTCTTAAAATGTTTAGCTACCATCATCTTATTGGCAGTCACTACATTTTTCCCGCTTTTCATTGCTGTTGTAACAATATTGAATGCTTCATCTGCATCATCAATTAGCTCAACCACAAGGTTGATTGAAGAATCATTCAGGATATCATTTTTATCGTAGGTGAAATTTGTCATCGGGATCCTTCTCTTTTTTGTCCGATCCTTAACGCAAATCTTCACAATATCGGCTTTGAAACCTTTACTGCTGTTCAGCACATCATGCAAGCCCTGACCAACGCAGCCATAACCGAATAAACCAATTCTTAATTTTTCCTGTGTCATAACTATAGTACTTGCTTGAACGCCTGGTCAAAATCGTTAATAATATCATCTATATGCTCTATCCCTACTGAAACCCTGAACAGACCGGGATCGATACCCACGGCAAGCTGCTCTTTGGATGAGAGTTGTGAATGAGTTGTGGCAGAGGGTTGAATTATAAGTGTTTTGGCGTCTCCCACGTTTGCAAGGTGACTTACCAGCTCAAAATGTTCAACCAGTTTTACTGCTTTCGATTTCTTTGCCTTCAAGATAAAACTCAGAACTCCGCCGGCTCCTTTAGGAAGATATTTTTTTGCGAGTTCATGATAAGGACTTCCCTTCAGACCAGGATAATTTACTTTCTCAACACCAGGATGGGCTTCAAGCCATTTTGCCAGGGCAAGTGTATTCTGAATATGACGTTCCATCCTGAGAGAAAGAGTCTCAAGTCCCTGCAGAAGCAGGAAAGAGTTGAAAGGGCTGATTGCAGGACCCAGGTCCCGTAATCCCTCAACGCGTGCTTTCACAATAAAAGCAATATTTCCTGCAGGAGAAGTCTGTGAGAAGATTTCACCGAATATTTTCCCGTGATAACCTTCAGCCGGCTCAGTAAAAACAGGAAAGTTCCCATTGTTCCAGTTAAAATTTCCTGCATCGGTTATTACTCCACCGATGCTTGTACCGTGCCCTCCTATCCATTTTGTCGCCGATTCCACAACAATGTTGGCGCCATATTCAATTGGACGGCACAAATAACCGCATGCACCAAACGTGTTGTCGACAACCAGCGGCAGCCCGTGTTTAACTGCAAGTTTTGAAAAAGCTTTAAAATCAGGGATCTCGAAGCCGGGATTACCTATTGTCTCGACATAAATGGCTTTTGTATTGTCATCAATAAGTTTTTCGAAAGATGCAGGACTGAGATCTTTTGCAAATCTTGCTTCGATACCGAAATTGGCAAATGTGACTTTGAACTGATTGTGACTGCCTCCATAGAGAAATGGTGATGTAACAAAGTTTTCTCCGTGCTTCAAAATAGTCGTAAGTGCAATGAACTGGGCCGCATGTCCCGATGAGACTCCCAGAGAAGCGACTCCTCCTTCAAGGGCTGCAACTCTTTTTTCGAATACATCTGTGGTAGGGTTATTTATACGGGTATAGATATTGCCCCATTCAGCGAGATCGAAAAGATCTGCTGCATGTTTTGCATTTTTAAAGACATAGGATGATGTCTGGTAAATAGGTACAGCTCTTGACAGGGTATCTTTATCGGGTTGATGACCTGCATGTACCTGCAGTGTTTCAAATTTTATTTTTCCGTTTTTCATTTTATTTAATTTTAAATTTTACAAATACCGGACGGACAGATACAAGTATCTCTCCAGGATTACCGGTTGTTAACTGAGAAAATGACTGATTGCAAATCAAAGCTTTTACCGGCACATGCACATAGGCATGAGCGGCATGATAAAGTTGTTGTGGGTCAAATGAATCGAATTCATAATTTCAGTGTTAAATTTTTATCATCTCCCGGCTTTCCGGGATTAGGTTTTGGCACCGTTCTCCTAAACTTCAGGATTGGTTGCCAGGGTTTCGCAGAGCCTAATCTCTTCACCCTTCTTAATAAAAACCAAACACCCTTTAAAGGAAGGAATATTTGATTTGTGGGGTCAAAGGTA
>Ga0182027_10001740_pt1 | contig 35933 bp, 35 predicted proteins | sample 712E1DmetaG_FD_121300 | JGI IMG/M metagenome (GOLD analysis project Ga0182027, IMG submission 121300) | Permafrost microbial communities from Stordalen Mire, Sweden - 712E1D metaG (Illumina Assembly) | ecosystem: Environmental > Terrestrial > Soil > Wetlands > Permafrost | place: Sweden...
GGCGATGTGGAGGAAATGAGCTGGATGAGCGTCAGCGGCTGGACTGCACGCGGCGGCTCTGTGTTGGGTACCACGCGCCTTGTCCCGAAGGGACGCGACCTGTATGCCATTGCCCGCATCATCGAGGATCATCACATTGATGCACTCCTGATGATTGGAGGTTGGAATGCTTATGAGGCTTCTTTCAATATGCTGACTAATCGCCCGAATTTCCCCTCCTTTAATATCCCGATGGTCTGTCTGCCGGCTACCATTAACAACAACCTTCCCGGCTCTGAGTTCAGCATCGGCGCGGATACGGCTCTGAATAGCATCGTGGAGGCGGTCGATAAGATCAAGCAATCGGCTGGGGCCACCCGGCGCTGTTTCGTCGTGGAAGTGATGGGGCATTATTGCGGCTATCTGGCCTTGATGGGCGCCATGGCCACTGGTGCGGAACGTGTTTACCTCCATGAGGAGGGTATCAAGCTGCGCGACTTGCAGAGGGATGTGGAAAATCTATTGAGCGGCTTCCAATCCGGCAAACGGCTCGGACTGATGATTCGCAATGAGTACGCCAACCCGGTCTACACCACCAATTTCATCTGTTCTTTGTTTGAAGAGGAAGGGCAGGATGTCTTCGATGTTCGTCCCGCTATTCTCGGACATTTGCAGCAGGGCGGCGATCCATCTCCCTTCGACCGCATCCAGGCCACGCGGCTCTCGCGCATGTGCCTCGAATACCTGCTTGGGCAATGCGAGAAAAATGAGTTTGGCAGCGCCTTTATTGGTATGGAAAACGGGCAAATCCGTTTCCATGATATGCGTGACTTCGACCGTATGATCGATACCGAACACCAGCGCCCGAAGGACCAATGGTGGCTCGAATTGAAAGGCATTGCCGACCTGCTCGCAAAACAGGTGCGCAAGACAGGCTGAAATAAACCAAATGGAAAGCCGGCCTTTTACTGGGTGGGAGTACTCAAACCTTGTAACAGTTACGGCTTTTGATTGCACCTTGTAGTAACGACTTCAGTCGTTCGCTCGGAAATCGTTTGCAGTCTTTGAGTGCATCTAACTGAGCTGGCTTTTTCCGTTTCCTTTAGTTATGGCTCTCTTGAACGGAATTTCTTTTCACCCTCCAATCCTTGATGATAAATGGTATGTATAAAACCAGGAAACACCCGATCCCCATCAATTCCAGGAAGATGATGTAATAGGGCCATGGGGGCATGAAATCAAGCACGGTTGGAGAACCGGGCTTTACATTGAGCAAAAGGTAATTGGAACCCAGTTTCGTGTTGATGAAGTAAATGATCAGCATATAGACATTTGTACCCGCCAAGACCCTCCAAAAGGATTTCCACGTGGGACGGAAGCCTTCGACCGTGGTCATGTACATCGCCGCGATGATCACAAAGCCGTGCGAGATGAATATTTGGATGAAGCGGTAATGCGGAAAGCCATAGATGCCCAGGTCGGGCGTCAACAAGTAATTTAAGCAGGCGCTGATCCCCAGAAAATAAGCGAACTCATAAATTTGAAAAATCCTGAAAATAAGCATGAAGCCCGAGAGCCAGATCAGCACACTGCATACGTTCAGCGGCAGCATGAATTGCGGGCTCCAATATCCCCAATAGACAGCCCAGATATGCCAGCTTGCTTCCGCTCCCCATAGAATGATTGCCAGCGTCCAGCGGATGGCGACCTTTGTTTTCTCGCTGGAATTTTTGAACCGAGCGAGAAGGATACATATGGCGGCGATACACAGGAGTGCGGCGATATGCGCCGGGCCGAATAATTGGAAAGCCGGGCCGCTGTAATTGAACGCAAAATATTGGCTCATAACCGAATCATCTCATTTCGCCATTTTCTGCGACGCATTGCATTTTACGTTTGGCATCCCGAATCAGCCTCACCGATCTCCAATTACCAATAACCATTTACCAATTACTATCCCCTCACGCGCTCTCTACCACCTTCCGTTCCCGCCAATCTTTGATGATGAATGGAATGTAAAGTATCAGGAAGGTCAGGATGCCTAGCACTTCAAGGTCCAGGATGTAATAGGGCCAGGGCGGCAGCAAGTCCATGATGCTGGCGGTGGCGGGTTTGCCGTTCACAAACAGATAGTCGCTGCCGATCCACATGTTGATCACGAAGACGATGCCCATGTAGATGTTTGTCCCAACGAAGACTCTCAGCAAGGATTTCCATGTCGGCCTGAAGCCCATGACTACGGTCATATAAATCGGCGCGATGAACAATAATCCATGCGCCAGGAAGGTCTGCCAGTAACGGAAGTGAGGGAAACCGTATATTCCCAGGTCGGGCGTCAGCAGGTATTGGATGGCTCCGCCCATGCCCATGAAATAGGTGAATTCATATATCGTGTAGTTCTTGAAGATGAACATGAACCCGCATAACCAGATCAGGAGACTGCACGCGTTCAGCGGAAGCAGGGTCTGAATGTTCCAATGGCCCCAGTAGGCGTTCCATAGGTGCCATGCCGACTCATTGACCCACAGAAAAACGCCTAATGCGATGCCGACCTTCATGCGGGTCGCTTCGCTCGAGCTTTTGAAGCGCATCAACCCGTAGCCGATCAGGACCAATGCCAGCAGCGCCGCGATATGCGCCGGGCCGAAAAGCTGAAACGGCGCACCCGTGTAATCCCATGCAAAGTATTGACTCATGCCGTTGTCTCCCGTGATGAAGGATATATGAACATAAAACCCGCGTCTTATAAAACCGACGCGGGATGAATGTCATGCTTCAGACTTGTTAGACCTTTGAGACCCTTTAGACCTGTCAGACATTTTGACTTGTCAGACTTCTTAGACCTTTTAGACCTGTCGGACTTTTTAGACTTGTCAGACTTTTTGCTATGCGTATAAGCCCCAGTCCAATGCGGACGGGTCTTCCATCATCGAAAAATCCCACATATCGGGAATCATCTCGATGGTGACCGGTTTGTTCAAGGCCTCGACGGCTTTCTGCCGAGTCATCTCGATCAATGCCGGGCCGTACGGACAGAAGGGCGTGGTCAATATCATTTTCACGTGGGCAATGCCGTTTTCGATGCTCATATCACGGACAAGCCCCAGTTGGATGATGCTCATTCCAATTTCCGGGTCTACCACTTCGGACAATTTGGCCCGCAAGGGTTCCACTAATTCCGGATTCGTATCGTGAATTGTCCATCGGAGGGGATTCGCTGTTTGTTCTTCGGTCATTCAAAGTACCTTTGTAAGTTTATGGATTATCGGCTGGCGGTTCTGCCCGCATTAACCACATACGTGCAGATTGTCCCGCCGTTCAGGATGCACTGAACTTTCTCGGCCGGCACTGCCAGCATTCTCGAGATCAGGGTTTGATCCACGGTGCAGACCTCGGGATGGCTGATGCCGATCTGGTAATACGGGCATGAAATTTCACGGATTTCATATTGTTTGCCCTTCTTTTCCCATTCTACGGTAAAACCTTCCTCGGTCAGCATGGTCTTGACGAAATCCAGCCGTTCTTCCATGCTCAGGCCCTTCATTTGGCCCTCGTACTCCTGGGCCAGGTCCTCCGCGATCTGGTTGAACAAGTTGCGGACCACCGGTTCAGGCATCGTTTCTTTCATTTGTGCCAACAGGCGGGTGGTCAGGCGCAGGTAGCGCGTCGGAAAATTTTCCTGCCCCTCCTCGGTCAAAAAATAGACGAGGCGCGGGCGTCCCACACCGTGACGTTCTTCGTCTGCCGCCACCAGCCCTTCCATCTGCAAATTCGTCAGGTGGTGCCGGACGGAAATTGGATTGATCCCAACCGCATCCGCCAGTTCGTGGATGGTGCGCTTGGGCTGGCGGTGCAGGGTTTCCAGAATTCGATCTCGCGTGCTTTTCATAGGCGAGCAGTATAACCATCTCCCCGCCGTTTGTCAATATACTAGATAATTATCATAAATATCCAGAATGTAGAGACGTAGCATGCTGCGTCTCTACGTCTCTACCGCGTTGCGTTAATGCCAGAAAGGCGGGAAGTAGACATTGAACCATCCGAAGCTTCTGATGGCCGTGTCGATAATCAACCCCAAAACAAAGTAATTACTGAATACCCGGTTATGGATGAAGCATACCGTCGAGAACCAGCGCGGCCAGATCAGATAACCGGCGGGCGACGCATCTGGACGCGGCTTCATCATGCGCTGTATCGCCGTTCGCGCCGCAGGTGTCGCGATCAGGATCAGTAACAGGGCTGGCGTGAAGAAATGTGCCACGAAGATCAAATAGATGGTGATAAGATACGAAAGCAGGATCGCCGCCATCGTGATAGTGCGCGCGGCCGTCTCGCCGACCAGCACCGGCAGGGTCCTCACGCCTTTGCCCAAATCTTCTTTGCGCTTATCGGTATGCTTGCCGAGGTTGATCGTCACCACGTTCAAGCCGACCGGAATGCTGGCCAGGATGACATCCCAACTCCAATAACCGGTTAACACAAAGAACACGCCGCCGATCATCAACGGCCCCCAGATGATGAAGATGGATAGTTCGCCGATGCCGATGTATTTCAGTGGGTAGGTGTAGAACAATAGGATCAATGCGCCTAACACGAACAGCCCGACCACGATCGGCGAGAAGTGCGTATAGAACATCGCATAGATGCCGGAGAGTGTCGCCAGCAATCCGCTGACTCCGAACCAGATCAGGTGTGTGCGTTTATCCCAGAAACCCTGCGCCAGCGGGTGGACCCCGTATTGTGTGCGGAAATAATTATCCTTATCGATGCCGCGGCTGAAATCGGTATAATCGTTGATGAGATTGTTCGTGCCGTGTGCGATGAACAATCCCAGCGTCAGAATAACCCAGGTGATGAAGAATGAGAAAGTGAACGGTTGGCCCTTGGCGTGCAGGTATTGCCAGGCCAGCAGCCCGCCGATCAATCCTGAGTAAAGTGTGATCGTGCCGACCGCCGAACGCGTGGCGATGAACCACTTGGACAGGATATCCAGTGCGTCCCATTCCTTCTTGTCATCCATTTTAATGAGTTGTGAAAGCGTTTTGCGCCACATGGCGACGGTATTCATATGTCTTCTCCTTTGTGTGTGCGGAATTATACGCACTTTCTTCGTAAGAATACACCGGTTTGGCGCTTCGAATATACTAGAAAAATATCATAAATATTGACTTTTCTCTCCAATCCTGCTATAATGCCGCCGAATTGTACGGCAGACTCCAGGCTGTGCAGACCGTTTTTTACTGTCCCCGGTCGTCCATCTCCGGTCTTTTCAAGCGTAAAACGCTTTACTTCACATAGGGAGCAAACTCCGCATGTCGCAACTCGAAATCAAGAACCTGCATGTTAGCATTGCCGATAAGGAAATTTTGCGGGGTGTTAATCTGACAGTCAAACAAGGCGAAATCCATGCCATCATGGGCCCCAATGGCACCGGCAAGTCCACGCTGGCTTATACGTTGATGGGTCATCCCAATTACAAAGTGACCAAAGGTGAGGCGTTTTTTAAAGGCCAGAATATTCTGGAACTGGAAGCCGATGAGCGTTCCCGGCTCGGCGTTTTTCTTGCCTTCCAATACCCGGTCGCCATCCCCGGCGTGACCGTTGCGAACTTCCTCCGCACCGCTTTGAATGCCCGCCGCCGCGCTGCCAACAAGGAAGATAAAGGCATTCCGATTCCGGAATTCCGCAAGATGCTCAAAGAGCAAATGGATTTATTGAAGATGGATCAGGCCTTTGCGGGACGTTATCTCAACGATGGTTTTTCAGGTGGGGAGAAAAAGCGGGCCGAGATTTTGCAGATGGCAACTCTCAAGCCCGAGATGGCTATTTTGGATGAGACCGATTCAGGCCTCGACATTGATGCCTTGCGTGTAGTCTCAGAAGGCGTCAACGCTCTTACCGGCCCGAATCTTGGAATGCTGGTCATCACGCACTATCAACGCTTGCTGAATTATATCAAGCCCCAGTTTGTCCACGTGATGATGGGCGGCCGCATCGTTGAATCAGGCGGACCCGATCTGGCGCTTTCCCTCGAAGAACGCGGCTACGATTGGATCCGGGAGAAAACCGAAGAAACAGCGTAATATATGTCATTGCGAGCCGCCGATGATTGAGTAACGAAGTGTATCGAAATCGAGGCGGCGTGGCAATCTCCTCGTTTAGGAGTATCTTATGAGTAAACAACAAGAGGATGAAAAGATCCTTGAAGGTATCGGCGAATACAAGTACGGCTTCCATGACCGCGATGATAATTACGCGTTCAAATCGAAAAAGGGTTTGAGCCGCGAAGTTGTGGAACAAATCTCGCATATGAAAGGCGAGCCGCAATGGATGCTCGACTTTCGTTTGAAGGCCCTCGATCATTTTCTCAAGCGTCCCATGCCGAATTGGGGACCTTCGTTGAAGGAACTCAACTTCGACGAAATTTATTTCTATGTCAAGCCGATGGAGAAAAGCGAAAAATCGTGGGACGATGTTCCCGACGATATCAAGCGCACCTTCGATAAACTCGGCGTGCCGGAGGCGGAGCGCAAGTTCCTGGCGGGCCTCGGCGCGCAATACGAGTCCGAGATGGTCTATCACTCCATCCAGGAGCATCTCGAAAAACAGGGTGTGATCTTCGTTTCGATTGAAGATGGCTTGAAGAAATATCCGGATCTTTTCCGCGAATATTTTGGCACCGTCATTCCCATTGAAGATAATAAATTCGCGGCCTTGAACTCCGCGGTTTGGTCGGGTGGCTCGTTCGTCTACGTGCCGAAGGGTGTGAAGGTGGATTTGCCTTTGCAGGCTTACTTCCGCCTCAACATGGCTAACGTGGGCCAATTTGAGCGCACGATGATCATTGTGGACGAAGGCGCGTCCGTACACTATGTGGAGGGCTGCTTCCTTGCCGGCGCCCGCGTTCGCACACGTCGTGGCGAAAAGCCGATCGAGACAATTGAAGTCGGCGACGAAGCACTGACTCACCAGGGCCGCTGGCGCAGGGTTTATCACACTCAAAAACGCCCATATCATGGCAATATTTATAACATTCGATTCTACGGTGATAGTGGACGCGAGTTGAAAGTCACGGCAGACCACCCTTTGTTAATTGTTCGTCGTACACGTGAGTCGATGCGGAATAAGGAATTTCAACTTACCTGGGTGCGAGCGGATAGCGTGAAAGAAAGCGATTATCTTGTAGTCCCCGTTCCACAGCCGGTTATGGAACCTGTTCTGGCGCATGCGGTGACTATTCCCTTGGGACGCGGCCGCCATACACCTGTTGAGCATGAAGTTAATTTGCCTGTCGAGCCGGATTTCTTCCGTTTGATTGGATATTATTTTGCCGAAGGCCACGTGGATAATGAACATTACCTTACATTATCCTTCAACGTAAATGAAACGGAATATCTTGCCGATGCCAAAGAACTGATACTACGTTACTTTGGAAAGCATCCCATCGAAAATGCTCCTCGTCAAAATGGGCAAACGATTGTGCTTGCTTCCACCGAAGCCGCTCGTACTTTTGCGCGTGAGTTTGGCTCGAATGTATATGAAAAGCATATTCCTGAGTGGGTTTCCAGCGCTGACCCGGCCCTGCTTTCTGAATTAGTGCGGGGCATGTGGTGTGGTGATGGCAGCTACGATCCACGGAAAAATATGTTCCGTTTCAATACTGTGTCCCCTGATTTGGCATATGGTTTTCGGGATGCTTGTTTGCGCCTGGGTGTTGCGGCTTCCGTTAATTTGCAAGAGCGCACGTCCCCGCGCAGAGATATATATGCGGTGGTGATTGCTTCGCCGTTCAACCCACAGTTTGGCAAATTCGTCGGTGTTGATGCTCCTGCCGGTGATCTAAGTGGTTCACCTTTTGTGCTTGATAAAAACTTTATGTACCTTCCCATCAAGGATATCCGGGTAGAAGAGCAGGAAACTGAAGTTTATAACTTCTCGGTGGAGGATGATGAATCCTATGTGGCCGAGGGAGTAGTTTCGCATAACTGCACTGCTCCCCAATACACAACTGACTCGTTCCACTCCGGAGTGATCGAGATTATCGTCAAGAAGGGCGCTCGCTCACGCTACTCGACGATTCAAAACTGGTCGACAAATGTTTATAATCTTGTGACTCAGCGCGCCAAAGTATTCGAGAATGGCTCGCATGAATGGGTGGATGCCAACCTCGGCTCGAAAGTCACCATGAAATATCCATCCTGTTATTTGATGGAACCCGGTGCGCGCGGCGAGATGCTTTCACTGGCATTCGCAGGCTCTGGGCAAACGCAGGATGCGGGCGGCAAGATGTACCATTTCGCACCGAATACGACCAGCAAGGTTACATCCAAGTCCATTAGCAAGTCGGGCGGACGCGCTTCATTCCGTGGATTGCTCAAGGTCTACAGAGGTGCGAAGGGCGTCCGATCCAATACGGTTTGCGATGCACTTCTTCTCGATCCGCAATCGCGGTCTGATACATATCCCACCATCGAGGTTGATGAAGACGATGTGACCATTGGTCATGAGGCCTCGGTCAGCAAAGTCGGCGAAGAGCAGCTTTTCTATTTGATGTCGCGCGGTCTCAGCGAAGAGCAAGCCATCACCATGGTGGTCTCCGGCTTCATCGAGCCGCTGGTCAAGGAATTGCCGATGGAATACGCGGTCGAAATGAACCGCCTGATCCAATTGCAGATGGAAGGCTCGATTGGATAATTAATAACAAACCCTAAGGGTTTCCAAAACCCAATTATTAGAAGAGACCCTAAGGGTTTCCGAAACCCTTAGGGTCTGTAATGGACTGAACACATGCAGGAAAAACGAAAAGTTGTCATCACCAAAACCCACGGCGCCGAATCCGCCGTCAAGGATTTCAGCTTCACCCAGGCCGATATCCCCGCCGCGAGCGGACTTGTCGCAGATTACCGCGCCCATGCCTGGGAGGCCTTTAAGCGGCAGGCTCTCCCCGATGTGAGTCTTGAAGCCTGGCGTCGTACGGATATTCACGCCATGCCGCTTGACTCATTTAAACTCGCATCCACGGCTAGCAACTTTCCCTCCCTGCCGGACGACTTGCTCAATCCGCTGGTTGCCGATCAGCATGGTGGACAGATTGTTTTATTCCCCGGCGGCTCGAAGATCGATTTGGATTCTTCGCTCGCGAAGCAGGGGATCATCTTCACCGATTTCAAAACTGCGCAGGAGAAGCATCCGGAGATCGTCGCCAGGATTCTGGGCCAGACGGTCAATGTGGAAGAGGGCAAATTCGCGGCCCTGGCCGGTGCATTTTCGCAGAACGGTGTCCTTCTTTATGTTCCGAAGCATGTGAAAGTGGATCAGCCCTTTCACAGCATTCTTTGGGGTCCCGGTGTAAACCTGGCTCACATCTCGCACCTGCTCATCCTTCTGGATGAAGGCGCCAGTGCAACTTATGTGCATGAATCCGCCTCACCGACTGAATTGGGCGATGCGCTGCATGCCGGCATTGTCGAGATCAAGGTCATGGCAGGCGCCAGCCTTAAATTTGTGGAGTTGCAGTCCTGGGGCAAGCACGTCTGGAATTTTAGTCATGAGCGTATTCGCGTCGAACGCGATGGCAACCTGGATTGGATCTTCGGCGCCATCGGCTCGAAGCTGACCAAAAACTTCTCTGAGTTGGATTTGGCGGGTGAAGGCGCAACGGGACGCATGTCTGGTTTCTATTTTACGGATGGCAGTCAGCATCTCGACCACGATACCCAGCAGAACCATCTCGCGCCGCATACCACCAGTGATCTGTTGTTCAAAGGCGCTTTGAAGGGTAAAAGCCGCTCTGTATGGCAGGGCATGATCTATGTGGCCAAGGGCGCCGAAAAAACCGACGGCTATCAAGCCAACCGTAACATCGTTCTCGATGAGGGCGCACGTGCGGATTCGATACCCGGCCTCGAAATTCTGGCCGATGATGTCCGCTGTACGCACGGCGCCACGGTTGGAAAATTGGAGGAGGAACCGATCTTCTATCTCAAGTCGCGTGGGATTCCGCAGCAGGACGCGGAACGGGTCGTGGTCGAAGGTTTCTTCGATCCGATCATGCAGCGCATCCCGTTTGAGGGTGTCAGGGAAAGATTCCATCTGGCAATTTTGGAGAAAATGGGTTAAACGATGGCTACAAAAACAAAGTCGAAGAAGAATGTAAGGGCAAAAGTAGGCAAAGCTTCAAAGAATATCACGGCTAAAACAGTTGTAAAGCCCGTTGTCAAAAAAAAGGTTGCGAAGATAGTCGCAAAGTCTGTGGTGGAGAAGCCGGCCGCCAGGGAGGTCTTGAAGCCTGCGGTGAATCCTGTCGCAAAACCGGCGGCTGTGGCCTCGGCGATTCCTCCGTTGCCGGTAGCGCTTCCGGTAGCGAGGCCCAAGCCGCTTGGTAAACCGGTTGTGAAGTCCAAAACCAAGGTGAAAGTCAAAACTTCTTCATACACGCCTTTGACTTCCCAGGAACGCCGCATCCTTCGCAATACTCCGCCGCAATTCACCTACATGAAGGCGCCTGCCATCGAGCATGAATTTCAAGTCGGTGACACGGTCGAAGTTTTTTGCGATCACGAGAAAGCCGGCGACCGTGTGCGCGGCTGGGTCAAGGGCATCGTCGTGCAAGTGGATAATAAATTGGTGGCAGTTCAATTCCGCTCGAACGTTTTTCTTACCGATGGCTGGATGGTGCCGGATCGCATCTTGTGGTTTCCGTGGACCTCCGATCAAATCCGCGAATCGATCACTTCAAAACACGGCGCTCGCAAGGAACAGCTCGACTTTTAGGCTGATCCTGGCTGTCTCGGTGTTCGGGCTTGGATAACCCGCTTCCTGATCACTACTACGCCAACCTCTAATCTCTAATCTCTAATATCTAATCTCTAATTATCTATCTTCTTATGTCCTTTAACGTTCAGCAAATCCGCAAAGATTTCCCGATCCTTGACCGCGAAGTTTGGCCCGGTGTCAAGTTGGTATATCTTGATTCAACGGCCACCTCGCAGAAGCCGGAGTTGGTGATCGAGGCGATGAACGCCTTTTATCGCCTTTCCAATGCCAATATCCATCGCGGTGTGCATGTGCTCGCCGAAGAAGCGACCGCCATGTACGAGCAGGCGCGTGTCAAGATCGCAAAGTTTATCAACGCACCCTCGGCTCGCGAGGTGATTTACACGCGCAACACCACCGAATCCATTAATCTGGTGGCATATACCTGGGCGCGTACGAACCTCAAAGCCGGCGATCTGGTCATTCTGACCGAGATGGAACATCACAGCAACCTCGTTCCGTGGCATATGCTTGCTTCGGAACGCGGTATTCGCCTTGAATTCATTCCGGTGACCGGCGAGGGCCTGCTTGACCTGGATGCCTATCGTTCGCTTCTTTCTCAGGGGCCGAAGTTGGTCTCGTTTGCGCACATGTCTAATGTGCTCGGTACCATCAACCCGGCTGAAGAGATCATTCGCCTGGCGCACCAGGCCGGCGCAGTGACTGTTCTCGATGGCGCTCAATCCGTCTCGCACTTGAAGGTGGATGTGCAGAAACTGGGTGTGGACTTCATGGCTTTTTCTGCTCATAAGATGTGCGGGCCGACCGGGATCGGCGCGTTGTATGGAAAGACTGCCCTGCTTGAATCCATGCCTCCCTTCCTGGGCGGCGGCGACATGATCAAGGAAGTCAAGCTGCGTTCCTTCCGTCCCACCACGATACCCTCCAAATTCGAAGCCGGGACTCCGGCCATCGCCGAATCAGTTGGTTTTGGCGCGGCGGTGGATTACCTGACTTCCATTGGCATGGATCAGATTTCGGCTCATGAACATGAAATGATCGAGTATGCCTTGGAACGCTTGGAGGAAATCCCCGGCCTGAAAGTCTTCGGTCCCTCGGCCGATAAAAAAGGCGGCGTGGCTTCCTTCACCTTCGATGGCGTTCATCCGCACGATGTGGCCCAGATTTTGGATCGAGATGGCATTGCCGTGCGTGCCGGGCATCATTGCGCCCAACCCCTGCATGAGAAATTTGGCATCACGGCCACCACCCGCGCCAGCTTCTATCTCTACTCAACGAAGGAAGAAGTAGATAAACTTGTGGAAGGCATTTACAAGGTCAAGAAAGTATTTGGATAATAGGTCTTAAAAGTCTGACAGGTCTTAGAAGTCTGACAAGTCGTTATATGACCTGTGAGACCTGTAAGACTTGTTAGACCTTTTAGACTTCCCAACCTGTGAGACTATTATGGACGACCTCTATCGCGAAGTTATCATCGAACACTATAAAAACCCCTCCTACCGCGGTCAACTTGACCCGCATGATATTTCATTTGCGGATAACAACCCGCTGTGTGGCGATCATATCCAGATTGACTTGCGTGTGGATAAGGATGACAAGATCACCGAGGCCCGCTTCGATGGGCATGGTTGCGCCATCTCCCAGGCTTCAGCCGACCTGTTGCTCGAGTCGGTGATCGGAAAATCGCTGGATGAAGTCAAAGCCTTGAACAAGCAGCATATCCTTGATTTGCTGGGCATTGACCTTGGCCCCGTCCGTCTGAAATGTGCCTTGCTTTCCTTGAAGGTCTTGAAGGCTGGCGTCTATGGCTTGGGCGAAGCCAGCGATGAGTTGGTGGAATAAATTCACCCTCTCCCATTGGGAGAGGGCAGGCTTGCACTGAGCGAAGTCGAAGTGGTGAGGGCAGAAGAATGTACAATTACACTCAAATGGATGAATCTAAAATCGAATACGTTGAGATCGCCCCGTCCAGCGAATTGCCGAACGGCGAGCGCATGTTTGTCGAGGTTGAAGGTAAACAGATTGTGATCTTCAATATTGCCGGGCAATTTTTTTCGATTGCCGATGTTTGCTCTCACGATGAAGGGCCGGTAGGTGAGGGCGACCTGGAAGGCTGCAACATCACTTGTCCGCGCCACGGCGCGCAGTTTGATGTCCGCACCGGCAAGGTTACCCATATGCCGGCGGTGGTGGATATCCCTGCCTATCCTGTCAGAGTCGTGGACGGCATGATACAACTTGGAGTTCCCAAAGAATGAATACAAGACTTCCGAAGTCTCGTAAACTTCGGAAGTCTTTATGGTACCTGTATCGCCATTTTTTCGCTTCCTTCTCGATAAGCGATTGCGAACAAGGCATTTGCAACGATGGTTACATACGCAATCAGGAATGCCATTAAGAACGGGATTACGATGCACAGGATAATGGTCATGTATAGAATCTGCATGGCGAAAATCAATACGAAATATAATCCCGCCGCCAGGATGAGCGTGATCGCGAATCCGCCGATGTTGGCACGCAGAACGCGCCACCAATCCCTGAAATGAAACGCCGCTGAGAATGAGTCTGTTGCCGCCACATGGCTCATCATGGGCGGGAGCGCAAGCCACAGGGGAATAAATAAAATAAGCCCAATACCGAACAGGGCCATCCCGCCAAACATGCTAAAAATGCTCGTACCTATAACCGATGCGGGCTCGTAATAGGTGTGCGGGTTGGAAAAGGCCTGGAGTAAAGCGGGAACCATCATGACGCTATAACCGACAACCATGACAATGAGTGCGGGTAGGCAATAAATAAAACTTGCGAATCCCATTTTCAAGCCCAGGATGAACATCTTGTTCCAATCTTTCCATGCTGGCATGGAAGGTTCAGCCTTTTCCTGGATGATATTCTGCATAATTAATCCGGTATATCCCAACAGGAAAATGCCCGGTATGATGGGGACGAAGAATCCGGCAAAGCCTAATAAGGCGCCTGCCAGAAGCCTCTTTCGTTCATCTGCTCCCTTAACGGGAAACAACAAAAGCTTTTGTAATTCCTGAAGTGTTGAGTTCGTGGTCATGGGTTCCCTCCAAACAAACGAGATAAGTTTATTGATATTTTACTTCAATTACCATACTGCTTCCGAATTTTTCCCGCCTCTATCCCTCCGCATCCCCTCTCGATTCCCAATGCCCGACTCCCGAATAACGAATACCGAATAACCATTCCCCAATCCCGATCTACCAATCCCCGGCATATAAAATATCATAAGGCTTTGTAATGTTTTCGATCCTGTGCCTTCGTAATTCCACCAGTTGCCGAATATGCAAATTGTCATGCGCAACCCAGGATGCAAACATCTCGCCTGCCGACATCGAACCAATTGGGGATGTATAAGTTTTATCCCAGTCAGTGTCAGCCAATCCCTTCAGCCATTCCAGTGACTTTCTGCGCTCCTCGAAGAACTTTTCCCTCATCGTCTGAAAATTCTGTTCGTTATATTTTCTCTCCGTCACCCACTGCGGCGGATTGATTCGGTGCCACTCGGTATTCTGCCGGTTCAATACAAAATCCAAATGCTCGCGAAAATCATCGCGTTCTTCATCATGGAGATGACATGTCACTTCAAGCATGGACCACGAATCCTCACTTGGCCTTTCCTGCGCCTCCTCCTGCGATACCCCCGACAGCAGCGTTCGAATCATCTCCGTACTAGTCGCCAGCTCCACATACAGCAATCCAAATATCATTTTGCCTCCAATTACCAATCACCAATCACCATTTACTATTCACCATTCACCGTGGTTTTCTCAAAGTCGGGCAAACTTCGCAATTCAGAAAAATCAACCGCAAAGAACGCCACCCTCAAACAGCGAGGGCAGGCGAACGCGAAGTTTAAAAGGTTTTCTTTGCGCCCTTCGCGAGCTTAGCGGTTCAAAAGACTTGCCTGACATTAATTTGAGAAAGTCATACACCATTCACCATTCACCATTTACCAATCACCAATCACCAATCACCATTTACCAATCACCAATCACCAATCACCATTTACCATTCACTATTCACCATTCACTATTACCCGTCTTCACTCGCACTTCTCGAACTTCCCCACAATCCTCAAAATATCAAACCCTTCCGCAAACGGCACTTCCGCCAGTGCACCGTGCCGCACCATGATCGAACGCGTCAATTCGCTGTTGAAATAATATCGGTCGCGATAGGTTTCATATTCCAAAAGCGCATTGATCTTGGCGTTAACATCTTCCTCGCTCACCTCCACCAGGAAATGTGGAAAGAAACCGTACGAGGAACGTACCACGTCGAAGCCCAGCAGCGTGATGCCTCGAAATGCACGCAGGGATTCATCCGTCATCGTGTTGTGGTCCTGGTGGACATCCTGTTTGCTGTGTACAAAGATGATATCCGGGTTGAAGTCCCTGCGCAGCTTCAGAAAATATTCCAGGATCTCCTGCCGCGCTTCCTGGAGGATGCGGGTCGTGAACTCCCCATAGATGACATTTTCCTTTTTTACCCCCAGGACTGCCATGGCTTGGTATTGTTCATGGACCACATTTTTCAGGAGCGGGTTTTTTTGATTGTCCGAAAGTGTTACACACAACACCTCGCTCATGTGCGCGATGTGATGGATCAATGCGCCGCATCCCAACTCGATATCGTCGGGATGTGCGCCGAGAAACAGCACGCGTTTGCCGTGGAAATTCATCATTGAATTCTCGAATCTCGCTAACTCGTAGTAACGACTTAAGTCGTTACTACATAAATACTGTGGGTTTCTTTCTACTTCGTCGCCAAAATCCCGCCGACCACTTTGGTCATCACCAGCTTGCCGTCGCGCTTGAACCAGCGTGTGGCGGTCTTTTCGATCTCGAGGATCAAGGTTTCGTATTCGGCATGGCTGTTGAACATGGAGGTCCATAATTTTCGGTCTTCGGAAAGCGAAGCCTTTGTGTAATCCATGAACGGCTCGACGGAGGGGAAGGTGATGGGGTTTTCAAAAGTCAGCAATTCTGTTTTTGCGAATTTACCTTCTATGGTTTTATAAATCTCGCCTTTGAAGCGTGAGGAACCGGGCATGGGCGGAATGGGCTTGTGGGTAGCCTCTTTGATGATGTCATAGAACATCTGCTTGTTTTCGGGCAGGGGGCCGGTCACGAAGAGCCGCCCGCCGGGTTTGATGACGCGCTGCGCCTCGCCAAAGGTAAAGTCGAGGTTGGATGCATAGTAGATGGCAAACGCCGATGACACCAGGTCGAATGTATTGTCGCCGAACTCAAATCGTTTGTTGAAATCCAGGAACATGAACTTGATATTCTCGCCGCGCTCGGAGTTTTTTGCGTGTGCCATTTCCAGCAGTTCGTTGGAAAAATCACCGCCGATAATTTCGGCCTTGCGCTGGGTGGTATCGCTGTACAGAAAACATTGTTTGCCTGCCCCGCAGCCCACATCCAGGATCTTCATGCCCGCTTGGGGCTTGAGCGCTTCGACGGTCCACTGGTCAATATTGCGCGCCCCATATTTTTCGTGAACACCGATGCGCGTCATTAAGTCTTTGCTGGTTTCCTGATAATTAATTTGCATGGGTAAAGCTCTCCTTCGTTGGTTTGGCACGCCAAATATACCATACCGGGACATGGTCGGCGAAATTCGTTTCTTCCAACCTATTCCTCAATCCCGCTTCCCGAATAACGATTTTCTATTGCCCATTCCCTTTGCGCCTTTGCGTGAGCTTCGTTCTCCAACACTGACAAACCCCTCCTCCGTGACCCACGACCCATGATCCATCAACCATTTCCCATCCCCATCCCCCATCCCCCATCCCCCATTCCCCATTCCCCACTCCCGACTCTTTTAGGGGTAGGTATTTTCAAAATAACTACTCTTGTGAGCATACTCCCCTTCCTTCTTAGGGAAGGGGTCGGGGGTTAGGTCTGGGTTAGGTCTCATTGAGGCGAAGAATTCTACGATCACAAGCCGGTTTTCAAAATACCTACCCTTATGAGACTCCCGACTCCCGAATAACGAATCCCGATTTCCCATTCTCAAACCGTAAATCCCAAATCTCCTTCATCCTTCATACTTCCTCCTTCCCCACCTCAGTGACAAAGCTTCTGGTGAAGTGTGATATTTATCACATCTCATTTTATAAGCAATACATTAGAATACCTAAGTGAATTTATTCTAGCCACCTGACAGTTTAATAAACGGGACGCGGACGAGCGCGGAAAACGCGGAAAATCGCTTTTTTCGCCTTGATTTTTCAGGAATATCTGCGTTCATCCGCGTGTATCAGCGTCCTAATCTCAAAGTGTCAGGTAGCTAGAATTTATTCACAAAAACCACCAAAGAAGTCAGTGCAACTGGTTGTTTATACCAATCCATACGCTGGGTTCGACTGCAATGAATGCTGAGAGCTGGTTACAACCCGTGTCCACAGCTAAACAGGAGATCTTATGAACGGTTTTGTGGTTGCTGATCCGAGACGCTGTATCGGGTGCTTTGCCTGTCAGGCGGCTTGCGTGGAAAGTCATCGGAAGGTGGGGCTTCAGGCCTATCCTCGCCTGATCGTCACACACACGCCTTATGGCACGATGCCCCTGCAGTGCCACCAGTGTGATTATGCGGCCTGTGTTGCAGTTTGCCCGGTAAGGGCTCTCACCTACAAGGACAATTCTGTTCAATTGAATGAGACCGTGTGCATTGGTTGTAAGATGTGCGGTCTGGCGTGTCCTTTTGGGGCCATTATTCCCGGCGGTACACCGGTTCCGAATTTTGAGTTCAATGTGGGTCAATATCTGTATCTCAACACACCGTATCAATCTGACCCGATGTATTTGCGCGAAATGGATAACCAGGAGCATCTCTCCATCCTGGCTTGGAGTATCGGCCAGAAAACGGTGGCGATTAAATGCGACAAATGCTTCTTCAATAAAGAGGGCCCGGCCTGTGTGATTGCTTGTCCTCATAAGGCTTTAAGCCTTGTGGATGGTGAGAGCAGCGATTCGATCCCGTTTGCCAAACAGCTCAAAACCTCGGTTCTCCCCAAAGAAGAGGAAACTGCATGAACGCCATCCAGTTATTGCTCCTTTCTGTATCAATATTTGTTTTAGGCTCTATCCTATCCCTCATCCTCAGCGGATTCAAGCAGGCCGCACGGATTGTCTCCGGATGGCTGGGGGCAATTGCTTCCATCGTCGGTTTGATCGCGGCCATCCAGGCCCTAGTGGCCGTTCCGGCGCCCCTTAATCTGGCGGGCCAGCTTCCCTTTGGGAATTTTACCGTGCAGATGGACGGTCTCTCTGCCCTGATGGTTGGCATCATCTCCGTGGTGAGTCTGGCGGCCTGCATTTACTCCACTTCGTACCTGGCCCATTATGCCGATCGTAATCTGGGTATGTTGGGCTTTTTCACAAACCTCTTTATTGCCTTGATGCTTCTGGTGGTAACGGTCGCCAATGCTTTTTATTTCCTGATTTTCTGGGAGATGATGACCCTAGCTTCCTATTTCCTGGTCATATTTGAGAGCGAGAAGAAGGAATCGGTTCAGGCCGGTTACCTCTATATGCTGGTGGCACATGCCGGTACGGCCCTCATCATGCTGTCCTTCTTCATTTTTTATTCCAGCACGGGCAGTTTTGATTTTTCCGCTTTTCGTCAGGCGCAATTATCCCCGATATTGCGGGATTTGGTTTTCCTGCTTGGCTTTATCGGCTTTGGCGCCAAGGCCGGTGTGGTCCCCTTGCATATCTGGCTGCCGCGCGCGCATCCTGCCGCCCCATCCCATGTATCGGCTTTGCTTTCCGGTGTCATGATCAAGACCGCTATTTATGGTATCCTGCGCGTTTGTGTGGATTTCCTCGGCGCCTCGGTCTTGTGGTGGGGGATGGTGGTGCTCTTTTTTGGCGTTCTTTCGGCAGTCCTCGGTGTGCTATTTGCCCTGGCAGAGCATGACATCAAGCGCGTTCTGGCCTATTCGAGCGTTGAGAACATCGGCATTATCCTGCTGGGGGTTGGAACCGGGATGATCGGTTTGGCAACCCGCCAGCCGGTGGTGGCTTTGCTTGGTTTCCTCGCCGCCCTCTACCATACTCTCAATCATGCCTTCTTTAAATCGTTATTGTTCCTTGGCGCTGGTTCACTGGATTATCGCCTGCATACTCGCAATTTAAATGAGATGGGCGGGATTGGAAAACTGATGCCGCTGACCGGTTTATCCTTCCTGGTAGGCGCATTGGCGATGTCGGCCATCCCGCCGTTCAATGGCTTTGTCAGCGAATGGTTTACCTACCAGGCTTTTTTGACCGCCGGTGGGGGCCAGGAAATTGTTGTGCGTGCCATGCTGCCGCTGTGTGCCATGATTTTGGCGCTGACAGGAACATTGGCGGTCATGGTTGCGATTAAAACGTATGGCGGCGCCTTTACGGGTCCCACGCGTTCGAAGCTGGCCGGGCAGGCCAGCGAGGTGCCCGGAGCCATGTTGACCGGTATGATCTTCCTTGCGGTGGGCTGCATCCTCTTGGGCATCTGTGCGCCCTTGATTATTCCCGTTCTTTCCAATGTGGTAACTGGACTGCTTAACACTTCGGCGGTTTCTGTTGCACAAGCCTCTTGGATCTATCCGGTGGTTCAGGGACAAGGCGTCTTGTCCGCCCCGTTCATATTAATTCTTCTGTTAGGTCTGCTTGTCGTACCGGTGGTATTGGTTGCGGTATATAACGGCTACAAGGCGGGACGGCGGTTTGTCAAGGATCCATGGGCTTGCGGCTACGGTTATACCAGCCAGATGTCGGTCTCATCCAGCAGTTTTGACCAGCCCGTGGCTGTCACATTTAGCGCGCTTTATGCTTTACGCTCAGGGACTAAAAAGCCGCTGGAGGCCATAGCTTCGTGGTCAAGACGCGCCCGCGCTGCGTTCTCGCGCATGGAGCCTGTCATCGAAAACGGGATTCGGCGGCCGACGACCCGGGCCGTGGAATATCTGGGCCAGCAAATTCAGGCGCTTCAAATGGGTGACATTCGGATGTATTGTCTTTATATCATCCTCACCCTGGCCATCCTTCTCATTGTGATCTTTAGGTAGGAAAACACCATGATATCAATCGGTTTGATCCTCCTCGGTTTATTGCAGGCGATTGTCCTCCTGCTGGTTGCGCCCCTGTTCTCAGGTTTTTCTCGCGTGCTGAGGGCCAAGATGCATAACCGCCGCGGCCCCAGCATCTTCCAGAATTATCGCGATCTCGCCAAACTCATGAAACGGCAGGAAGTGATTCCGGAGCAGGCCGGTTGGGTCTTCCGTGCCACTCCTTACATCATGATTGCTTCCATGCTGCTTGTGGCGACGATTATTCCCATTATCACTGCCCAGTCTCCTTTCGGGTGGGTGGGTGATCTGATCCTCGTTATCTATTTATTTGCACTCTCACGTTTTTTCTTCGTTCTTTCTGGGATGGAGACCGGCAGCACTTTCGGCGGGATCGGCGCCCGAAGGGAGTTGTTGGTTTCGTCGCTGGTCGAGCCGATCATGTTGTTGGTCTTATTCGTGATTGCTTTGCTGGCCTCCTCCACCAATCTGGGCGTGATCAGCACCAAGGTTATCAGCGGCGTGATTCCTTATTCCACCGCCGTTTGGTTGGGGACGATAGCTTTCGCCTTCGCCTCTTATGTGGAAATGGGCAAATTGCCTTTCGACCTGGCGGAGGCGGAACAGGAACTTCAGGAAGGTCCATTGACGGAATTCTCCGGGCATTCATTGGCTTTGATGAAATGGGGAATTTATCTGAAACAACTGGTAGTGGTTTCCCTCTTTATGGCGGTCTTCGTTCCGTTTGGGAGCGTTGTTGGGAACCCCTCCGGTCTTTCATGGATTCTTCTTGGACTTTTGGCGGTGGTCGCTTTCTTCCTGAAAGTCGCCATATTCTACTTTGTGGTTGGAGTGCTTGAAAATGCCGTGGCGCGCACGCGCTTCATGAATGCCTCGGCCGTATTCTGGACCGCCTTGGCGGCGGCCATCCTGTCATTTGTCTTTTATCTGGCGAACGTTTAGACGAAAAGGAACGAATCATGGTCTCGTTGGTTCTCGCTAGTTTCATGATACCGTTTTTGGGCGGCCTGTTGATTCTGGTCATCCCGCGCAGCTGGGTCAAGGTTTTTAGCCAGGTGATGATTTTCCTGGCTTTCCTCGCCACCTTGTTTGTTATGATCGAGTGGGCAATGGCCGGAAAAGTGGCCTCTACCGTGGACTTGCTTTCGGTGGTCGGCTTCGGGGTCTTCGGTGTGACGATTGACAAAATTAGTACCCTGGTGGGTCTCGCTTTCTCCCTGGTTGGCTTCCTGATCGTTGTGTATTCTGCCGGTTACTTGAGCGCGGGAAACCGCGAGCATCCGGAACATGACGTCAAGAAACGTTATTATTTCTTCCTGCTGGTCTTCATTGGCGCGATGGCCGGCTTGGTCTTTTCCTCCACCATGATTGGCTTGCTGGTTTTCTTTGAATTGACCGGCGTTTGTTCCTGGGGGCTGATTGGCTACTATGATGATGAAAAGGCGCGCAAGTCTGCCATGAAGGCCATCATTACGACTCAAGTGGCCTCGCTGGGTTTATATATCGCGACAGTGATCTTTTTTGGCCTGACCGGAACGTTCAACCTTTCCGCGCTTGCAGGTCTCACCGCCAGCGCCAAGATTATCCTCTTCATTTGCATTCTGATTGCCGCCTGGGGTAAATCTGCTCAGTTGCCTTTTCACTTCTGGCTGCCGGATGCCATGGTGGCTCCCACGCCGATCAGTGCATATTTACATGCCGCCTCCATGGTTAATGCGGGCGTTTATATCTTTGCGCGTTGTTTGGTCTCGGCAGGGAGCGTACCAACGGTGGTGGGAACGGTCGGAGTCATAATGGCCATGATCACCATGTTGTATGGTTTTTTCATGTATTTCCCCCAAAAGGATTTGAAGAGACTGCTCGCTTATTCAACCATCACACAATTATCGTATGTTTTCCTGGCTCTGTCCGTATCCATCTTCGGCTCGAGCATGGCCTTCAACGGCGCGGTGGCGCACATCTTCAACAATGCCTTTGCCAAGAGTTTATTCTTCCTGGTTGCAGGCGCTCTCAGTTACTCGGCCGGTACAAAGATGTTGCCGTCCCTGAAGGGGATCATGACGAAAATGCCGCTGGTGGGCATCTGCTTCCTGGTTGCCACTCTGGCCGTGACCGGCGTGCCGCCCTTCAATGGCTTCTTCAGCAAGTTTAGTATCCTCACCGGTGGCTTCGAAGTTGCCAAGACCCAGCCGCTCATTCTGGTTCTTATGGTGTTGGCCGTGATTGAAACGGTCGGAAGTTTTGCCTGGTTCTTCTGGGTTTTTGGCTCTGCAGTTCCCGGCGAACCTTCTGCTGAAGTCGCCGCCGCTACCCCCCTCGCGCCGCAAATTCAATTTGTGTTAATCGTGCTGGCCCTCCTGGCGCTCGTCTCAGGCTATTTCGCCTCCCTCTGGCTGGGCTAAAGTATAGGAGAAAGAAATGTCCAGTGTAACTTTGGTCAACAGTCTGGCTGGTTTGCTGATTTTGACTTCCTTGTTGGTGATCGAGGTTAAACAGCCGCGTTGGTCAGCGATATTATATGGCCTGCAATCCCTTGTGCTGGTCGGTATTTTTGTGGCATTGGCCTATGCAACCGGGGCGCAGGAACTATATCTTTGGGCGGCCAGTGCCTTCGTTATGAAGGTCCTGCTTGTGCCATGGATCCTTTATACCGCGCTCTCGCGTGTAAGCGATACGGACAAGCCGCGCAACACAATTAGCTTGACTCTATCCTTTGTCCTGGCCGCCATTGCAATTGGGATTTCCTTTCTCGTGGTCAATCAAATTCAATTGCCGGCCGCCGGGCCTTTCAAGCCTGCACTGGCGGTCTCGATGGCGCACTTTTTCTTCGGCGAATTATGTATCCTTACTCAGCGAAATCTCTTTAAACAAGTGCTTGGTTTCTGCTTGATGGAGAACGGCTCGCATCTGACCCTTGCGCTTTTGGCCTTTCATGCGCCGGAGTTGGTGGAAATTGGCATCGCCACGGATGCTTTGTTTGGCGTGATCATTATGGTTGTGCTTGGAAATCAGATCTATAAGAGCCTGCATACTCTGGACACCTCGGATCTGAGAACACTGAAAGGATGATCAAATGACCGGGATAACTTATCTGCTTGGGCTTTTGCTCATTCCGTTGATACTTTCCCTGCTCATCTTTGCCTCGCGTTGGTTGGGCGGGATGACGCGTTTTGTGGTGTTCCTGCTCCATCTGGTCAGCGTAACGCTGGTTTTGGTTATATCACTCCTGATCGTTCGGTCCGTACTGAATGCCGGAGAGATTTTTGGTCTTGAAAACTGGCTGCACGTTGACGCCCTCGGTGCGGTCTTCCTGCTCATTATTGGTGTGCTTGGCTTTTTGGTGGGTCTCTATTCCATCGGATATACCCAGCATGATCTGCAAACCGGCGACTTCGATAACCGGAAGCTGTGCAACTATTACGGCCTCTTCAGCCTTTTCCTGTTCACCATGTTATTGGTGGTCACTGCCAATAACATAATCATGATGTGGGCTGCGGTGGAAGCCACTACGCTTGGATCGGTTTTCCTGATTGCGATTTATGGGACTCGCCCCTCGCTCGAAGCCGCCTGGAAATATGTGATCATCTGCACGGTGGGCGTGGCGTTCGGCCTTTACGGAACAGTGCTGGTTTATTCAAACGCCTTCAACGTCATGCCGGTTTCCTCCAACGCCTCCTTGTGGACCGAGATTGTGAAAAACGCATCGGCGCTTGATCCGGTCATCATCAAGATGGCTTTTGTTTTTGTGCTGGTTGGGTTTGGCACCAAGGCCGGTCTTTTCCCAATGCACGCCTGGCTGCCGGACGCCTATAGCGAAGCGCCCAGCCCCGTGAGCGCCATGCTATCCGGAATGTTATCGAATTGCGCTTTGCTGGTCATTTTCCGCTTTTCAATCATAACGAATCTTGTGCTCGGCCCATCCTTTGTGCAAATCCTCTTCCTTGTTTTCGGGATGATATCGGTGGCGGCCGCAGCCTTCTTCATGTTCACCCAGCGCGATATCAAGCGTTTGTTGGCCTATTCCAGCATCGAAAATACAGGCTTGATCCTGGTCGCTTTCGGGTTGGGCGGGCCGGCGGGCATCTTCGCCGGATTGTTGCAGACCATCAACCAAAGCCTGGTCAAGGTGTTGATGTGGTTTGCCTCCGGTAACATTCTCATCAAATATCGCTCCCGCAATCTGGATCAGGTTAAGGGGTTGTTGCAGGTGATCCCCTTCACAGGCATAATGATGATTGTTGGCGCATTGGCGATCGTAGGTACACCGCCCTTCAATATCTTTGTTAGCAAATTCCTCATCATTGCCGCCGGATTGCAGGCTGGCTACCTTTGGCTGATGGTTGTATGCCTGCTCTTATTGATGGTGGTTTTTGCAACGTTTTTCCGTTTCATCGCTTCCATGCTTTTCGGCGAGAAACCGGATAACGTGGCGCGTGGTGAAACAAATTGGCTTACTTTACTTCCCGGTGCGATTCTGATCGTGTTGATCGTAGGCCTTGGCCTTTTCATTCCTTCTGATCTAATGAGCCTGTTGAAGGGCGCCAGCGGCTTGGTGTTGACCGGCAACCCCGGCCAGCAAATTGCGATCACAAGCTTGAAGGATTTCTTGATGCCGTTGGAGCATTTATTGCCATAGATGTATTCCAGTTAGGAGAGCTTATATGACATTATTGATGGAAGAAAAACCGAAAGTTGGCACAAAATACGTCGCGGCTTTGCGCGCCCGCTTTGGCGCTGCGATTCTGGAAGAATCGTGGCAGGCTCCGGATCAGGTGACGGTAACCGTTCCTCTCAACAGCCTGCCGGATGTGGTGGCAATGCTCTATTATGAGCAGGGCGGCTGGCTTGCCACGGTGGCCGCCAACGATGAACGCCCATTGAATGGTCAGTTCGCCATCTATTATGTTCTATCGGTCGAGGGCACGAATGAAGGCTCGCAAGCCCCGGAAAACGCCTACGTGCTTGTGCGCGCCCAGATCCCGCCTCATCAGCCTGAATTCCCTTCGGTGACGCCCAAGGTTCCGGCTGCCATCTGGTATGAGCGCGAAGTCCGCGATATGTTCGGCATCCAGCCCATTGGCATGCCGGATGAGCGTCGCCTGGTTCTGCCCGATGATTGGCCCGATGGCCTGTATCCACTTCGCAAAGATACGATGGATTATCGTTATCGTCCTGAGCCGGTCGTCGAAGACGAAAATTATGAGTTCATCAATGTCGAAGGGGAAGGCGTTGTTCAGGTTCCTCTTGGCCCGTTGCACATGACTTCCGATGAACCGGGTCACTTCCGGCTTTATGTGGATGGTGAGCATATCATTGACGCGGATTATCGGCTGTTCTATGTTCACCGCGGCATGGAAAAACTGGCGGAGAGCCGCTTGAATTATGACCAGGTGACTTTCCTGGCAGATCGCATTTGCGGCATCTGCGGCTATGCTCATAACGTTGCCTATAGCTCTTCGATTGAGCGCGCCCTTGAAATTGATGTACCGCTCCGTGCCCAGTACATCCGCACCATCCTGCTCGAAGTCGAACGTCTTCACAGCCACTTGCTGAATCTGGGCCTGGCCTGCCACTTTGTCGGTTTTGACACCGGCTTCATGAATTTCTTCCGCGTCCGCGAAAAGGCCATGAAAATGGCTGAAATGCTGACCGGTTCCCGCAAGACCTATGGCGTCAATTTGATCGGCGGTGTGCGCCGCGATATCCTGAAGGAACAGAGAACCCTGATAACCCAGGTTCTTGGCGAATTGAAATCCGAAGTTGCCGATCTTGTCAGCATACTGCTCGAAACGCCCAACATCGTACAGCGCACTCAGAATATCGGGCGCCTGGAGCCTCAGGTGGCGCGTGATTTCAGCCCGGTCGGGCCGACCTTGCGCGGCTCCGGCTTTGCCCGGGATATTCGTGTCATTCATCCATATGCGGCTTACGACCGGGTACCCTGGCACGTGGTTTCAAAGGATGGCTGTGACGTTCTCTCGCGGACGCTGATCCGCGCCGAGGAGTTCTTTGAGTCGATTTCCTTGATCGAGCGCTGTCTGGACTCCATGCCCGCAGGGCCTATATTGACCGAGGGTTTTAAATACAAGCCCTATAAGTATGCCCTTGGATATGTGGAAGCTCCGCGCGGCGAGGATATTCACTGGAGCATGTTGGGTGATAATCAGAAAATTTATCGCTGGAAGTGTCGCGCCTCCAGTTATAACAACTGGCCTCCACTTCGTTATATGCTGCGCGGCAATACCATTTCCGACGCGCCCCTCATTGTCGCCAGTATTGACCCATGCTATTCCTGCACGGAACGCGTCACGGTCGTGGATGTCCGCAAGAAGAAAGCCACCATTATCCCTTATAAGGAAATGGAGCGCTACTGCATCGAGCGCAAAGACTCGCCTTTGAAGAAGTATTAGAGTTGGTGAATTTGTAAGCCTCAATCTGGCTTTACAAAGGAGACAGACCTTATGCTGAAATTGCTACGAGAAGTTCTGAAGGTTGGCGAAGCCACATTACCCTATCCGTTCGAGCCGCTGGAGCAGATGCCGGGTTTTCGCGGCAAGCCCCACCATGATCCCGAACTCTGCATCGCCTGCGGCGCTTGCGCGATTGCCTGTCCGCCCAATGCCTTGAGCATGGCTGCGGACTTGGATCAGGGTCTCCAAACCTGGAAGCTCTTCATGGGGCGCTGCATTTACTGCGGGCGCTGTGAAGAGGTTTGCCCAACCGGCGCCATCACGCTCAGCCCCGACTTTGAACTGTCGGTCATGAACAAGCAGGATTTGTTCGAGCAGGCCGATTACAAATTGGCCGCCTGTCATCGTTGTGGAAAATACTTTGCGCCCGTCAAGGAAATCGAGTATGCCGGCGCCTTGCTCCGGCAAAGCGATCTGCCCGAAGTCGTAAAAACCAATGCCGGCGCTCTTTTGAATATCTGCCCTGAATGCAAACGCAAGAATGATGTGTCCAAAATGGTGAACCTATACCAGGAGAATAAAGATGTTGCGCGATAGTGTCAGCAACCTGACTGTGGCGGAACACAGCAAATATTCCATTCATGAGGATCCCGCCGCCGGGCAGTTGAAAGCTGCCTTGCTTAAAGATATCCATCGCTCCGTGTATGTGTACCGCGTGGATTGCGGCGGTTGTAATGGATGTGAGATCGAGATATTTGCAGCCCTGACCCCGCTTTTTGATGTGGAACGTTTCGGTATCAAGGTGGTCTCTTCTCCGCGTCACGCCGATGTATTGGTTTATACCGGTTCGATGACGCGCTCCATGCGCGTTCCGGCCTTAAGAGCCTATCACGCCGCACCCGAACCGAAGATTTGTGTGGCTTATGGCGCCTGCGGGTGTTCCGGCGGCATTTTCCATGACCTCTACTGCGTCTGGGGCGGGGCGGATAAGTTCATTCCCATTGATGTGTATATCCCCGGCTGTCCTCCAACTCCCGCGGCCACCATCTACGGCTTTGCGATCAGCCTCGGTATCCTTGGGCAGAAGTTGAAGACCTCTCACCATGTGCAAGGCGAGGATGAGCATGTTTCGCTCGCTCATCCGCAGGTACCGTATCTCTTGCGCGTGCAGCTCGAACGCGAGTCCCGCCGCATGGCCGGTTATCTTTATGGTAAGCAGATCGCCGATACTTTTCTGACGATGCTGGAAGAGAATCCAAACCAGGTCAAGGAAAATGTCCAGGCTTACCTGGATAAGCAGGCTGACCCTCGCCTTTCGGAGATTGTGGCTCGTTTGGTGACGGTTTACGATGGTTATCAAGGAGCTGTCTGAGCCATGGCCGCGCGGGCTGTTTTCTATCAATTGACACATAAGTATGTCAATACGGATAAGGACGTTCCAGAGGATGCCCAACAGGTGATCTATTATTCACTTGCAATTGGTCATCATATCGGTGTGCTGGATTGCTTCCAAAGCCTGATGGAAATCCCGCTTGAAGATTACCGCAACTGGATCGCGCAAATGCCCGCCGGCAAGGCCCGCCATAAGCTCGAAGGTTTGCTCAATTGGGGCGAGATCGAGATCAATCGCAGTCATGTGGGCGATCTTGTCCCCGTATTGAAGGAATCCCTCCCCAATATGGATGCCGCCGGGACTCATTGCACCGGTGTTTTGCTCGGCTGCCTGCAAAACATGGTTGCAGAGCCTGCGCTTTATTTGATGGTTAGGAAATACGCATGAAGAAGAAATTGGTTTTAACGGTAGGCAATCCGATGATGGGCGATGATGCTGCCGGGTCACTGCTTGCCCAGCGCCTCCGCCGTGCACCTTTGGAAGCCTGGGATGTACTGGATGGCGGTTCCATGCCTGAGAACGTTCTTTATTCGATCCGCGAGCTGGCCCCTGAACAGGTTCTGGTCATCGATGCTGCCGACATGGACTTGGTTCCCGGCGAAGTCCGGCTCATCGGCGCGGAGAAACTCGAGGATCCGTTCTTGATGACCACGCATACCCTGCCGCTTTCCTACCTGGTTCAATCCCTGCGTGAGTTCGTGCCACAGGTGGATTTGGTGGGTATCCAGCCTCAGGTGGTTGCCTGGGGATACCCTGTTTCCAATGAAGTCAGGCAGGCCGTGGATCAGGTATATGAAGGATTAAAGCAAGACGGGTTTGTATGGGCTTCTTTGTAGTCTTGAAAAATGCTTATGAAAACTATTCGATCAAATGCATGTCGTTGCGAGGAGGGCGTTTTCCCCGACGAAGCAATCTCCTCATTCACAACATGTCGTTGCGAGAAGGGCGTTCTCCCCGACGAAGCAATCTCCTCTTTGCAAATGGAGCGTGTTTGATTAACCCGCGCTTGGTTTTTTGAGCGCCTTGTTGTCAACTGCTGAACTTATGGATTGGAAAACCGCTTATGAAAACTATTCGATCGCTTGATGAACTGAATCAATTTCGCGATGAAATCGTCGAGGAAAAGAAACGCCAGGCCGGGCTTGGGAAAGTCCAGTTGGTTGTGGGCATGGGCGCTTGTGGTATCGCGGCCGGCGCGCTGGATGTGTGGAAGGCCATTGAACAGCAGATCAAGGCCGGTCATCTAATGGATGTCCTCCTCTCCCAGACCGGTTGCATAGGCCTGTGCCCCCATGAACCGATTCTGGAGGTCACGGTAAAGGATGCTCCCAAAGTGACCTATGGCCGGGTCACACCTGAGATCGTTAACCGCATCTTAAAGGAGCATGTTCTTGGTGGAAAGGTCGTCGAGGAATTTGTCGTGGATACGACTCCGTTCCCGACCATCTAAGCGCGGAGAATGAAGGAGAACTTATGGATCACAAAAATAAGGATTTGGATCTTGTCAGCTTGGTGGATAAAGTGGTCGGGGAACGAAGGAGAACTTATGGATCACGAAAATAAGGATTTGGATCTTGCCAGCCTGGTGGATAAAGTGGTCAGGGAACATGGGGCCACGCCGGATTCTGTGATCCCGATTTTGAGTGAGATCAACCGCACCTTGGGATATATCCCTGCCGGAACCCTGCCGGAGATTCGCCGCCGCATTCAGATCCCGCAGGAAGGCGTCTTCCTTGCGGATAGCCATGTTTATTCTGCGGCCAGCTTTTATCAGATGTTCTCGCTCAAGCCCCTGGGAAGGCATGTGATCCGGTTCTGTGAAAGCGCGCCCTGCCATGTGGAAGGTGGGCGGCAGGTCATCGAGGCGCTTCAAAAGGAACTTGGGCTGCAGCCGGGTGAGACCAGCCAGGATCAGAAATGGTCTTTGCTCACGACCAGTTGCCTGGGAGTGTGCAGTGTTGGGCCGGTCTTTTTGGTGGATGATGACATCTTTGGCAATGTGACGCCGGAGCGCGTGCCGGAAATCCTTGCGCGCTATGAATGAACGGGTTCGCTGGGTATGGCCTTTCCAAAGTCCACGGTGAACCTATGTTGAGTCATTTTTTCGACGCGAAGGATGCAAAATACGCCAGGAAAATAAGAAATCTTCGCGTTCTTCGCGGTTCATTTTTTGACCTTGGTAATGTCATGGTCCGCTGGGAGCACTGTTTGGTGATACGAGGTGATAGATGAAAGTAATCCGTTCGATGGTTCTTGTCTCGGTGGATGAAACCAGTCTGGCGCGCGGCGCCCAGGATGTGTTTCGCGCTTTTCTGGATGAGATTGAAAAATTCGGTCTGTCCGACCAGATTGCCGTGACCACGATTCTCGATCCGGGTGTTCATGGCGATACCCCCTTGGTAATCGTTTATCCTGACTCGGCGGTGTATGCGCCCGTCACGGTGGCAGATGTGCATACCATCGTGGAGGAGCATTTATACAAAGGTAACATCGTTCCTTCCCTTCTTGCGATGATGCATGAACTGGTGCCTGAGATCGGCTGGATGCGCGGCCGCCGCGGTGCATTGCCGGTTCAAAAGCGGATTGTGTTGGAGCGCGTTGGCGTTGTTAATCCCGAAAGTATCGAAGATTATATTTTGTATGACGGTTACCAGGCTTTGGCGAAGGCCTTGACCCACATGAAACCCGCCGAAGTGATTTCCCAGGTCGAGAAATCCGGTTTGCAGGGACGCGGCGGTGCTGGATTCCCCACCGGTCGCAAGTGGAGTTTCGTGGCCAACACGCCGGGCTTTCCCAAGTATGTGATCTGCAACGCAGATGAGAGCGAGCCGGGTACCTTCAAGGATCGTCTGGTCTTGGAAGGCGACCCCTTCAGCATCATTGAAGCCATGACCATTGCCGGTTACGCCATCAATGCCCACGAAGGCTATATCTACATTCGCGGTGAATATCCTCTAGCCTATAAACGCATCGAGAATGCCGTCCATCAGGCGGAGGCGCATGGCCTGTTGGGCGATCATCTTTTCGGCACGGATTTCAGTTTTCATATTCATCCTCATGCCGGCGCGGGCGCCTATATCTGCGGTGAGGAGACGGCCCTGATCGAATCTCTGGAAGGCAAACGCGGCATGCCGCGCGCCCGCCCGCCCTATCCAACCACCTATGGCCTCTTTGGTAAACCCACCGTGGTGAATAACGTGGAGACCCTGGCCAATATCCCGCCCATCCTCCGCAACGGCGCGGTTTGGTATCGCGAGATCGGTTCTCCCAAGAGCACCGGTACCAAGGTCTACACCATCCTCGGTAACGTCAACTTCACCGGCGCCATCGAAGTTCCCATGGGCATTACCATTCGTGAGGTGATTGACATCTATGGCAAGGGAATGAAGAACGGCAAAAAGCTCAAACTGGTTCAATCCGGCGGCTCCAGCGGTTCCATTGCCCCGGCCAGTTTGCAGGATGTCCCTATGGACTTCGATTCTTTCCGCAACGCCGGGGTGTCCCTCGGTTCAGGCGCTTTGCTGGTCTGCAATGAGGATACCTGTGTGGTTGATTTGGCGAGAGTCATCCTGCGCTTCTTCCGCAATGAAAGCTGCGGTAAGTGTACCCCCTGCCGCATCGGCACCTTGCAGTTGTACGAGATCGTGAGCCGCATCGCGGAAGGGCAGGGCACCCTTGCTGACCTGGATGCGATGGTGAGGATTTCCGAGGCCATGTCCGAGGTTTCCAATTGCGGCCTTGGGCAGACCGCACCGACCGCCTTGCTCGATATCTTGAAATATTTCCGTGCAGAGGTCGAGACGCATATTGTGGATCACGTTTGCCCGACCGGTGTCTGTACGGCTTTGAAGCATTCACTTGTATCGGCTCCGGTCGAATAGCCGCTGGATGATTGACTGATGCTGCGCATGAATAAGATGTCACCGCTGAGAACACTGAAACCACAGAGTTTTTACAAAGAGATTCTCTGTGATCTTCGCGAAGCACGCAAAGCGCCAGTGCGCTCAGTGTTGAAACTGCGCAAGACGAGTTATTGTGTAAAGGAGAAACAACCATGATCAGTTTAACGATCAATGGTCAGACCTTGGAAGTCCCTGAGAATACTACGATTCTTAATGCCGCACGGCAGGCTGGAATTGTCATACCCACTTTATGCCATCACAAGGATCTCACGCCTTACGGCGGCTGCCGTTTATGTTCTGTGGACATTCAAGGCATGCGCCTGCCGGCCACGGCCTGCACCATGCTTGTCTCGCCGGGCATGGTGGTGCAAACCGAAAGCCCCGCGCTGACCCAGTATCGCCGCACCATCCTCGAACTGCTGCTGGTCAGGTTTTACGACGCCGGTTACACCCATGATGGCTCAGCCCAACTCGAACTGGATACCCAGTTCGCGCATTGGGTGCGCTATTACGACATTGATATGAAAAGTGCCATGGCGAAAGAGCCGTTCCGCCAGATTGATAGCGATCCCAATCCCTTCATCTGGGTGGATAAGAATAAGTGCATCATGTGCACTCGCTGCGTGCGCGCCTGCGCCGAAGTGCAGGGACGTTTTGTCTGGACTCAGGCCTACCGCGGCTACGATCTTAGAATTGTGGCCGGTTTGGATACTACCATGCTTCAGGCGCGCTGCGAATCGTGCGGCGCCTGCGTGGCGCACTGCCCAACGGGCGCCTTGGATAACAAGATGTCGCTCAAGCTGGGCATGCCGGATCGGACGGTCTCGACCATCTGTCCGTATTGCGGCGTAGGCTGCCAGTTGGATTTGAATGTCAAGGATGATGTGCCGGGCGGGCGCGTCTTATCCGTTTCTTCGAGTGAAAAGGCCCCGGTAAACGGCGACCATCTGTGTGTCAAGGGACGCTATGGTTATGAATTTATCCATTCGGAGAATCGTCTGAAACAACCCCGCGTCCGCAAGTATTTGCTGGATGGCGTGGCGCGTCCAAAAGATCGCGGCCCCTGGGTGGATGTGGATTGGGACACGGCCTTGAATATTGTCGCCAAAGGCTTGAACTCTGCCCGCAGCCAGTATGGTCCGGACAGCATCGGCTTGTTGACCTCCGGCAAGGTGTTTAACGAGGAAAATTACCTGATGGGTAAGTTTGCCCGTCAAGTGCTTGGCACCAATAACATTGATTGCAGCGTCCATCTCAACCACCGCAGTGTTGTGGATGGTCTTAATGACTCATTGGGATTGCCTGCCATGTCGAATTCCATGCAGGACATTGCCGGGAATGCTCGCACCATTCTGGTGATCGGTTCCAATATCACCGAGAATCATCCTGTTTTTGGATCGAAGATTCGTCAGGCAGTCCTGCGCCGCAAGGCTCAATTGATCGTTGCCAGCCCCATCTTCTTCAACATCGAGGAATATGCCGCCCTCTCCCTGCGCTACAAACCCGGCACGGAGACTGCCTTGTTGAATGGCCTCATGCGCATCATCCTGGAAAAAGGCTGGGAGGATAAGAAGTTCATTCAGAAGCGCACGCAGGGTTTCGAGGAGTTCAGATCGCTGGTGGATAAATATCCGCTCGATAAGGTATCTCAGTTAACCGGTGTGCCTGCTGAAAAATTGAATGCGGCCGCCGAGATCATCGCCGGGAATCATCCGATGGCTGTTATCTGGGGCTCGGACCTTGCCACCCAGGTTGCGGGTGTGGACAATGCCTCGGATTTGGCCAACCTGCAGTTGCTCATGGGTAATCTGGGTGTTTCCGGCGGCGGCGTGGCTCCCCTGCGGACTCAGAATAACTCGCAGGGCGCCTGCGACATGGGCGGCCTTCCCTCGGTTTATCCGGGTTATCAGTTGGTCGCCGATAAGCAGGCTCATAAGAAATTTGAGACTGCCTGGGGAACCGATTTGCCGGTGAACGCTGGCTTATCCGCTTTGGAAATGATGAAGGCCGTGAATCAGGGTTCCTTGAAAGCTCTCTTTATTCTGGGTGAGAATCTCTGGTCGGATGAGAACAGCGCCTATATCCGGCGCTCACTCGATCAATGCGAATTTGTCGTCCTCTGCGAAGCCCTCTCCTCTGAAGCCTGTCATCATGCCGATGTCTGTCTGCCCGGTGTAAGTTTCGCGGAGAATACCGGCACCTATACCAACACCGAGCGCCGCGTCCAATTCGTCCGGCAAGCCATTCAGCCGCAGGGAGATTCCAAGCCTGAGTGGCAGATCATCTCGGATTTGGCGCGTAGGATACTTGTTCAAAATGACAAACGCACTGCGGGCGCCATGTATTCCGGCTGGGTCTACAAAGATACCCGTGAGATCATGAGCGAGATCGCCGCCTTGACGCCCATCTACGCCGGCGTATCCCATGAACGGCTGGAGCGCGGTGACGTTCTCCTGTGGCCTGTGCGCAGTTTTGCGGATTCCGGCTCGCCCATCCTCTATGAATCCGATTTCCCGCTCGGCAAAGCCCGCTTCATGCCCGTCGGCTGAGCGCACCCGTGTCATTCTGAGCGACCGAAGGGAGCGAAGAATCTCGCTGCTAAGCGGCGGAGATCCTTCATTCATACAAAGAGCGCACCCAACGATATTTACCAGTTTAATAACCTCACCGCCCAGAGAAACCTTTTTCCTTGGCGGTGAGGTTTTATTTCGGCAAACGCTACTCCGCTGCATTGAACTCAGTCATTCAAACCTACGGAGGCGGAGCCAACTACTTCCCCAAATACTGTGTCTTGACTCCCTCCCTAAATATCGACGATCCCATCACCGAATCTTCACCCCAAAATTTTCTCGTCGGATTTGGCTAGCCGAGGTGGCCTCAAGCCACCATCAGCTGCATCTGCGCCATGAGGCGCAGGAGGAGGGTTGGGGTAGGGCTGGCCTCCCACCGCTATCGGTGGACAATACAATAAACACAGAGACTGCTAAAAGGCGGTCTCGCAACAGGTTTTCCAAAGCTACTACTGGGGGATATGTGCCTCTATTATCAATTAAAGCAAATTTCTGTAAGCCCGTTCTTTTCTGCTCAAGAGTATAATTAACATGTCCTTGATCTTGTTGGTTCTTCACTGCACCTCTCTATAAGGTCTGAAAAAATCAATGCACAATTTATCTTTGTTTCAAGAGCAGAAGCCCATCGAATCGCATTTTAGGAATGATGCCGAAATTGTAGTATTCCATGGCGATGTAACGGAGTTGCTCGGGGAAATTCCAAACGAATCTATAAGTCTAATCGTCACATCCCCACCCTACAACTTGGGAAAGGAATATGAAACCCGTCAAAGCGTACAAGACTATCTAGCAGCACAGGCTACGGTTATTTCAGGGCTCGTTAGGGTACTTTCACCTAAAGGCAGTCTTTGCTGGCAAGTTGGAAACTTTGTAGATAAAGGCGAAATATTTCCATTGGATATTCTTTATTACTCGATCTTCAAAGAATTAGGCTTGAAGCTACGTAATCGCATTGTATGGCGTTTCGGGCACGGTTTACACGCTAGTCGCAGACTGAGCGGCAGATATGAAACAATTTGCTGGTTCACAAAGTCGGATGATTATTATTTCAATTTGGATAATATTAGAGTTCCGGCAAAGTACCCCGGTAAGCGACATTACAAGGGTCCAAAAAAAGGGCAAATCTCAGGTAATCCGCTAGGTGTAAACCCCACTGACACATGGGAAGCCAATATCCTACAAGATTGGGAGGCGAAATGGTGGGATATTCCAAATGTAAAATCTAATCATCCAGAGAAAACAACTCACCCATGTTCTTTTCCGGTTGAATTAATAGAACGTCTTGTACTGGCTCTAACCCAAAAAGGCGAATGGGTGTTCGATCCTTTTGCAGGAGTTGGTTCTTCCCTGATTGCTGCACTGATGCATGAACGCCGGGCAATAGGTGCAGAGAAAGAAAAAGGTTATATAAAAGAAGCAAAAGATCGAATCGATCAATTATTTGCTGGCACACTGCCTATTCGCCCAATGGGAATGCCGGTATATGAACCAACTGGAAAAGAAAGTGTATCTAAAATTCCAGACGAATGGTTAAATATGAACAAGGTGGCAAAGAGATGAAAATAGTAGTTTGACAATGTCACATTAACCCGAGTTGTGGTACAACCGAGCGAATGAGCATGGAGAAAAGAACCTGTTTGATCCCCGCCGATGGGGAGTACCGATTGAAAAGATCCTGGCACTTGGGCCGAAACTGCAAGAGCACTGGCGGCGATTCCAGCAGAGGTTCAAGAGCAAAACGCGTGATACGAGTGAGCATGCGCTGGCCTATATGCAAGGGCAAATGACGATGGAAAGTGA
>Ga0182027_10001742_pt1 | contig 35919 bp, 38 predicted proteins | sample 712E1DmetaG_FD_121300 | JGI IMG/M metagenome (GOLD analysis project Ga0182027, IMG submission 121300) | Permafrost microbial communities from Stordalen Mire, Sweden - 712E1D metaG (Illumina Assembly) | ecosystem: Environmental > Terrestrial > Soil > Wetlands > Permafrost | place: Sweden...
GTGGAAAAATTTCCAGGAAAAAGTTAATAAATTGATAACAAAACTTCCGTTTGAACTAACCGGCGCGCAGAAACGTTCAGTTGAAGAAATTTTAAACGACTTAACCGGTAAAAAACCAATGAACAGGCTTTTGGAAGGAGAAGTAGGCAGCGGCAAAACAGTTGTCGGAGCAATCACAATGTATGCTGCGTGTCTAAATGAGTTTCAATCCGCTTTTATGGCTCCAACGGAAATTCTTGCCCAGCAACATTTTAAAACCATTTCCGAACTTTTATCGCCATTTAAAATTAAAGTTGAATTAGCGACCGGATCAAGCAAGAAATTGTCTGATGATTTTGATGTCGTAATCGGAACTCACGCTTTAGTCTACTCAAAAGTAAAATTCAAAAAATTGGGACTGGTAATTATTGACGAGCAGCAAAGGTTCGGGGTGGAACAGAGAACTCTTATAAAAGAAAAGGGCGAAAACGTCCATCTTCTAACAATGACGGCAACGCCAATCCCCAGAACCATTGCCTTAACAATGTATGGAGATTTAGATTTATCAATTCTTGATCAAATGCCGATCGGCAGAAAACTAGTTAAGACCTGGCTTGTCCCGCCGGAAAAAAGAAACGGTGCCTATACCTGGATTGAAAAACAAATTCTTGAAAATCAAGACCAGGTGTTTATTGTTTGTCCGTTTATTGAGGAATCGGAAACAATGGTAACAGTTAAAGCAGCGACCAAAGAATTTGATAGATTACAAAAAGAAGTTTTCCCAAATTTAGCCCTAGGACTTTTACATGGAAAAATAAAAGCCAAAGAAAAAGAAGAAATCTTAAAGTCATTCAGGAACAAAAAAATTGATGTTTTGGTTTCAACACCGGTGGTGGAAGTCGGAATTGATATTCCCAACGCAACCGTCATGCTGATTGAAGAAGCGGATAGGTTTGGACTGGCACAACTCCATCAACTAAGAGGCAGGGTTGGCAGAAGCAACAAACAATCTTATTGTCTTTTATTTACCTCAAGCAAAAATGAAACGACTATTAAAAGACTAAAAGCGATGGAGACAATTTATTCGGGGGCAGAGCTGGCGGAGTTGGATTTAAAATTAAGAGGTCCCGGGCAAATTTTCGGAACAAATCAGCACGGCAGGCAAGTTTTAAAAGTTGCCAGTTTTTCGGATTTTGACTTAATCGAAAAAACCAAGAGAGAAGCAGTTAAAGTTTTCGCCCAGATTGATAAATACCCTGAACTTTTGGAAAAAACCGAATCAATAAATTTACAACACGTTTCACCCGACTAGCTTCCTTATTGCAAGATACGATCAGATAAAGTAAAATACGTACATGCCACAAGAACCAAAGAAAAGACATTCTAGAGCCAGACAGGGAAAAAGAAGAGCCGCGATTAGACTTTCAGTTGCAAAAACCATTGTTTGTCCTAATTGCCAAGCTCCAATTATTCCGCACAAAGTCTGCAGAAAATGCGGATATTATAAAGGCAAAATGATTATCAAGAAAAAAGAGAAAAAAGAAGAAGAGCCAAAAAAGGCTGAGTAATAAATGAAAAACCCTCTAGATCCGCGCCACAAAAAACGACAAAAGGCAGTCGAAGACTTATTTAAATTAGATTTCCGCAAACAAACGGTAGGAGACTTTGCTAAGGAAATTTTTACAAAAAAAGAATTCTTGGACGAACATATAGTCAAAGCAGCTCCCGAATATCCGATCAATAAAATCAACAAAACCGACCTAGCAATATTAAGATTAGCTGTTTATGAATTACTTATTGGAAAAAACCAACCGGCAAAGGTTATAATAGATGAAGCTATCGAACTGGCCAAGGAATACGGGGGAGACAGCAGTCCGGCCTTTGTTAATGGTGCTTTAGGAAAATTAATTAAAAAATGATACAGCTACCGGAATTTAAGAACAAAAAATTATTTGAACAAGCCTTTACTCACCGAAGTTTCTTAAACGAAACCAAAGAACAACTTTATTCAAACGAAAGATTGGAATTTTTAGGGGACAGCATTGTTTCCTTTGTGGTTTCCCAACATCTATATATTAAGTTTCCTCAGTTCGAAGAAGGCGCTTTAACTAATATTAGGTCTTTAATGGTTAACACCAAAAGCCTGGCGGCAATTGCCAGAGAATTAGATCTTGGAAGCTATCTAAGACTCTCCAAAGGCGAAGAGGAATCTAAAGGAAGACAAAATCAAAGCTTGCTCGCCGATTGCTTTGAGGGATTCATCGGTGCCTTATTTGTGGATCAGGGAATTGATGCCGTAATTGATTTTTTGAAAATTGTCCTTTTACCCAAAGCCGACGAGATAATTAAAAACAAATCCTTTAAAGATCCGAAAAGCCTTTTGCAGGAGTTTGTTCAATCGAGACGGCAAAGCTCTCCATTCTATAAAGTTCTAAGCGAATTTGGGCCGGCTCACGCCAAAAGATTTAAAATCGGAGCTTATATCGACGGCAAATTAATAAGCGAAGGCGAAGGAAAATCAAAAAGAGAAGCCGAGGAAGACGCGGCCCAAAAAGCCTTAGATTTTTATAAAAACACAAAATCTATTTACTCTCAAAAAACCGGGGTTGAGAAGCAGGCAAAATAATGGTAAAATACTATTTATGTCATTAGTCATCAGATCATCCAGAGTCGGTAAAAAGGGCGAAAGAAAATTCCGCATTGTTGTTAAAGAAAAAAGGTCGAGACGCGACGGAGATTCGATTGAAGTTTTGGGTTGGTATGAAAAAGGTAAAAACGGCCTTAAGAGAATTGACAAAAAAAGATACGATTATTGGCTGTCCCAAGGAGCAAAAGCCACTCCCGCAATCGAAAAATTAATCTAAAGCTTATGAAAAAAACCCTTTTAGATATTATTTCTACAATCGTTGATAACCCTAAAGCGGTTGAGATAAAAGAAGAGGAACAAGAAGGAGTAACTAATTTTACCGTTACGGTTGCTAAAGAAGACATGGGAAAAATTATCGGCAAAAACGGCAAAATAATCCGGGCAATTAGAACTGTCATGAAAATTCCGGCAATTAAAGCTGACAAGAGAATTTTCATCTCCCTTACTGAAATACCGCAAGAATAAGCAAAATTTCTATCAATCTTCTATAATAGACTCATGAAAATATCGATCATCACCTTATTTCCTGAAATGTTTAAAGGGCCTTTTGATTCCTCAATTATAAAAAGGGCCATTGATAAAAAACTGATTTTAATTGAATTTATTAATTTACGGGATTTCGGTTTGGGAAAACATCAGACTGTTGACGATACTCCTTACGGCGGGGGAATGGGCATGATCTTAAAGGTTGATGTCCTGGAAAAAGCTATCGAAAACGCCAAGGATAAAAATTTAGACAAAAAACAACAAAAAGTAGTTCTTTTAAGTGCGCATGGGAAAAAATTCGGGCAAAAAATCGCTAGGAATTATTCAAAACTAAAAAATCTGATATTAATCTGCGGCCATTATGAAGGGTTTGACGAAAGAGTAAAAGAATTTATTGATGAAGAAATTTCTGTCGGAGATTTTGTTTTGACAGGAGGGGAGATACCGGCGATGTTAATTACCGATAGCGTTTCAAGGCTCGTCCAAGGAGTTATTAAGGACGACTCTTCTACTTTTGAATCCTTCTCACCTTACCTTGAATATCCTCAATACACAAAACCGCAGGAGCACAAAGGACTGAAGGTTCCGGAAATTCTTCTTTCCGGCAATCACCCTGAAATTGAAAAATGGAGAAAAGCACAAAGCCTTAAAATTACCGCTAAGTTAAGGCCCGACCTTTTAAAGAAAGATTAAAACGGGGAAGAATTGTTACCCAAAGACGCCGCTTGAGTCGACACTCCGGAAAGAAGCGAAGAAATTGACGGCAATTGAGGTTGGTTTAACGCATTATTCCATGAAGAAACATTTTTTATTAAAGCCGTATCCTTTTCCGACAGAACTGCCACGGGGGCCGAATCATCAACTTGCTGAGGCAGAAAAGGCTTGTAATAAAAAATCACAGTTATACCACCTGAATTTCCCCCTGCTTTTATACTTAATACTTCACTGGCCGGTGCCGTCTTATAAAGCTCCTGTATAAATTGAATTACCGATTGTGTATTACCAACCAAGTTAATATCAATCTTAATTGAGGGGTAAGCTGACACTCCCTCTGTATTATTACCCGAGAGACTACCCACAGAGAATTGAAAATCTCCGACAACCACCCCTGTTTTTGCCGACGCGTAAGAAATTGCATTCAAAATGCCTGCGAAATCTTTTCCTGAAGGAAGAGCGAGAGTAAGAGCATTATAGTCCGCGTCTGACTTCGAACTATCAAGGTTTGACAAAAAGTTGTAATTAGCTTTTAAAACATTTAATTTTTGCATTTCAACTTTTAGTTGTCCCTGCAAGACAAGATATTGTTGAAACTGAGGAATAACCACGATAAATACAATTAAGATACAGGCTAAAATAACTCCAAAAGGCAAAAGATAATCTTTGTAATGCCTATACAGGGTTAACAAATTATTAAGCTCTACGTTAAATTTTTTTCCGCTTTCTATTTCCATAAGTTAAATTTAAGGGATATTTGCCGTAAGACCTAATGAATATTTTCCACTAGCGGCATCCAGAGAAAAACTCTGAATTATCAAATCGTTTATTACTTTTCCTTTTTCTGCGAAACTAACCATATCATCCATAAACTTATTTATTGACAAAAGCGTCGCCGAGGAAACGAAAACACTAATTGCCCCTGTTTTAACATTTAACTCATCTACTGAAACATCTGCCGGAATTTTTCCCAAAACCTCATCTATTTGGGGGATATAATTACCTCTCTGGGAAAGAATATTGGAAATATTTTTAATCCTATCCGTTATTAAGGTGTACATTACAAGTTTTTTGTGGAAAGTGACGACAGAAACCGCAGTTGTAGCTTGTTCTTTTTTTACCGAATCCAAAGGTAAAGTCAAATTTAAGACAAAAATCAGAACCGATACCAACGAAACAGTAATTAAGCATATCAAGGAAATCAATCTAAACTTTTTTAGGCGCCTTAATTCTTTTTCCAGCCCAACATTCTGATTGGAAATAAGATTGATGTTGTTATTCATAGTCTCTCATGGCCAACCCAACTGCGATGGTGTAATCTGAAGCATTATCCAGGATTTCCTTTGGCATCTGTTGTGAAGCGAGCACTTTCCATGGATTAGCAATTGCGGTTTCAATACCCGAATTATTGACAAAAAATATTTCAATTCCCGGAAGCTTTGCCGTTCCCCCCGATAGGATTATCTGCCTTATTGGAGAATCATCCTTATATTTTTGAGAATAAAAAGCAATAGATTTTTTAATTTCTCCTAAAATTGAATTTAAGATTGGCTCCGTTGCCTTACCGATTTTACCCCCCAAACTCTTACCGGAAATGCCATACACCCTTTTATATTCCTCTGCCTGCTGGGGAGTTAAGCCAAAATCGGTTGCGATGGCCCTGTTGATAGCCGCTCCTCCAACCGACATTGAATACGTAAAAACCATCGCTCCCTCTCTGACAATGGCAAAAGAAGTACTTATTGCCCCAATGTTAACAACCAAACTGGTAGGAAAGGTGTTATCCAAAACCAAAGAGCGGATCGTGGCTAAAATTTCAGTCTCCATAGAGTTAACCTGAAAACCCGCCAGATTAATTATTTTCTGATATTTATTAATCAACATGGTTGGCGCGCCAACCATTAAAACCTGCATCTTATCACCTTGGGCCGCAGTAGCAGGCCTTTTTAAAACGTTCCATACCAAAGTAATATTTGAAAGAGGAACCGGAATATATTGCTCGGCTTCCCAATAAATAGCTGAGGCAAGTTCTCTGTCGGACAAAACCGGCATATCCAAAACTTTTGTATAAACCTGGTTTTCAGGCAAAGCGATATTCAAAAGTTTTGTATCGACACCCGTATCTTTAATCGCTTTTGCAATAGTCTGGGCCATCTCTTCCTCATCCAACGGCGATTCTGACATCATTCCTTTTGCCGGAATAGGACAAATCAAAGCAGCCTTTAAAATAAAAGCTCCCTTTTTCCCATCAAGCATAACCAACTTGATCGACGTTGCCCCAATATCAAGACCCAAGGCTTTTTTGTTCATACAGAAAAATTATGGCGAAAAAATAGTATATAGAAAATCGGCAGGAATTTGAGGAAAGCCTTGGAACACAAAAGCTCTTCTTTGAACTTGGTTATCTGTTCCGACTGAATTAATATCAACCCCCTGGGAAGGCAATGCGGTATTACCCGATGTGATAGACACACCTACGCGAGTGTCTGCATAAAAAGGATTCACGCTTACCAAATAAACATTATTTATTGCAGGAAGGGTAATATGATAGGAAAGAGTAGGGTTAGTAAATGTGCTTCCTGAAGTAACAGCATTACTAAAACCATTACTCCTAGGACAGGTGTCATAGGCAAATTTTTGTAAAGATAGAGCAGCCGTTTTGTAATCAGAGGTAGTTCCGCTGATTACCTGAATTTCCAAGGCGGCTACTGAATTATCAGCGCAAGAACCGCCGACGTCTCCCCAGGAAATGGTTAGAGCACCACTCCAAGGACCAGCCCAAGGATTACCGGCAGAATAGTTAGTTGTCCAAATATAAGCCGGGTTTCCTTTCTTTATTAAGTTTACTTGATCATTATTGCCGTGGATTAAAAACCGTGTTTGTCCTGAAATTGATGACACTGTAGTTTGATAATTTGTGGTCCCAGTCCCTCCAAAATCCCCAGCCACTGTAGTTTGATTTTGACTTTTTAATGCCAGCTCCACTCCTGCCTCAGCCGCTGACAAAGCCTTTTGCGAACTGGCCTGGTTCTGAGAATTTTTTAAATTAATAATTGACCTTGAAGCAACAGATAAACCAACCGTCAAAGCAACTACTAGGACCAAAACTACTATCAAAAGCGCTTGTCCACTCTGTTTTTTAAGCAAACGAAACATATTGCTTTTATACATAACCGTACCTATGAATATAGCTTAGCAGTAACTTTTAAGCTTTGTCAACTTTATTAAGGATTAGTAACATCCGTGACGTTATTCCTTAAAGTTACTGACGTTTGAAAATTTATTACCGTTTGCGCTTCAGGAAGTAAAGATGCAACCCCCCCCGGTTTTAATTTTTGAAGAGTTAGAAATATGTTAATCGTTGGGGAAGTGGAAGTATCGTTTTGGCTGCAGGTAAAAGAGCAGGTTACAACTGTGTCTACAGGATTAACAAGATTTGCTGAATTTGATGATAAAATATTATTTGCAGTATCGCATTTAAAAACAGTTTGCCCGCCATCGAAAGCAGTAACTCTTACTTGATGATATGTTTTCCCGGCGGAATTAACACAATCTGTCCAAAGATTAGGACTGGCTTGTTCATCATAAACCCCATTAAAGCTTTTTGCGTAAGCAATCATTTTAGACATTTGGGCGATAGCATAATTACCGCTTTCCCTAATATAATTTGTGGTTGTGCTTTTATTTCCGCTTCTTAAAGTTGAAACCAAAATTGAAGTAATAATCATACCCACGACTACTAAAACAACCATTACTGTCAAAAGTTCTATTAGCGTATAACCGGATTGTAATTTTTTATTTTTCATGTGTTATGAGCCGGCATTAATATCCGTAAAACACGATTCAATTGTCACGTCATGACAAAAACCTCCGCCTGAACATTTTCCGTCTGTCCACGAAACAGTAATAGTCGCCAGTACAGTTCCATGGCAGGAAAGATTACCAGAACTGGTTTCCGCAAGCTCCACATCTCTTTTAAAAAAGGCTTTACCATTTTGACTTATGTTTTGCCCACAACCTACCGCCGGCCGAGAAACAAGCACGCTACTTCCTCCATCAAGACACCATAGGCCTACGTTAGGCGGCGGGTGCCCGACATAAGTATTGTAAAAATAATTCCAATCTGTTTGACTCTTCTGCCTGACTATTTCCATTCCCTGTTGGGCGTAATTGGCAGCTAAACTTTGGTACTTACTGAAATCCGAATTATTAACCGCCGTAATCGCTGCCACGGCCATGGCCGACACAACCATTGACGCTACTCCTAAAGCGATTAAAGCTTCCACTAAACTCTGCCCCTTTTGGTTCATCATGGATTTGAATCTTGATAGTAACATTTTTTTACGGTACCGACTAAAGGATCACCAAAAATTGCATTTGTGCAGGGAGTTCCATCGGTAAGAGTTTTATAATAATATGAACCGTTAGCTCCGTACTGAACAATTTTTGTTCCTGAAAAATTACATTGACCATTTTCGTTGGCACAGAATATCTCGCTTGCTACCCTAATGTTTCCTCCGGAATCTATGTTAACAGTTTTTGAGGGCAAACCGAACGAATTGTTAAGCACAATACCTCCGTTTCCCACAACTCCTCCGATTAGAATTGGAAAAAAAACATCAGTAGTGGTGCTTGAACCAAAGGAAATATTTTTGGGAAGAGGTGTGCTTGTTGAAGCCGGCACTTCAACACCGGAACACTTTATGTAGAGAGTATAGCTATTTGGATTTGTGCCGGTAGTAGTGGTTATTCCATATCCGCCGAAAGATTGGCCGCTGAAACATTTTAAATCACCTCCGCCTACGTTAGGCGTAGTTATTTGAGCAACCGACATTGATTTTGCTGTGCCCAGCGCTGTCGCGAGATCATTTACCGCCTGCTGTAAGGTTTGGGTACGACTATAATTTACGAAAGAAACAACTCCTATGGTTGACAACACCGCCATTATCGAAAACGCGACTACTAATTCTATGAGGGTAAACCCGTCTTTATTAGTTAAATGAGGAAACTTGATATTTATCATTGGCAGTAATTATGGGCTGTAAACCGTAAAAGACGCAGCAGCTCCAGCAGGACATGAGGCATCTTTAGAAGCATCTTTTTGGCTATCGCTTCCATTTTCTAAACAGGCAACTAACGTATATCCGCCAGACGCAGTGAGAGAATAGGTATAACTTCCGCTAGTCGGATCACAGGGAATCTTTGTCATATAAGTAGAAGCGCCTGTCGGATCTTTTAATGACTGGCCGCAAGAATTGTTTGTTGAAAAACTGCCGTTACCTGCAAGTGGGGGATAGGTTTGATTATCAGACCTGTAAATTTCCAAAGCCGCCTGAATTTGCCTGACATCTGATTTTCTTTGCGCATCCCTGGCCCTTTGCCTGACACCGATAAAATTGACCATTAAAAGCGTTGCCAAGACGCCGATAATTGCAATAACAATTAAAAGTTCTATTAATGTGAACCCTTTGTTTATTTTTTTAATCTTTGTCATGGGCTTTTGTCAGGACTGACTATTCCGAAATTACAAACAACTCCGGATCCTCTTCCGCAAGACGCTCCGCTGGGAAGATTTGCACAAGCACTTCCGTCGTTTTTACAAGCTTGCGGATCTTTACCTCCTCTATCTAGACTAGCATAAAGATAATAAGATTGTCCATCTGGCGTATAGTAAACATAATTTTTACCTGCGCTAGGATCACTCGGAATAACATTCATGTAAGGTTGCCAGTTACTTCCCCAGCTAAGTCCATTAATTTTCCAACCGCTGCTTGCAGGATAACTGTTATTATCCTGGTAATAAACCTCTAAAGCCTTTTGAACCTGTGAAAGGTCCCCTTTTCTTTTGGCGTCATTGGCTTTTTGAAACTGAGCAAACGGATCTAAAGCTGCGATTGCGGTAATTGCCATCACGCTAAGAATTGCAATTGCCACAATCAGTTCTATTAACGTAAATCCTCTGTGATTTTTTATTTTCATAATTATGGGCATGTCGCCGCCGGATTAGTTGGGCCACCGCAACAACCTTGCGGATTGGAACATGAATAAGTATCAGCGTTACAGTAAAAGCTATAGGCACTATGATCAAATCCTGTCGCAGACCACCCTCCGCCCTGACAAGGTTGAGTGCCGTTTCCATGAGCGATGGTAGCTGCGCATACGCAAGTGGGGGGAGGACCAAGTGTCGGAGTCGGAGTGGGAGTATTAATCACAGGAGGAATACCTCCGCCTCCTCCGTTACCGGAACCAACTCCAATCGACTGGGCGGTAAGGCCCACGATAACATCGCACTTAACAGTCCCCGATAAAACACAATAGTTATATTTTGAATAATTCGTCGGGACACATGGGGCTCCAAGGGAATCTTTCATATTGACCAATGGACAAAGAATAGCTTTCTCTTGGGCAGTAGGATTTTTGTTATAGTCGGAGGTATTCGAAACTTTCGCAAACAGCACATTCCATTGGGGATGATCAGAACCATCGGTAACGTAAGCATAGTCTTGCCACCCACTGCCGGCAGTCGGATCCGTAGGCACTTTTTGCATATAAACCGTACTATTGTTATTTGTATCAATCCAATAACTGCCACCGATTGGAACGTCTGTTGACCCTAATTTTGGATAATAATTTTTGTCATTATAGAATGCGTCCAAGGCTGTACTGATTTGTTTTAAATCCTGTTGCCGTTGAGCGTCTTGGCTTTTTCTAATTTGCGCAATAGGATTTAAGGTTACCAATAAAATAGTTGTTAAGACCGCAAGTATTACTATTACAATCAGTAATTCAATAAGGGTGAAGCCTTTTGATGATTGGTCATTTTTGCCTAAACTCCTAAGATATGCAAAGCAATTGCGTAGATTAAATTTCCCCAAAAAAGACTGGTGATGGCGCCCAAAACCAAAAATGGACCAAAAGGAAGAGTCGCTTTTTGGAAACTTTTTTTCTTCCATATAATTAGTATGATACCTATCAAACCTCCTGTCAAGAAAGCTATATATAACGAAATTATTATATTAGGAAAGCCTAAAAACAACCCCAAAAGAAAAACTAATTTAATGTCTCCGCTACCCATGCTTTCTTTTTTCGTAAGAAATAAAAACACAACCGAAATAATTACAAAAAAAAGAAATGCCCCAATGCCACAAAGTAAATTAATCAATAATAATTGGGGATTTGTAACTAATAAATAAACAAAAACAACAATTACACTCGGTACTAAAATTTTGTCGGGAATAATCCCGGATTTTAAATCCGTGAAGAAAATCACTATAAAACTAGAAATAATAAAAAGATAATACAGAACCTGAATAATAGAGAAAGATGGAATAAATAGGTAAGTTAAGGCAAATAATAATCCTGTAGAAATTTCAATAGTGGGGTAGAGAAGTGAAAGTGGGTGTTTGCAGTAACGGCATTTACCTTTTAAGAAAATGTAAGACAAAACCGGAATAAGATCGTGCCACTGAAGGTTTTTTTTGCAAAATTCACAATGGGAATGACCTTTAATAAACGTTTCTCCTCGCGGAATCCGGTCCACCAAAACATTTAAAAACGAACCGATAAAAAGCCCGGCAATAAACAGCAATAAAACCATTAAATTAAGTATAGCAAATTGGAAGAGGATTTTAAGAATGTTTCTGTGTGCACCAGAAGCAACCGCCCATTGTGCTCGCGGGAACTCCGTTATTAAAGACGCAAGTATGCGTTGCCATTCCTGGACCAGCTGTTCCATCGGCATTCATTAATGCTACTTTTTCCTGTGATTTTGACTGGGGCTGGAAACAAACTATTGTATCATTAGCTACTGCATCATAAGTGACATAAATATTCTGCAAATCGTTTATATCACTCCCGAACGCGGATTTTAGTTCATTTTCATTTGTTAAGGCGGTTACGCAGGGAGAAAGGGTAGGAGCACTGTAAAGAACAGTTTTATTAGGTACTCCTGTAAGAGCACAAGCAGCATCACCGTTTGCATCCCATGGAAACGCGTTATGGGTGGCGTAATATCTTAACAAGCCATCGTTAAATTCAACTGCCGCGTTTTTAGTATTCGAATCTGCTGCTTTTTTAATTTGTTCGAATGGATCGATAGTGGCAATTAAGGCGGCGGCTAAAACTCCGAGGATTCCGATGACGACCAAAAGTTCAATAAGTGTAAATCCCTTTTTTTGTTTGAAAAGTTTCTGGATCCTTTTTAATAAAGCCTTCATGTATGTATTAATCATACACATATCCGAAAATATTTGTCAATACCCCAATTTGAGGCTACTGAATGCTGGATATAAGACTATAAATCGGCGTAATAACCGAAATTATTAAGAAGGCAACTCCGATTCCCAAGATTATCATAATAAAAGGCTCCATCGCTGTTGTTAAAGTTTTTACCGTCTCATTGACTTCTCTTTCGAAATACTCGGACGCCTTGTTTAATGTTTCATCCACCTTGCCTGTTTGTTCGCCTATTTTTACCAATTGGATCAAAAGGGAAGGAAATAGGGGATAGTAAGCCATCGCGTCTCCGATAGTGACGCCTTTTTCAACCTGTTTTGACACTCCTACTATTGCATCTCTATAATTAACATTACCGGTTGTGTCGGAAGTTTCAATCAACGCCTGGACAACCAAAGTCCCCGTACCGACCAAAAGCCCAAGCGTTCTGGCAAACTCAGCTAATATTGATTTGCTGATAAGTTTACCGAAAACCGGCAGTTTTAATAAAATAGTATCGATAACTAACCTCCCGTCCAAAGTTCTCGACCATTTTCGATAACCAAAAATAACTAAAACCAGAGCAACCAAAACAATCGGCCAAAAAGTAATTATTCCATTTGATATACCCATAACGATTTGGGTAGGTAAAGGCAGGGGAACGTTAAGATTTACATACAAAGCCGAAAGCGTTGGCATAACAAAAACCATCATTACCACCATAACTACAACCATCAAGATAACAACAATTACCGGATACATTAATGCCGATTTAATTGTGCTTCTTAATTTTGCCTGTTTTTCCAAATTGTCTGCCAGTCTTGATAAAACCTTATCCAAAAGTCCGCTTTCCTCTCCGGCTCTAATGATTGAAATATAAATTGGTGTAAAAACCTTCGGATGTTTTTCAATTGCCTGAGCTAAGGTTTTTCCTTCCTCAACGTCACTGATTACCGTAGTTACAATTTCCGACATGTTCGGATTTTGCATTTGGTCTTTTAAAATATCCAATGACCGCATTAATGTCAGCCCTGAAGAAAGCATTGAAGAAAGTTGTCTGGTAAAAAGAACCAAATCAGAGTTTTTAACACCACCTATCATCGGCAGATTATTCCAGATTTGATTATCAATTCTGGTAATTTGGATTGGAATCAATTTTTTGGCTCTTAAGTAACCTGCAGCTTCACTAATGTCTTTGGCGTCCAAAAGTCCTTGCGATAATGTTCCCTCTTTTGTTGCAGCTTTATATCTAAGTCTCATATCAACCAACCATTCGCAGAAGTTCTTCAGGTCTTATGGCATAACTTTTTGCCGTCTCAAGACTGATTGTTCCGGAAAGAACCAAAGAAGCCAAAGAAGACTCAAGGGTAATCATGCCCGCATCCTGCGAAGTCTGGATAACCGAATCAATTAAATGGGTTTTACCCTCTCTAATATTATTAGAAACAGCCGAAGTACCGATTAGAACCTCTACGGCCGGAATTCTGCCGCCGTTGATTTGCGGAATTAATCTTTGCGCGACGACTCCTTTTAAAGTTGACGCCAATTGAATTCTGATTTGAGCTTGCTGGGAAGCGGGGAATGAATCAATAATTCTATCAATTGTTTGGGCGGTCGAGTTAGTATGCAAAGTTGAAAAAACCAAATGGCCGGTTTCGGCGATGGTGATTGCCGCCGCGATTGTCTCGGGATCCCGCATTTCTCCGATTAAGACAACATCGGGATCCTCTCTTAAAGCGCTTCTTAAAGCCAACGACCATGAATGAGTATCCAAATCCATTTCTCTTTGCGAAATAATACTTTTTCCCGAAGGATAAACATATTCAATCGGATCCTCAATCGTTAGAATATGTACCGACCGGGCAAGGTTAATCTCATTAATGATAGCGGCTAGAGTGGTTGATTTTCCGTGTCCCGTCGGACCGGTAACCAGAATAAAACCTTGTTTAAGCTCGGAAAACGTATGGCAAATTTTCGGCATATGCAATTCTTCAATAGTCCGGATATTAGGCTGTAAAAAGCGGAAGGCCGCGCTCAAAACTCCACGCTGATAATAGAGATTGGTCCTGAATCTGCCCAAATCCCCATAGGCCCCTCCGCCAAAACCAAACGAGAAATCAATTTCCTTATTGTTAATCAGTAATTCTTTTTGTTCAGGATTAAGAATGGAGAAAAGCATCGTTTCCATTTCCTGGGGTGAAACGGGAGCATAATTGGCAAGATATCTAAGCGCACCATCAATTCTTATTGCCGGAGAAATACCCGGTAAGAGGTGCAAATCCGAAGCGTTATTTTTAATTGTCAGGTCTAATAATTCGTGTATTTCCATATTATTCTTGAGCAACTCTTAATACTTCTTCAACACTAGTTACTCCCTGCAATACCTTAAGATAACCATCCTGCTTCATGGTGATCATGCCCTCTGCTATGGCCTCTTTTTCTATTGTACCACTATCCGCCCGCTGTAATACAAGACTGGAAACTTTTTCCGAAATCGGTAAAGTTTCAAAGATACCGATCCTGCCAAGATAACCGGAATCGCCGCATTCCGCACAGCCTTTTCCTTTGTAGAATTTAGTCGGATTACCGTCTTTTTCACCCAAATAGTATTTTCCCAAAACAACTTTCATCTCCTCGACTAATTGTTGCGGAGGAACATAATCAATCTTGCAACTGCCGCAAATTTTTCTGACAATTCTTTGGCCTAAAATTGCATTCATGGTTGAAGCAAGTAAGAATGATTCCGCTCCAAGATCTAAAAGCCTTGGCAAAGCTCCGGCAGCATTGGAAGTGTGCAGCGTTGAGAAGACCAAATGTCCCGTCAACGCGGCCTGAATTGCCAACTCGGTAGTTTCTTGGTCACGGATTTCTCCCACCAGGATGATGTTCGGATCCTGACGTAAAAAGGCTCTTAATCCGTCCGCAAAGGTTAATCCAACTGCCGGATTTATCTGCACCTGATTAATTCCTGCCATTTGGTATTCAATCGGGTCCTCCAAAGTCATAATGTTTACGCGGGTTGTATTCAACTTTGATAAAACCGAATAAAGAGTGGTCGTTTTTCCGGATCCGGTCGGTCCGACAACAATAATTATTCCGTGCGGCCGGAGCATTGCGGTTTCCAAATTTCTTAAAGACGCGCCCGAAAGGCCAAGTTCCTGCAAAGAGGGAACCCCGCCCGATTTCCGGAGAAGTCTCATAACTATTTTTTCACCAAACGATGTCGGTAAAACCGAGATACGAAGATCTACCTCTTTATCTTCGATCTTAAAATTAAAACGGCCGTCCTGGGGAGTACGATGCTCGTCAATTTTCATTTCCGACAAAATCTTAATCCTGGAAATAACCGCGTCCTGAACGCTTTTGGGCAAAGATAAACGGTCGTATAGGATTCCGTCAATTCTATATCTAACTCTGACCCTGTCTTCCTGTGGCTCAATGTGAATATCCGAAGCACGACTGGTTACCGCGTACTCCAAAATTGTCGAAACAATTTTGGCAATTGGCGCTTCTTTAATAATCTGGGCTATTTGGCTTGTGTCAACGGTTTTTACTTTTCCTTCTTGCTCCGTTTCTTTTAAAGCGGCCCCAACCTCTCCGACAATTTCCTGCCTGTACTGTTGGTTAACCGCATTCTCAACATCACTTGGGGAAGAAGCAAAAGTTTTGATATTTAGTCCTGTTTTTTCTCTGACAAAGGTAACTGCTTCCAAATCAACGGGGTTACTCATCGCTATCGAAAGCGTTTGGGTTTTTTCATCAAAGGCAAAGGGGATTAAAGCGAATCTTTCAGCTACTGCCCTTGGAACACAACCGATTGCCTGCGGAGAAAACGAAGCACCGTCCAAAGTCATAAAAGGAATATTTAAGAGTTTTGCTTTTGCCTCAGACAATTTATCGGGAGTAACAATATTTAAAGATTCTATAATAGTATCTTCCGAAACGCCCTTACTGGCGCTTTTAACTTTTATATCATCGTATTGTTCTTGGGTTATTTGTTTGCCTGACAGAAGAATATCCGAGAGGGTTTGATTCTCCCCTAATATTTGAGGCGATAAATTCTGTGAATCATTGGGCATTACTATTATAGTAAGAGAAAATGTGATATAAAGTCAATAATAGTTTCGTATGCAAAGCATTTTAATCGTTGGAACAATCGAAAAAACCAAGGAAGTTGCCCAAAACTTATGTCAGGAAAACAAAATTTCTAAATTTGATGTTCAAATAATCGAAACCGAGAAAGCAGTCGGAATAGGGGATATCAGGAATCTACAGAAAAAACTTTTTTTAAAACCAGTCGAAAGCGAAACGAAAGCTGTTATTTTAGAAGCTTTTTTGGGCATGACTGTTGATTGCCAAAACGCCTTTTTAAAAGTTTTGGAAGAACCGCCGGCTCATACTATTATTATAATCTTAGTTTCCTCCTTAGATTTTATCCTACCGACAATTCTTTCAAGATGTAATTTAATTAATCTTAATAAAACTAAAAAACTCTCCGATGAGGAAATTGAAAATAACTTAAAAATTATTCTCGGCTTAAAAAAAGAGGGAATTTCTCAAAGCTTATTGATTGCCCAAAATAACTCCAAAGACAGAGAAGCTGCTCTAAATTTTTTGGAGAATTTAATTATCAGCGTTCACTCTGTTTTAGAAAATAAACAAAGTGAACTGCCAACCAAAGACTTACAAAAAATTCTTAAAGATATGCAAGAAACTTATACTACTATTAAAATGGCTAATGTTGCTCCGCGTTTTGCTCTGGAGAATTTGCTGCTAAACCTTTTTTAACTTCTTGATTAATCAATTGTTTGCTGGCCGAGGCTTCTTCTGGTAGCGGAATCGATTACTCTTTGGGCAACCATAATGTCATGCTTTGTTTGCTCGGAAAGATTTAACTTTTGCACCTGTTTAAAATTAAACCAGGCGAATACAGTATTTTTTGTTTCGGGAAATTTTTCTAATCGACCAATTTTGGCGTAAAAAATATAATGGTCCTTATTCATTTCTTCATGGAAATATTTATAAACAGGACAGACAGCGGAAGGCTTAAGTTTGACGTTTAAAACTTTATCAATAATGCGCGCAAAAGTTTGCTCGCCGCTTTCATTCTTAGACCCTTCTCCGCCGAACATAAACCACACCAGTTCTTTATTGGCAGAGGTTTGTTGTTGCAAGAGAATTTGCTGAGATCTGGAGTGATAAAGAAATCCGCTTGCATAAAAATTTTTATGCATCTGCCTACAATTATAGCAGAGATCGGCGCCAATTGAAAGCTCAAGAAATGTAAAACGAAGAAAAATTTGGTTTTGAAATTTTGTAATGTTATAATCTGCCTGCTATGAACGAAGACGATCCAACCTCTGCTCCCGAAAGAATAGATCCAAATGGAGAATTAAGAGATATTATAACTGCACTTTCAGCGGCCAGTTTAATTTACGATTCTCTAACAGATGATTTACCTCCGGAAACCGCCGGAGAACGGGCAATTTGGCGAGAAGACCAATATCGGGAAATTAAAAGACAAGAAAGAGCTTCAATAGACAGCGTTTACTGGCCGGATGGTCTTGTTCATGGCTTCAAAAAATTATCGCCGGCACAGCAGACTAACAGCCGAAAGCACTTACTGGGAATATATCATTCTATCGAAGCCGCCAGAATAGTAAATACATTTCCGCCCGAAGACTGCTTATTACTGAGGGCTCGCTTCATGCAGTTGCATCTTGACGGAATACTTGTGGCAGTGATAAACGAAGCTATTGTAAAACCGCCTAATCCATTACCAGATCTGCAAATCTAGCTTTTTTACTGTAATCACATTGATGGCAAATTTGACCGGGGGGAAACAACTTGGAATTAAAAATTTATCCCGTTGACAAGGTAAATCAATAACCTTATACTCCAAAAACATGAATCGAGCGATAGAGGCACTAAGAGTCCGCAATGCGACCTGGAGACAAAATGGCTTAACCAAAGAAGCTCAATTTCAAGCTAGATTAGATGCAAGAACCGTTGGTATGCCTACTTGGGTACGCTCATTAACTAATCAAGGGGCAGGTGTTAATGAAGGATTCACTATTATTTTTAGCGCCGTAAAAAGAGTACTGGTGGGAAAAAGAACTCTGACAAACGATCCGCTTGACTGGTACCCAATGGGAATTTATTCTTTAGGCTCCGATATTCTTCACGGCAAAGGCGAATTCGCCAAAAAGGAATAACCTCCGGAAAATTTGGGACGGAAATTATCACGTCAGATATACTTTTATTCCTCTAAGCGATCGCTCTTGCGCTCTCGAATATTATGAATGGGTCGACAGCGGAGATTTAGAGAATCATTCGTTTCTAAACAGCGCCTTACAAAAACTCAAATCCCTACTGGAAATTAGCTCATAATTTTGTTAAACTGGTCTACATGGCGAAGAAAGCCCCAGAAGAAAAGATTGCAAAAAACGATTATTCAGCAGCGCAGATTCAAGTCTTAGAAGGCTTGGAACCGGTTCGGAAAAGACCGGGTATGTACATCGGCTCAACCGACATTATCGGACTTCACGAAACCCTCAGGGAAATCATTGATAACTCAGTTGACGAGGCTTTGGCTGGTTCTGCCAAAAACGTTTGGATAGTTTTGAACAATGACGGATCGGTAACGGAGTCTGACGACGGAAGAGGCATTCCGGTTGACATCATGAAGCATTACAAAAAGTCCGCTTTGGAAATTGTCATGACTAAACTGCATGCCGGCGGAAAATTCGGCGGCTCGGCTTACAAAATTTCCGGAGGTTTGCACGGAGTCGGAGCATCGGTTGTAAACGCGCTATCACAATGGATGTGGGCGGAAATAAAACGGGACGGCAAAATTTACACTCAGGAATATGCAAAAGGAAAAGTAACCTCCGATTTAAAAATGGTAGCCAAATCAAGACTGGACCACGATTTTATCGAAAACAGGGAATCCGGCACTACCATGACTTTTTTGCCCGACAAAGAAATTTTTTCAACTATCGATTTTGAATTTGACACGGTTAAAAAATTAATCAGGGAAAGAGCTTATCTTGTTCCGAATTTATATTTCCATTTGTATGATCACAGAGAAGGTAGAGAAAATGAAATCCACTTTTATTTTGAAGGCGGCATCACTTCTTTAATTTCCAAACTGAATGAAAATAAAATCGGACTGCACCCGGTTATTTTTATTGACAAAATGGAAGGCGACGTTGATGTTTCAATGGCCTTGCAATACAACGACGGTTACGCCGAAAATGTCGAGTCTTATGTAAACGTTATCAATACTATTAACGGAGGGACGCATTTGACCGGATTTCGGATGGCATTAACAAGGGCGATTAATGACTACGGCAAGAAAATCGGCAGTTTTAAAGAAGATGAAGAAGGCATTACCGGAGACGACACCAGAGAAGGTTTAACGGCGGTTATTTATATTAAAATGCCGCAGGACAGGATTCAGTTTGAGGGGCAGACCAAGGGAAAATTGGGCAACGCCGAAATCCAGCCGATTACGCAGAGTATTGTTAAAGAAGGCTTATCCACTTATTTTGAAGAAAATCCTTCAGACGCCAGAAAAATTTTAGAAAAAGTTTGGCTGGCAGCTAAAGCCCGACTTGCGGCAAAGGCAGCCAAGGAAGCGATTTTAAGAAAAGGGGCTTTGGAAGGCAGTTCTTTACCGGGAAAACTGGCGGACTGCCAGGAAAAAGATCCCAGCGTTTCCGAATTATATTTGGTTGAGGGAGATTCCGCCGGAGGATCGGCAAAACAAGGGAGAGACAGAAAGTTCCAAGCCATTTTACCGTTGAAGGGTAAAATTTTGAATACCGAAAGAGCGAGACTAGACAAGGTAATCGAGCATGAGGAAATAAAAAATATTATTATTGCTTTGGGGATGGGAATAGGGGAAACCATTAATTTTGATAAGTTAAGATACCACCGGATTATTATTATGACCGATGCTGACGTTGACGGAGAACACATCGAAACTTTGATTTTAACTTTCTTCTTTAGGCACATGCCGGATGTAATTAAGCAGGGATATCTTTACATTGCCATGCCGCCATTATTTAAGATCACTGCGGGGAAAGATGCCAGATATGCCTTTACCGAAGAGGAACGGGAAGTGGCAATTAAAGCAATGTCTACCGGCCGGAACAATATTTCGATCCAGCGCTATAAAGGTTTGGGAGAAATGAACCCCGAACAATTATGGGAAACCACCATGAACCCGGCTAATAGAATGCTAAAACAGGTTACAATTATTGATGCCGAAGACGCGGATGCCACCTTTACAATGTTAATGGGAGACGAAGTTCCACCGAGAAAACACTTTATTCAAAGTAACGCCAAACGAGCCACGCTGGATGTCTAATGTTTAAGGATCCAATTCTTAAAAAACTTTTTAAACAACACGGGCCGCATCAATTTGAAGACCGCAGTGAAAATTTAATGGCGGAGCTGATTGAATCGATTATTTCCCAACAGCTGTCCGTTAAAGCCGCCGATACTATATATAGTAGGTTCCTGAATTTATTTAAGAATGGCAAATTTCCGTCTCCTGAACAAATTTTAAAAATTGACGTTGAGAAATTAAGATCAGCCGGAATGAGCTATCCGAAGGCCAATTACATCAAAAATATCGCCAAAGCTTTTCAGAACGGCGAAATCGCAGTTGAAAAAATTAAGAACCTGACCGATGAAGAAGTAATAATCGAATTGACTAAAATTAAAGGAGTAGGGAAGTGGACCGCAGAAATGATTTTGATTTTTACTCTGAACAGAGAAGATGTTTTTTCTTTAGGCGATGCCGGTCTAAAACGGGCAATTAAAAATTTGTACGGAATTAGCGATGAAAAAAAGATTTTGAAACTGGCAGAAACATGGAAACCGAAAAGAAGTTTTGCCTGCTGGTATTTGTGGAGAAGTTTGAACAACACTCCTAAGACTTGACCTTATACATCTTATAATGCTACAATCCTCCTCATTATGCCAGTGTCACAACAAGAGCTACGACAATTAATACCGGGTAATCCTAATAGGTGGGGTTTAAAAAGGGGATGGGGAGGAGCAAGCTGGGATAGACCGACCGCCGTGGAAACCCTAGTAGCACAGCCAACACCCTTAACAGCACATGAACTTGAAGGCATGTTAAGAATTGAGGGAACAGAATCTTTTGTAAAAGAAAGACGAGTTTCAAGAATCACGTTTACCCCAAGAAAAGATGAAGAACAAACCGTAACCGTTAATTTTCATTCGGCAGCAGAACGTCGCCGAGTCGTCCGCTTAGATGCTACACCTCTTCCTCTCCAAAGATCTCTAGATGTGAGCCTAATCGTACTAGGCGGAGACGGAATAGAGGAAATTACAACAGGAGAAGTAATGGATTATCCGACTTTATTAGCACGTTTAAGAGAATTACCTCAATTAAGACCCGTTTCACACCAAAGACATTTTTAACCCTTTTAATCTTGACTCAAATATCTCATAGTGTTAAATTGACCCCATAAAATTTGTAAAAGAATGATATAATGTATTCAGTATGAAAAGCGCATTAAATTGGTATTACGGGGAAACCTCTTCGGGAGGTTTTCTTTCCGTGATGTAAACTAAAGCGTTTCGGATAAGAGAAACCTCCCAACGGGAGGTTTTTTTGTGGTTAAAACGATTTTAAAAAATTATGAAAACTGTAGGCATTATCGGAGGATTAGGGCCGGAGACAACTGCAAAATTTTACATGCAGATTGGTTTTCTGTGTTTAAAAAAGAACAAGACACAAAGGCCGAATATTTTAATAGCCAATGTCCCAATCTCTTTAAGCTTGGAAGAAAAGTTTATTAACAGATCAGAGGGCAAAAAAGAATTTTGTGAACTTTTAACTAATGCCGCCCGAACTTTGGAAAAAGGCGGGGCGGATTTCATCGTGCTTCCGTGTAATACGGCTCACGTCTTTATTGAAGATATCAGAAATTCAGTGAACGTTCCTGTTTTAAGCATTATTGATGAATCGGTAAAAGTTTTAAAGAGTAGGGGAGTACAAAAAGTTGGATTACTGTCAACTCCCGCAACGATTAAAAATAAATTATTTGATAAGAAAATCAATCTGGTAAAACCCAATAAAACTAATCAAAAACAAATGGGACTAATTATTAATGATGTTCTGCATGATAAAAATACTAATAAAAATAGATTGGAACTTTTAGGAATTATTAATCGTATTGCCAAAAAATCAGATGCGCTACTTTTAGCCTGTACAGACTTACAATTATTAATTCCTGAAAAAGAGATTAATGGAATTCAAGTTTTTGACACCATGCAAATCCTAGCCGATGCAACAACCAGAGAAATTTTATCCTGAAAACAGTCTTGAAAAGACATGCTGTTTCCCGTATAATAATCAAGTTGTTCTTATGGACTTATCTTTGATTTTTCAACATAAACTAATTGTTTCACTCCTTGCAGGAGTCTTATCAATTGCCTACGCATTATTCTTAAGCTTCCAAGTTTTATCCAAAGAAAGAGGCGACGCCAAAATGAATGCTATCTCCGATGCCATTGCCGAAGGCGCGGCCGCTTACATGAAAAGACAATACATGGTTGTGGCAGGAATTGGCGCCATAATCGCGGTTATTTTATTTTTTGCTTTTGGTTTAATCACCGCAGCCGGTTTTATTGTCGGCGCAGTCTTTAGCACGATTGCCGGAATTGTCGGAATGTCGATTGCTGTTCGAAGCAATATCCGAACAGCCCAAGCCGCTAAAAAAGGTTTGAGTGCGGCTTTTGATTTGGCCTTTAAAGGCGGGGCTGTCACTGGACTTATGGTTGCCGGCTTAGCGCTTTTGGCAGTTTCGGGATTTTATTGGGTTTTGGAAAGAGTTGCCAACGGTAATTTACAGCCCTTAATTGCTTTAGGTTTTGGAGGATCCTTAATTTCGGTTTTTGCCAGACTTGGCGGCGGAATTTTTACAAAAAGCGCTGATGTCGGAACTGACATGGTCGGAAAAATCGAAAAAGGAATTCCGGAAGACGACCCGAGAAACCCCGGAGTTATTGCCGATTTAGTAGGGGATAACGTCGGAGATGATGCCGGAATGGCGGCCGACCTTTTTGAAACTTACGTCATCACCGTGATTGCGGCCATGATTTTAGGACATTTAACTTTTCCTGCAAACACCGCTGTTTTATTTTATCCGATGCTAATCGGCGCTATTTCAATCGTTGCCTCAATTGTCGGCACTTGGTTTGTCAGATTAATCGGCAAAGGCGGAGTAATGAAAGCTTTATACCAGGGTTTAATCGTTGCCATGCTTATTTCCGTTGCCGGATTTTACGTTTTAACAACAAACATTTTCCCGCATGGGCTCGGACCAATTTCATCTTTAAACTTATTCTTAACCTCAATTATCGGCTTGGTCGTTACCATCGGAATGGTTATAATCACCGAATACTTTACTTCCAAATCCTTCTCGCCGGTTAAAACAATCGCAAATGCATCCACCACCGGACACGGCACAAACATTATCGCGGGCTTAGCAGTTTCCATGAAATCAACCATGGCACCGATCCTTTTAATTGCAGGAGCAATTTTAGTCAGCTTTAATTTGGCTGGACTTTACGGAGTGGCAATCGCCGCCATGAGTATGTTATCTTTGGCAGGAATTATTGTTGCGATTGATGCCTTCGGACCGATTACCGATAACGCTGGCGGAATCGCCGAAATGGCCGGAATGGATCAAAAAGTCAGGGACATTACCGATCCATTAGATGCGGTCGGAAACACCACCAAGGCTGTTACAAAAGCTTATGCCATAGGCAGCGCCGGGCTTGCCGCTTTGGTTTTATTTGCCAGTTATACCCAAGAATTAGTTAAAGGCGGACATTTTAACGGCAGCTTTTCTTTATCTGATCCAAGCGTTTTAGTCGGATTATTTATCGGCGGGGCATTGCCATATTTCTTTGCGGCACTGGCCATGGAGGCAGTCGGCAAAGCCAGTGTTGCGGTTGTTGACGAAGTCAGACGGCAGTTCAGGGAAATTAAAGGACTAATGTCTGGTAAAGCCAAACCGGAATACGGAAAAGCGGTTGATATTGTTACTAAAGCAGCTATTCGCGAAATGATTTTGCCAACCGCGATTACGGTTTTAGCGCCAATTGTAGTCGGATTTACTTTGGGACCAAAAGCTTTAGGCGGACTATTAATGGGCTGCATTATAACCGGATTATTCCTTGGAATTTCAATGACAACCGGCGGAGCTGCTTGGGATAACACCAAGAAATATATTGAAGAAGGAAACTTCGGCGGCAAAGGCAGTTTTGCCCATCAATCGGCAGTAACAGGGGATACAGTCGGAGACCCGTACAAAGATACAGCCGGCCCGGCAATTAACCCCATGATTAAAGTTATGAATATCGTTGCTCTCTTAATAGCATCCTTCTTAATTTAATTCATTTAGAATTAGAGGTTAGAAATTAATTTTTATGGCTGATATCGGTAAACTACAAAATGCGGAAATATCTTCCGAAATGAAACGCGCGTACCTAGATTACGCAATGTCTGTTATCGTCTCTAGAGCCTTACCTGATGTAAGGGACGGCCTTAAACCGGTTCATCGAAGAATTCTTTTCGCGATGCACGAAATGAGCCTGACCCACTCTGCTAAGTATTCAAAGTCGGCTAAAATTGTTGGAGAAGTCATGGGAAAATTCCATCCTCACGGAGACGCGCCAATTTATGAATCTTTAGTCCGTTTAGCGCAGGATTTTTCAATGCGTTATCCCTTAATTGACGGCCAGGGAAATTTCGGTTCGGTAGACGGCGACCCTGCGGCGGCCATGCGTTATACCGAGGCCAGAATGGCGGCAATCACCGCTGAAATGCTTTTTGACATGGAAAAAGAAACGGTTGATTACACCATGAACTTCGACTCAACCTTAAAGGAACCTGTCTTTTTACCGAGCGTTTTACCAAACTTACTGTTAATGGGATCTGAGGGAATCGCTGTCGGAATGGCCACCAAAATCCCGCCGCACAACTTAGGCGAAGTTATTGATGCCATTGAATACCTAATTAAAAAAGCCAAAATCACCACCGAGCCGAAATTCACAGTTTCTTCAGAAGTTACAATTGAGGAGCTTTTAGAATTTATTAAGGGTCCGGATTTTCCAACCGCCGGCGCAATTTATGATTGGGCAGAAATTAAAAATGTTTACACAACCGGACGGGGCAGAATTTTAATCAGAGGAAAAGCTGAAATTGAAGATATCGGGCAGGGGAAATCGGCTATTATTATCACCGAACTTCCATACCAGGTTAATAAAGCACTTTTGGTTGCCAGAATTGCCGAACTTGCCAAAGAAAAAAAGGTCGATGGAATTTCCGATTTAAGAGATGAGTCAGACCGGCACGGAATCAGAGTTGTCGTTGAACTTAAACGGGACAGCAGTCCAAAAAAAGTTCTTAACAATCTTTTTAAACACACCGCTTTGCAAACCAGCTTTCCGGCTAACATCGTCGCTTTGGTTGACGGAACACCGCAAACACTGAACCTTAAAACAATTCTTGAAGAGTTTATAAAACACAGGTATTTGGTAGTTAAAAGAAGAAGTGAATTTGAGTTAAGACAGGCCAAAGCCAGACTGCACATCTTGGAAGGTTTAAAAATCGCGGTTGAAAATATTGACGCGGTTATTAAAACCATCCGCGAGTCCAAAGATCAAGAAGACGCCAAGAAAAACTTAATGGCTAAATTTAAATTAAGCGACCTGCAATCTACAGCCATTTTGGACATGCAGCTAAGGCGCTTGGCAGCGCTCGAAAGGCAAAAGATTGAGGAAGAGTACCAAATGGTTAAGGAAACTATTGAATACCTTGAGGATTTGTTGGCTCACCCGGCAAAAATCTTAATCGTCATTGACGATGAACTTACAAAACTTAGGCAAAAATACGGCGACGCAAGGAGAACCAAAGTTTATAAGAGCAAAGTTGGTGAATTCTCCGAAGAAGACTTAATTCCCAATGAACCAACCGTTATAACTTTAACTGACACCGGCTATATTAAAAGACAAAGCTTAAATAGCTTTAGAACCCAACAAAGAGGCGGTAAGGGCATTATCGGCATGACTACTAAAAATGACGAGGATATGATTGCCGACATCAAATCGCTTGAAACCCACGATAACGTCTTATTCTTTACCAATAAAGGAAAAGTTTATCAAATAAAAGCTTACGAAATAAACGAATCGTCCCGAACCAGTAAAGGTACTGCGGTTGTTAATCTTTTAAATATTGAGGCCGGAGAAAAAGTTGAATCATTTGTTAATTACAGAAAAGGCTCTGAAGCAAAATATGTATTTCTAACCACCAAAATGGGAACGGTTAAAAAAAGCGCTTTATCGGAATTTGAAAATATCAGACGCAGCGGAATTTTAGCGATTAAACTGGAAAAGGGCGACGAGTCGGTCTGGAGCAAATTAACCAGCGGTAATGATGATATCCTCCTTGTTACAAGAAATGGTAAATCAATTAGGTTTTCGGAAAAATCCGTTAGGGGAATGGGCCGCAATACCATGGGCGTCAGAGGAATCTTAATTAAAAAAGACGCCAAAGACGACCGGGTTATCCAAATGGACGTTGTCGGTAAAACACAAAAATCCGAAGTCCTAACCATTATGGAAAAAGGGTTGGGTAAAAGAACGGCAGTTGGAGAGTTTCATATTCAGGGAAGAGGAGGGCAGGGAGTAAAAGTGGCAGAAGTTACCGAGAAAACCGGCAAGGTCGTTATGTCACAAATTATCCCCGCTGGATGCGAAGAAGTAATTATTACCTCACAAAAAGGGCAAATTGTTAAACTGGGAATTAACTCAATCCCAAGGCTATCAAGAGCTACTCAAGGCGTAATTTTAATGAGATTTTCCGATAAAACTGATCATGTTGCCTCGGCAGCATGTATCGAAAAATAAAATTCAATGATAATTGACGGGAAACAGATTTCCTCACAAATCTTAGAAGACCTGAAAAAGCGGGTTGAAAAACTTAAAGAAAAAGGCGTTACTCCAACCATGGCTATTGTTTTAATCGGAGACCAAAAGGCTTCGGCAATTTATGTCAGGCAAAAGGAATTAAAAGCCAATATAGTTGGTATAGATCCAAAAATCTTCCGTTTTGACGAAACCGTAACAAATGACGAGATAGAAGCTTTGGTTAAAAAGCTGAGTAAAGACCCTAAGATACACGGAGTAATTTTACAACGGCCGGCGCCGCCGCAAATCAGAGTTGAAGAAATTGAAGAATTTATTTCACCGGTCAAAGAAGTTGACGGCTTCGGCATAAACTCCATTTACCCCGTTCCCGTAGCCGCGGCAACGCTTAAAATGATTGAAAACGCCTATGATAATTTGAACACAGACAAACCTTTTATTGATTGGTTAAAAGCGAAAAGAGTCGTTGTTATCGGTAAAGGCGAAACGGGCGGTAAAACAATTATTAATCTTTTACGGAAAAATGGTGTTGAACCGTTTATCGTTGATTCAAAAACAGAAAATAGAGAAGCAAGAATTAAGGAAGGCGACATTGTTATTTCGGCAGTAGGGAAGAGCGGGGTAGTGACTAAGGATAATTTAAAAAAGGGCGCAATTCTTGTCGGCGTGGGCATTTATTCTGACGAAAACGGAAAATCACGCGGGGATTACGACGAAACCGAAATTGCCGATATTGCCGAATTTTATTCACCAACTCCCGGAGGTGTCGGCCCTGTCAACGTTTCAATGTTAATGGAAAACGTAGTAAAAGCTTGTGAGAATCTTTCCAAATAAGAAAAGCTTGTAAAATCCACATCAGAACTGCTCCGTAGAAAACATGCGACCGCAAAAGAATTGGAACAGCGTTTGGATCTTTAAGGTTAAAAGAAATCAAAACGTAAGCGATAAAAAGGAGTACCAGAAGTTTAGTTTTGTTTTTCATTTTTTGAATATAAAACATAGTTGCAATAAACGGGAAAACCATAAACGCAAAATGATGCTGCCAAGAAAAATTACTGATAATGAGGTTTAGGCTTACAAGGAGGCCTAAATGCATGTTTGCAAGTTTTGTATTTAAGGGAGATTTAAAGATTACAAAAAAAGAAATAAGAATAAATATTGCTGATAAAAAATATCTTATTAAACCTCTAATATAATCTTCCGAGATGCTTCTTCCGATAAATCCGCTAAGCGACTGATTATAATAATCTGTTTTCCAACCGCTAAGAAAAGTCGGCAGAATATTTTTATAAAAATAAATATTTATTTTTGGATCAATTAGAAAAGAAACTAAATAGAATAAACCGATTGTTGTAAATGTAAAAAACAATAATTTCCATTTCTTTCTGATGAGAAAATAGAGCGGGAAAAACACCGGAAAAAGCTTGATTGCCAAAGATAATGCCAAGAAAAGAGAAGGCAAATAATTTTTCTTTTTCTCTAAAAAATAAATTGAAAGAACAAAAAGAAAAAGAATCAGATTATTTATTTGTCCCATTCCAAGCGTAAACTTAACGGGAAAGGAAAGACAGACCAGTCCCAAAATAATAAAACCGAGACTTGAAAATATTTTTTTATTATAAATTTTGAATATTAAATAAACAGCCAAAAAAAGAAAGACTATTGAAAAAACTGTCCAGATTTTACCCGCCCAAAAAATCGGCAAGAACCCAAAAGGTGATAGCAGGAATAAGACAAATGGGGGATAAACAGTCGGGGTAAGCGAATTCTGGGCAACGATATAAGGATTTATTCCCTGAACGATTGTTTTTAATCCCCAGAAATACTGGCTAAAATCAGGATAACCGCCAAGCAACAATACCCTAAATAAAACCAGAAGAGAAACGAAGAAAAACAAAAATGATAGAACCTTCACGGTTTTTTGCATAAGAAGAATATAGTACAAAACATATTGACAGTAAACAATTAAAACTTTACTATTAATGTATGAAAGAGAACTGGCCGGGCGCAATCATTGTTTTTTTTATCGTCCTTTTTGTTTACATCAAACTAGCGGGACCGATTCCGTTTTTTATTAATAGCGTCAACACCACTAAAACCGATCTTTTTTCCTCAAGCGGAGAAGGGCAGGTAACCGCAGTTCCCGATCAGGCAACTATTGATGCCGGGATTACCGTTCAGGCGGCAACTGTTGCCGATGCGCAAAACAAGGTTAACAAAACCTCGGATAAAATTATTCAGGACGTAAAAAAACTGGGGCTTTCGGACAAAGATATTAAAACTACTAATTATTCTGTAAATCCTAACTATTCTAATGAAATCGTGCCTATGGGAGCGCCGATGATGGGTAGCGGACAACAAAGCATAACAGGTTACACGGTAACTCAAAATCTTGAAATAAAAGTAAAACCGCTAGATAAAGCAAACAAAGTTGTTGATGTGTCTACAGCCGACGGAGCAAATTTAGTCGGCGGAATTAATTTTACATTTAGTGATGCTTTGCAAAAATCTTTATCAAAGCAGGCGACTCAACAGGCAGTGGACGATGCTAAAAATAATGCCCAAACTTTGGCAAACGCTTCAGGAGTCCGTTTGGGAAAAATAGTTAATGTCGTTCAGAACTCTAATCAGCCAAGACCGATAATGATGGGGGCAGGAATAGCCTCTAAAGCAACCGATCAGTCAGCTCCAACTAATGTCACGCCCGGAGAGAATACATTAACCATTGACGTTGTCCTTTACTACGAAACCTACTAAAAAACTGCGTTTTATTTGTTACCGGAGTGGAAATGTTTGTGGACATCATGCAATTGTCTATTAGTAATGTGCGTATAAATCTGTGTTGTGGCGATATTTTTGTGTCCGAGCATTTCCTGGACCGAACGGATGTCGGCTCCGTTTGTCAGAAGGTCTGTGGCAAAAGAATGCCGAAGAGTATGGACTGTTGCATCAACGGGAATCCTTGCTTTTCGAACATATTTTTTGACTATCCTCTCAACAGTTCTAACGTTCAATCTCATCTTCTCTCCGCCGTTATCTTCAACTATTTTCCCCGAGTATCTGATAAACAAAGGCTTAAAAACGTCTTTCCTTTCATTCATGTATCTTTTTATCCAATCTGCCGCCCGGTCGGAAACAAAAACCAATCTGGCCCTTCCGCCTTTTCCGATTACTCCAAATTCTTTTCTTTCTATATTTACTTGTTCGTGGTTTAATTTCGCTAATTCTGAAACACGAAGGCCGGTTGAGAAGAGCAGTTCCAAAATTGCCCGGTCCCTGAGCCCTTCTTCGTTAGATGTGTCAACGCTGGTTACCAAACGGTCAACCTGATCCTTTTCCAAGAATTTAAGGCTTCTTGATTCGGTCTTGGGCAGGTCTATTTTTGAAGGCTCAAGCGTTTGATAATCATTTTTTATTAAAAAGCGGAGAAACGAACGAAGCGCAATAACGTAATAATTCTGGGTGACTCTTTTTAAAGTCATATTTTTATTATCAACCCTATTTGCCAGAAAAACTCTATATCTGCGGATGGTCTGAAGATCCAAATCTTTTAAAGACTTGCCGGGTAGGGAATTGTCAAACCATTCATTGAAAACATCGAGGTAATGCCTATAATCCCTAATTGTGAGCTTTGAACAATTTTTTTCAATCTCCAAATATTCGAGGAATTGATTTATTAACTCCGGTAAAGCTTCGTTATCCATAATCCATATATAATTGTGCGACATGCAAATAGCTTTGTCAATATTGACAACAAACAGAATAAAATTCATACTAAACATATACGATGCGGGACAAATATATAGAACTAATCCGAGAATATATCAAGGCAAAGCCGGAATACAAAACTACTTTAAACGAAATCAAGGCTGACGTCTTAACGGTTGGCGCCACGGAAGAAGAGTTTGATGAAGCCATTAGGCAGATTACCGGCGCTGACACTTCCAAACTGATTCTTGAAGAGCCGGAGGAGCAAACTGAGAAAAAACCGCTCATTGATCCATCTTCAAAAGCAGCTAAGTTTGCAAACCACGCAAAACATCATATTGTGGCTAAGAAAAAACATCTAGCTGTAACAGCGGCTCTCATAATAATAGCCTTAATAGTTGTAGTCGGATTAGGCGGAAGGGGAGTTCCAAAGATAGCAATCAATACTTCTTCTGTAAAAATTCCAATCACCGCCGATGGCGCAATTCCTTTAGTTTACGCCAACATTAAAACCGTTGACCCTAATAAGATTTTTCCGGGGACAACTAAAACCACCCCGCTTAAAGTCAGCGGAAAATCAAAAAAAGAAATCTTAGGATTTTTTCCGTACTGGATGCTGCCAAAAGCAGATGATGTTGACTTGGCAACTTTAACTTCAATCAGTCTTTTTGGCCTTGAAGTAGACGGCAAAGGCAACATTGTAACCAACGGCACCAATGACGACACTACTGGCGGCTGGGGGATGTGGAAAGATCCAAAGCTGGATGACTTTATTGCCAAAGCCAAAGACCAAAATATCAGCGTTTATTTAACTCTAAAATGTTTTGACAGCGGGAATATCGAAAGCATTGCTTTGTCTGATACGGCGCAAAAGAACTTAATCGACAACGCCATGTACTTAGTCAACTCCAAAGATTTAAAAGGCATTAATATTGATTTTGAATACGTTGGCAGCCCAACCCAAAAAGTTATAGACGGTTTTACAAAGTTTATAACCGGGTTGAATACTGAAATGAAAAGACAAATCCCCGATTCGGTTTTAACCATCGATACTTATTTGGTTTCCGGCTCGGAACAAGATATTTTCAATATACCGGCAATCGCCAAAAACTCCGACGCATTTGTAATTATGGGTTATGATATGCATACCCCGCTGGGAGCGGCCGGACCGGTTGCCGCCATGGGCGGAGACACTAATATTGTAACTTATGTCGACAATTACTTAAAACAGGTTGACGCCTCAAAATTAATCCTCGCAGTCCCTTATTACGGCTATGACTGGCCACAGACAGAGTCCACGCCGTCGGCAGACATGGTCAAAATTTTGCCCTATGCCGAAATTGCCGACCAAAGCCAAAACTTACAGCTTTCATGGGATGCCACATCAGAAACTCCATACTTTACTTATACCGACAACGGACAGCAAAGAATTGTCCATTACGACAATATCAGATCTTTAGGAATTAAATATGATTTTATTAATAACGAAAATTTAAGGGGCGTCGGTATTTGGGCGTTAGGCTACGACGGACAGAATCAAGACTTAGAACAATTATTAGTTGATAAATTTATAAACCAGTAACTGCAAATTGACAGAAAAGGATTGCAATGATAAGCTAAAAACATATGGCAGATGGATCAAGAATAGACGGATCAAAAATGATGGCACATCCTGTTTCTTCGGCAGATAGAACACCAGGAAACAACCCCGCAACTTTAGCGGATACGTCACAAGGAATGGCGCGTCCGATGACGTCCGACGAAGTCGCCGCTATTGCACCTGTCACCACTGCCGAGCAAAACAGATTAAGACAACCACACGTTATAGACCCAAGAAGAAGGCCATTAATTGGAAGGAATGAAGCTTTAGTAGCAACAGGTGTCGCAGCGGTAGTCGTCGGAGGAGCCCTCGCAGCTGCCTACGTTACTGGCAATGAAAACCGGCACAATGCGCCTGTTGTTCCTACTCCGGTAACCCAAGAAGGGCAAGCTCCCGTACCGGATGTTTCATTGCAAATTACACCAAATAATTCAGAAACTCAAACGGGAGACCCTACGCTTGAAATCCAGAATATGTTAAAGGCAGATGTGAATGAGTTTTATAACGGAACCATTTCTTTGGAAAACCCGACCTTTACAGCAGTTGATCCGGACCATCCAAACAACACACAAAATGTCGGACTGGATCAGGTGGAAGAACTTTGCGGAGAGTCCATGCCCCAAGATTCTCATGTAAATCTGCAATTAACAAATGCGTTAATTGCATCTAAAGACGGCAAAATGACAATACTATTTGATGGAATTGTGGGCGGGAAAAAAGTTCTCTTAAAAGTTGCATGGGGTCCGCAAACTGTAAAAGTAGAAAAACAAGGATTATTTGTAAACACAAAAGTAAACAATTTCGTCGATGGCGATCCTGTGGTATCAGACCCAGACGGCAAACCTACAGAGGGCAATAAGCTTGTTGTAAACATTATCGACGATCAACCAAATCCCGCACCTGCTGGACAATAAAAAAATATTCCTCTATAGTTAATTCATGGCACAAAAGAAAAAAGGAGAGTGTGATTGTCCATGCCACGAGATGTTCGCTGGTAAGCTGATGTGTCCCAAGTGCTGGTTCAGTTGCCTTTTCAAAAAGAAATAAACTAGATTATTTAATACAGCCATAGTTTTGATCATCATTAAAGGTCTTTGGAGGCACCATAATCGCCGGATTAACCTTTAGTGACACTATCCATGCTGTTCTTTATTCCGGTTGCTTATTACCTCATCTATAACCCCCTAGGGAAAAGGCAAAAGAAGTAAATCTCAAACGGTGTGTCTTTAAGATGATTTTGACACATTTTGCCCCATTCTGAGGCTAAGAGATGTCAATAACTGCAATAATTCACAAAATTTAGCTTCATTTAGCCTCAAAAAATAATTATTTATAAACCCCATAGTAGGGGAGGGGCTAAAAATTTAAAGCCGGGGAAAAATAGAGAATAATTCGCAGTGGAGAATCGACGCTTAATAAAGCTTATTGAATATAACGACAAAAAACATTAACTTAGAAACCACTTCCCCCGGGATTTGAGCCTGGGTGATGTCGTAAAAGTATTATTGTACGACATAATCACTTTCACTCTCCTAGGGCTAACTCTTATACAATTTTTAGACACCGACTGTCGGAGAGAAATGAAGACAGATAACGAATGCTTAAGGTAACAACGCTATTCTCTACGTCTCTCTGTAACTAATTATTTTTGCAATAAGGGTTAGGTATTCGCATAAGCGCCTCTCTACTCAGAGGTTCTGGATATGATTGAGTTTAGAGCCTTATATCAATCTAATCGCATAGTTTTAGCCTCAAGAATGATGAGTTTGGTATATTATCTAAGCTGTAATACTAGGAAGCATAGAGCTCTGGGTCCTAGAAGACGTTCGTATTTTTTTCGTCTTAGCTTCAAGTAAATCTTACTTAGCCTTATACTTAGAGTAGAGTAAGACCACTCCCTAACCTGTGAAAAGTCGAGCATATTTCTCGTGAAAACTAAGAAGTTATCCACATTAGCTTTAAAAAACGTCCTATAATTTTAATTTATTCACTGTATCAAACTATATCAATCTTATAGTTTTGCTAATTCCCGACTCCCTATAAACCTTACTCTACTTCCCTCTTTCCTAGGTTAAATCCTTAAAAATATCGAGGCTAAAACAAAAGAAATGAGGCTAAATTTAACCAAAATTAGTAAACAGAACGAGGAAAATAAATGAAATAGCTGTCACCCAAAAATACTCAAGTATCACTCCCCTAAAAAGCCTTTTTTCAAACCACGCGTGGGTCAAACCGATTAAAACATAAAAAATTGCCGATAAAAATAAAGCCAAAACTGTCGGCGAACCCGGCCTGAACCACAGAAACAGCGCTACCTCGGAGAGACAAATTGTTAATGATAATGTCCAGAAAATTTCCGATAGAAAGCTTTTTTCAAGGGTATAGGTCCAGATAGCTTGCAAAACTATCAGGAATGAATAAATAAAAATCAAAAGCAGTGTTATAAAAACGTTTATGTGGAATGAAAAAACGACATTGGAAATAAAGAAAAACGACAGAAGCGTCAAAACCAAAGAAACTGTTCTGGCTCCCGACAAAAGCGCGATAGTTCTAATTGATGAAACTGTAAAAATATTCTGGCTAAGATAAAGCGAATAAAGCCCCAAAGCATAAAGACTGGTCATACCGATCCTTGTAATTAGTCTTGCCGGAACAAGCAAATAAAAAAGCCCTACCGCTAAGCTATAAAAAAATGGCAGAATGAAAACCTGCCAGCTAAAATTTTCTTTCAAGTCCTCTCTTAACCCGATATACAGAAAAACCGATGTTAGTATCGACAATACAAAAACCATGTAGATTGCGGACCTCCCTAAAATATATTCGGAGCTGAAAAGTCCAACCGATAAAACAATAACTGAAATTATGAATTTTTGTCTTTTGCTGGATAAGATTCTCGAAACAAAACCAATTATTTTTCTTATTCTTCCCCTACCGTTCGTTCTTATTAGGTTTGCCATAAAATTACTGAAGATTTGTGTAAACTTTCTGAACGTCGTCTAACGCTTCCAAGGTATTTACGAAATGATCTATCTTAGCAAGCTTATCCTCGTCTTCAACCTGAACAGTTGTGATTGGCTCCCTGATCAGCTCTGCCTCTACAACTTCTATTGGTGCCGTTGCTAGCGCATCTTTTATTTTTGCTAAGGTCGTCAATGAAGTATAAATAAAAACTTCATCTCCTACTTCTTCAATATCTTCCGCGCCAAGGTCTAAGGCGATTGAAAATAAATCATCAAAAGACTTGCTGCCTTTTTTGGCAATAATTCTGCCGACGTGTTTAAACTGGTAGGCAACCGAACCCGGCTGGCCGAATGAAGCATTAGCTTTGTTAAAGATGCTCTTTACCTCCGAGGTTGTTCGCATCGGGTTGTCTGTTGCCGCCTCAACAATTACGGAAACGCCGCCGGGAGCGAAGCCTTCATAAATTACCTCTTGGAAATCCGCAGTGTCCTTCTCCGCGGCTCTTTTAATTGCCCTTTCAATGTTTTCCTTGGGCATGTTTTCGCCCCTGGCAGTATCAATAGCCAGTCTTAAGCGGAAATTCGAATTAGGATCTCCTACTCCCCCGCCCTGCTTAACGGCAATTGTTATGGCA
>Ga0182027_10001743_pt1 | contig 35898 bp, 33 predicted proteins | sample 712E1DmetaG_FD_121300 | JGI IMG/M metagenome (GOLD analysis project Ga0182027, IMG submission 121300) | Permafrost microbial communities from Stordalen Mire, Sweden - 712E1D metaG (Illumina Assembly) | ecosystem: Environmental > Terrestrial > Soil > Wetlands > Permafrost | place: Sweden...
CAGTACGACGGCATTTTGCGACAGACGCGCTCCGATATTCGCGTGGCCGTGGAGGAGATCCGCCGCGCCGACGAGGCCATGCGTTCGTCCAACGCCGCCGCCGAGCTCGCCCATCAAGCGCTGGATCTGGCCAACATCGCCTATCACGCTGGCGCCACCACCAACATCGAAGTCATTGATGCCGAACGCCGCGCGCGCGACGCCGACAGCGCCGTCGTCATCGCCGAAGACACCGTCCGGCAGGCTCGCCTGGATCTGCTCGTGGCCGCGGGCCAGTTCCCGTAGCTGCATCGGCGGGCAATCCAACAATCGCGGCGCTCACGCCGTTTTCTGCCAGCTCGGTAACCTTTCCGCTGCCTCGCGCGTATCTCCCTCGGAACGATGATTCTCGCGGCCTGTGACTCGACGATCTCGCGTCACCGGCATCCAAGAAGGAGAGACCCATGAAAAACGCGAAGCTTGTGACTCGTATTGCAATCGTGGTGGCCGTGGGCGCTGGCGGCGCGGCGGCATTGTTCAGCGCGTCCGCCAAGGGAAAGACACAACCGCAACAGGCCAGCAACGCGCCGATGCCGGACAAGGCGGCGCGCCTCAAGCAACTTGCGCCCATGCAGTACGAGGTGACGCAGGAAAACGGGACGGAGCCGCCCTTCCACAATGAATATTGGAACAACCATCGCGACGGCATTTATGTGGACGTGGTCTCGGGCGAGGCGTTGTTTCTTTCCAAGGACAAGTTCGAATCGGGGACCGGCTGGCCCAGCTTCACGCGGCCGCTCGAACCCGGCAACGTGGTGACCAAGTCCGACAATTCACTGTTTGAATCGCGCGTCGAGGTGCGCTCGCGGCGCGCAGATTCGCACCTCGGTCACGTGTTCGACGACGGACCGCCGCCGACGGGAAAGCGCTATTGCATGAATTCGGCGGCTATGCGCTTCGTCCCAGTGGAACAGATGGCGGAGGCCGGGTATGGGCAGTATTTGCCGCTACTCGGAGTGAAGGCGCCTGTGGCAACGACCCCGAGCAGCAACGCCAAGGCCCTAGCGACCCTGTCTGGCGGCTGCTTTTGGGGCGTGCAAGAGCTGATACGCAAGCTGCCCGGCGTCGTTTCGAGCATTGTGGGCTACACCGGCGGCAGCTCCGATCATCCCGGCTATGAGCAAGTCCACACCGGCCGCACCGGGCACGCCGAGGCAGTGCAGATCACCTTCGATCCCAAGGTGATTTCCTTCGAAAGCATCTTGCGCTACTTCTTCCGCCTGCACGATCCGACCACGCCCAATCGCCAGGGCAACGACATCGGGACGCAATACCGGTCGGCGATTTTCTATCACGACGAAGAGCAGCGCCAGGTCGCCGAGCGCGTGAAGGCCGAGGTGGACCGGTCGGGCAAGTGGCCGGCCAAGGTGGTCACGCAAATCGTGTCAGCGTCGACGTTCTATCCCGCCGAGGATTACCATCAGGACTACTTGCAAAAACACCCCGACGGGTACACCTGCCACTACCTGCGCGACTGAGGGGTTTGCTATGACGATTCTACTGACGCTATTCGCGGCGGGCGTGCTGACCATTCTTCTGCCGTGCATTCTTCCCCTGGTGCCCATCGTGCTGGGGGTGAGCCTGTCGGGCAGGAGCAAATGGCGCCCGCTTGTTACCTCCGCCGGCATGGTGGTGAGCTTTGTCGTGTTCACCTTCGTCCTGCAGATTCTTCTGCGCCAGCTCGTCCATTTGGCCGACCTCATTCGCATCGGCACCTACTATGCGCTGCTGTTGTTCGGCATCTGCTTCCTAACCACGCGCTTTCGGCTGCAAATCGCGCTGGCGATTGTGGGGGCCGTGCCCTTCTTCTGGGGCCAGGGCTGGCTGGTGCTTGTGACCACCATGCTGCTCGGCGCGGCTGCGGTGGCGCTCGGCGGACGCGTGGCGGCGCGTATTCAACAGGTCGGCGCCCAGGTCCAGGCCAGCGTCCAGAAAGGCGCGGCGACTGGATTGGGCCGCGAGTCGTTGCTTTCCGCTTTTGTCGTCGGGCTGACGCTCGGTCTGGTGTGGGTGCCTTGCGCCGGTCCGGCGCTTGGCTTTGCGCTCACGCTCGTGCGCGACGAACCGGGCGCGCGGGCATTCGTGGCCCTGACCGCGTATGCCGTCGGCGCGGCCCTACCGTTGCTGGCCATCGGCTACGGCGGCCAGAGCATGGTCCGCGCCGCGCGCGGGTTCAGTCGCTACAGCGGACGAATCAAGCAAGTTTCCGGCGCGCTGCTCGTGCTTTCGGCGGCTGCATTTCAATTTCAGTGGTTCCTTGGTCTGCAGACCTGGCTTGGCGATCACTCCAGTTTGGGAAATGCTGGCTCAGCCATTGAGGAACGGCTGTTCGGCAAGGCCATGGCGGCATCGCAGAATCAGAAGCCGTCGCCAGCCGCGAAACCCACTACTGGGTTGCCCGTACTGCCGAAGCTCGCTCCCGCGCCGGAGCTGTCCGGCCTCGGCCCCTGGTACAATTCAGCGCCGCTCAGCCTGGCGTCGCTGCGGGGCAAGGTCGTGCTCGTCGATTTTTGGACCTATAGCTGCATCAATTGCGTGCGGACGCTGCCGCATCTGACGAAGCTGTGGGCGCAGTACAAGGACTTGCCCTTTGTGATTGTTGGCGTGCATTCCCCCGAGTTCACCTTCGAGAAGAATCCAGAGAATGTCGCCGCCGCGATCAAGCACCACGGTCTTGGCTATCCCATCGCGCAGGACAATGATTTCGCCACGTGGCGGGCTTTCGACAATCGCTATTGGCCCGCCAGCTATCTCATTGATGCCCAGGGCGTGATTCGCTACACCCATTTTGGTGACGGAGAGGCCGAATCGACCGACCTCGCCGTTCGCAGCTTGCTGGCAGAGTTGGGGCGTGCGACAGGCGGCGCTCGCGCCAGTGCAGTCGCGCCTAACGAAGCGCAAGAGGCTCGGATTTCCCCTGAGACCTACCTCAGCTCGCGCGGCTGGACGGCCTTTGCCAACAGCGCTAGCGCACCGGATGGGCGCCGCCACAAGTACGCGGCGCCCGCGGTATTGCCCTCCGACCACTTCGCTCTCGGCGGAGAATGGCAGTTGGTGGAAGACGAACGCCAGGTGTTGCGCTCAGGCGGCGGCGAGATTCGCTACCATGCTCTCGCTGGCGAGGTGAACCTGGTGCTCGGAATCGAGAAAGGCGCCGCGCCGGTGGTAGTCGATGTTGCCGTGGACGGTAAGCTCAGCAAGCCCATCACCGTCGATCGTCACGATCTGTACAACCTGTATTCCGGTCCCTATGGCGAGCACGAGGTGGCGCTCAGGATTCGCGGCAAGGATGTGGCTGCCTATGCCTTCACGTTCGGGGCGTGATTGCTCACTTGCAATACTTGGTGGGCTCGGGTGAAAGCGTTTCCAAGAAGGGATCCGGACTCGGGCGCGAGCTTGTAGAGCCTATTCCCATGAAGGCGGCGAAGCGACCCGTGCAACCCGTGCAGCTGCATCCCGATGGGTTGCCACAGGTACAACATTCGATGCCCCAAGGGTAGGCATTGTTGGGGTCGGCTGGCCGCGTGTAGCTGCCGCCCTGCAAGTGCGACAGCAAGCCCACAACCATGTTTCCGGCGATTCCTTTGTTGGCACAATAGTCCGATATCCAGAGCGCAGCGGGGCCGCCGTTGCCAGTAGCGTTGTAGAAGTAGTACCAAGCGGTGAGTCCGATGTTGCACGCAATATCCTGCATGAAGGTGACGTAGGTGGTGCCGCCGGCAGTGGCCCAGAAGGCCGCGGTGTCCGCCTGGGTGGTCAGCGCCGCTGGCCAGGAGCAGCCAATCCCCGCCATTTTGGCCATTGGACCATTGTAGTTGTAATCGTGAACTGTGGAGCTGAACCGAATTTGTAGCAGCCCAACGGTCGGGTCGTTCGCGGTCCCGCCGGTGATGGCGCGCGTGGCATAGGAATCGGTGACGACAGAATTCGGATTGTACGAGCTTTCGGCCACAATCGCGGAGGTGAGGACGGCCTCGCACTTGCGTAGCCAGTCTGTTTCCGCGGGCGCGAATTCCACGCAGCTCATGGCGATGGAACAGGCGAGCTTGTTGAAGGCGGCACCAGCGGGAAAATTCGTTTTGATGTTGCTATAGGCGTAGCTCGGCAGGGCGCCCACGGCTGCGGTGTTGCTTAGCCACGTCTGCACCAGGGCGAATTCGGCGGCGTCGGCGCCGGGGCAGGCCGAATTGGTCCCTGTGGAACCGCCCGCGCTCGTCGTTCCGCCTGAATTTGGCGTTCCGCCCATGGTGTTCGCTCCGCCGGTGGCACTGCCACCCGCAGGGCTAGAGCCGCCAGTGCGCATGGCTCCACCACTTGATTGAGAGCCTCCAGCGTTGACTATTCCGCCCGGGCCCGACGTTCCGCCTTCGTTTGCGCTCGATCCGCCGCTGTTTGTCACGCCGCCGGTTTTCGCCGCGCCACCGGTTTCCAGCGTGCCGCCAGCGTTCACGCCGCCGCCCGTGCCCGTCGTTCCACTCGTGGTTCCGCCCGCGGTCGTTGCGCCGCCCGCGGACATCATTGCTCCGGCCGCCGGACTGATCGCGCGCGCATCGCTTCCGGCGTCGAGGCCTTGGGGGTCATTTCCCGAGCAACCACCCAAGGCAAGGACGAGCGCAAGGCCGACCGCCGCCCGGCCAAACTGGAAAGGATCATGTTTGTTTGTCATCGTCGATCTCGCCCTGTGTGTTCATAGACTCAAGGCCGCCGTGCGAAGGATACCTTCAACACTGGCGTTCTGCGCCACCGCATTTTGCGGGACTACACCGGGTGAGGCGAAGAGAGGCGAAGACAACCACAGGCAGTAGCAAGACGCCAGCGAGGACCGCTGACGACCACGTCAGTGGTCTGACGTGGCCAGACGGGCTAGTGCGGAGCGCCTTCGAGAATCCACTGATGGACAAGCTCGATATCGCTGCTGCCGAGGCAATTCGCGGCTGCACCGCCATCAGCGGTGTTGCAGCTCACGGCCGTGACCCCACCATCGGGACCAACGACGAGAACGCGCGGCATTTGAACACCGCAATTGGCAGGAGGGGTGCCGGGCGAGGGTTGCTCGCCGAGAATCTTGAGGTAAAGGAAACTGTCCGCCGGATCTCCGGGAACGATCGCCATGCGAGCCACGGCCGCGTCGCCGCCGGCATCCAGGCTTTCGCCGCAGTAGGTTTCGAGCACCAACGGACCGACTAGGCGCTCATAAAGCGAGCTACCGGAATCGGGGTTGGTGTTGGACAGGTCCAGGCGGGCCGCGGTTATCCCCGTGCCGTTGTGACAGCCCACGCAGCGGGCGGCGAGGAGAGCGGTCACCTGTGCCAGAGTGACACCGCCATCGGGGACCACCAAGATCGGCGAGTCGATAGCCGCGTCGACGGGTAAGCCTGCGGTGTCTACCGGTGCAGGCGCGTCGGCGGAAACATCAAGCTGAGGCCCGGCCACATCACGTGCCGCATCCACTGCGCTGCCTCCTCCTCCGCCAGCCCCCGCGCCGATGCCTCCAGCGCCGTGTCCGCCAGCGCCCACGCCCACACCGCCTGCGCCTGCCCCGCCGGAACCCACGACGACGCCGCCCGAGGCCGCGCCGCCGCTGCCCGCGGCATCGTGGTTCGCTGTGCTTCCGCCTCGTCCGCCGCTGCCCGGTCCACCGCCTGCTCCGCCGGGAGTCGTGCTATCGCTGCCGCATCCAGCCGAGGTCAACAGAACCAGCGCAAAGAACCCTGATGCAAGCCAACGCAGTGAAGTCATCGTTTCTCCCCTATAGTTTTCGGTTTCTTCCAATGCACTTGTGTCGCCCTGGCGAGCGCGCATGCTCCCAACCCGATTCGATTGCCGCTAGCGCTAGAAGGTTACAGCGATACGAAAGTTTTCGACCGGACTGTGACGGTTCTCACCGCGCCATCAAATCCTGCCAGAAGTCCGAAAGTCGCCAGATTTCGGCTATTGCGGCGCTGCGATTGACCTCGGCGTGCGTAATGAGGCGGCTGGCGAGGGCGCGCACGCGTGTCGTCTGTCGCAATCGCCGCGCGAGAAACAAGGTCTCGGACGCCGGTACGACGGAATCGTCGGCGCCGTGTAGGAGAAAGACAGGAGCCGTTGGCGCGGGCGAGCGGGCGGGCGAAAGGGCAGGAGGCAGCTCAATGGTCGCGAGCCAAGGCGCGATGGTCTCGCCCAGCTTTTCCACGTTCCGCTGGTTCACGTACGTCATCAAGGTTCGCGCGGGGTCGGGCAAAGCGTCGCCGAGATGGCGCGCCCGCGCGAAGACTGCTTCGGACTTGGCGGGGTCCAGTCGGTCGATGCTGGAGGCCTGCAAGAAGACGGTGATGGCCTGCTGGAGCGGAGCTACTTGCGAATTGGGCACGGCTCGTTCGGCCAAGTTCAACAGCGTGACTACGCCGCCATAGTCGTGTGGTTTGGGAATGGTGATGTTTGCGCCGCCCGTGGCCAGCACCCGCGCTTCTGTCGCCGAGGGCAGCGCGTCCGTGCTTCCCTGGCACAGATAGCGAAGCACGCGACCGAGGTCGTCGTGGCCGCCGAAAGAAAGCACGAAGGCGATGCGGTCGCGCACGGCAGGCCGCCCGGCAGCGACCAGCGCTAGCCCACCCGAGAAGCTGATTCCCATGAGCCCGACGCGCCCGTCGGGTGCGAGGTCGGCCCGCGCCGAGGCCCAGGCGACGGCGTCCTCCAGCATGTCCGTGCTGTCGGGCGTGATCCGATAGCGGGCTAGATCGGGCGGCGCCACGGTGAGGACCTGCATCCCCGATGCTGCGAGCTCCCTGGCCAGGCCGACCAGTCGCTCTTCGTTGATGCCGTCCATGTGAACGCCCGGGACCAAGATCGTCGTTCGTCGCGCCGGCTTCTCCGGCCGGTAGAGGCGCGCTTCCATCGGCCCGTGGCGGGTGGAAATGGAAAATATGGGTCCTTCGTGAACCTTGGCGGCGGCCAGCCGGGCCAGTCGCGCCCACGGCCCTTCCTGCTTGGCAACCCGCACGATGAGCGCCAGCGCCGCCAGTCTGGGAAGGAAATGCCACACCATCAGCCCTGTTGCCAACGCGACGGGAAGGACGACGTAGGCGACTCTTCGCATGGATCAGAACAGTATCGCTCAAGCTGGCTTCCTGCCCAAAGCCAGATCCTCTGACCCGAGATCCGCCGTGTCAGTCGCGTCGCCGGTTGCCGAAGATACGCAGAAGCATGAGGAACAGATTGATGAAGTCGAGATAGAGAATGAGCGCGCCTTGCAGGGCCAGCTTGGTTCGGTTGTCACCCGCTTCGACGTTCGCGCCTAGCTGTTTCAATTTTCCGGTGTCGTAGACGGTGAGGCCGGTGAAGACGATGACACCGGCGAAGGTGGTCAGCCAGTACAGCATGGGGCTACCGAGGAAGATGTTGACGATGGAGCCGAGGATCATGCCCCACAGGCCCATGATGCAGAAGCTACCGACGCTGGTGAGGTCGCGCTTGGTCACCGCGCCGTAGGCCGACAGGCCGGCGAACATTCCGCCCGTGACGACGAAGGTGCCGCCGATCGATCCCATGGTGTAGCGCAGGAAGATGACCGAAAAAGTCACTCCGCTGAGGGCCGCGTAACCGAAGAACATCAGGGCCGCGGTGCCGGCGCTGACCCGGGCAGCGACCGGGGCGAAGGCAACGACCAAAACCAACTCGGCGATCATGAGGCCGATGAACACCAGCGGGTTCCCAAACACGAAGCTGAGCGCTGCCGGGCTGGAAACCATGGCCAGCGCCACCAGGCCCGTGGTGGCAAGCCCGAAGCTCATGAACATATGCACGCGCTGAAGGAACGCCCGCGCCGCTTCGTCGCTGCGCGTGCCGATCCCGGCGGTGACGAAGTGTGCTTTCGCTTGATTCTGTCCAATCCATGCCATGGCCCCTATCTACCACAGGAGCGCTCCCGCGCACGCCACGGCGAGCTGGGTACATTCTAGGCGGCGCGCATGAACGCGCCCGAGATGTCGTCGACGAATCCGTGGAACGAGTGGTTCGCGCGTTCAAGTTTCAGCGCGAAGCCCTGTTCGTCGGTGCGTACCACGCGGCCGCACGCGGTGCATACGGAGCGTTCCGCCATGACGAAGCCAAAGGCGACGTATTGGCCGATGCGCGGACGGCGTCCCGAAGGCCTGAAGTGCCTGAAGTAGCTGCCGCTGGCCGAGACATCGACGAGCTCAAGCGTCAGGGAGCAAGGCTCGCCGGCGAGATGCACGCGGACGGGGACGCCCAAGAAAATACGAGGATGGTGCCGCCTCTCCGTCGGCGATGAGTGCGAGGTCATGGCTTGGCTCCGGCTTGGTCCATAGTTTGTAAAATCGTCTTTCTGATTTCAGCTAGCCTGGTTGCATCGGACCTTTGCTGCTGAACTTGAGGCCGTTGTGCCATAGTTCCTGCCAATGACAGGCTTGCTTCTGTGCAATCTCGGAACGCCGAGCGATCCCAGCCCGGCGTCGGTACGCCGCTACCTGCGCCAGTTTCTCGCCGATCCCCGCGTGCTGGACATCAATCCGGTCGGCCGCTGGGGGCTGCTGAACCTGATCATTTTGCCCCTGCGTCCGCGCAAAAGCGCCGCCGCGTACAACAAAATCTGGACCGAGCGCGGATCGCCTCTACTGTGGAATAGCGAGGATCTGGTGCGGGCGGTGCGTGAGCGGCTCGGCTCAGGCTGGGTGGTCGAGCTGGCCATGCGCTACCAACAACCGTCGATCGCATCGGCGCTGGAAAAGCTACGCAACGCCGGAGCCGATCGCGTGGTGGTTTTTCCGCTCTATCCGCAGTACGCGGCATCGTCCACCGGATCGACCGTCGAGGAAGTATTTCGCGTCGTGGCCCCGGCGTGGGTACCGCCGACGCTGACCTTCGTCGCGCCCTTTTACGACGACCCAGGGTTCATCGACGCCTTCGCCGCCCAGGGCGAACCGATTGTGCGCGCCGAGCACCCCGATCACGTGCTGATGAGCTTCCACGGTCTGCCGGAGCGGCACATGCGCAAAACCGATGCGACCGGTCGCCATTGTCTGGCGGCACCGGACTGCTGTGATCGCATCGTGCCGGCCAACCGCCACTGCTATCGGGCGCAATGCTTTGCCACCGCGCGCGCGCTGGCGGCGCGGCTGGCGTTGCCGGCGGGCAGCTGGAGCGTGAGCTTTCAGTCGCGCTTGGGGCGCACGCCGTGGATTCATCCCTACACGGATCGCGTGATCTTGGAGCTCGCTGCACAAGGGAAAAAGCGATTGGTGGTGTTCTCGCCCGCGTTCGTCGCCGATTGCTTGGAGACGCTGGAGGAGATTGGCATGCGCGCCCGGCATGACTTCATCGCTGCCGGTGGCGAGCGCTTGACGCTGGTGCCATCGCTGAACGCGAGCCCGGCCTGGGCGGACGCGGTCGTGCGCTTGGTTCGCCGTCACGTTCCACGGGAAGACGCAAGCGCAGCTACGACGAACGAACCTTGATTTGCTCGCTTGGATTTTCTAGATGGTGTCGCCAGCCTTGGCCTCGGCGACGCCAGCCAGAGCGCCTTCGAAAAGCGGACCTGACAAGTAACGTTCGCCCGAGTCGGGCAACACGACGACGATGGTTTTGCCGGCGAATTCCGGAAGGGCGGCCAGTCGCGCCGCCACCGCCGCCGCCGCGCCGCTGCTGACGCCAGACAGGATGCCTTCCTCGGCGGCCAAGCGCCGGGCGAACTCCAGCGAGTCGGCCGAATTGATCTGCTCGACTCGATCCACGACCGACACATCCAGTGTCTTGGGAATGAAGCCTGCGCCGATGCCCTGGATCTTGTGCGGCCCCGGCTTGATTTCCTGCTTGGCCAAAAACTGCGTGATGACCGGGCTCTCGACCGGCTCGACCGCCACGCTGATGATGGCCTTGCCTTTTTGCTTCTTGATGTAGCGCGAGACCCCCGTGATGGTTCCGCCCGTGCCCACGCCGGAGACCAGAACGTCGATGGCACCGTTGGTGTCCTCCCAAATTTCTGGACCGGTCGTCGCCTCGTGGATGGCGGGATTGGCCGGATTTTCAAATTGCTGCGGCATGAAGTAGTGCGAGGGGTCGGAATCCCGAATCTCGGTGGCCTTCTTGATCGCGCCGTTCATCCCCTTGGGGCCTTCGGTCAGCACGATGCGGGCGCCGAACGCCTTCAATACCTTGCGCCGCTCAAGGCTCATGGTTTCCGGCATCACCAGCGTGATCTTGTAGCCGCGCGCCGCCGCGACGAAGGCCAGCGCGATTCCGGTGTTGCCGGAAGTGGGTTCGATAATCTCGATGCCCGGCTTGAGCAAGCCTTTCTTTTCCGCATCCCAGATGAGCGCCGCACCCAAACGGCACTTGACCGAGTACGCCGGATTTCGGCCCTCGATTTTAGCGAAGACCTTGCTCCCGGCAGGTACGACGCGATTGAGCTGGACAAGCGGCGTTCGACCAATGGATAGCGAGTTGTCCTTGAAACTGGCCATGGAAAATCTTCCTTTCTTACAGAGTGTTCCGTACTGCTCCCGCCAGTGCGAGTTGGGCGCGCTGGAATCGGTCGTGCTATGGGATTGGTTTGCTGTTAGATGCTGGACCTTGGCGCCTGGGTATTCTTTTCTAGCAGACACGACGATTTTTAGCTAGACATACTTTCATGGCCACATCCATCACGCCACCGCGCGCAAGCATCGACGAGCTGACGCACTCCCTGCTGGCGTCGTACCGAGCCATCGGCGGCATCAACCATGTCGACGGCAAGAGCCTACCTTCCAAGGCGGCCATTGGCGGTGTCATCCAGAGCATCCTGCGCCTGCTTTTTCCGGGGTTTCTCGGCGATCACGTCGTGCGCTCCGGCGAGCTCGAGGTCGAGACTCGGGCACTGCTGGCATCCGTCCAAAGCCAACTCGAACGCGAGATCCGCCATAGCTTTGAATACGCGCCGCCCGATGGAGCCACGCGCGAAGATCTCGGGCGCCTGGCCGAGGACGTGACCGCTGCTACTCTCGCCGAGCTGTCCCGAGTTCGAGAGCTGTTGCAGACCGATGCGGAGGCCGCGTTCGCCGGCGATCCGGCGGCGCTGAGCACGGATGAGATCATCGTCGCCTACCCCTTCATCGAAGCCATCGCAGTCCAGCGCTTTGCCCACGAGCTCTATCGGCGCGGCGTCCCGCTCATTCCGCGCATCATGACCGAATGGGCTCATGCGCGCACGGGGCTCGATATTCATCCCGGCGCCGAGATAGGTTCCCATTTTTTCGTGGACCACTGCACCGGCACCGTCATCGGGGAGACCGCCGTGATCGGCAACCACGTCAAGATGTACCAAGGGGTCGGCCTGGTGGCGAGATCGCTGTCGGGCGGGCAAGCCCTGCGCGGCAAGAAACGCCATCCCACCATCGGCGACCGAGTCACCATCTATGCCAATGCAACCATCGTGGGCGGAGAGACGGTGGTGGGCTCGGGCAGTACCATCGGCGCCAGCGTCTTTCTCATGCAGTCCATTCCACCGGATTCGCTGGTGGTTTACGAACCAAGCGGCATTCGCATGATGTCGAAGGTGCGCACGGAAGCGATGCTCGATTTCCAGATCTAGGGCGTCGACTTAGCCCGGCCGCTGCCTGAACCGGTCGTGCGTGCCGGTGTGGTATCTTTAAAGCAAGCGCCGCGGCCTTTGCAACGCGGTTGAAAGAGGATCTCACATGGGCAAGGCGATCACGCTTCGATTGGGAATCCTGGTGGGATTGCTGGTGGTCGTCGCCGACTGCGGCGGGAAAGCGCAGCCGGTCTCGTCGGCCGGCGGGACGGAATCCACCGGCGGCGCGCAAGCTGCGGGCGGTGTGCCGGCGACGGGAGGCGTGCAAGCGGCGGGCGGCGCGCAGTCCGCTGCGGGCGCAGCCGGCTCGTCGACGGTCGCGTCCGATGCTGCCACCGCGACGGGCGGCGTCGGCGCGGTCGCAGACGCAAGCTCCCCATCCGGCGACCTGGCGGCGCCGGTCGAGTGCCCAGTGCCGCCCGCGGGCGCCCCGGCCGATGCGGTCACCGCGTTCAATGCCGAGAACGCCGCGCGCGTGGCCATGGGTATTCCTTGCGCTTCGCTCGTGCTGACCTTGTGCACGTCGGCGCAGAATCACTGCGGTTACTACACGACCAACCAAGGCAGTGCGACCTGCCAGGCCGCCAGCGCGCACGATGAGGTCGCGGGCTGTCCGCAATTCACCGGCGCGGATCCTGGCGCTCGCATCAAGGCCGCCGGCTACGTCGGCAATGGTTGGAGCGAGTGCATGGCGTTCTTGGGCGATCCCGCTGGCGCGGTCCAGACCTTCATCGACTCGGTCTATCACCGCACGCCGGTTCTCTCGCCCTGGTACCGCGATATGGGCTACGGCGGCGGGGTCGGCTGCGACACCATCGATTTCGGCCCGGGCGCCGCGACGGCGAAGACCGTGACCGCGTTCTATCCCTACGACGGTCAGATCGGCGTGCCGCTTTCCTTCAATGGCGCGCAGGAGGGCCCAACCCCGCCCGTGCCGACGACCGGGTGGCCGAGCGGCTATCCCATCACGCTCTACGGCCAGGGAATTACCGTCAGCGCGCACCAGATCGTCGTGGACGGCACAACCACGCCGCTGGCCCATCTTTGGTTGGACGGCGACGCCACGCTTGGCTCGACTGCGAAGGTGCTCTACACCGAGGTGCCGCTGAGCGCGAACACGACCTATCGGGTGACCATCGACGGAACCAGCTCGGCGGGCAGCGTCCATTTCGATTGGACGTTTACCACCGGGGCCGCGCCCACCAAGCCAGGCAGCGGCCGTCGCGGGTAGTCAGGCGCCGCTACGGCGCCTTGCCCAGTGCCGGGATGTCCTGCCTGGCCAACGGGCCGATGTTGGTGCGGAAGGGGATGGGCATGAAGATCAGGACGAAGGTGATCACCACGGTCCAAAAAAGGACGGCGCGACTCTGCGGCAGGGGACGATCGTCGACGGGCGGATGATCGACCCCGCCCGACACGCGGCGGAGCACGCCGAGCATGATGAACCACACGAGCCAAACACTTCCGGCCGGGATGGCGATGGACCACGGCGAGAATCGCTGTGTCAGATCGGCACGGGCTAGCTCCTGCGACACGCTGTAGTACACGGCCGCGGTGACCACCAGCGAAAGTGGCAACAACATGCGACGGAGAAACTGGCCCGCGCGACCGTACACGTTGCCGAAGAACGCGATTGCCACGTGACCACCGTCGAGCTGACCAATGGGAAGGAGATTCAGCATGGTCACGAGTAGCCCGGCCCAGCCCGCGAAGGCGACGGGATGCAGGTTCACGTCGATGCCTTGTTGAGGCAGCCACGCGCCACAAACCAGTCGCTTCAGCACCGCATAGAGCAGCGAGTTGCCTTCTTGAAATCCACCCTCGATGGGGCCGACCGGCGAGAGATGGAGGCCGTACGCGAGCACCGGGATCGCGACGATGAGACCCGCCAGGGGCCCCGCAGCGCCGATGTCGATGAGCTTGCGACGGTCGGTGGTACGCGACTGAAGAATCACGGCGCCCATGGTGCCGAACATGCCGAGGCCGGGCGGCAAGGGAACGAAGTAGGGCAGCGACGCCGGCACGCGATGGATGCGCGCGGCCACGTAATGGCCCATTTCGTGGCACAGCAGGATCGTCATGAGCGGCAACGAGAAGGAAAGCCCGTCGCTGAGCGGGAACATGCCGGAGCTGCCGTGCTGCATGAGCGCGCCCTGGACGGTGGTGGTCAGCAGGGTGGTCAGGAACAGCGCGATGTTCAGGATGGGCATGGTCTTGTTTTACTCTTGACGAGTCTCCCGCGCACGGGCGCGGAAGGCCTTCCGTCGCGGGTACGCGTCTTCGCCGAGCGCGGCCCCAAGTTGCGCGAAGAGAGCGCGCGCTTCACCCGAGACTTCGGTCGGAACCTCGACGCTGATGCGCACGTGGGCGTCGCCGCGACCGGCGCCCGAAGCGCGGGGCAGTCCCTTGCCGCGCACGCGAAACACACTGCCCGACTGAGTGCCGGCGGGAATTTTCATGCGCACGCGCGCATCGAGCAGCGGAATCTCGAGCTCGGCGCCGAGCGCGGCTTCGTCGACGGACAGCGGCGCTTCGCACACCAGGATGTCGCCTTCCTGCCGGTAGAAGGGGTGCGGCTTCACCCGCACGATGACGTGCAGATCCCCGGCCGGGCCACCCCGCCGACCGGGCGATCCCTCGCCCGCCACGCGCTGGGTGGTGCCGGCCTGGGATCCCGATGGTACACGCACGGTGAAGGCGCGTTCACCCTCGGTGAGCCCGGCGCCCGCGCACGATTTGCAGCGCACGCGCGCCACTTCGCCGGCGCCGCCACAGGTTCGGCATTCGCTTCGGGTCGAAAGGAAGCCGGTCTTCTGGCGTGTGAAGCCCTGGCCGTTGCAGCGCTCGCACGGCACAAGACCTGCGGCGCCGCCTTCGGCACCGGTGCCGCGACAGCTCTCGCAGTCGCCGGTGCGCGTGAAGTGAATTTCCTTCTCGCAACCCAAGGCCGCTTCTTCGAAGCTGAGCTCCAGGGTGTAGCGCAAATCCTGGCCCGCGGCCCGCTTGCGGCCGGTGCCGAAGAGATCGCCAAACACGGCGTCGAAGAAATTGGTGACCGTGCTGAGATCGGCGTCGGCCCCGAACGGCATGTCGGTCGCGGCGGCGCCGAAGCGATCGTAGTTGGCGCGCTTGCCGTCGTCGCTCAGCACGGCGTAGGCGCGCGAGACTTCCTTGAATTTCTCCTCGGCGGCGTGATCGCCCGGATTGCGATCGGGATGGTGCTGCAAGGCCAGCTTGCGGTACGCGGCCTTGATCTCGGCCGCCGCAGCCCGGCGATCCACGCCCAGGACATCGTAGGGATCGCGTGCCGGCGCGCCTCGCATGCGCTACGAGCTGCCGCCGCTTGAGGAGCTTCCGTCGCTCGCCGACCCTCCCTGCAGAGACAGGAACAGGATGTGCGCCTCGGTTTCGAGGCGGCCGAGCGATTCGCGCAGGCGGCTGGCGTTCTCGCTGTCCGACTCGACGACGTATTTGCATTCGTCGAGGGCAAGCTGGACGCGCTCCTTCGCCAAGGGGTCGAGCTTGTCGCCGAATTCTCGCAGCGTGTTTTCCGCGCCGTAGATGAGGGTCTCGGCGTTGTTGCGCATCTCCGCCAGCTCCTTCTTGGCTTGGTCGGCCAGACGGTTGCTGTCGGCATCGGCGATGAACTTTTTGATCTCCATCTCGGTCAGACCCGAGGTCGGCTTCACCGTCACGCCCTGTTCCTTGCCGGTGCCGAGATCCTTGGCCGACACGCTGACGATGCCATTTGAGTCGATGTCGAAGGACACTTCAATCTGAGGTGCGCCACGCGGCGCCGGGGGAATGCCCGTGAGCTGGAAGTGCGCCAGGCTCTTGTTGTCGTCGGCCATTTCGCGCTCGCCCTGCAGCACGTGCACGTTGACGTAGGGCTGGTTGTCGACCGCGGTCGAGAACACGCGCGCTCGCCGCACCGGAATCGTCGTGTTGTACGGGATAAGGCGTGTGAAGACGCCGCCTGCAGTCTCCACGCCTAGCGACAGCGGCGTCACGTCGAGAAGAAGCACATCCTGCTGGTCGCCCGACAGCACCGCGCCTTGCAAGGCCGCGCCCACCGCGACCGCCTCGTCGGGGTTGACCGCGCGCGAACCCTTCTTGCCGAAGAACGACGTCACCAAATCTTGGACGCGCGGCATGCGGGTCTGGCCGCCCACCAGGATGACCTCGTCGATGTCCGCGACCTTCCAGCCCGCGTCCTTTAGCACTTTTTCACACAGCGGTAGGGTGCGGCCGATGATGTCCTCCGAGATGGTTTCCAGCTTGCCGCGCGTGAGCGTGAGCATGAGATGCTTGGGGCCGTCGGCGGTGGCGGCGATGAAGGGCAGGTTGATCTCGGTTTCCAGGCTGGTCGACAGCTCGTGCTTGGCGCGCTCGGCGGCCTCGCGCAGACGCTGCAGGGCCATGCGGTCGGCGCGCAGGTCGACGCCGTGCTGGGCCTGGAAGGCTTCCGCCAGGTGGCTGACGATGCGAGCGTCGATGTCTTCGCCGCCCAGAAAGCCGTCGCCGCTGGTCGCCGTGACCTGATACACGCCTTCGTGCAGGTGCAGCAGCGAGATATCAAAGGTGCCGCCGCCCAGGTCGTAGACCGCAAGCTTGGCGTCGGACACCACGGACAAGCGCCCGTACGCCAGCGCGGCGGCGGTGGGCTCGTTGATGATGCGTTTGACGTTGAGACCCGCGATACGGCCGGCGTCCTTGGTGGCCTGGCGCTGGCTATCGCCGAAATAGGCGGGCACCGTGACCACGGCATCGGTGACGGGCTCGCCGAGGTAATCCTCGGCGGTTCGCTTCATGCGATCGAGGATGTAGGCCGAAATTTGCGCCGGCGCATAACCTTGCCCTTGCACGCGAACCCAGGCATCGCCGTTGTCAGCCGCGGCGATCTCGTAGGTCGAGTTTTTGGCGTGCCGGCTGACTTCGCCGTCGGCAAACTTTCGCCCCATGAGACGCTTCACCGCGGACACGGTGTTTTCCGCGTTGGTCACCGCTTGCCGTTTCGCGATCTGGCCCACCAGGGGCTCGCCTTCGCCGGTGAAGGCGACGACCGACGGTGTTGTCCGCGACCCTTCGCCGTTGGGAATGACCAGCGGTTCCAGACCTTCAACCACGGACACGCACGAGTTGGTCGTGCCCAGATCGATACCGATGATTCGGCCCACGATAGTTAGTCTTCTCCGTCGGTCTTGCTGGCGGCGTGCGCGCCGTCCTGCGGCTTCGGGGCGGGCGCCGCCGCGACGACGACCATGGCTGGACGAAGCAGCTTGTCGCCGATGAGGTAGCCTTTTTGCAGCTCGTGCAGGACCGAGCCCGGCTTCACGTCCGCGGTTGGCACCTGCGAGATCGCCTCGTGCATGCGCGGGTCGAAGGGTAGCCCGGCGGCTTCGACGGCCTTCACCTGGTAGCGTTCCAGCTTCGACCGGAACTGGCGCAGCACGAGGTCGACGCCGTCCTTGATCGATTTGGCGTCACCCTCCTTGCCCTCGCCCCACGAGGCCGTCGCGCGTTCCAGGTTGTCGATGATTTCCAGGAAATCGCGCAGCACGGCCTCCTTGGCGCGCATCTCTCCGTCGGCCTGGTCCTTGCGCGCTCGCTTTTTCCAGTTGTCGAAGTCCGCGGCGATACGAAGCATGCGATCCCTCATTTCGGACTTTTCGGTTTCGAGGGCGGCGATGCGTTCTTCCGGCGTTGTCGGTGCGGCCTCGCGAGGGGACGCGCTCTCGGTACTCGTTTCCCGAGTGCTGGCGTTGGTGGGTGTAGATGTCGGCTGGTCGTTGTCTGCTGGTTTCTCTTGGTTTTCACTCATGAATGATCGGCTCCATACTCAGGGTCGAGGCCTAGGGTCCCGCTTCGCCTAGATCCTGGGAAGGATCTCAGTAATCACGTCGGCGGTGAAGTCTACCAGAGGGATGACCCTGGAATAGTCCATTCGCGAGGGACCGATGACGCCGATGGTGCCGAGCGGGCGATCCTCCACGCCGTAGCTGCTGGCCACCACGGAAATGTCGCTCAGGTCGGCCAGCTTGGCCTCGGAGCCGATGAACACGCAAATGCCGGGCGCGGCCAGGGTTCGATCCAGCAGTTTGACGATCTGATCTTTTTCTTCCAGGGTGCGCAGCACGCGGCGGACGCGGTCGAGATCGGCGGCCTGGGCGACGAGGTTCGATTGACCGTCGAGCAGAATCTCGCCCGCGGTATCGGCGGCAGGCACGGCGGCGGCGGCCAGACCAAGCGCGCGCGCCAGCACCGGATCGCTTGCCGAGTGCTTCTTTTCCCGCTCGATCTCTTGCAGCAGGCGCGCCCGCATCTGGTCCACCGTCAGCCCGGCGACCAGGCTGTTGAGATAGTTGTTGATGCGATCGAGATCGCCGGGCGCGAGAGAAAAATCGGCGTGAATGAGCTTGTTCTGGATTTGACCGCTCGACGATGCGATCACGGCGAGCAGTTGCCCTTCGCGCAGCTTCACGAATTCCATGTGCGAAACCGCGTCGGACTCCGGGCGCGGGGCTTGCACGACGACGGCCAGGTGAGAAAGCTCGCGCAGCAGACGCGCCACGCGTTGCATGACCTCCTGCGTTTCCGTGGCCGGGCCGAGCCGCCCGCGGATATCGTCCTTTTCGGACGCGGACAGGCTGCGTACGCGCAGCAGCGTGTCCACGTAAAGACGCAACCCGCGGTCGGTCGGAATGCGCCCCGCCGACGTGTGCAGGTGGCGCAGTAGCCCTTCCTCTTCGAGCTCGCCCATCACCGTGCGAACCGTGGCAGCCGAAACTTCGAGCGGGTAGCGTCGCGCCACGGTTTGCGACCCGACAGCGTCCCCGGTAGACAAATACTCGGAAACGACAGCATGCAGAACCTTCTTTGCTCGAATGCTGATGTCGTTCACGACGTTGATCTAACCCCAAAAACACGCAGGAGCCAAGGCATCAGAGGTTTGGATCGGCACACGCGCACAGCGCACGCTCCTCGCACAGCACCCGTCACCGCGTGAAGGTTCGCGCCAGCCGAACCGCGACCTCGTCGGCGAACAGGAATCCAGCGGGCAGAAGGCGCAGCGTGCGCGGTGTGATTTCGAGCCAGCCGGCTTTCTCGCACAAGGCGGCCGCGGCGGCGCGCTCGGGAAGAGCGAGTGGATCGGCGCCGTGACGGCGTTGGTGGACTTGGCGATCCACGCCGTCGGACATGCGCAGGGCGAGCCATAGCGCTTCGTCTTCGAGTTGCGCGGGCGAGCGACGCTCGACGTGCACGGGCGGCACGGTGCCTGTGTTTAGCTGGCGCATGTACGTTCCGAACGAACGAGGATTGGCGAAGCGCCATCCGTCACCTCCGGTAAGCGGGCGAAACGACGATGCCGAAACCCCGAGCCCGAGGTAAGCGCCCATGGTCCAGTAGAGGCTGTTGTGCACGCTGCGCCGGCCGGGGCGCGCGTAGGACGATATTTCATAGTGCTCGTACCCAGCGGCGGTCAGCTCGTCGTGGCACAGGGAATACATGGCGGCCACGGTGTCGTCGCCGGGACGGTGCAGTTTGCCCGCGCGTTCCAGCGCCCCGAACGGCGTGCCCGATTCCACCGTCAATGCGTATGCAGTAATGTGCTCCGGCGCCAGCGCGCACAGGGCCGCGAGCGATTCCCGCCAGTCATTCATGGTCTGGCCGGGCAGTCCGAACATCAGATCCGCGCACAAGTTGTCGAAGCCAGCCGCGCGCGCGGCACGGAAGGCGTGGGCGATGGCCGTGGCGTCGTGCTGGCGTCCGAGGTTCTTCAGCAGGCGATCTTGAAAGGCCTGGGCGCCGAAGGACAGCCGATTTACGCCGCGCGCGCGGAGCTCGCCCAGGGTCGAGCTTTCCAGGTCGCCCGGATTGGCCTCGACGGTGATTTCCAGTGCGGCGTTGTCGTCGAACATCTGTTGCGCTGCCGCGAGCACCCGGCCGAGCGCATCCGCGCGCCAGCGCCCGGGCGTGCCGCCGCCGAAGTAGATCGAAACCAGACGGGGTCCGCCGTCGCCCTTGAACCAAGCACTGCGGACATTCAACTCCGCCAGCACAGCGTCCGCGTACGCATCGTGCGGGATCTCCGGACGCACCGTCACGGCGAAATCGCAATAGGGGCAGCGTGCTGTACAAAAGGGAAAATGCACATACACGCCGAGCGGGCGCGAGCCGTCGACGATGCCGCTCGACGGGTCGAGGGCCGCTTGTGGCGGAATGGCCTTGGCTTCCTTCACGCCGGCCAAGCATAGGGCAGCGGCGCAGCGAACGCGCGCAACTTGTGGCGGGCGTTGCCGATAACTCGGGCGATGCGCTCTTTCAAATACTTCATCGTATGGCTGGCCTTGGTTTCTTGTAGTCCCGAGACGGACTTGCAGCACGACCAGGCCCAGGCCGGAGCTTCGGTGGCCAACTCCGGCCAGTCTGCCGGTGTTTCCTCCAGCGCTCAAGCGGGCCAGCTTGTAGATCCGCCAACCGGTGCGGTCGGGATCCCAACGAATCTGGCCAGCCTTGTCGTGAGCTTTGCCGAGGTCGTGACTGCCACGGCGGGGAGCTTACCGTTTGCATTGCGACCGGACAGTGGCGGCAGCGTGTCGGCGCAGCTCGGTGCCGCCGTATCTTGCGCCGGAACCTGCTACGCCATCGAGCCCAGCGGGCAGCTTGCTCCTTCGACCTCGTACGCGGTGGAGATTCTGGCCGGTTCGCTGCAGTTTCTCGACGGGAAACCGATCCCGGCCGCAAATCTCGGCTCGTTCACCACCGACAGCAGCGCGGATCTATTCGCCCCGCGCATCCAGGCCTTCACGGTGTCGGCTGCCGAGGGTTGCGTGAGTGTCCATCTGGCAGCGGACGAGGTGGTTCGCGCAGAGGTCGAGCTCGGCGCCGGCGACGCCCAAGCAAGCGTGACTTCTGACAGCCTGGCCAGCACGCTCGACTTCGCCAAACGATTGCCGGACTTGCCCCCGGCCGTTCAGGCTCAGGCGGTGACTCGCATCGTCGATCGTGCCGGCAATTCAACCGTATCTGCCCCAGTCGTGCTGGATTTGCCGCCGCAGCTTCCGCGCATCGTGATCACCGAAGTTTTGGCCAATCCCGCGGGTTCGGAGATCACGCAGGAATTCGTCGAAATCTACAACGCCGGTAGCGAGTCCGTGGCGCTCGGCGGCCTCCGCTTGGCGGACAAGTCGGGAAGTGACGTGTTGCCTGATTCTGCGTTGCCCGCCGGCGCCTACGCCCTCTTGGTGCCTGAGAACTACAACGCCGCGGATGGGAAGGATACAGCGCCACGAGATGGGACCCTGGTGCTGCCCTTGTCGGGACGGCTGGCTGGCGATGGCCTGTCCAATACCGGCGAACCAGTGCAATTGCTTTCGGCTGATGGCTACGTCATCAGCCAGTACGGCGGATGGGTGGACGTCAGCGCCACCGGCTGGTCGGGCATGAGCGTGAAGAGGTCAAGCTTCGACGCTTGCGACGGACCGAACGCCTGGAGCCAAACGCCCACCCCTGCCACGCCGGGCTGGTGACCTCGGCCCCAACAACCCGCGCTATAGGCCGCCAGGCTTTCCTGTTTGGGCGATTTTTGCCGAGAAAGGTGTTAGATAGTTGGCCATGTCCGGTCACAACAGATGGTCGAAGATCAAGCACAAGAAGGGCGCGTCCGACGCCAAGAAGTCCAAGGTGTGGACGAAAGTGATCAAAGAGATCACGATTTCTGCGCGCTCAAGCGGCGATGTCGATAGCAATCCCCGCTTGCGCACCGCCGTCGACAAGGCGCGATCCGTCAACATGCCCAACGACACCATCGAACGCGCCATCAAGAAAGGTACCGGCGAGCTTGAGGGCGTGAACTACGAGGAGTTCAACTTCGAAGCCTATGGTCCGGGCGGCACGGCCATCTTGATGGAAATCATGACCGACAATCGCAACCGTACGACAGGCGAGATTCGCAACCTGCTGACCAAGGGCAACGGTAATCTCGGCAGCTCGGGGTCGGTGGCGTACATGTTCAAGAAGCTGGGCGTGGTGGTCTACGAAAAATCCTCGGTGGACGAGAACAAGGTCACCGACGCCGCCATCGAGCTCGGCGCCGACGACGTGCGCGTCGAGGACGACGTGCTGACGGTGATTACCGAGCCGAAGGAATTCGAGCGCATCCGCGACGGGCTCAAGGCCGCGGGCCTGCCGGAGCCCGTCTCCGCCGAGGTCACCATGATTCCGCAAAACAAGGTCCACTTGAGCGGGCGCGACGCCGAGGTTGCGCTCAAGCTGCTCGATCAGCTCGAAGACAACGACGACGTGCAAAACGTCTACTCGAATCTGGACGTCGACGAGTCGGAGCTCGGCGACGCCTAGCCGAGGCGATTGACGGGGCGTCCAAGTCGATGGCGGTGAATGGCCGCGTCCGCATTCTGGGCATCGATCCGGGGTCGTTGCGCTTGGGTTACGGCATCGTCGACCGCACCGGCCCCGCGCAGCTTGCCTACGTCGAGTGCGGGGTGATCTCCGCGCCTGCAGGCATGGACCGGCCCGAACGCCTCATGACCATCGGCCGAAGCCTGCGCGAGCTGGTCGCCGAGTTGCACCCCGACGAGGTCGCCATGGAGCAGGCCTTTTTCGGCAAGAACGTGCAGGCCACGCTGGCGCTGGGCGAGGCTCGCGGGATGGTGACCTTCATCGTGACCGATGTCGGGCTCAAGGTTTCGGGCTATGCGCCCGCGCGCGTGAAGCGGACCATCGTCGGGCACGGCGCTGCGACCAAGCAGCAGGTAGGCTATCTCGTCCGGGCGCTTCTGTCGCTGCGACGCGTGCCCGATGCCGACGCGGCGGATGCGCTTGCCATCGCGATCTGTCACGCGCGCCACCACGCGCTTGCCGTGCGTGCAGCGGAAACGCGACCGGCGCGCCCGCGCGTGCGATGATGCCATCATGATTGCGAGCTTGCGCGGCGCACTTCTCGAAAGCAGTCCCGATTCGGTCGTGATCGAGGCCGGCGGCGTCGGCTACGCGGTGACCATTACCGCGGCGGCTCAGCGCGCGCTGCCGCCCCTCGGATCGACCGCGTTCCTGCTCATCCACACGCATTCGGTTCAAGACGGACCGCTGCAGCTCTTTGGTTTCGTCGAAGCGGAAGAGCGCCGCGTGTTCCAGACCTTGCTCAGCGTGCAAGGCGTGGGGCCGAAGGTCGCCATTGCCGTTATTTCTAGTCTGCCCACGGGCGAATTGGTGCGTGCCATCAGCGCGGGCGACATCGCGACCCTGACCAAGATTCGCGGCGTGGGCCGCAAGATCGCCGAGCGCATGTCGGTCGAGCTGCGCGACAAGATCGGCGTCGCGGGCGCGCAGGCCAATCAGGGCGGAACCATGCCGTCTGGCTTCGTGCCACCGGGGCGCATCGGCGAAGTCCATGGTGCTCTCATGGCGCTCGGCTACAAGCCGTCGGAGTTCGACGCCGTGTTGTCCAAGTTGGATGAAACCCAGCACCTCGCCGAGCTCATCAAGCAGGCGCTGGCTGCGCTGAGGAGAAAGTAGTGGCACGCAAGCGGCACGACGACGGTGTCGCAGCGGCTCCGCCCGCGGCTGCGCCCGACGTGTCGGCGGACAGCCTGGCGGAAAAAATCACCGACGGCCAGGCTTTGCCGGGCGACGAGGAATCGGCGTTGCGGCCGCGCACCTTCGCGGAGTTCGTCGGGCAGCGCAAGGTGGCGGAGAATCTCGAGGTCTACGTCGCCGCGGCCAAGAAGCGCACGGGCACGCTCGACCACGTGCTGCTTTCCGGACCTCCTGGCTTAGGCAAGACCACCCTGGCCCACGTCATCGCGCACGAGATGGGCACGGTGGCGCGGGTGACGTCGGGGCCGGCGCTCGAACGCAAGGGCGATCTCGCCGGCATCCTCACCTCGCTCGGTCGTGGCGACGTTCTCTTTATCGACGAGATCCACCGCCTGCAGCCCATCATCGAGGAAAGCCTCTATCCTGCGATGGAAGACTTTCACATCGAGATCGTGACCGGCATGGGCGCCGGCGCGAGCGCTATCACCGTCCCCATAGAACGCTTCACCTTGGTGGGCGCGACCACGCGCACGGGCCAGCTCACGTCGCCGCTGCTGTCGCGCTTCGGCATCGTAGAACGCCTCGATTTCTACGCGCCCGACGATCTCTGCACCATCATCAAGCGCTCGGCCAAGCTGCTCGGCATCGCCTGCGACGAGGCGGGCGCGCAAGAGCTGGGCCGGCGTGCGCGCGGTACGCCCCGCATCGCCAATCGCCTGCTGCGGCGGGTGCACGATTTCGCGATCGTGCGCGGTGACGGCACGGTCACTCGCGAGGCCGCCGACTATGCGCTTCGCCGCCTGGGCGTCGATGCCTTGGGGCTCGACGACGGCGACCGCAGATTCCTGCGCGCCATCGTGGAGCGCTTCGACGGCGGGCCGGTCGGCATCGAGTCACTGGCCGCCGCGCTGGCCGAGGATCGCGACACCCTCGAATACGTGCACGAGCCCTATCTCATCCAGGAAGGGTTTCTCGTGCGCACGCCGCGCGGTCGCCAGGCCACGCCCCAGGCTTTCGAGCACCTCAAGGTTCCCATGCCGCGCCGAAATCCCGGGCAGGGCAGCCTTTTCTAGTCGACGCTTGGGCTCGTTGGCAGGCGAATCGCGGTCGGGTCGATGGACGCTTCAAAGACGATGGTGGCCGGGCCGCGCATGACGACGCCAGCGTAGTTCGGGCCATCGCCGTCGCTTCCGGCGCTCTTGACGGTGATGAAGAGTGTGCCGCCCGGCAGGTGCACCGGGATCTCGCGATCGGTTTCGACGCGGCCTTCAAGGCACGCCGCCACGACCGTGGCGCAGGCACCGGTTCCACACGCGAGGGTAATGCCGCAGCCGCGCTCCCACACCACGAGATCGATCTCGGGCTGGCCACCGGCACCGGTTCGAACCGTGGCGAATTCCACGTTCGTGCGGTGGGGAAATAGCGGATCGTGCTCGATGCCGGGACCGAGGCTCGCGGCCAGCTCGCGCAGCTTGGCGGCGGAGACGTCGAAGAAGATCACCGCGTGCGGATTGCCCATGGAAACGGCCGTGAAGGAGAATTCGCGCTCGCGCGTGCGCAGGGGTGCGCGCACCAGGCGAGGCGCATCGCTGGCCACCGGGATTTGCCGCGGCGTCAGTTGCGGCACTCCCATGTCGACCGTCACGCTGGTTGCTCGATGATCCTGCGAGTTGATCTTGCACGCGAGCAATCCCGCGCCGGTGTCGATGCGCAAAATTTCCCGCCGCAGGGTCGGATCGGTTTCGAATAGAACCTTGGCCACGCAGCGAATACCGTTGCCGCACATCTCGGCCTCGCTGCCGTCGGCATTGAGCACGCGCATGCGCGCATCGCCTTGGATACCGGGCAGAATCGCCAACACGCCGTCGCCGCCCACGCCAAAGTTGCGGTCGCACAGCGCACGCACGATCGCGGGCCTGGTTACCATCTCGGCGAGCTCATGTGCGGGCTTGCCGGGGCGCAGATCAACGACTAGGAAGTCGTTTCCCAGTCCTTGGACCTTTACGAATGGCAGTTGGGCCATTCCGCAAATCTAGCACGCCGGTTACTCAGCCGCGGGCTTCTCCTCGGCATTTTCCTCGGCCTTCTTTTCAACTGCGGCCTTCTTGGCAACCTTTTTTTCGGGCGCGGGCTTGTCCTCAGCTACGGCTCTGTCTTCGGCCGACTTTTCGGCAGCTGCCTTGTCCGCGGGAGCCTTCTTCTTGGGCGCGGGCTCGACGGCGACGGCTTTCTTTTCACCGACCGGCTTTTCGACCGGCTTTTCGGCGACGGGTTTGTCCAGCTTGCCCAGCTTCAAATCCGGCGAGAGCTTGCCGACGGGCTTGGTCTTGTCAGGCAGTGCCAGCTTCAATTCAGTGCTTGGCTTGTCGGCTGTTTCTTCCGCCGCTTCTTCCGCGGGCGCGCTACCCGGCGTGGCTTCGCTCTTGGCCGCTTCGGCCTTGGCCTTCTCCGCTCGCTGCTTGTCGATGTCGGTCAGGATTTTCGAGTTGGCGGCTTCCTCGGCCTTCTTCGTCAGCGCATTTTTCTCGGCGATTTTCTGCAGGCGCCGCGAATCCGACTGACTGGACAGGTAGGCCAAGGCCAGCGAGTTGGCGAAGAAGATGATGGCGCACGTCGCGGTCAGCTTGGTCAGAAAGGTCGCGCCGCCCGACGAGCCGAAAACGCTCTGGCTGCCGCCGCTGCCGAAGGCCAGGCCGATGCCGCCGCCGCGCCCGGCTTGCAGGAGCACGACCAGCATGAGAAAGACGCAAACAATAACGTGGACGACAGTTAGGAACGTGAACACGCGGCAACCCCTTCTTTCACAATCTTTGCGAACGAATCGATCGTAAGCGACGCACCACCCACAAGGGCGCCGTCGATGTCCTTTTCGCTCATGAGAACGGCGATATTATCCGGCTTCACGCTGCCGCCGTAGAGAATCCGAATCTGCTGTGCGCGAGTCGCCAGACGCTTTGCCAGCTGGGCTCGGATCGAGGCGTGGACCTCTTGCGCTTGCGCCGGTGTTGCCACGCGGCCGGTGCCGATGGCCCACACTGGCTCGTAGGCGATGACCGACTTGAGCAGCTCATCGTCGCTCAGGCCCTTGGTCGATCCATCGAGCTGGCGGGCCACTACGGCAAGTGCCTGTCCAGCGTCGCGTTCGGACAGGGTTTCACCAATGCAGATGATGGGCGTCAGCCCATGGGCAAGAGCGGCCTTCGCCTTGCGCGCCACCGTCTCGTCGGTTTCGCCGAAGAATTGCCGTCGCTCGGAGTGGCCCACGATGGCGTAGCGAGCGCCGGCGTCGGCGATTTGGGCCATGGCCACCTCGCCGGTGAACGCGCCCTTGACCTCCCAGTAGCCGTCCTGCGACGCCACGCCGACGTTGCCGCCTTTGAGCTTGTCGGCCACCGTGGCGAGCGCCACGAAGCCCGGTCCCACCGCCACGTCCGCTGCCGTGACGCCGGCAACCGCATCGCGCACGCCAGTGGCCAACGCCACGGACTCGGACACGGTACCCCACAGCTTCCAGTTGCCACAGAAAAAAGGTCGAGGAATGCGCGGATTGGACATGGCTTTCGGGACTCCTTTCTACTTCAGGATTCCAGGGCGGCAAGCCCTGGGAGTTTCTTACCTTCGATGAATTCGAGCGAAGCGCCTCCGCCCGTGGAAATGTGGGTGATGCTGCTGGCGACGCCGGCGCGATGAACCGCGGCCACCGAATCGCCTCCGCCCACGACGGTCGTGCCGCCCATGACCAACGCCATCGCCTTGGCCACGGCTTGGGTGCCCGCTGCGAACGGTTGAGCTTCGAACACGCCCATCGGCCCGTTCCAAAAAACCGTGCGCGCACGCGCCACGATGCTGGCGATTTCCGATGCAGTTTCCGGCCCGATGTCGAACGCCGCGCTGTGGTCGGGGACGTGCATGGCAGCGACGACGGTACCGCTTTCTGCTTTGACGTCCTCGGCGACTACGAGATCGCGCGGCAAGATGATCCGTGCGCCCATCGATTCGGCTTTGGCAAGAAATGCTCGCGCCAAGGGGAGCTTGCTCGATTCGACCAGCGAGCCACCCATGCTGCCGCCCTTGGCGCACAGAAAAGTATTGGCCATCGCTCCACCCAGGCAAACCGCGTCGGCACGGCCAAGCAAGCTTTCGAGCAGGCCGATTTTGTCGGAAACCTTGGCGCCGCCGATGATGGCGACGAAGGGGCGCGCCACCTCGCCCACCAACTTGGCGAGCTGGGTTGCCTCCCGATCCATCAGGAAGCCCATGCCCCGGCTTGAAACATACTTGGCCATGCCGACGGTCGAGGCGTGGGCGCGGTGGGCGGTGCCGAAGGCATCATTGATATAGACGTCAGCGTAGGAGGCAAGGGCGCGCGAGAAGTTCTCGTCGTTCGCTTCTTCACCCGGCGAAAAGCGCAGGTTTTCCAGCATCGCCACGCCACCGTCACGCAGGTCGCACACGACCTTCTTGGCGCCATCGCCGGCAGGCTCATCGGCCAGGACAACGTCGCGCGCGAGGGCTTCGGCGAGGTACGCGGCCACGGGCAGAAGCGACAATTCAGGCTTGATACGGCCCTTGGGACGTCCGAGGTGGGACGCCAGCACCACGCGAGCTCCGCGCTCGATGGCGTGGGTGATGGTGGGCAGACTCTCGCGAATGCGGGTTGCATCGGACACGCCACCGGCCGGGGTGAGCGGGACGTTGAAGTCCACGCGTATAAACACCCTTCGACCCTGCAGATCCAAATCGGCAATCGTTTTTGCCGCCATGAGAGGGTCCGCTTCTACACGGAAGGAGATGGCATTTCCAGGGTTTTGGGATTGGCGAGGCCGGCCACGCTCTCGGAAAACAACAAAGGGGACCCGAAGGTCCCCCTGTTGATGCATCGAGAAGAAAGGAAATTAAGCCAGAGTTGGCTGGTCCTTGATGTCGGTGGTGACCTGCTCGATCAATTCACTGGCCAGCGCAACAATTTGCTTCGGTTCATAGCCATTCTCTCGAAGATCGCGATAGAGCGACTTAGAAAGAATCCTAACCGCGCGCTCGCGATTGACAACTGGCGGTACGGCTTCGAGAGTAGCGAGAGCTTGTGACATGTATCCTCCTCCCAAGAGGTTGCCCCAGGCCTAAGCAGGAGGTGTGCCAGCCGACACAGAATTGACACCTAGCTGTAACACATTGAAACCATGGGCGGTGTGGACTCGCCGCATCTTTGGGCGCGAAAGTCGTTACGCACAAGCTGGGCATGGCGTGAGCACCTGGTGGGTAGAGCGAGGTCTCACTCGTCGCCAAGTGCGTAGCTGAATTCGCAGGCGCGACACTGAGCGCGCAGCAAACCTAGGCGTCAGACTCCGACAACCCGGTCGATGCGTCCGCTAGCGGGACCTATTCAGGATAACACGCTCATGAATACATTATTATCGCATGTCCAATCGTGGCTGGAACCACGAAGGGCGCTCTGAGTTACTTACTTTCCAGTCCGAGCAGCGCGATATGCAGCTCATCGAGCTGCTTGGTGGTAACCGCGGATGGCGCGTCGGTGCAGAGGTCAGTTCCCTTTTGCGTCTTGGGGAACGCGATCACGTCACGTAGCGATTCCGCGCCACACAAAAGCATGGCCAGCCGATCCACGCCAGCGGCGATGCCGCCATGGGGTGGCGGGCCGCAGCGGAAAGCATCCAGCAGGAATCCAAATTTGGTTTGCGCGTCTTCGTCGGACATCCCCATGGCGCGGAACACGCGCGACTGGACGTCGCCTTGGTGGATACGGATCGAGCCACCGGCGATTTCATTTCCGTTGAGCACAAGGTCGTAGGCGCGGGCGCGCACCGATCCCGGGTCGGATTCGAGTCGGTCGAGATCGCCGGCCACGGGCGACGTGAAGGGATGGTGCGCCGCGACCAGCTTGCCGTCGTCGCTGCGCTCGAAAAGCGGGAACTCGGTGATCCAGCAGAATTTCCACTGATTCGCCGGAATGATGCCTAGCTTGTTCGCCACGTGCAGGCGGAGCGCGCCTAGCACGGAGTGCACCAACTTGGGCGCGCCGAACTGCAAGAAGAAGACGTCGCCTTCTTGTAGACCGGCGGCGGCGTTGAGATCGGTGCGCAGCGATTCGCTCATCGTTTTCATCGGCGACTGGGTCCACGCCCCGCCCGCACCGATGCGTGCCCGCGCCAAGCCGCGCGCGCCCAAGCCCTTGACGAATTCCTCCAGCTTGTCGACCTCGGCGCGCGACATTTTCGATGCCTCGGCCGCGGGCAGGCGCCAGCCCTTGACCACAGCCGCCTCGCCGCCGGTAGACTTGGCAGAAATCGCCTGGCGCAACATCTCGACGTTGCCGCCGTCGTGCTTGCGTACGACCTCGGTCACATCGCACAGGGGCAGCCCGAAACGCAGATCGGGCTTGTCCGATCCGTAGCTGGCCATGGCCTCGCTGTACGACAGCCGCAGAAACGGGGTGGCAAGCTCGATGCCGAGGATGTCCTTCCACAGCGCGGACATCAGGTTTTCGAAAACCCCCTGCACGTCCTCCTCGACGACGAAGCTCATCTCGGCGTCGATCTGCGTGAACTCGGGCTGGCGGTCTTGGCGCAGATCCTCGTCGCGGAAGCAGCGGACGATCTGGAAGTAACGGTCGAAACCCGCCACCATGAAAAGCTGTTTGAACAGCTGGGGCGACTCGGCCAAGGCGTAAAACTGGCCCGGCGAAAGGCGCGACGGAACCAGGAAGTTGCGCGCACCGCCCGGCGTGTATTTCACCAGGAAGGGCGTTTCGATTTCGAGGAACTTGTGCAAGGTCAGCACGCGCCGAGTGGTCTGGTAGATCTGCGAGCGCAAAAGGAAGTTCTTCTGCAGCGATGGACGGCGCAGATCGAGCGCGCGATATTTCAGTCGGATCGATTCGTTGGCCGTGGTGCTGTCGGCGATCTCGAAGGGTGGCGTGTCCGAGCGCGAGAAGATGGTGAGGTTCGTACAGTGAATCTCCACGTCGCCGGTGGGCAGGTTGGGATTGCGCCGTTCGCCGCGGTCGCGCACGACCCCCTGCAGGCCGATGCAGAACTCCGAGCGCAACTCGCTTGCCAGGGTGTGGGCCTGCGCGCTGGTCTGCGGCTCGAACACCACTTGCGTGATGCCGGCGCGGTCGCGCAAATCGATGAACACACACCCGCCGTGATCGCGGCGGGACGAAACCCAGCCGAAAAGTACGACGGCGGAACCGACGTCGGTGCTGCGCAGTGAGCCGCAGTCATGGGTGCGCTTCAGGTCTTTTAGAAACTCGGACATGTTCGGATTCTTACTGGAAGCGGGGCGCGCCGTCGACGTTTCATCCGTTGCTTCGTGCTTGACTGGATCGAAATTAACGATATATCTATGACCCATCTAGAGCGAACGCGATAGTCGAACGAGGCGGATCCATGCTGGAAGAACAAATCCGAGAGCTCTTGAAAGACAAGGTTGGGACTTGGGAGCGGGAGCATGCCAGCTGCGCCTCCGGTTTCTGGGCCGCCGGACATGGACATGGCAAGCACGCGGGCAGCGGCGGGCCGTTCAACTTCGGTGGCGGCGGCGCAGGCGGCGGATCGGGCGGGGGATTTCCGCCGTTTCCACCGTTCAACGGTTTTCCGTGGAATCTCTTTCGCCGCACGCGCGCCAAGCGCGGCGATGTGCGCGCGGCGATTCTGTCGCTGCTGGCCGAAAAGCCGCTCAACGGTTATCAAATCATGCAAGAGCTGGAGCAACGCAGTCGCGGCTCGTGGCGGCCGAGCCCGGGTGCCGTGTATCCGGCGCTGCAACAGCTCGAAGACGAGGGCCTGGTCCAGGCCGAGACGTCGAGCGGCGGGCGAACCTTTTCTCTCACCGAGCAGGGGCGCAAGTACGTGCACCAGCACCCCGACGAGTTCGCGGCGCCCTGGGAGGCGGCAAACCAAACCACCAGCGACGATAGCGTGCTAGGACTGTTCGCCGAGCTGAAGCACATCGCGGCGGCGACGATTCAGGTGGTGCATGCCGGCTCGGGCAGCCAGATCCTTGAAGCGCAGAAGATTCTCAACCAGGCCCGCCGGGCGCTCTACCGCCTGCTCGCCGACGACGAGCCCGAAGAGCCAGATCAGAGTGACGCTGAATAACGTAGAGAAGCTGACCCACCACCCATCCACCGAATGGCAGACCATGAAATACATCGTATCCGTCAAAAACGTCGTTAAGAACTACACCTTGGGCCACGTCGTGGTGCCCGCGCTGCGCGGGGTTTCGCTCGACGTGGCCGCGGGTGAATTCCTCTCCATCGCCGGTCCCTCGGGCAGCGGAAAAACCACACTGCTCAATCTCATCGGCTGCGTGGACACGCCCACGTCCGGCGATGTCGCCCTCGACGGCAAGCACACCGGCAGCATGTCGGAACGCGAGCTCACGCGGCTGCGCCTCAACACCATCGGCTTCATCTTTCAGAGCTTCAACCTGGTGTCGGTGCTGAGCGTGTTCCAGAACATCGAGCTGCCGCTTCTGCTTCAGCGCTCGGCGGGCTCGAAGGAGCGCCGCACGCGCGTGGAAGCCCTTCTCGATCGGGTTGGCATTCGGGAATACGAGGGCCACCGGCCGAGTGAGCTGTCCGGCGGCCAGCGCCAGCGCGTGGCCATCGCGCGCGCTCTCGTGACCCGGCCGCAGCTCGTGCTCGCCGACGAGCCGACGGCGAACCTGGACTCGGTGACCGGCACCAACATTTTGGACCTGATGAAAGAGCTGAACCACACCGAGAAGACGACCTTCATCTTCTCGACCCACGACGCACGGGTGTGGTCGTACGCCAGCTCGGTGGTGCGCCTGGCCGACGGCCAGCTCGTCGATCGGGTCAGCGCCGAAGAGGCGGTTCGCGTCGGCGGCGTCGGCGATCTGCAGGGCGCGAGGACGACCTAGATGCGCGGCTATTTCGACACGCTGAAGGTGATCGTTCTCATCGCCTTCCGCAACTTGTTTGCGAGTTGGCTCAAGACCCTCATCGTCGGCGGCATCATCCTGTTCGGATCGATGTTGGTGGTGGTGGGAACGGCGCTTGTCGACAGCGTCGACGCCTCCATGAGCCGAAGCATCATCGGCTCCGTGGCCGGCCACATCCAGGTCTACAATTCCAAGTCGGTGGACGAGCTGGCGGTGATGGGCGACTTCCGCATGGAGGGCGCGGATCTCGATCAGATCGACGATTTCAAGGTCATGCGCGCGGCGCTGCTGTCGGTTCCCAACGTGAAGGCAGTGGTGCCCATGGGCCTATCGGGCGCCATGGTGCCGGCGGGCAACACCGTCGACGTGGTGCTGGAAAAGCTGCGCGACCTCGTCCGCCGCAAGCAGGCCGGCGAGAACATGACGGTCGCCATCGAATCGCAAAAAGATCACGTGCGCCAGATCATCAGCGTGCTCGCCACCGACATCGCCAACGTGGGCAAGATTCTGACCGACAAGGCCGTGGCGCCCGAGGAGCTGGCAGCCATTCGCCGCGCCTCCGCTCCCGACTTCTGGAACGAGTTCGACAAGGATCCCTTGGCCACGCTGGAATTCCTCGAAAACCGCATTGCACCCCTCGCCAGCGACGCGGACATGCTGTTCCTGCGCTACGTGGGAACCGACCTGACTGCCTTCGCGCAATCCTTCGATCGCATGAAGATCGTCGACGGCACGACCATTCCGCCCGGCAAGCGCGGCTTCCTGTTTTCGAAGTGGATCTACGAAGAGCAGGTCAAGCTCAAGACGGCTCACCGGCTCGATATGATCCGCGATGCCATCCTCAAGCGCGGCAAGACCATCGCCAAGGATCCCGATCTGCAGCGCTGGATCAAGCAGAACTCGACCGAGGTGAAGGAGATCATGCTTCAGCTCGACGGCCAGCAGACCGCGGATTTTCGCACCAAGCTGCAGCGGGAATTGGCGAGCCAAGAAAGCGACGTGAGCAAGCTGCTGTCGGAGTTTTTCCGCGTCGACGACGGCAATGTCATGCGCCGCTATAAATTCTTCTACGACGAGCTCGCGCCGTCGCTCACGCTCTATCGCGTGCGCGTGGGCGACACCTTGACCATCAAGGCATTCACCAAGAGCGGCTACGTCCAATCGGTGAACCTGCGCGTGTACGGAACTTTTGCATTCGAGGGCCTGGAAGATTCGCACCTCGCCGGCGAGCTGAACCTGATGGACCTGGTGTCGTTCCGCGAGCTCTACGGATTTTCGACCCCCGAGCGCGACCGCGAGATCGAAGCGCTCAAGGTCGCGGCTGGGCTGAAGGAGATCGACAGAGGCAATGCCGAGAACGAAATGTTTGGCGCCAAGCCAGCTTTGGCCGACCAACCCGCGGTCGCAGCGAAGGCCGTCACCAATGCCGATGCCGATGCGGTCCTGCGCGGCCTCGCCGGCAAGAACAAGCGCGAGAAGCGCGAGGATCAAGCCTACGATCCCGCGCAGCTAGGCCAAGGCGTCGTGCTCAACGCCGCCGTCATCGTGAAGGATCCAAGCAAGATCCGCCAAACCATGGCGGACATCGAAGCGGCGGGAACCAAGGCCGGGCTGACCCTGAAAGCCATCGACTGGCAGAAGGCGTCCGGTCTCGTGGGCCAGTTCGTGACCATGATCAGAGCCGTTCTCTACATTTCGGTGCTGATCATTTTCGCCGTCGCGCTCGTCATCATCAACAACGCGCTCGTCATGGCCACGCTCGAACGCATCGGTGAAATCGGGACCTTGCGCGCGGTCGGAGCGCAGCGACGATTTCTGCTTGGCATGTTGCTGGTCGAATCGCTCGCGGTCGGTGCCTTGTTCGGCGGCATCGGTTCCGCGCTCGGTGCCGGCATCGTGGCGATTTTGCGCATGGTCGGCATTCCCGCGTTCAACGACATCTTCTACTTTTTCTTTTCGGGCCCGCGCCTCCATCCCGGGCTTTCGCTCAGCAATGTCGGAATCGCCCTCGCCATCGTGTTGGTGGTGAGTGGCGCGTCCAGTATCTATCCCGGATTCCTGGCCATGCGGGTTAGCCCGCGCCAGGCGATGCAATCGGACGAGTGACCACCATGAGCAATCTATTTCTCGATTTCCGAATCGCGCTGCGCAGTCTGTTCCAGCATCGCAGGCGCACCTTCTTTCTCGTCGCCGCCATCGCAGGCGTGACCGGGCTCTTGGTCTTGCTCAACGCGCTTTCGACCGGAATCAGCGAAACCATGGTGCGCGCGGCGACGACCTTGTCGAGCGGCCACGTCAATGTGGGCGGCTTCTTCAAGGTGACCTCCAACCAATCCGGTCCCGTCGTGACCGAGTTTGCCAAGGTCGTCAAAGTGGTCGAACAGAACGTGCCCGAGCTGGAGCACTGGGTCCACCGCGGCCGTGGCTGGGCCAAGGTCATCTCCGATTCCGGATCGATTCAAGCAGGTGTGACGGGCATCGAAATCAAGAACGAGCCGGACTTCAAGCGGGTTATCCGCTTGGTGAGCGGCCGGCTCGAAGATTTGTCGGAGCCCAACACCATCATGGTCTTCGAATCGCAGGTCGAGCGCTTGAAGGTCAAGGTGGGCGATGCCGTCACGCTGTCGGCGCAGACCAACCGCGGGGCCGCCAACACTGTCGACGTTCGCGTCGTCGCCATCGCCAAGGACATGGGGCTGATGAGCAAGTTCGGCACCTTCGTGCCCATCGACACCACGCGCGCTCTTTACCAATTGCGCCCGGACACCACGGGCGTGATCCAACTTTATTTGAAGCCGCGCTACGTGTCCCAGGTGAGCGAGATTGCCGCGCGCCTGCGTGGCACCCTGGAAAAGGCCGGTTACAGCGTGATGGATGCGGACGCCAATCCATTCTGGATGAAGTTCCAAAGCGTGAACCGCGAAGATTGGACCGGGCAGAAGCTGGACGTGACCACGTGGGAGGACGAAGTGTCGTTCCTGACCTGGACCTTGAAGGTCATCAATGTGCTCAAAGTCGTGCTGCTCACCATCCTGATCGCCATCGTCATCACCGGAATCATGAACACGATGTGGATCGCCATTCGCGAACGCACGCGTGAAATCGGCACCCTGCGCGCCATCGGCATGCAGCGGGGCGGGGTGCTGCGCATGTTTCTTTTTGAATCATTCCAGATGGGCGTGATCGGCACGGCCACGGGCGCACTGGTCGGAACGGTCATCGCCATGTTGGTCAACGCGGCCAACATTCACGTGCCGCTGTCGGTGCAGCTTTTCCTGATGTCGGACCAAGTGCACCTCGCCATTCACGTCTCGGCGCTGGGCGAGTCGGCGCTCATGATCACCATCATCACGACGCTGGCCGCGCTCTATCCCGCCTATCGGGCGGCGCGCTTGCCGCCGGTGTCCGCCATGTCCCACTTCGGCTAGTCCTGAAAGACTGAAGGAGCAATCAATGTCGAGAATTCGCATTTCTTACGTGGCCGCGGCCCTGCTGGCATCGTTCGTGGTCCCCGGCATCGCCCACGCGCTGACCAAAGAAGAATTGGTCGAGGTCCTAAAGGCCGTCGACGATCGGCAACGCAATCAGGGTGACTGGCGATCCCTGATTTATATGGAGCAAAAGGAGAAGGGCAAGGTCGACGTGGCCTACGAAGCCCTGGTCTTTCGGCGCAGCGAGGATCAGAAGTTCATCATCCTGTTCAGCAAGCCCAAGGCCTCGCAGGGGCAGGGCTACCTGCGCATCGACCAGAACCTGTGGTTATACGATCCGTCGGTGGGCAAGTGGGAGCGCCGCACCGAGCGCGAGCG
>Ga0182027_10001744_pt1 | contig 35893 bp, 33 predicted proteins | sample 712E1DmetaG_FD_121300 | JGI IMG/M metagenome (GOLD analysis project Ga0182027, IMG submission 121300) | Permafrost microbial communities from Stordalen Mire, Sweden - 712E1D metaG (Illumina Assembly) | ecosystem: Environmental > Terrestrial > Soil > Wetlands > Permafrost | place: Sweden...
CGGTCTCCGTGGACGGTTCGCTCACCGGTTACGAGAACCTGCTCATCTTCGCCAAACTCTACGACCTGCCACACCGCGAGCAGCAGGCGCGCATCCGGGAGGCATTGGAGTTCATGGGCCTGACTGCCGACGGCGGCCGCCTTGTGGGCCAATACTCCGGCGGCATGGTCCGCCGCCTGGAAATCGCCCAAGCCACGCTACACCGACCGCGGGTGCTCTTTCTTGATGAGCCGACCGTCGGGCTGGACCCGATTGCGCGCGACGCGGTTTGGAAACTTCTCGTCGATCTGCGGGCCAACTACGGCACGACCCTGTTTTTCACCACCCATTACCTGGAAGAGGCGGAGAGCCATTGTGATCGCATCGCGATCATGCACCTGGGCAAGGTGGCTGCACTTGGTACCTGCAAAGAACTCGAGGCCTCGCTTGGCGACGGTGGCCACACGCTGAATGAGGTCTTCGACCACTACGCCGGCAGCGCCCTCGATTCCGGCGGCAGCTTCCGCGACGTATCCGCCGAACGCGCCACGGCCCAGCGCCTTGGATAACCCCAATTATGATCGCAACTTTTATCCACCCATTAACCGGCTTCATCGAGAAGACGTTCGTCATCACCGAGTTTGAGTTGCGCAAGCTGCGCCACGATTTCACGGAACTCGTCACCCGCGCCCTCCAGCCGGCGCTCTGGTTGCTCATCTTTGGGCAGGTGTTCTCACGCAGCGGGGCGATGCACACGGGCAACATTCCGTATCTGGACTTCATTGCTCCCGGCATCCTGGCGCAAAGCGTTCTCTTCGTGGCCATATTTTACGGCATCAACGTCATCTGGGAGCGCGACCTCGGCATTGTGCAGAAATTCCTCGCCAGCCCAACTCCGCGCGCGGCGCTGGTGCTCGGCAAGGGCTTCTCCGCCGGTATCCGGAGCCTCTCGCAAACTGCCATCGTTTACGGTCTCTCGCTGCTGCTCGGGGTGAAGCTGAATTGGAGCCCGCTCGCGCTCCTCAACGTGCTGGTCATCGTGGTCCTTGGCGCGACGCTGTTCTCGACGTTTTCGCTCATCATCGCGTGCATTGTGAAAACGCGCGAACGCTTCATGGGTGTCGGCCAGGTGCTCACCATGCCGCTGTTCTTTGCGAGCAACGCGATTTACCCCACCGACATCATGCCCGGCTGGCTGAAGACCATTTCTCATCTAAATCCATTGACCTACGTCGTCGATGCCCTGCGCACTTTCATGCTTGCCGGCAGCACGAGCACCTTCGGTCTGAGTCACGACTATGCGGTCATCCTCCTAAGCACGATCATCCTGATTTTCATCGGCGCCCGATTGTATCCCCGTCTGGCATCGTAAAACGTAACTTGGAAACGGTTGTCAAAATCATGAATACTCCCGTTCGTCTGGGTGCGCTTGAGGCACCGGATCGCCTGGTGACAATCATCATCGAAATCATCGCGCAACGGATTCTGAGCCGGACGTGTTGCAATGTTTTGTTGCAATGTCGTGGCTGAATTTGAGTGGCTTCAAGCAAACACGAGCAAACGTCTAACATGCAGAAAAGCCCGATGGCTATTGGGTTTTGTGCGCTCCAGTAAGCGTGAGTAAACATGAGCTAAAAGTGTCGGCTGGAATTAGAAATCCGCTGCTCTGTCCAACTGAGCTACAGGCGCGAAAGCGGTTACAAATGCGGTTGCCAAGTTCGCGGCCCGAACCTGTAACCCCTGTCCTTAAACCGGCAAAATACTTGGAGTCGCACATATAATGTCGCCATTTTTAAACGGTACGGACTGCAAGTCAAGTCAGGGAAAAGCGAATCGCCAAGGGCGGTGCGCCGGTGGGGGTAAACTATTAAGTCAGTAAAATCAATGCTTGCAAGCGTGTGGGCGTTCTGCTAAATGTGCGTTAAACCTTAACACAAGGAGGAGGAAAAGTTTTATGGCAAAGATGACCAAATCAGCCACCATCAGTCACTTGGCAGCCAAGACCGGGCTCTCGAAGAAACAGACCAATCAGTTCGTAGAGGAACTCGTCAAGTTGGCCTACAAGGAAGCGAAGAACGCATTCACGATCCCCGGCCTAGGCAAGCTGGTGCTCGTCAATCGCGCGGCGCGCATGGGCCGCAACCCCGCGACGGGCGTGGCGATCCAGATTCCTGCGAAGCGTGTGGTGAAGTTTCGCATCGCCAAGCAAGCCAAAGTCGCCATCCTCGGCTAGGTGTTGCCGTCGGCTTGAAGTTACGCTGTGCCGATAAGGATGGCCGTTCAGCGGCAAGGCGCAGCCGCTGTTTTTCCCCTCACCCGGTCCCTCTTCCCGCAAGCGGAAGAGAGATGGGGTGGGGGGATTCTTATTTCACTGATCTCTTCGTGAACGCGGTGATGTCATGGATGCCAGCGGCACGCGCCGCGTCCATAATCGCCACCACCATGCCGTAGCTGACTTTCTTGTCAGCCGAAAACTGCACCTGCACGTCGGAGTTTTGTTCCCTCGCTTTGCGTAAGATGGCCTCCAACGACGCCACATGAACCGGCCGGTTATCGACGTAGATCGTCTCGTCCGGAGCCACTGTGACCAGAAGCCGGGCGACCTTCGTCCTGCCCAATTCCTCCGCGGTCTTCGCCTCAGGCAACGCGAGTTTGACCGCAGTCACTGGATCGCGACGGAACGTCGTCGTGGCGATGAAAAAAATCAGCAGGATGAACAGGATGTCCACGAGATTGATCACACGGATCGCAGGGACACGGCGCAAGGCGGGTTGCTCGAAAATGCGCATGGGGCCGCCCCTATTGGCTCCGATACAGGCGCGCTAACAGCTCGCCCGTGTGGCGTTCCAGCTCCAACACGAGCAACTCGATCCGCCGACGCAGATACATCACCGCGACGAGTGCTGGCACTGCGATGCCCAGACCGACCATTGTTGCCGTCAACGCCTGGTAAATGCCCGCCGAAATCTGCGAAGGTTCACCCAACCCGTGTTGTGCGACATCAGTGAAGAGTTTCACCATGCCGATGACCGTGCCTAGCAACCCGAGCAGCGGGCCCAATTCGACTATCAACGCCAGTGTCGTCAAGCCTCGGTCCAGTCGTCCCATGATCTGCCGCGCTGCCGACTGTACCGCTTCCAAATTCTGCTCCTTCGGCAGCGACGCGTGGAGGAACACCACCCGTGCGAGTTCACCCAGGACAGACTTGTCGGTCTCGGTCAGCGAATGCACCTGTTCGATTTTCTCCGTGGTGTTGGGCCGTTGTTGAATTGCAGCAGCCAGCGCGGGTGAAACGATCCGTCGCCTCCGCAGTGCCCACACCCGTTCCAACACAATCGCCAATCCCACCACTGAACAAACCGACAGTGGGACCATCACAATCCAGCTCTCAATAAACCATTGTGGCATTTCGATCTCCTTGCATCCGTCGTTCAATAGTAAAACGTGAAACTGCCTTCGCGCGGCTGGTTGCCGAGCAACAGCCGGAACCGTTCGGGGAACGGTTCAAATGGTGTCGAATCCAAGATGGCTTTCTCACAATATAAAGCCAGCAGTTCACCGACCGAGTTCTCCGACCGCCGTAGGTTATACACCGTACCGTCCGTGCGCAACTCAAACGTGATCGTCACCGCGCCAGAGCGCTCATAGATCGAGTACTTATCGATCAGCGCATACCATCGGCTCTGCACGGCCTTTATTATTTTCTGGTCGTAGGCGCCAAATGGACTGCTGGCTACATTAAAAGCATCCACACTAATCCGCGCCACACCCGATGCCGTCAACCGCGATTTCACTGCGACGATCTGATGATCCGACGCAGTGCCCGGCGTACCCGGCGCCCGCGCCGGTAACGAAACTGCCGGCACGGTTGGCGGTGTGGCAATTGCGGAAGGCTTCGGCGACGGCCCGAGTGGTACTGCATCTGACGGGAGCACCAGCATCGCCAGATTCTTACCTTCGGCCGCCTTCGATCCCGGCTCTACCGTCGGCTGTGGCAATGCCAATTCAGTTGGTGCGGGTTGTACATCCACATTCTGTGCCGGGGCCGGCGCCTGCGGCAACGGCGGTGCAGAAACGGGCGTTATAGCTGTGGTGAGCGGCTGCGCCACCGGTTTACTACCTGCTCCCGTGAATGGTATCACGTCTGCCGCACTCGCCATACGCGTCTCGCTGCCACTTAAGTACGGCGTGTCGCCGGGCTTGTCCGTCGGGTTCTCGCGGTTCGCAGCCGCGGTCGCCTTATCGGAGTAAAACTCAGCGGATGTTGGTTCCTCGCCTGTGACCTGTTCTGCCGTCGTCTCCATGAACGTGCGCGGCATCTCGATGAACGTCAGCGTCTGCATCTCCGTTTCCCGCTTGTCCGGTGCGATCGCCGAGGCCTGACGCGCCTCCAACGCGCTAATCAACCTCACCAGCGGGGTCCGCCTCACGATGCGCGTCACAACCTCGTGATATTGGACGATCTCACACGTTGCCGCGTGCAACAGCACTGACGCCAGGAGCGCCACTTCAAAATGGATTCTCTCTCGCGTCATTTACCCCAAAATCATACCAAATCCTGTCCACGCATCAACTTGCGACCGCGAAGAATAATCACAGCTGTAGCAGCTTCTCCAGAATCACTCGCAGCCGCTCGATAGGCAGACCCATCACGTTACTGAAACTGCCGTCGATATGCTTAATGATCGTGTCGCCGTGCTCCTGAGCCGCGTACGCGCCCGCTTTGTCGAGTGGGTAGATCTTGCTGTGGTAAACGTGGATTCCCTCGCGAGTCAACGGTTTCATCCACACCTTCGTGCTGTCACAGAATGTTATCTCCACGTTCTGCGCACGGTGCACCAGGCACACGCCGGTGAATACCTCGTGCTTTTGGCCTGCCAACTCCGCGAGCATCCGTCCCGCCTCTGCGGGATCGCGTGGTTTACCGAACAGCTTGCCGCCAAGCACGACCATTGTGTCAGCGCCGATCACCAGCGCCGCCCGATGCCGTTCAGCCACAGCGTGGGCCTTGCATTGTGCGTTTCGCATTGCCAATACTTCCGGTGTTGCGCCGGTGAAAACTTCCTCAACGTTATCAGGATGCACCACGGTAAAACGCAACCCTATTTCACGGAGCAATTGCTCGCGCCGTGGCGACGCGCTGGCCAGAATGATTTGAGGTTTGTGGGCCGTCATAAACTCCATTATCGTGAACGCTGAAGTATGCAAACCGAGGCTGCCAAAGTCGAGCATCTCTATGTCCACGTGCCGTTTTGCGTGGCGAAGTGTGCGTACTGCGCGTTTTACTCCGAGGCCGGTAGCGCCGCGAAGATGAGCGACTACGTGGCTGCGGTGCTGGCGGAACTGGAGCGTTCTGTAGCTGCGAATCTTATTCGCGGCAGCGGCGAACATGGCCGCGAAAATGTTTCGCGGCTACAACCAACCACAATCTTTTTTGGCGGCGGCACCCCAAGCATTCTGCCTGCGCCATTGATGCGCCGCCTCCTCGAAGCCGTTGGCAGGGCGCGATCCCGCGACTGCGGGAGCGCGCCGTGTGAGTGGACGGTCGAGGCCAATCCCGCGACGGTGGATCGAGAGAAGGCCCGGATGATGCACGACGCCGGCGTGAACCGCATTTCACTGGGCGTGCAATCATTTGACGATGCGCTGCTGAAAGCATTGGGGCGCGTTCATTCGTCCAAACAGGCCGTCGCAACCTACGAACTGCTGCGAAAATCCGGCTTCGAGAATATCAATCTCGATTTGATGTTCGGATTACCAGGTCAGACCGTTGCGCAATTTGCCGCCACGCTCCAGCGGAGCATCGCACTCCAGCCGGAACATGTCTCCATTTATTGCCTGACACTGGAGGAGGACACTGAGTTTTGGCTACGTTTCAAAAGCGGTTGTCTGTCATCGAACGAGGAACAGAACGTGGCGATGTATAAGTTGTCCATCGAGACGCTTGAGGCGGCGGGCTATCACCAGTATGAGGTCAGTAACTTTGCCAAGCCCGGTCGCGAGTGCGCCCACAACATCGCATATTGGAAGGTCAAGGACTACATAGGCATAGGTCCGAGCGCCTGCTCCACCATCGGCACACGTCGCTGGGAGAACGTCGCCAATACCAACCGCTACATTGTTGCGATGAAGATGGCGGGGCGCAACCAAGACAGGATCGGGGCCGGCATCTCGCCGTACCGCGGTGCAATCAGCTTTGAGGAAAGACTCACTCCCGAACTTCGCGCCGCCGAACGCGCCGCCTTTGGCATGCGGATGAACGCGGGTGTGCCCGCCGACTTGATCCAAGGCCGCTGGGACAAGGAAATCGCTGAATTGCTCAGCGCCGAGTTGGTGCAGTGGCGCAACGGCCGCCTGCAGCCCACCCGCCGCGGCATCCTGTTTGCCGACGAAGTGGCGTCAGAATTTGTCTAATTGAGAAGCCACTAACGAACGGTGAACGAATCTGTCCCAATCCCCCCATTCCTTTTTCGCGTGAATTCGCTTGGATTCGTGGTTAGATTATAGCCTGCTATGGCTAAAAAGTTGGCACAGATTGCTGATGGTCTGATGGACTCGTACCGTAAACACGGTGGGATCAATCACCTCGACGGCGCGAATCTTCCGTCGCGCGAGGCCGTGGTGGAGATCACGCAAGACCTGCTGCGATTGCTGTTTCCCGGCTTTTACGACAAGGAGCCGCTTCATTCCGCCCAAATTGCCAAGTACACGTCGGAGTTGATGTCGTCGGTGGCAAAACGCTTGGAGACCGAAATCTACAAGAGCCTGGAATATCGGCCATGCGACAAGTGCGACAAGAAAGACATGGCCGGCACTGCGGCGCGGGTGACCGATGACTTTTTGCAGGAACTACCAGCGGTACGGGCGCTGCTTCAAACCGATGTAGTCGCCGCCTACGAAGGCGATCCTGCGGCGATCAGCAATGAGGAAATCATACTCGCGTACCCGGGCATCGAGGCGATTGCCGTACAACGGATGGCGCATCCGCTGTATCAACGCCATGTCGCACTCATTCCTAGGATCATGACTGAATGGGCGCACAGCAAAACCGGTATCGACATTCATCCCGGCGCGCAAATCGGCCAGTCGTTCTTCATCGACCACGGTACGGGGGTCGTTGTCGGTGAAACGACCGTCATCGGCAAGCGCGTGAAGATTTACCAGGGTGTGACGCTCGGTGCGAAAAGTTTTCCCAAAGACGAAAAGGGCCGCGTCGTCAAAGGCATTAAACGCCATCCGAACATCGAGAATGACGTGACCATTTACGCCGGTGCGACAATCCTTGGCGATGTGACCATCGGCCACGGCTCAATCATTGGCGGCAATGTCTGGTTGCTCGAATCCGTGCCGGCTAAGTCAGTCGTTTATCAGGAAGGTGGACGGACGCAGATTCGTTCCGCGACAGGAAAAGCCCTCGACAAGATGATCGGCCATTTCATGGATGGCGCAGGCATCTGACGGACGTCTTGCCCAGTGCCCCGAAGACTAATCGAAAAACCGGTAGCGGAAGATATGCCATAGCGCGGCAAGACCATCTTTCCAACCGATCTTCTTGCCCTCGGAATAGTCGCGTCCGTCGTAACTGATTGGCATCTCATAGAAGCGGCACCGGCGACGGGCCAGCTTGGCCGTCAATTCAGGTTCGATGCCAAAACGATTCGAGCTGAGTTTCATTCCCTCGATGCATTTCCGCTTGATGACTTTGTAACCCGTCTCCATATCGGTGAGATTGAGGTTACAGACGATGTTCGCGAGCAAGGTAAGGAATCTATTGGCGACGTAGTGCCAGAAAAAGAGGACCCGGTGCGGTCCGCCGAGGAACCGCGAGCCATACACCACATCGGCGCGTCCATCAATGATCGGTTTCAGCAGCGTGGGATAGTCAGCCGGGTCGTACTCCAAATCGGCATCCTGAATCAGCAGAATGTCGCCCGTCACGTGCTGGATCGCTGTGCGCAAAGCCGCGCCTTTGCCGCGGTTTTGCGGATGCGTGACCACTTTCGCGGCACTGTCCTGCGCGATCTTTTTCAGGATATCGCCGGTGCCATCGGTGGACGCGTCGTCCACAACAATGATTTCCTTCTCCAACCCCAACGTGTCCGCGGCGCGAACACGGAGCAAAACCTTCTCAACCGTACTGCGCTCGTTAAAAACAGGGATCAGGATCGAAAGTTTCCGATAGGTCTCAGCCATTTGCTGCACACTATACCAACTAAGCCCGCCGCCCGCCAAGCAGTCATTGTGCTACGACGTGTCCGGTGGCGTGGGGAAGGGGAGAAACGTTCAGAGCTCAGCCACAGCCAGCGGAGCGAGAGCTGAGCCTGCAAGCATGATGTCCGAGTTTCCATAAACGGTCAACTGGCCGGCGCGATGGCTGTTGGCTGCAGCGATTTGTTAGGCCCATATGCAATTGGATTTAATCGGAAAGTTTATACCAATTGCCTGTTATGTGACGTAGATGCCAAATCTGCTCATACTTTGTATAATCTGCAACGCAACTATTCGTTTCTGTATAATCTTTGAATAAACAACCCGAGTGCCCCGCATAAGAACAAGCTTTGCTAAAAAATACCACCAACACTGATCCGTCAGGGCAACGTGCTGCCCTGACATTTCTTATATATGGTGGCAAATTCGTAACGTTGACATCAGCAATTGTTGTACTAGGGGGAATGGCACCGCTTTGAATGGAATCCACGATTTTGGCATAAGGAGCCATGTGCCTTTTGAACCACCAATCAGCAACCCCAATTCTTGGGTATGTGATAAACCCTAAAATAAATGCAACACAAAGCAGTGCAGGTCCCATCCACCAGCGGGATGATTTCCGCCACGAAGCCAACCCGATGATCAAAGTTGTAATCAGCGCAAACAACAAGCCAATACTACACGCTAACATAACTGTCATTTGGAGTAGGGTTTGAACAACCGCGAATGGCCACACAGACAAGAATAGACCAACTCCACAAATAGTAATTAGTCGATAGGCAATTCGCATAAGGCAACTTTTATAGCAGCTTTTGGTTATGTGGTTGTGAACGTGATTTGGCCTAACATTACAATTCAGACAAACTCGCCCACAGAAAGACAAAGTTGTCCTATCGCTTGACTTACTTGATATCTTCGCCGAGTTCCACGTTCCAGTAAGCCAGATCGAGGAAGTGCTTCCAGCTATCGTGTGCGATGGTGCTGAGGGTGACATTGACGAACGGTCGCCACTTTGGTCGCTTCGGTTTTTTGATCAAGTGCATGCCCGCTTCCACTGGCATACGGTTGGCCTTGCGCGTGTTGCAGGGAATGCACGCGCAAACGATGTTCTCCCATGTCGTCGTCCCGCCCCGATCCCGCGGGATCACGTGATCCAGATTCAGCTCCCGGCGGTCGAACCTCTTGCCGCAATACTGACAGGTGTTGCGGTCGCGCTCGAAGATGTTGTGACGCGTGAATTTGACCTCCTTGTGCGGCAGATGATCGAAGAACAGCAGCAGGATCACGCGCGGGATGCGGATCGTGAACGACACGGTGCGGACCGCGTCGTCGTCGCTGTGCTCCTGGCTGAGATCGCGCCACTCAGTGAAATCGAACGTCTGGAAGTTGCCGCCTTGCTCCAACACCACTTCGGCGTGCCCCATGTAAAGCAATGCAAAGGCGCGCTCCGCCGTGCAGACGTTTATCGCCTGCCAAAGCCGGTTCAGCACCAGTACGTTCTCGTTCAATAAATCCCTCATAAACAACTCCGAAGGTTATAAGACCCTAGCAAACCTTCTCCAGACCGTCAACCCCATCAGATGTTGTGCGCGGCAAGCCCCCCCCCCGCTCAGGGCGTCGGCGACGTCCCTGGCATGGCGGGCAAGGCTGGGGGCGGATTCGTCACTGTGACCGTCGCGGGTGGCTGGCCACGCTCCGAGCGGGGCTGGTTGGATACGGCGGGTACCGGTGTGGTAACGAGATCTTTCTGGAACTTACTGAGGTCGTCGCTCGCGACGGTGAACACTAGCGCAGGATCGCTCCAACAGGCGTATTGATCACCGCTGCCGTGCGCTTTGCCGAGTTGGAGTGTGTATGCCTTGCCGTCCGCGGTCGCGGTGATCTTCAGCTCAGGCTTATCGAGTCCGTAGTCGGCAAGGTTATCGAGTCCTTCGCGGATGAATTCCACGGCGCGGAGTTGGCTAAGATTACCAAGCAAATCCTTCACGGCATCGAGGTCTAGCGCCCCTTGTGCCGGTTCAACCATCTTCCAGTTGGTGTCCGCGCCGCGCTCGATAACGGTTGTGCGACTGACCTGGTTAGAATCGGGGGAAATCTTCTCGGTGACAAGCTTTGTGACTTGGTCGGACTTGAGTTCGGTCACTCGACGTGTGCGCAGTGCCAGCGCGTTTACGGGCAACCAATCTATAATGTTCGTGTCGACACCATAGATGAATGGTTCATCGGCGCGTTTGACGTTGCGGATGGCATTTGTGACGTCGAGCGAGCCAATGAGCAACTGGGCCAGCTCGTTGGTACCGGCACCGCGCAACGTCACGGCAGCTACAGGCGATGCTAGGCCGAACTTGTCGAGGTCGGTGGCCACATCTGCAACGAACTGCGTTGCCGTTAGATTATTGAGTTTAGATAACAATGCGTTCACACGTCCATCGTCGGCATCGATCGCCACGGGTGCGGTAAGCTTCCAGACGTTGTTAGTGCCACGGGCGAGCTGGAGTCTGTCGACACCCCGCAGGAGTTCGAGGCCGTGGACGTCCGTCCCGGCAAACGTCAGCACATGCGCGTCGCGGAGGTCGTTGACCTGCACGGCGAGCTTCTTAGCCGAGTCGGCCGGAATGGTAAAAATCGAGTCGGCGTCCTTCAGTTTTGCGTACACTCTGGTGGCGTCATTGGTGAGCGACTTTCCGATGAGCAGCGCTTTACTGCTGTTACCAGTCCAGACCGTGACCTCGCGGACGGGTTCGTCGAGCTGACAAGTGTGGACATCCTTCGGGTCTTCGCTGGCGAAATCCGCCACGCGCAAAAAGCTCAACTCGCCAAGCAGGTCGGCGACCTTGCGTTGGTCAGCGCGCGCGGCAACGGGACGGCTAATGGCCCAACGCGGTTCTGCGCTGGTTGTGGTCGCCTTGATCAGTTCGACGGATCGCTCGCCTTTGATTTCGAGGCGTGTCGCGTTTGCCACCAGAAAATCCATCACGGCGCGATCGCGCAAATCATCCAGTTTTATCTCGAGCCGCCCGACAATGGATATTGGGGTGACGGCGACCGACTTTTGGCCCTCGATCTGTGCGTACACGGCTTCTTTTGTCGGTGTCTCTCGACCGACCAACAGTGTGACAGGACCTTTCCTGATCTGGAGCTTTGCCCGCAGCCGCGGCGCATCGAGACCAAACTCAGCCAGGTTGACGCCTTTGAGTTCTTTCCCGGTTAGCGTGCGGTCGCGTTTGGCGAATTCGAGGTCGCTCAATAACGAACTGACCGCGCTGCCGCTGGCGCGAACGGTAATCGGCTGTTTGATCTCCCATAGGTCGCCGGCCTTTTCCAGCACGACAGTCTGGTTGGAACGCACTAATTCGACGCGGGTCACGTCGGCGGATTTGAGGTCGAGGAGCTGCTTGCGTTTAGCCTCCAGTTCGTCGGTTGTCGTTCCTTTCCTGGCATCCCACCACACAAAGATGCCAACCAACACCGCCAGCGCCAGCAAAACGTATGTCGTCTTTGACTTCATCGTCGTTTCATCAACTCAACACGCCAAAAAAGATCCTTTTCCTGCGACTTAGGGTTAGTATGCTCGCCGGTGGCGGTCACTTCCGTCGCCGCGCCCAGACTGCCAGGCCGAGCAATGCCACCGCCAGTGGCATGCCGGCTATGACGAGCAGGTACACGCCTCGCGCCTGGTTCGGCGTCATGTCGAGACGAAACTCCTCCGGCAGTTTCGGACTCACCGCAAGCAACTGCTCTCGTTTCAACAACCAGTTCAGTGAATTCATGAAAAAATCCAGATTGCCGCCCGACAAATTGGCATTGTTCACGAAGCTCGATGTGCCGACCAGCACCATGCGGCTTTGTGCCATCCCCAACTCGACGCCCGACGGTTTGTTGCCTTCGACCGCAACGGCGAGACAGAGTGGACCCTTTATGTCTTTGTCCGTCTCAAATTTGGCATGCTGTAAATCAGGATCCGTTTCACCCCAAAAGCTCACTGGCGTTTTCACCAGTTCCGTAACCACCGGTCGATCCGCGCCGGGCATGGAGGCGCTCTTGGCGCGATGGACGCTGCGCGCATAGGGGAAACTGGTGTTCACATCTGCCAGCTTGGCGGTGATTGGATGCGGCGCGTATTCCGTGCCGATGGCATTTGCAATGAGCAACTCGGTGCCGAGCAACATTCCACCTTTCGCCAAGGCAATGTCATCGTCCACTTGAACACCCCAGTTCCGCAACCACGTCTCCAGTCCCGTCGTCTGGTGCGGATCGAGCATGACCAACAGCCGTCCGCCCCTTTTCTTGAGGTAATCGTCCAGCGCCATCAGTTCGGCTGGCGCGAGTTCCTTGCGCGGCCCCGCGACGATGATGACGCCGGCGTCGTCGGGTAACGCCTGCGTTTCCATCATGTTCAAACGCTCGACAGTGATGTTGTCGCGCTTGATGTACTGGTTCAATGTTGAGTAACCATCCCGTTGATCCGGGCTGTTCGGATCGTGTTCCCCGTGGCCGGTTAGGAAATAAACTTTGGGCGGTTTCTCCTCGGTGACAGTCTGAATCGCCGACAGGAAAACGCCCTCGCCCTTGAACGCCTTAACGCGCGGCGGCGCCGTGTAACCCGTATCGAGATCGACCAGTTCACGGCTTTTGACGTACTTGTGGCGGCCACCAGAGATGAAGATCACGATTCCCGGCAGCAACTCATCACTGAGATCTGCCGTGGAGATATCGTACTGTTGCACAAGCGATCTGGCACGGGCCATGTTGCGGTTCGGATCCACATACTCAATGTTCAACTTGTCTTTACCGAAGAACTGCATTTCTTTCAGCAGATTACCGACATCCTCCATCACTTTCGTCAGCAATCCACTTTCGTCGGCCGAGGGAATGAAGACGACGACATCAACAGGTTCCTTCAACGCGCCGAGCGTTCGCCTAGTCTTTTCGGCAATCTCGTAGTACCGGGTCTTGGTCCAGTCGAACCGCATGTAATGACGCGCCGCCAGCCAGTTGACCATCACCACCAGGGCCACCGCTGCGACGATTTGCACAAACAAGTTGGCACCGATTGCCAACTTGCGCTGTCGCAACGTTGGCACATGTCTGGGTTTGAGAGTATCGTCCGCCACAGCCAATTACCTCCACTTCCGCGATTCCAAGATGCGCGTCGTCAGAAACAACACCAGCGCCGTGCCGCTCACGTACAACACCAGTGGCCGCATGTCCACCAGTCCGCGCGCAAAGTCTTCCATCTGATCAAATGAAGACACCGCCTTGAAAAACTTGTCCAACGGTACCGCGACACCCAACATCCGCAGCGCCGGCTCGCCACGAAACAACCACGTCATCCAATTGACCACAATCAACAACAGGAAAACCAATGCGAACGACATCAGTGCCGCCATGACCTGACTTTTCGTCATTGCTGATGTCAGTAGACCAACCGCGATTAGAAACTGCCCGATGACCAGCACACCGACATACCCCGCAGCAACCGGCCCGAGATCCAATGCCGCCACGCCTTGTGAAAAATAGTGCAGGATCAACACATATAGACCCGTCAGGGCCCACATCAACGTGTACAACGTCAGGGCGCCGAGCCATTTCGCGAACACCACTTCGAAATCCGTCACGGGCGCCGTCATCAACATTTCAATCGATCCCGACCGTTTCTCCTCGGCAAGCAATCGCATCGTGATTGGCGGCACCACGAACAGCGACGGCACCCAAAACATGCTGAACATAATCTTCATCGCCGTCAGTTGCGTCGGCCCACGGTTCAGGTAACTCACTATCACCGCGAACGTAACGCCCATCACAATTAGAAAGAACATGATGACAAGATAGCCGAGCACCGACGCGAAATACGCATTCAGCTCCCGCCGTAACAAAGTCGTCACGTTTCTCATCGCAGCATGGTCCTCCGTTGGTCGCGGCGATCTTCCTCCGCCTCGTCCTCTTCGCGGGTGATCTGCACGAAAATGTCCTCCAGAGACGTCCGAGACCGGCTCAATTCCCGCAACTTCCAGCCGTTTCGCTTCACCGCCTCGAAGATTTCCTCCGTGGGGTCCGTCTCCGGCTTCGGATGCAACACGCACCGTACCCGCTCGTCATCACCAGCCTCCATGCGCACCGAGGCGACACCTGGCACGCCGCGCAACGCAATCTGTACGGCATCTCTCGGCCCGCCGCGCACTTCCACCTCAATCGTCGGCTTGATCAGATTCGCCAGTGTGCTCGAGACAAGCACTTTGCCGTGATGGATGATGATCACGCGATTACAGGTCATCTCCACTTCGGAAAGGATGTGGGTCGAAAGTAAAATCGTGTGTTGTTTGCCAAGGTCTTTGATCAATTGGCGCACCTGCCGAACTTGCACCGGGTCGAGACCGATGGTTGGTTCGTCCAGAATCAACAGGTCCGGCTCGCCAAGCAACGCATCCGCCAGTCCCACGCGTTGCCGATAACCTTTGGAGAGTTGTCCGATGATCCGATGGCGCACGTCGGTGATCCCGCACATCTCCAGCACATCGTCAATCCGATCATTACGGTCGGCACGACCAACACCCTTCAGTTTCGCGCGAAACTTCAGGTATTCCCTGACCCGCATATCCACGTACAACGGATTGTTCTCAGGCATGTAGCCGATGTGGCGGCGCACCTCCAACGAGCCTTCAAACACATCCACGCCCGACACCGCAACGCGTCCCGCCGTTGCGGGAAGGAACCCCGTCAGAATCCGCATTGTCGTGCTTTTGCCGGCGCCGTTCGGCCCAAGGAACCCGACGATCTCTCCGCGTTTCACCTCGAACGACACGTTCTTGAGCGCGGTCACGCCCGCGAACCGCTTTGTCAAATTCTCTACTCGAATCATCGGTTGCATGAGATCGGTTTCCGGAGAAAACGCAAAGTGAACTTTAACAAACGCTTTCGACTTTGGCAAGGCGCAGAACGTTCAAACGAAACCCCCGATAAAGGATGTCGGGGCGTCCGGGGTTTGGCCAATAGAGATAACGATTGTGCGACGAGTGAAGAGTCGCCCCCGCCATTCGGAAAGTTTTCAACAAGAGGTTGTGGATTTGGGCAACTTGCGGGCGGGAATCAGCAGGCGCAGGATGTGTACGCTGAGGATAACCGATCCGAGGACGACGAGCGCAAGGTGGAATGTCGAAACCGACATGATATTCGCCATGGTTTTGACGGCCTGACTCTGGCTTCCCAGTCCGTGGGTCCTAAGCAAGGCGAAGGTATGGATCAGCAGCCACCCAGTGAGCCAGGCGGAGATAAGGATTCCCAGCGCGTTGCCGGTCTGAGCCGCAACCTGCAACCATCGCTCGGTCGAGCTTCGGCGCACGCAAAGCCGGCATGTTTCCTGCACCGGCATCATGAGTGCCAGCAAAATATAGTAGAGGGCACCGATCCCTGTTCCTGGTATGCCCGCTATCATTTCAATGTCCTTTCTCGTACACGAGAAGCGGTCGGCGGAGAATCAACTCCTGCCAGATCGCTTCCAGAATGAATATACTGTTGACTGTGCGCAGAACAAAAAAGCTAGGAATGCTCGCCAGTGCTTTCCCCACCTCATTCCTACTCGCCGCTTTGACAAGCACTGGGAACGCGACGGCGGGCGCATCGATCAGGTATGCAAGTAGGAAAATGGGGCTCACGAATATGATCAATACGGGGAGCAGCACCAGACAGGCGATGGACGAAAAGATGGCGTCCCACATGGCAATGGCCACGGTTGACCGCAGGAATGGAATGTGCAGAACGTCGCGCCAATGGAGCTTCACGTTCTGGACGAACCCGTGCGACCAGCGGCGAAGTTGCTTCTTCATGAAATTGAAGTCGTGGGGTTCCACGGGATAACAGGTGGCCTCAGGAATGAATCGCACGCCATATCCGGCCCGATAGAAACTCCAGGTAAGATCCATATCCTCGGCCAGGGTTCGGGTGGACCAACCGTTATTGGCGCGAAGCGCCTCGGTCCGATAAACGGAGAAACAGCCGGAGGAAATCAAGGGGCGCTCGTAGTAATCCTGGATAGGTTTGTAGAATGAGAATGCGAAAAGATATTCGATATACCGGCCTCGCTCCCAGACGGACTTGACGTAGCGGGGGAGGACGAGGCCGCACGCGGCGCTGATCTTGGGATCATCAAGGGCGGGAAGAAGCTTCTGGATGGCGTCGGGCGCGAGTGTGGTATCCGCATCGATTGCCATGGTGTAGCCGGTGCGGACAAAGGGTAGGGCGAAGTTCTGCGCGCCGGCCTTGGATCCGGTGTTCTTGGGCGGACGCAACACCGTCACGCCGAGCGAGCGGGCAATATCTGCCGTATTATCGCTTGAACAGTCATCAATGACCAAAATCTCATCCGGCGGCACGATCTGGTCTTGAATGCTCCGAATCGTATCGGCGATCGTGGATGCCTCGTTATACGCGGGCACCAGTATCGTCAAATCACTTTTTTCCGACGTTATCATGTTACCTTTTTCCCCGCTGCTCACATCCTTAGTAGAAGCTGTGCCATCGACCACATATAGACACACTCGCACCAAAACATTAGCGAATACTCTAGCGACAGATTCAACCGACGAGAATACAGCCTGAAGAATTGAGGCTGACCTTCGATGTTCTCGGGGAAAAAGCCAAAGTACAGTAGTAGAATTGACCCTGTGTGTAAACAGAAATCTCCGCCCCTAGATGCGCCCGATGTAGCGGCGCTTCTGTGAAGCACCGAGTGGTTTGTGCGGCGAATTCGGCGTTTTGTTCACCCCGAAAGTTTACCCCAAAGCATTCGGGGCATTCAGGGCAGGGAAACGCCGCTACAATAGCCACACAGCCTCAATAACGGTGGGTAGCATCAAGATGCTCACGACGCGATACCTTCCAGTGGAAGGTATCAGGAACTGTTCGAACTCAGATGGGGATGATACATAGTAGTGCCATGTATCGTTGAGTTGCTCAATGACGATGCCTAGTAGTACTAGGTATCGTAATTTGCCGGCGACGGGCATGAATCGGGATTCACTGGATGCGCCGTCAAATGTCAGGAGTTGACTTGGCTGATAAAAGTTTACCCCGCTGACTATCGTAAAAAGTTGTCAATACTACGGACTGACCCCTTTATGCGGCAAATCATTGTCGCAATGATACAACGGGTGTAGTTTTTCATGCTGATGCGACTCTGGACAATTCATCCGCGTTATCTCGATGCGAAAGGGCTCGTCGCGCTCTGGCGCGAGGCATTGCTGGCGCAGAAAGTGTTGCGTGGTCGAGCGCAAGGTTACCGACATCATCCGCAACTTGCCCGGTTCAGAGCGCAACGCGCTCCAGTTGCGGCTATTGGCCGGTATCTGGTCGCGATACAAGAGGAGGGGGCACGGCGTGGATACCGGTTTGACCGGCGCAAGATTGGCGCGCGTCGTTTGCGCGGGAAAATGGCCGAGACCAATGGCCAATTGCGTTACGAATGGAGACATCTGTTGAGGAAACTGAAGACGCGCGATCCGCAACGTCATCGCCTGCAACGCGGCATTAAACTACCAAAACCGCATCCGCTTTTTCGCATCGTGCCCGGTCGCATACGCGCGTTTGAACGCATCTTATAGCGCCGTTGTGCAAAAAAGGTATTTATCTCACCACGAAGTGCACGAGGGACACGAAGAAAACTAGGTTGATGGTGATACATAGCTTACGTATGTATCAGTGCTCACGGTACAACTTAAACAATGATACCTAGCACTGCTAGGTATCAATCATATATGGCAAGGTGGGTGAAGGAGGATATCCGCCAGAGGAGGGTATCATGCGTGGCTTACCCCGAATCCCTTTCGGGGTCGGGGCTGGATGCGCTGTCAAATGCTGGGAGTTGAGCCTGCCACCTAAAAAAGAAGATTGACGCCGCCGCCGAGAAGCAGAAACTGGCCACAGCCATTATTCGCCGCGTTTCACGCGGCTAAGACCATCGCAGCCGTGACGATCAGGCGGCCGAATACAAATGTTCGGAGAGGAGTGGACATGGATTTCACGAAATTCGAGACTGTATCAATAAAGACACATCCAGAACTTGATGAGAAGTGGATCCAAGCGCGCATCGCAGAAGACCCTTCGATATTGGGACTTGGTGATGTTGTGCTGAAAGACAAAGAGCGGCCTCAACCGAAAGCAGGCCGTCTCGATCTCCTCCTTCAGGAGACGGAGTCCAACAGACGATACGAGGTTGAAGTACAGCTTGGTCTGACAGACGAGAGTCATATAATTCGGACAATCGAGTATTGGGACATAGAACGACGGAGATTCCCGCAGTATGAGCACACAGCCGTCATTGTCGCCGAAGACATCACAAGCCGATTCCTCAATGTCATCAGTCTGTTTAACGGGATGATCCCGCTTGTTGCCATTCAAATGAAGGCTCTCAAGTCGGGGAACAACATTGGCCTCGTGTTCACAACCGTTGTGGATCAGGTGGCACTCGGTCTCGTGGACGAGGATGAGGAAGTCCAGGAGGCCACTGACCGGGCGTATTGGGAGCAACGAGGATCAAAGAAGACCGTTGCGATTGCTGATGAACTGCTTGAACTTGCGCGTGTCCATGAAAAATCCTTGGAACTGAAGTACAACAAGTTTTACATCGGCCTTGCAAGGAATGGTCAACCTAGGAATTTCATTATCTTCCGACCGAAGAAGGGATTCTTGCGTTTTGAAGCTCGACTCAAGAGCACGCCGGAGACTCAGAGTTTCCTTGCCGGTGCTGATCTCGATGTAATGGACTACGACAGCCGATGGGGGCGCTATCGCATTCGGTTGCAATCGGGCGACGTGGAGAAATACCGGAAAGTGCTCGCTGAGTTGGTCGCGCGCGCGTTCGCAGAGAGTAATAAAGATTAGGAACCGAACAATGTTCGACACAACACTGGCCGCGGCCATCGCCAAGACCAGCGCCACCGAGGCGACCATGATGGTGGCTTAACAGTCGAAAGCCTGCCGAGGGTTGCTTGAGGAGAGAAAGACATGACCGAGCCAATCCCTCTTTACCGTTATTTAGATTCCGATGCGGCATTGAAGACGATCGCGACCAGAGCATTCAGAGTGGGACGGACCGGCAACTTCAACGACCCGTTCGAATGGCGTTTGGGAATGGCCGGGATTGACCAAAACCTGGCCAAGCAGATCATTGAGGGATTCGTATCGGATGTGAACTCAGACATGCAGGGAGTTTTGTGTTTTAGCGACACGGTTTCCGATCCTGTCCTCTGGTCGATTTATGCGGAGAAACATCGAGGTGTTGCGTTTGAAGTGAAACATCCTTGGCCGGAAGACCATTTGCAGAAGATGAGCTATACCCCGGAGCGCCCTGTTATTGATGTCAATAGACTTCGCGGCATCGGTGATGAAAAACGATCGAACGAGTATCTTTTGTCGCTGCTTCGGCGTGTGGCGACACAGAAATCACCGGGCTGGTGCTTTGAAAGGGAGTATCGAGTGTTTCTTGACCCCAATGACCTCAAGCACTGCCAATTCTCTGATGGGCATTATCATTGGCGGATTCCTGACAATTCTCTCAAGTGAGTGATTTTAGGATTTCGATGCCCCTTGGAAGAAACCATGATAGGTAAGCTGCTCGAAATGAACGGACTTTCAGACACGGAAGTCGTAAGAGCAGAGATGTGTATGGAAACGTACGCCATTAAGTGCTAATGCACAGCGTCGATATTCTCTAATCTACGATCTAGCGTTTCTTTTGTTCTCGCACCCACTTGGACAGTTCAACTGTCAAATCATACCGTGCCAGCGGGGTGATGAGGTAGATGCCGGGGAAATGTTCCAGAACCGACTCGGCCATTTCGCGGGCAACAGCCAGACCTTCTTTTCTGCCTTCCTCGCCTTCCTTGCCGCGCATACGTTCGCGGACAGGGTGGGGGATGGTAATACCGGGAACTTCGTTCGCCAAAAACTCGGTGTTGCGCGCGTTCAATAACGGCATAACACCGACAAGCACCGGCACGCCGAATCGCCGGGTCACATCGTATATCGCTTTTGCCAGACGTCGGTCGTAGATCGGCTGGGTCATGACGAATTGCGCGCCGGCGGCTATCTTGCGTTCCAGTCGTTTGGCTTGGCCTTCGATGTTGGCAGCATTTGGATCGAATGCGCAGCCTGCGACAAAATTCGTGCGGTATTTCAGCGGACGTCCGGCGAGCGTCTGGCCGCCGTTAAGTTTGCCAATCGCGCCGATAAGTTCCACGGAGTTCAGGTCGTACACCGATGTCGCATCTGGAGTATCGCCAAAACGGGCTGGGTCGCCCGTTACCGCCAGCACATGACGCAGACCGAGCGCCGCCATGCCCATCAGTTCGCTTTGCAGGCCAATGGAATTGCGGTCCCGGCATGCCAGATGAACGAGTGTTATCAGTCCGACCTCGCGCTCTACTAAATGAGCCAGCGCAACATTGCTCATTCGCAGGACGGCCATCGAATTGTCCGCCACCGTCAACGCATCCGTCCCAGCCGCTTTCAACTCCGCTGCGCCTTTCAGAATCTTCGCGTAATCCATGTTGCGCGGCGGATCCAGCTCAGTCACGATCAGCGTGCGCTTCTTAATAATATCCAGAATAGTCTCGCTCGGCGGCTGAACCGGTTTTGCTACTAAAACTTGCTGGGTGATCGGCACAACCACTTTTGTCGTTACTGGACGCAGCCCGCGCACTGCCGCGGCTATGGCCGCTGTATGTGACGGATTTGTGCCGCAACAACTACCAACCAGCCGAACGCCTTCCTCGACCAGTTGACGGGCTGCCGTACCCATATATTCCGGCGTGGTTTGAAAGATAAACTGCCGATTGAAAAACTGTGGCCGCCCAGCATTGGGATACGCGCTCAACAGCGGCGCGCCTGCGTCGACGCCTTGCGGCGCGTCATCGAGCGGTACGCGACGGAAAACCTGCAACGTGCCGTGCGGTCCGTTTAGGCAGTTGGAGCCGACCACGTCCGCCCCGGCTGCGCGCAGTTGCTGGAACGCCGTCACCACGTTTACACCGCCGAACGTGAAACCATCCTCGCTGAACGACATCGAAGCGATCACAGGACGTTCATGATCGAGTTGTTTGGCTAGGAGCACGCCCCGCAATAGATCATCCAAATCTGTATACGTCTCGAAGAACAGGATGTCCGGTTCTGCCTCAAGGAGCGCGACAATCTGGGCACGCTGCACCGCTTCGCGTTCTTCCGGCGTCGGCTGGGTTTCCCGGTCGGGGGCCGTCAACGGACCTATGGACGCCGCCACGAATACATCTTTCCCGTTTGCCACCTTGCGCGCCAGTTCCACGGCTGTGCGGTTAATAATGCCTAACTTGTCTTCGAGACCGTGTACAGAGAGTTTCCATGGATTCGCGCCGAAGGTGTTGGTGCGAATGACCTGTGCGCCGGCTGCGATGTAATCCGCGTGGATCTGCCGGACCAGCTCGGGCTTCGTCAGGTTCAGTTCCTCGTGACAAAACCCCTGTGGCACGCCGCGTTCATACAACAACGTTCCCATCGCGCCGTCTCCTACCAGCACGTGTTCATTGAGCTTGGTTAGAAACTTGTTGTTCATCGTGGATTGGAGTGTTGTCAGAAAACGCAGGGATGAATTGCTACCGTGCCTTGAGCGTTACGTTGGCGCTTTGTTGAAGGAGGAAGTTCCCACGGTGCTCGATCATCACCGTCGCCATGGAAATCGAATCGCCCACTTGGATGTCCGCCAGTTTCTCGGCCAACTGGTCGAGCGACTGAATCTCCTCGCCGCCCACATGCGTGATCACGATGCCGCGGTTGAATCCCGACGCCGCCGCGGGACTGCCTTTCTCCACATCGGCTACGAGCAAGCCTTGCGTGGCGGACACGCCCATCGTTGCCGCCAGATCGACTGTCAATTCCTGCACCTGCAGGCCAAACTTCCGGTGCATCAAATCGGTCGCCGACAATTTTGGCAGCGAGACCAGTTTCACCATAAACACCTGTTCCTTGCCGTTTCGAGCGACGCCGAGTTTCACCGTATCGCCCGCTTTTTTGTGGAGCAAATGCCGCTGCAACTGCAGCACGTCGTCGAATCTCTCACCGTCTACCGCCATTAGGACAGCGCGCGATTCAAGCCCGGCCTTCGCCGCCGGACTGCCCGTCTGCACGTCGCTGATGACGATGCTGTCGTTTTCGCGCGCGAACCGCACACCAAGCCAGAGACGCGAACGTTTCTCAGGGGAGAACCACACGGCCAGCAAGCTCGCAACGCGTTTGGCGGGAATAGCAAAGCCGATGCCCTGCGCCTGCGAAAGAATCGCCATGTTGATGCCAACCAGTTGGCCGCGGGTATTGATAAGCGGTCCGCCTGAGTTCCCGGGATTGATTGCGGCATCGGTCTGCAGAATGTCGTCGAACGTCGCGTCGCCGGCAGAATACTTGCGGCTCTTGGCACTGATGATGCCCTTGGTGACCGTTTGCTCCAGGCCGAACGGATTGCCGACCGCTATGACCGTCTCGCCCAGCAACGGTTCACGCTCACCAGCTATGTCCACAAACGGCAGCAGCTTCTTCGGCTCGATCTTCAGCAGCGCGAGATCGTTGGCTTCGTCTCCGCTGACGTACTTAGCTTCGTAGGTTGTATCGTCGCTCATCACCACGTGAATCTTCGTGGCACGCCGCACCACGTGCCAGTTGGTAACCAGCCAGCCGTCCTCATCCACCACCACGCCCGAACCGAGACTTTGCGCTCCCTCGACGCCCTGATCGGATCGGGGCTGCCTGAAAAACTGACGCCATAAATCATCGAACGGATCGGCGAACTGCCGCGTCACGAGTTGTTCGGTGCGAATGTTCACCACAGCGGGAAGAACTTTCTGCACCGCCAGCACGACCGGATCAGTAGCGGCCGGGTCAACGGGTTCTGCGGCTTCCAATGCAAGACCAAGCAGCAGAAGGAATGGCAGGACAACCCCAAAAGCTTTCGGAACCGAAAATCGGATTCGCATTTTCACTGAGAGTAAGTATATTGCCAAGTCCACGAAGGGGCAAGTCATGGTCTTAAACCGTTACACCGCTGTGCGCAATGACATCCTTCGCGACGCGCATCCCACTGTGTTCGCGCCGGTCGTGTTGCGCGACGCCGACAGCAATTATGTCCCCATTCCAATCTCCGAGCGCCTTGTTCATGCGATTTGGTACGAACAGCGACTCACGTCCAACACACTTTGCACCATCGACGGTCGTCCTGTGCGCGTCATTTTCCCGGGCTGGTGGAACGTCGAAGCAGGCCCCGATTTCCGTAACGCCACCGTCCAGATCGGCGACGGACCCGAACTCTTCGGCGATATCGAGATCCACCTTCGTGCTGAAGACTGGTTTCAGCATCGTCACGAGCACGATCCGCTCTACAACGATGTTGTGCTGCACGTCGTGCTCTGGGAATCGGGCACACACCGCGCCCCGCGCACGCGCCACGGCGATACCTTGCCGCAAGTCGCGCTCCAACACCACCTCGTCGTACCCTTGGAGACGCTGTACGACGAACTCGATCTTGATGCCTATCCTTACGGCGCGGGAAAGCACGGCGGCAACTGCGTCAAGGTGATCTCGCGCCTGTCCGCCACCGCCATTGCCGAGTTGCTGGATGCCGCAGGCGACGAACGATTCGCCCACAAAGTCAGCCGGTTCGCCCGGTGGCTCCACCGCGCAGCGCCCGATCAGGTTTTCTACGAAGGCTGGATGGAAGCACTTGGTTACAAGGTCAACAAGGCCGCCTTCCGGTTGCTGGCGCAACGGGTTCCGCACGACGTGCTGACCGAACATCGCATTCATCTTGCCGCACTGCTATTCGGCGTCGCCAATTTCCTGCCGAGTTTTACCACGAAAGCCGACAACGCGCAGATCAAGCGGCTCTGGAACGTCTGGTGGAAGCTGCGCCCCGATTTTGCCGACAAGATTTTGACACCGGACACATGGCGGATGCATGGGATTCGGCCCGCCAACCACCCGCACCGTCGCCTCGGCGCGGCGGGGGCGTTGTTAAAGAAACATCCAGACCTGATGGAGAAAGTCGTCGATGCCACCGAGGGTGACGGCGAGATTGCGAAGTTTTTTCTGCATGTCCGCGATGATTACTGGAGCCGGCATTGCACGCTCGGCGGGCGATTGCAGGCCAAACCTGCCGAACTCATCGGTGCGGCACGGGCACAGGAAATCGTCACCAACATTGTCCTGCCTTTCGTAGCTGCTTATGCGCGAACCGGCGGCGACCACAATCTGGAAGCGAAGGCACACTCACGGTATGCGGCATTGCGCGGCATGGAGGCCAACAGCTTGTTGCGGCTGGCGAACAGACAATTCTTTGCCACGCCCGCCATCGCCCGGCGGTTCCTCAAGACCGAGCGGCGCCAGCAAGGATTAATGCAGGTGTTTCAGGATTTCTGCCTCAACGACAAATCCGTCTGCCAGCGCTGCCACTTCCCCGAACTCGTTGACCGCTGGGCGGCTACTCGTTCTGAGGCATAACTTGGGGGATAAGACCGGCTGTCTTGAATCGACGGAATCGTTCCTCCCCGAGAAATCGAAGAAGCTCCGCTTCCAGTTGCTGACTCATATCCTTGGCGAAGTTGTCGATTTGCGCGTCAGGGTTTTCCTTGCCCTCAACGTCTGCGCTCGCCGGAACTCGTAAGGCTTGGGCGTTGTGCTCGGCAATGGCCTTGTCATATTTAGCGAATGTCTGATAGAGGTAATTGAGATCGCTGCCGGAAAGCCGCCACAGTTCCTGGTAGCGTTTCATGGTTTGGTATCGGTAGTCGATTGCCTTCTTGAAGTCCGCATAACCCTGAGAGCCAAGGATGCGTATCCATTCACCCTCCGAGGCTGCTTCCAAAACCCGCAGCTTCTCAGCATAACCCGCGTCCTTCGTTCCCGACGATTCAAGCTCCTCCATCGTCACCAAGTTCTTTCGCACGGCGTCAACCATCTCGGCTAGTTGCTGCGAACTAGGATTCAAATCCCGCGTCTGCATCTTTAGCCCAGCCAGCAGATTGTCCTGCTCGTCCTCTGCGCGAACACGACGATCTTCTGTGACAAGTTGGGAGCGCTCTTGCTGATATTGTTCATCGGATTTCTTTCTCTGCTCCTCGTAATCGAGAGGATCAAGCTCGCCGGCATCCCGCGCCCGCGCGAGTTCGATGTTGCGCCGCTCATGTTCTTTCTCGATTTGGTAAAGCTCATTCGATTCCGCAGCGGTAAGCACATAACTGCTGGCATTGACACTCCTCAACAGTCTCTGTTTGTCCCAATAAACGAAGCTGTCATCGCCCAAAAGCACTGAGATGGTTTCGCCGAGGGTGTCGTTACGGCTGTGGAAGAATTCCTGGCTTTCTTCAAAATCAAACGCACCGCTGCGCAGCTTGCGATTGACCGCATTCACTTCATCGCGCCACTGGCGGTTGAACTCCGCTACCACCAAGTTCACAACCAAGTCCGGCGGTTCGCCCGCAGCCTTAAGTTCCCGCACGAATTTAACGAAGGTAGCAGAAAAATTGACGCCACAACTGGAAGTCATGTGAATCGCAACGGAACCATCTGACGGGCTGGCGACCGAACTCACCGAGTTGCTGACACCGTTGTCCCGAGTTTGGACTCGCCGGCTCATTGCGGTCGTGCCGATGGTCGTCTTCGGTGTCGCGCTACGGCGATTCGGTGTTACCGTGCTGGTGACATGGCGCATGCTTTGCTGTGTGTACTGAATCGTGAAGGCGATGACGCCGCCGAGCACAAGGCCTGTGATGGTGCCCCATAGAAAGAATAGAGTTTCTTTTCTCATCGCACGCGGTGTACTGGGCGCTCAGTAGTTGGGGAACCGTATGACACCAGCGCGCTTGGACTCATTGAACTACTCCTCACCGAGCGAAATCACATCAAGCGCAAGTGAGAGAGCCAGCCATAATCGCTCGTTCATCGCGTTTCCGTGCCGTGCCGTCGTTAACGCTCCGACAGCGGTGGCTTGCTAAGCTGCTTCTTTAATTCTTCTTCGCCGCCGGGCATGAAGGGATGGATCTGCCGCTGACTGATGGGCGCCTTGGCCTGCCGCACGTCGTCCAAGTCCTTATCCGGTCGCACGTTGTCTGTGACGGCGACACGCTTGGCGGTGAAATTCTTGTAGAGCAGCACGTTCGTCTTGGTTGCGTTACCCAAGTCGAGCGTTTGCAGTTTGAGCTTCGTCAACTCCACGTCTCCCTTCAATTCCGCCATCTTATCCGACACCGACGCGCCGCTCATCTCCCGCGTATCCGGCGTAACCGTCTTGAACTCGGCGGAGCCGAACTGGAGGTCTTTGCCGTTGACGTTGTCAGCGCGTTTGGTCGGATCAATCGGTTTGAAAACCTGCGCGAAAACCGATGCTGTTAGCACCGCGATCGCCGCGGCGTAACTGATTATGAGACTGAGTCGCTTCATGCTTCCCTTGCATTGTTGGTGCGGACGAGAGGAGTTGAACCTCCACGACCTTGCGGTCACAGCCTTCTGAGGGCTGCGCGTCTGCCAATTTCGCCACGTCCGCGCAACTTTGGCATCGGCAATATAGCGACCAGCATCATCTGACGCAATGAGAAACCCGAGGGCGGACCCGCTCTCAGTGTGTCTGGGTTTGGTTCACGGCAGGTGGCTGGGCGGCGCCTTTGTTCCCGAACATTTGTGCGGCCATCTTCAAGCCCGCGGCCTGCATGGCGCTCATCTGCTGCTGCCATTTCGTGAATTGCTCAAGCTGTGCGGGCGTAAGAATCGCCGCCGCCCGATTGGCATACGCCTGCTGCAACTGCTCCATCTGTTTTGACAACTCCGCAATCCGGTCTTCGGTCAACTGCGACGGATCGGGGTTCTGGTTGTTCATTAGCGATGATTTCGGCATGGCGTTGCTCTCTTCAGACATGGCGATGATCAGATCGTACTCCTGCTGGTCGGTCAGCGCGGCGTCGGCGGGCAAGGTGCCCTTGAACATCTGTACTTGCATGCGCTCATTCACGGTCTTTTCGTAATCCTGGAAAGTTTGATAATCCTGCGGACCGAGCAGATCTTTGATTTTCTGGTCGTAATCGGCCTTGATTGCCTTGGTGTCCTCGGCGGCCTGTTTCCGATTCGCTTCGGAACCGCTCATCATGGACAGACTTGAATCCACCATGGCCATTTGCCGTTCCGCAAGCAGGTTCTTGAGGGCATCGAGTTGATCTGCCGACATGTTTAGATACTTCGACAAAGAACCATACTGCTGATTGACCATCATCTTCTGCTGGGCGCGGACCATCTCCTTCATCTGCGGGTTCTTCATCATGTCCGCCAAGCCGGAAAACATGTTGCTCGCGGTCCCCGTGCTCGTTTTGGCTTGTGCATTGGGCGTTGGCACGGGAGCCGGCGCGGCCTCGCTTTCAACCGGGCTCGTCTCCGGCAATGGCTTCGGCGGCGCTTTAACCAGTGTGGGTCCCGGTGGCACCTTGCTCCTATTCACAGCAACAGCAGCTCGCGGTTGTTCTTCCATGCGCGCGAGTTGCAGGTTTTGATTCACCACCACTGCCGCCAAAACCGCCACCACGACAAGCAACGCGACGATCCAAATGTTCTTTTTCATGGCTCTCTATTATGTTCTCAAAATTTTTCTACAGCTTACAGTCCAACGAGCAACGATTTTATACGCGCTTTTCTATCTGCTGCCAACATCAATCGCGGCCACAGGTTGCCAATCGCCGTCGGGCCGTCGAGCAAAAACGCCATTGACTTGTAACAAGCAGTCGAACATTATCTGCCGAATTCGGATCGAACGGGGTTATACTGCATGCCGAAACTGCACATTTTGTCGGGTTCGTTGGGGGGTAAATCGTTTGAGCTGACCGAGGAGCGGCTCACCATCGGCCGCGCACTCGATAACATGATCCGTCTCGCCGACGGCACCGTCTCGCACCACCACGCCGCATTCGTCCTCGACGGCAACGACTACAAAATGCGCGACCTGAACTCCACCAACGGCACCCGCATTAACGGGTTGCGCATCCTCGAAACTCGACTCCACGACGGCGACCAAGTTCGCATAGGTGGGGTTGAGATGCGTTACGAATCGCCCGTCAAGAAGTCCAGCGAACCGTTGCCGCCGATGACGGCCGGAGTGGACTTGAACCAGATCGGCGCAGGCGGCCCGCCGCCGCCTTCGTTTGCCGGTCCGGGCGCACGCCGCCGCAAAGGTTTTACGGATTCCGTCGGACTGAAATGGATACTCCTAGGCTTGGGCGTTCTCGCTGCAGTGGTGTTAGCCTGCCTCGCCTACAAGTTCAGGCAGATGAGATGATGCCCCGACCTGCAGTGTTTCCAGAGGATGTCGTAGGTCACACACACCGCCGCTGCAGCCGCATGAGACTTTTCCGACCGGCCTGTCACTAAGAAAACATCACCCTTCGAGCCACCGCGCCATGTCACGCGCCCAGTAAGTCACAATAATGTCCGCACCGGCGCGGCGGAATGCCGTCATCATCTCCAGCACAACGGCCTTTTCATCAAGCCAGCCCCGAACGTCCGTTCGGGGCCAGCCGCTGCGAGCCGCAGCTTTGACCATCGCGTACTCGCCACTAACGTTATAGACCGCGACTGGATGATGGAACTGTTCTTTGACACGGTGGACCACGTCGAGATAGGCAAGCGCGGGCTTGACCATCACAATGTCGGCGCCTTCTTCAATATCCAACGCCACTTCGCGCAACGCCTCTTCCACATTGGCGCAATCTATTTGGTAGGTTTTCCGGTTACCGAACTGCGGCGCGCTCTCTGCCGCTTCGCGGAACGGTCCGTAAAACGCCGAGGCGAACTTGGCGGCGTAACTCATGATCGGCTTCTCAACGAACCCGCGCGCATCCAGCGCGGCACGGATCGCCGCCACGCGTCCGTCCATCATGTCGCTCGGCGCCACGATGTCCGCTCCCGCATCGGCGTAAACGACCGCGGCCTTGGCCAACAACTTCAACGTCGCGTCATTATCCACGCGGTAACCACCAGCCAAGTTTGCGCCACCAACCTTCGGCGTCTTGCGGACAATGCCGCAGTGGCCGTGGCTCATGTATTCGCAGAGGCAGACATCGGCGACGACAAGTAACCCGGGCAACTGTTGTTTCAGTGCGCGGATGGCTTTTGGCACGACGCCGTTCGCAGCATACGCGCCCGACGCCTTCGCATCCTTGCGGTCGGGGATCCCGAACAGAATCACCGCAGGCACCCCGACGGCCACGATTTGCTCGGCCTCCTTGAGCAACTCGTCCACCGATAACTGGAATTGTCCGGGCATCGAGCGGATCGGCTGTCGCACCCGCACGCCTTCACGCACGAACAGCGGTTGTACCAGATGATGTACCGATAGTTCCGTCTCGCGAACCAGCGCCCGCAACGCGGCGCTCTGTCGCAACCGACGAAGTCTGGTCATGGGAAAAGACATTGGTAGCTTAAAACTGTTCCATGCGTTGAATCAGCGCCATTAGTTGGTCGGGGCTTTCGGCCGCCATCAATCCGTCGCGGAACTCCGGCTTGTTAATCAGTCGCGCGAGCCGCGCGAGCAGTTGCAGGTGTTCGCGGACGTTCGGCGCGCACAACAGAAAAAAGTGATGGACCGGTTTGCCGTCGAGCGAGCCGAAGGCCGCGCCGCGACGATGCCGTCCATAGGCCAGCACGGGGTGGTCGACCAACCCGACCAGCGCGTTACGCGAATGGGGCACGGCAACACCATCAGTGACGCAGGTGGAGCACATGTCTTCGCGCTCTTTCAGCGCCTTGAACAGAAGTTCCGTGCCGCGTTCGTCACGAGGGTCGATCACAAGCGGCACCAGTTCGCGCAAAATGCCATCACGGTCGGTGGCTTTAAGGTTCAACTTGATGCGTGCGGCGCAAATCGCCTTCGACACGGTGAGCGGTTCAGGCGATCCCGCCGCTTTGCGTGTCATGGAATGTTCTTTCATCTCGCCCTGGTCTCTCATGTTGCAAATATTAGAACGGTCTCACTCATTCTGCAAGAAACGAAACCAGCAGCAGCTGAATACGGGTACATCTTGATACTACCACCGAACCGAGGATCAGCCCCGGCAGGGCGCGACCGCCGGGCGCGCCGCTCCGTTTGATTGGGTTATAGGTCAGCCCGGCGGTCTGACCCTACCGGCAGTTCGGACGGCCCGGACAGCCGAGCGTAGCGGAGTCGAGTCCTCAAGACGCCGCACGCTGTACTTCCGCGGCAAGCCGAGCTAAGCGAGACGCGCCCATGGCGTTTTGGGCGCAACTGATACGCCGCAATGTCGCTTTTGCAGCAATCCGTCCCTACCAACGACTCATCAATTCCTCGGTGGCAGTGTAAAGATGCGCCCAGCTTGGCCCAGCAGACAAAAACAAGCTCGATGGTTAAGTTCACGCCTTCTTGCTGCTCGCCTGTGATTCGAGTTATACTGACGTTTCGAATCATGCCGAATGCGCCAAAAGTGCCCTTGGAGAACCTCGAAGGCATCGTCGAGCAAATCGTGTACGTCAACGAAGAAAACCATTACACGGTCGCGCGCCTCGTCCCGGAAGGCCGCGGCCGCGTCGAGCCGGTCACAATCGTCGGCAATCTGGCCGCACTCAACGTCGGTGAAACCGTCCGTGCGCAGGGCCGCTGGGCAAATCACAAGCAATTCGGCCGGCAGTTTGTAGTCGAGAAGTTCGAGTCGGTCCTGCCGCGCAGTGTGGTCGGAATCAAGAAATATCTCGGCAGCGGTCTTGTTAAAGGCATCGGCGAGGCGTTTGCCGACCGCATCGTGGACAAATTCGGCGCGCAGACGTTGGAAATCATTGACAGTTTTTCAGCCCGATTACGGGAGGTGGATGGGATCGGTCCTGAACGCGCCCGGCGCATCAAGGAGGCGTGGACGGCACAGAAAAGCATCCGCGACATCATGATCTTCCTGCAAGGGCACGGCATCAGCAGCGCCCATGCGGCGAAAATCCACAAGCGGTACGGTGAACAGGCCATCCCGCAAGTACGTGAAAACCCGTACCAGATCGCCAAGGATATTCATGGCATTGGTTTCAGAACGGCCGACGGGATAGCGGCGAAGCTTGGCATCGCCAAGGACTCCATACACCGCCTCAAGGCGGGCGTCGTCCACACGTTGGAGAACGCGACCGACGACGGCCATGTCTGCCTGCCGCGCGAAATACTGGCACAGGCAGCGTCGGAGCTGCTCGAGACCGAACTCGCGCCCGTCGAGAACGCGATAAACCTTCTCGCCGTCAGCGGCGACGTCGTCATCGAAAACGACTTCGTTTACCTCGCCGGGTTATTTCATGCCGAGCGCGGCGTGGCGACAAAAACGCGCGAACTCCTCGCTGCCAAGCTGGAACTGCCGACGTTGGATCTTGACAAGGCACTGGTCTGGGTACAGCAGAAAACCAGCATCGCGCTTGCTGCCGCGCAGCAGGCTGCCATTCGGACTGCGCTCACGTCGAAGATATGCGTCATCACGGGCGGGCCAGGCGTCGGCAAAACGACCATCGTCAACGACATCGTAAAGATATTGCGGGCCAAGAATTGTCGGGTGTTATTGGCCGCGCCGACTGGCCGCGCCGCCAAACGTATGAGCGAAGCTACCGGCGCGCCGGCACAGACGATCCACCGGCTGCTTAGGTACGACCCGCGCGAAGGCGGGTTCACGCACAACGAACGTAGCCCGCTCAAAGGCGACATGATCATCATAGACGAGACCTCGATGCTTGACATCCTACTCGCCTACCACTTGCTGAAAGCAATCCCGCTTGGCGCGTCGGTGGTGTTCGTCGGTGACGTTGATCAGTTGCCCCCAGTAGGTCCCGGCAATTTTCTGCGCGACCTGATCGATTCCGGCGTCACGCCCGTGGTGCGGCTGACAGAGATTTTCCGACAGGCGATGGACAGCTTCATCATCACAAACGCCCACCGTGTCAATGAAGGTCAGATGCCTGTGGTCGACGCGCCTGCGCGAGAAAGCGATTTCTTCTTCATTCACGAGGAGGATCCGGAACGAGTGCTGGCGACGATCAAGAAAATGTGCGCGGAACGGGTGCCCGCGAAATTCGGGTTCGACCCGATGCGCGATGTGCAGGTGTTGACGCCGATGCATAAAGGCGTCTGCGGTTCGGAGAACCTCAACCGTGAGTTGCAGGCGACGTTGAATCCGAATGGGCCGGTCGTCCGGCGGTTCGGGCGCACATTCCGGGTAGGCGACCGCGTGATGCAGATCCGCAACAATTACGACAAGGACGTGTTCAACGGCGATCTCGGTCGCGTGAAACGTACTGACCTCATTGACCAACGGGTCATCGTGGAGATTGATGAGCCAGGTTCGAAGGATTCGCGCCGCGACGTGGCGTACGAGTTTGACGACCTCGACGAGTTGGTGCCCGCGTACGCCATCAGCGTCCACAAATCGCAGGGCAACGAGTATCCGTGCGTCATTATGCCGGTGCTGACCCAGCATTATGTCCTGCTCCAGCGCAACCTGCTATACACCGCCATTACACGCGGCAAGAGATTAGTCATCCTCATTGGCTCGAAGAAAGCGCTGGCCATCGCGGTGCGTAACAACAAAACCGCCGCGCGTTACACACGATTGCAGGAACGGCTGCAATAGTAAGACCATCCCCCGGTCACCGGTCCCTTCAAGATTTCGACCGCATCTTCAAGAAACACGCAGGCATGAGTCCGTGCGAATATCACGCTTCTTCTGCAAGGCAATGCGAAGTATGCAGTGAAGAGGAAAAGCTGACGGTTTATTTGTCGCTGCTCAAATAGTTTCCGCCTGCTGCATTGACGGCTCAAGCCGTTTCGGCCTAGACTAGGTATGATGGCTTTTGCCGATTATCTCGTGGCGATCAAACAGAATCTCGCTCATGGCGATGCTACTGAGCACACTCATCGGCCCGCGCTGAAAACTTTGCTCGAAGCGGTTGACAACTCGTTCCGCCCCCGCTGACCATGGAGGTTTCACAACGATGCTGACCTGCGCAAAAAGGTGTTTTTGCGAAATGAACCCAAATCCGGCAGGCTGCCACTCCGACCGAATCAAACCAGATCAAACCTCATAAAGTGGCAACGCTTGACTCTTGACGGATTTGGCACGAACGACTGTAGCGGCCCAGAGGATGACGCAGGCCGCGAAGGTGTTGTTCTGACCGTTTGCCACTTGCGTAGCAGCGACCAGTCTACTAGAGTGGACCTGTTCGTCAGATTTGTACGCAGACGATTGCACTCATGAAGAATATTCTGAATCAGTTAGTCCAATTACAGGAATTGAACTTTGCACTAGCGGAACAGAAAGCGTCCAACCCCAACGCGCGCTTGAAACAACTTGAAGAGGCTATCGCCCAGCTTGCACAGAAACTGCCCGAAGGAATCGGGGATCGTTATAAACGATTGCAGAAACGTTTTCCACTCGCCGTCGTCCCGGTCATCCGCAACGCCTGTTCGGGCTGCGCCTTGGTGGTGCCGCTGGCATTGATCAACGACACCAAGGCCGGCAGAGGAATCCAGTCCTGCCCGCATTGCGGTCGGTTCCTGTATTATCCGGAATCGCTGCCGCGCCGTCCGCAGAAGCCAACAAACAGGAAAGGTCCGCCGGAAGTCGCGGGTATTGCGCGATTTTCGGCAGTCGAGTTGATGGCGCCGAAGCTGGCGGCAAAGACGCGCGATGAAGCGATTGCTGAACTGGCGGGGTTGTTGGCCGCGGAGGAATTCATCGAGGAACCAACTTTGCTTATTGAGTTGGCGTTGCGTCGCGAGGCGATGGTCAGCACCGGAGTGGAACACGGCCTCGCATTTCCCCATGTGCGCAACGTCGACGGCGGCAGCCTGACGTTCGCGCTCGGCCTGAAAAAGAACGGTATCGATTTCGGCTCTGCAGATGGGCATTTAACCAAGATTATCTTCCTCATAGCGATTCCATCGGCGGCCAGCGCGTTTTATCTGCGGTTACTGGCCGGATTGATGCGCGTGTTCAACACCGCCGATGCCCGCAATACGCTGCTCGACTGCGACACGCCGGAATCAATGTGGAAAACCCTCAACAAGCTGGCCCACAGCGCCATTCCGTAACCGGCGAACTGAAAAGGCTGTCATGACACATCTCGAAGTAATTAAGGGGTCATCTGCTCGACGGCACACCGAAGGACATTGCAATTGGTTGATTTCGTTGTTGTTGATCGGCAGCCTGGTGGCTTGGGCACAGGTGGCGCTGGCAGGCGGCCGACCACGGTTCAACCAGAAGGGCAACCTGCTTATCGTTGACCAGTACAACAATCGCGTCATTGAAATGGACACGAATACGCAAACCATCGTTTGGGAATGCGAAGTGAGCGTGGCAAAGCATTCGGTGACGAATGCGATCATCGGGCCGCGCGACGCCGAGCGCGTTAAAGATTTGACGTTGATCGTCTGCGGCGGTCTGCCGCCGGGTGTTTCCACTAATTGTCTCGACCCCGACGGTTGTCCCGACAATCGCGTCATTCAGGTCAACCGCAAGGGCAAGATTGTCTGGCAGTACGGCCAGAAAGATGTGGCTGGCGGCGGCGACAATGAGTTGAACACTCCCGTTGCGGCGATGATGTTGCCACACAAAAAAGTGTTGATCACCGACCAAGGGAACCATCGGGTCATCGTCGTGTCCCGCAAAGGAGAAATCACCTGGCAATATGGCACCACGGGCGTCAGCGGAGTAGGTTCCAACCAACTCAGCTACCCTGCCTGCGCCCAGCGCCTGAGTAATGGCCACTATTTGATCACCGACACCGGTAACAACCGCGTCATCGAAGTCAGCCGCAAATGGGAGATTCTCTGGCAGTATGGCGACCCGACCGACACCAACATCCTTAGCGGTCCGACGTACGCCTGCCGCTTGCCGCACGGCAAACATCACACCTTGATCACGGATTCGCTTAACAATCGCGTCGTCGAGATCACCGAACCAAGCAGCAACATTTTCAGCAACGTCTTCACGTATGTCACCGCTGATCGCCCCGGCAGCGTCGAGCAACCGCACCCGAACCATGCCGTGCGCCTGAAGAAAGGCAACACGTTGATCAGCGACCAGTTCAATCAGCAGGTTATCAAAGTGGACACCAACGGCGCTGTTGTCTTCGTCCATGGAACAATTGGCGTGGCAGGTGACGACGACACAGAACTCAACGCGCCTTGCGACGCGAAAGTGGTAGGCGATTTTACCGGACTTACCTCGCCAAATAGCGGAGGGGGCGGCTTCGACTACAGCAGCCTCCTGTACTGACGCGAGGCGGCACTGCGCTGAACGAGAAGTTTTTAAAACTCGTGAGATGGTAGTACAACGAGTGGGGGTTGCTTCTGCCGTTGCGTTGACCTGATCAAGTTTGTTGTCAAACTCGTGCATGTAGCGCACGCACGAGGCGTGTCTGTGACGCCGCCCCAGTATCTGTTGCAGGTGGCTCTGTTTGTAGCACTTGCGCTAGTTGCTGGGGTGGAATATTGCCGTCGTTAGGCATGAATTATGCTATTTTGACATGAGATGAGTTGTTTTGTGCCAAAATGCTGTGCGCGGTGGCTGGCGGCTCTGGTTCTTCTGTTCACAATGACAGCACAAGGGCAGGAGCGACAGGCCTTGAATGGCCATGTGCCGAGGGTTGTGACACGCTTGAAGCTCCAACCTACTGGCCGCCTGCC
>Ga0182027_10001745_pt1 | contig 35859 bp, 20 predicted proteins | sample 712E1DmetaG_FD_121300 | JGI IMG/M metagenome (GOLD analysis project Ga0182027, IMG submission 121300) | Permafrost microbial communities from Stordalen Mire, Sweden - 712E1D metaG (Illumina Assembly) | ecosystem: Environmental > Terrestrial > Soil > Wetlands > Permafrost | place: Sweden...
CTCTCTCGCTCGATCGATTGCATCTTTCTGTGTTGGTTCTACCGCGCTTGCTCTTTCCGCCCCTTCCCGTCTCACTGCGTAGTCGCCCTCAGGACGACGTTCAACGTAGATCTTCTTGTTTGTCATGGTCCACCCCGATGGTCCTGAAAGGAATTCCCGGAAGGATAGCACGTCACGTCGTCCAGGTCGTTCGACCACTGAAGCCGCCCGCGCATTGGCCGTGGCGCGGCGCCGGATGGACCCCTGGCCGGTTACTATCTGCAGTCACGCACACTGACCCAAGTAGTCCCATCAGTAGAGCCAAGGCACAGCGGCGAAGAAGTGTTGCCTCAGCGTACATGCGCGAGACCGCCGGGACGCACCGGACAGCAGAAATGTCCTTGCCGCATCCTTTGGTGCCAACAAATCCAGAATGGAAACAGGCACTTCCTGCTGGCTTGGCACCAAATGCTCACTCCCTGAACTACCGGAACCTACCGGAAAATCTAGGCTATTTCGTGAACGCGCGAAAATCCTAAGTCTGGCGCGTCTACCAGTTCCGCCATCCCCGCATTGTGATTTCGCTATGTTAGCAGACCGGCGCCTCTGAAGGTCGAGTTGACGCCGAATATCCACCTGGTCACGTCGGCGAAGACCTGAAGACGTTGAGAACCCGGATGCCCTTCGCGCGAATCCGGTAAACGATCCGGTGGTGCCCCTCAATGATTTCGCGCAGGCCAGTTCCGGGAAGCTCGGGCACCATTCTGCCCATCTCAGGGAACTTCGCCAAACCATCACCACGCTCGACGATTCGCCGGATGAGGCGCTCCGCCGCCTCCGGGTTGGATTGAGCGATGAAATCTTGGATTTCAGCGAGGCGCACGAGGGCCGGTTCTGTCCAGACGACTCTCTGGCTTGGTACCGAATCTCGCTCCCCGGTGTCTTCCAAGCTGCCGAAAAACCCGTTCGAAAAACACTCAATTGACCTCGCGGGCCAGCAGGATCAAGCGCGCCATTGCCGCCGCGATCCGGTTGCCGTCGAGGGCGACCGCTTCTTCCAGCAGGCGCTGGTTTTCGGGCGGCTTCCCGACGCGGGCGAGGGTTACCAGCAAGCGGGTGCGCACGTCGGGATCGGGGTCGCGGGCCAGACCGGCACGCGCGGCCTCTTCGGCCCCAGCGGTGCACTTCATCCCGATCAGCGCGTTGGCCTTGAGCAGGTAGAGAATCGGCAGATCGGGCGCGTCGGCGAGTGCAAGATCCGCCAGCGCGGCTCGCTCGGTGGGCGGTTGGCCGCCGTCCTCGATGGCGCGCACCGCTTCGAAGGTTGCGTGGGAGATACGCTGCGACGCCAGTGCGAGCGCGAGCGCGCGGTCGGCCCGGCAATGGTACCAGCCCGGCGCGAGGCGTTCGGTCGCATCGTAGCTCGCGATGGCGTCGGGGTAGCGACAAAGGCACATCTGCGCGAGGCCCGAAAGGTAGAGCGGCCGCGGATCCGAGGGATCGAGTGCCGCAGCTGCGCGGAACGCTCCCAGCGCGCTCGCGTCGTCGCCACTGTTGCCGAGGCGGGAGCCTTCCTCCACCAGGGCGGTCACGGCGCCGAGCGCCATCCGGTTGCGCACGAAATGAAAGCTGAGACGACCGTCAAGGAGCGGCGCGGACAGCTCGTCGATCTCGATCTGCTTGCCGCCCATCTCGACCACCACCCGGTTGAGGGGCTCCCCCTGTCGCACACGGAAGGCACGCCGGCGCGCCCAGTCCGACCGCTCCTGGTTGCCGGCCTGCTCGCAACACTCGGCGGGCCGTTCCGCGAAAGCGGCCGCTTCGGCCGTTTCCCCTAGCCAGCGCTGCGCCTCGTGCAGGCTGCTGAGGTGAGCAATCTGTCCGTCGCGATCCGCTGTTCGCTCGCAGATCTCCAGCGCCTGCAGGTACAGCGGGACCGCCTCGATGGCCCTTCCCTGGTGGAAGCAGCTCTGCCCGATGAGACCGAGAGTGATAGGGAGGCAGCGGTCCACGCCCGGCCCCTTGAGCCCGCGCGCCGTGGCGACCCACTCCCGCAGCGGCACCTCGGCCTGGGGATAGCGGTGCGCCGCGATCGCGTCCTGGGCGGCATGCAGCGCCTTTTCCCACTTGACGAGCGGATTGCCGTCCGGCGGGCCGGTCACCCGATCGAGCAGCGAGGAATCGCCGAGAGCCCGCTTGAAGTGCTCCGCGACCGCGATCAGGCCCGCGACATAGCGCTGGGTCTGCTGCGCGTCCGCCCGGATCGGCTCAGGGACCTTCTGCCAGGAGGCGAAGTGCTCGCGGATCGAATCCCGCTCCTCGGCCGCTAACTTGCGGACGCGCGCCTGGTCTCCCGCCTCCGCCGCGTCGACGAGCGCGTCGCGTAGCGCCTCCGGCGCCATTCGGCGTTTTCCAAAAATCCACCGCATGGATCACCTGCCCGCGCACTCTAGCCCAAAGTTCCCCGAATTTAGCTTCTACTTTCGAGATTTGTGAAAGCAAAGTGGAGCAACGGGGACGGCCTCGTCCGTGGGGAAGTGGCCCCGGCAGTGCAGCAACTTTCGCAGTGAGCTCAGCAATTCGATGGCGTTGGTCGTGTAGATCACCCGACGCACGTCAGGCGGGAGGAAATGTGACCAGTTAGTACTAACGCTTGCGGAGAACGATGCCCTGTCCCCCGACGGACCAGATGTCCGCTGAACTGCTACCCCAAACACCGCAAAGATGAACCGAACCTCCGGCAAACGACTCGACCCAAGTTGTGCCATTCCAATGCGCGATGTCCTGCGCAAGCGGCGTGTGGTACCCGCCTTCGAGGCTGGTGCCGACGAGCCACAGATCATCGGGACGCTCGGACCACATGCCGAATCCGGCGAAGGGCTGGGGGGAATTCGACCACTCAGTGCCGTTCCAGTGGATTAGCGCGGGTCCCGCACCCCAGCCAGTGCGATCACTCCCCACCCACTCTCCCACGATCCAGACATCGCCAGTGGCCATGGCTCGCGCTGCTGTCCACGTGATGTCAGATGTGTTCGCCCAACTGGGCGACCATTCAGCCCCATCCCACCAGTTCCAGCCTCCGGTCGCGGGCAACGACGAGACCGACCATGCGGTACCGTCCCAGTGAAGCACTGTGCCCTGGGTGCCGGCAGCCCAGACGTCGTTGGTCGCAGCGCTCGCAACCACGAAAAGGTCCGACTTGGTGGGACTGGGCGAGGCGGACCACTGACGACCATCCCAGTGGACGATGGCCCCCCTGTCACCCACTGCCCACATATCCGCAGCCGCGCTGCCCCAGAGCCCCCGGAGGATGGTCGTGGACCCGCTCGGGAAAGTGGAGCAACCCCTGCCATCCCAGTGCAGCAGATCGGCTGTTTCGGTTGTCGCCCACACGTCGTCGCCGCTGGTACCGGCAATGCCCGCAGTGCGGCTGCACCAATCAGCCTGCGCAACGCTGACCGAACTGATGGGGCCACAGGAAATGGACCAGTTGTCACCATCCCAGTGCGCGAGCGAGCCAGACTCCCCGACCGCCCAAATATCGTCCGCGGCGCTGCCCCAGGCCGCGTTGAGATTGGCAGGTATCGGGTCTGACCGGAGCCAGGTTGTGCCGTTCCAGCGCAGGCTCACGTGATCGCCTACCGCCCAGACATGGTTGGACGAGTCTCCCCACACTCCGTTGAGCGTCCCAATTTGGTCTCCGACAGCAGACCAGGCCGATCCATCCCAGTGCAAGAAAGAAGACTGGCCAACCGCCCACACGTCGCCGGCACTGTCGCCAACCGCCCAGACATCGTCGGGACTGCTTCCCCACACCGCGTTCAGGGATCTAGACTTCGTGTCGGTTGGAGGTTCTTCTCGCAACTTGAAGCACGTCTGCGAACCAGAGCATCCTGAAGTTTCCGCGTCGGGAATGCAAACTGGGCCATAATGCGCCCGCGCGGTTGCGCTTGCATCTGTTCGGAAGGACGCCTAGAGTTGGTTTTCTAGCTGGAAGGGGGAAACCATGGCAGAGGCAGCTCGACAATACGAGGCTCCAGAGTTGGCGGGCGAAGTTGGCTGGACGCGCGCCGCTTGGCCGTTCGCGAGGGGAGATGATGAGCGGACAAGCCGGCTCGCGACCATGAGGTTGCCCGTGATTCGGGAAAGCGGTGTGTCCTGGCAGCGGCAGGGCCAAACGCTCGATGTGTTCATCGAGCTTAGCAACCCGACCGCGACGCGCACCCGTTGCACGCACTTGGTCGTGGAAGCGGCTGTGCTTGGCGCGTTTGCACCCTTTGTTCCGGTTGCAAAGGTCGAAGTGCCGCCACTCGAACCTGGCGAGAACCAGCGTCTGACACTCAACGTCGCTCTCCCGGCATCTTTCAGGCCGTTTCTACGCGAGGAAACCAAGTGGGCGGGCAACTTGAATATCTGGTTCGATAGGGCGCCGGATTGTGCGGTCGAATTGCATCGCGCGCTCGGGCTCAAGGTTCCGGCGGGCAAGAGCACCGCACTAGGCTTCTACGCTCCCTCTGATGGGACCCAATATGCCTACGCATTTGCCAACAGCAATCGCTGGTTCAGCGTCGACGTGTACAACCTCAGCCGCCGCAGGGGCCTGCTGTCTCTGGTGGCCCCGAGGGTAGTGGGCCTGCGCACCAAGGTTGAGGTGGCGGTCACACGCCGAGTCGACAGGCGGCGGGTGCTCGTCGAATTTGAGTTCGAGTCCGTCGCCACGGAAGGCGACTACCTCGGCTGCTTGGCTGTCGGTTCAGCGTAGCTTAGCGAGTCGGGCCAGAGTGGCGCGGCGGCGTATGCTGGTGACCGGCGCCCATCTGGTGCCACCATCCGATCCGCGTCTGACAATGCACCTCCCGGCCAAGGTGTGCCAATGCCCGGGCGGCCATCCCACCACTTTTGGAGAAGCGACTCGCTGAGTCCGGCTCAAATCGTATAGGGTCAGCACCACAGGGGTTCGATGGGAAGAATCCTGCTCTGCACCGCCGACGAATCCTGTTCCCGCAGCCTCGCGCAGTTGCTGCGCGCGGCGGCCTACGACGTAGTCACCGCGGACGGTCCGGGTGGCCTGGCCCACATCGAGCATGACACCTTCGATGCGGTTGTCACGGACCTGCACATGCCCGGCGCTGATGGGTTCGCCATCCTCGACGCCGTCCGCGCGAAGGCCCCGCAAACCCCGGTCATCGTGATGAGCGGCAGCGCGCAGATCTCGGATGCAGCCCGCGCCATACGCTTGGGGGCCCGCGACTTCTTGGCCAAACCCGTCGACGTCAAGAGTCTGGAGGAAGCTCTCGGCCACGCGGTTACGACAGCCAAGCCTCCGGCGCCCGGACCCCCTAGGCTTCACGTTGGTCCGGACGGACCCTCAACCCCGGTGCCCACGCCGACGGACCGGACCGATCTGCGCGCCAGGCTGAAATCGGTGGAGGACCGCATGGTCGCCGATGCGCTGGTGCGCGCGCACGGCAATAGGAACCTGCTCTTGGAAGTGGACGTGGCTGAACGCTTGCGCCGTTTGCTGGTTCTGCTCAAGCGACGGATTGAGACCATAGGGGCGAAACAGAAGACCGATACCCAGGCGCCCAAGGTGGCGAGCGAGCTCCGCAACAATGGCGTCACGCGGGGCGAGCTAGGCCACCGGCGGAAGGCAACTCCCACACAAGTCGCGGAAGAGCGAATCGAAACGGCGCGTGCGTCCAACGCCAGCGAACTGGATCTACACGGCCTTGGGCTGACCAGACTCCCCCCTTCTATCGCTCAACTCACCAAACTCCAGAGTCTGAACGTCTTTGCAAACCAACTTTCGGCTCTGCCCGAGGCCATCGGCAACCTTGCCCAACTCCAGTTCCTCTACATTTCAGAGAATCAACTGACCGCCCTGCCCGACGCAATTGGCCGACTGTCCCAACTCCAGTTTCTGTCTGCCTCGGAAAACCGACTGACCGTCCTGCCGGACGCAATTGGCCGACTGTCCCAACTCCACCATCTCGACCTCTACAGTAATCGACTGACCGCGCTGCCGAAGAGCCTGCGTCGACTAACATGCCTCAAGAAGTTATACCTCCAGAGGAACCCCGATTTGGGACTTCCGCCCGAAGTCCTCGGACCGGCTCAGCAGCTCGAAGGAGACGCCAGGCCCGCCAATCCCGCCCGTATCCTTCGCTACTATTTTAGGACGTCAGGCTCTGAGAATCCCTGGCCGGGGCCTCTTCGAGGATTGTTCGGCGCGAACGTGCGAGAACTACAGGCCAAGCGAGACGTGGAAGGGTTGTTCCAGATCGCAACTGACAAAGGGAACCATGCAAATAATCGGGCCCGCCATGCCCTCGAAGAGCTAGGCATACAAGCCGTGGCACCACTCATGTCCTGCGTGAGGGAATACTATGAGATAGGCGCGAATCTTTCCTTTGAAAGTATTGCGACGACGCTTTCGGAAGTGGGTTCGGCCATCGTAGTGCCCTTGATCCGACTACTGGAACAATCAAGCGGTGACATTGCAGCCGTAGTTGCTCTTGGAAAACTGAAAGATCCACGAGCAGTTCCAATACTCTGTGCTCTTTTCAAGACCCACAATCCTTTGATTAGCAGGCAGATAGCCACCGCTCTTGCCGCTATCGCCAATGAGGAAGCTGTGGCGGCATTGATGCAGGCATTGGAAGGCGACTATTTTATTGCACGTGCAGATGCCGTCTATGCTCTAGGCATAATTGGTGATCAGAGTTTCATCCCAGCGATTACGAAGGCATGTTCAGATCCACACGAACGTGTCCGGAATGCGGCCGAGAAATCCCTCCATCAGATTACGATGCGCTTGCCTTGAACCCCGCGCTGTCCGAAGAATGGACGCGGGGCGATATGCGGCTTCACGGTGGCTGTGCCTGGCCACAGCCTGGCCACAGCCGGCGCACTTGCAGGCGTGCCGCCAAGAATCGAGAATGCTCTGGTGCGCAGCTGGGCTACTATTCCAGCCATGGTACCCGATTTGAAAAATCGCATCTCAACTGGGAGCAGGGGCCACGCGCGTTGCCTCGTGGCCATGGTGGCCGGCGTGGCACTCGCGGCATCAATCAGCCAGGCCAAGGCATACGATGCGTCGCCCGCGGGGGCACCATCCTCAGAGCCGCCGGAGCGCCAGGAATCGTCTGACTCGGCCGCTAGCGCTGCGACCGGTGGTGACGACTACGCCTCACTGCTCGATCGCCTCGGAAACGCGCGAGCGGTCGAGTCAGGAGGTGACGAGTGGTGCCACAGCCCCATGGTGGCGACAGCGGCACTGCTTTTCGCCAAGGCCACGCCCGAGCAGCGACGCAGTTTGCTCCACCATGAAAATCCCGTTGTTCGCGTGTACGCCGCGTACCACACCCTGGATGACTCGCTTGGGGAGGCGCCAAGTATCGAGCCTCTCCTGCGCGATACGACGCACGTCATGCGGATAGAAAGCTGCATTGGGCAATCCACATCGGTTTCGTCGCTGGTCCTTGAAGCGATCTGTTGGCGGTCCAAGGAACCTGTCGCGCGACAGCTGCTTCAGGTGCTTCTTCAGGTCGCTCGCGCTCATCACCACCCCGCAAGCGGTGGTGCCCTAGCCTGCGTCGCTGAGTCCCTACCCGACAAGGTCACCCTCTTGGCCCGCAAGCAGCTCCACGATTCTGATCCGAAGCTGGTTGCCAAGGCGATCGAAGCACTCGGCAATGCCGGCGTTACTGCCGCTGCGGGCGAGGTTGCGGCGCTGGCCAGCCACCCAGATAGCGGCGTGCGTGCACGAGTCGCCAAGACTCTCGGCAAGCTCGGCGCGCCCGTGGGGGTTCGGGCGCTAGCGAGGCTGGCACGCGACCCCGTGGACTTTGTTCGTCGCGCCGCGGGCGAAGCCTATGTCGTCCAGTCCAATATTGATCCGGCCGTGGTCGTCGACCTTCTGGAAGACGAGGTACCACTGGTCAGTACGATGGTTGCTGCCGCTCTTGCCCCGCACATCACTCCCAAGACGCTGCCTATCATTGCTGCGTACCTCAAGATGGCCCCTTACGCTAACCACCGCGCCGTGCCGGACGTCCCAAAGAACGCCGCGGCCAAGGGCACGGTGGCCCTCTTGCGCGCTCTGGCCGCCAACAGCGCAAACCTGGACGTGCAGGAGAAGGCAATCCGCAGCCTGACCGTCGCTGGCGAGAAGGTGGATCCAGGCGTCCTCCTGGAGGCGATCAAGGAAAGCTACGACGTTATGCTGCAGCAGACTGCGGCCAAGGCTCTCGGCGACCAGGGTGATGTCGCGTATGCGCCAGCTCTTGAAGCGATGCTGAAGGAAGATAACCCCCACGCCCGGATCGCGGCCGCCAAGGCGCTGGTGAAACTCCACGCTTCGCGCTCGCGGGCTGCGCTCAATGCCGCAGCGGCAGGCGATACCTCCTGGGCTGGACCCGAGATGAGGGAGCTGGCCGCCGAGCTCGCCCAGCTCAAGGACACGGCGCCACACCCGATCGAAACGAAGCAGGGCGAGTCCGGAAAACCGGCGAAGCCCAGCCGGGCAAGCAAGGGTGTGCCCAGGGACGAGAAGCGCGCGGCAGAATTCTACGAGAAGGCGTGCGACGCCAGCGAGATGTTCGCCTGTGCGAAGCTTGGCTCGATGTACAGGGAAGGCAAGGGAGTGGCCAAGGATGTGAGGCGCGCACTGGAACTCTACCAAAGGGCCTGCGACGGCGGCGAGATACTCAGCTGCTCCAACCTCGGAACGATGTACGAGGAAGGTCTGGAGGTGCCCAAGGATGAGAAGCGCGCGGTAGAACACTACGAGAAGGCCTGCGACGGCGGCGAGATGTCCGCCTGTGCGAGACTTGGCTGGATGTACGACTATGGCAAGGGAGTGCCCAAGTACAAGAAGCGCGCGGCGGGCCTCTACCAGAAGGCCTGCGACGGCGGTGTGATGCTCGTCTGCTCCAACCTCGGAGCGATGTTCGCTGCGGGTGAAGGCGTGGCCAAGAATGAGAAGCGCGCCGTGGAACTCTACCAGAAGGCCTGCAATGGCGGCGGGATGCTCGGCTGCTGCGATCTCGGAACGATGTACGAGGATGGCAAGGGGGTGCCCAAGGACAAGAAGCGCGCCGTGGAACTGTTCGAGATGACCTGCCACATGGGCGAGATGATGGGTTGCTCCAACCTCGGAAGGATGCACGAGGAAGGCAAGGGCGTGGCCAAGGACAAGAAACGCGCCGTGGAACTTTACCAGAAGGCGTGCGATGGCGACGAGATGGTCGGCTGCTCAAATCTCGGAAGGATGCACGAGGAAGGTAAGGGAGTGCCCGAGGACAAGAAACGCGCCGTGGACTTCTATCAGAAGGCCTGCGATGGCGGCGAGATGACCGCCTGCTCCAACCTCGGACGGATGTACGAGGAAGGCAAAGGCGTGGCCAAGGACGAGAAACGCGCCGTGGAACTGTTTGGGAAGGCCTGCGACGGCGACGTGATGCGCGGCTGTGCGTACCTTGGAGCCATGTACCGTGACGGCGAGGGCGGCCTTTCCAGGAATCGGGATAGGGCTAGGCAACTCTACCGCATGGCCTGCGATGGCGGCGACGAGTGGGGCTGTCGCCAACAGCGCAGAACAAGAGCCGAGGACGCCGAGTAACTGTGTGTGGAGACGATCAGGCAAGGCTGACGTCAGCGATGCCCGTGGCAGCGGCAAAATCGACCATGTGGAGGGGTTTGACCTCAATTATCTCGACGGCGCGCCCGTAAATAGTCAGGGCTTGGCCGGCAGGGAGCCGTCTGTCTGGTTCCCCAGCGGATCTTCGCCCGGACGGGTGAAGCCCAGCAAGCGGGCGCGCAGCACCACGTCGAATTTCCGCGTCTCGGGATTGCTGATCCGATATTCGAGGGCGATCGGTCCCACCCCTGCGGCGTAGGTGGTTCGCAAGATGCGATCGGGATTGCTGCGAACTTCCTCCACGACGGCACAGTTGGCATATGTCCGCGCGGGCATGGTTACGTCCTCGCCCACTGAAACCACGGTGGCCCTTCCGCCAGCCAGCGTCCAGGTCGCGCCGGCGCGTATCGGCGTCTTGAGGATGAAGTCGCCTGGGTTCAGGCTTTCACGCCGGGCGATTCCTTCGGGCAGGATGGCGTAGCCGTTGCGTTCTTCGCCGGCTTGGATGATCACGGTGTCACCTATCTGTTGAAGCGCAGCATAGGTGGCAAGGATCTTCTCGCCGCTTTTCTCGATCTCGTAGGCCCATTTCCATCCTGGCGCCAACGGGAAGTAGGCCGCGGCTTGCTCGGGCGGCGGCGTGCGTGCGGGTGCCTTCTGCGTGGTTGCGCAGGCAAGGCCAGACAGGCTGCCCGCCAGAAGAAGAGCTAGCCGCATGTTCAGGAAGGGCTTTGGCATCCCCTTACTACACGCCAGAGCAGAGGTCTTGGATAGCCATGAGCGCGTGACCTGTCGCGTCCGCGAATCCGTATCAGCTATTTGACTTGCGGCCCTCAGTCTCAGAAAACTGAGGGGCTGCCCCCGCAAATCACCACTTTTCTTGTGCAAGGCGCTGGCGCGAAGATTGCTACTAGTCTTGTCAGATGCGTATGCTCGGCGTAGTGCTTTGCGTTGTTTTTCTCAGCGGGATTCTCCCGCTGGCGCCGTCGTTTGTCTTGGCACAGGGGACCGGGTCTGCGTCTACCCAGCGTCTCGCATCCGAATACCAGCGCCTGCGCGTCGATCTGGACCGGGTCAACGCTGAAGTCGCCGCGCTCAAGCGAGGCGGGCGTAGCGTGCGCGCTGACTACCTTCTGCGTGACAAGCTGGCAGAGGCCGAGGCGTTGGCGCGCAAGGTGACGGCTGCGGAAGCGCGCCTGCGTGCCGCCCGCGGCCCCTTGCCGGCGCAGACCCTGCTGGAGACGGTGCAGATGCCGCCCGCTACGCCCCAGGATGGCGCAGTCGAATTGGAGGCCAAGGCTGACCTCTTGTCTGATCAGGCGCGTCACTTCCGCGCTGAAGCCGAAGCCCTGGCGCGCACTGCAGAACAGATCCGGGTCCGCCAGGCCTTGCGTCGACGCGCCGGTGCGTGGGACCGCGACCCGCTCGCCGGGTTTGAGGCATCCAAGCGCATCGCGATCATTCCGGCCCAAAGCTCGCACGCGGTGGCCAGCGGAGATTCCAGCGCGGCATCACGCGGATCCGCGGCCTCGAGCAGCGACACCGGGTCCAAGTCGGGCGGGAGCAGCGCCTCGCCAGCGAGTCCCTCGGACACGGCCGGGGCGGGCACGGCTAGCGGCCCCACCGCTGTGTCGTCCCCAACCCCGTCGCCGTCCGCGGCTGCGCCCGCAACCGGCCACACGCTGACCACACCGGCGCCAGCCTCGACTGATTCAGCGTCGAAGACGGCTGTGCAGCAGCGGACCCTTCTTGATCCCGCCACGCTCGCCGGTATTCGCAGCAGCCTCAGCCAGGCTGGATCGCTCTCAGACCCAGACGCGGTGGAGGCTGCGGCGCTTGCGCTGCGCAAGCACGCCCAAGCCCTGGAGGAGCACGCGCGTCGCCTGCGAGCCGGGGCTGGCCAGTAGCGCTCAAGAGCGCAGTTCGTTGACGCGCTTTGCGTGGGGCGGGTTCGGGCTAATATAAGCCTGGATGCGGCTGACCTTCGCGCTCGTCGGGTTGACCATGCTTTGCGCGCGCCCCTGGGCGCGTGCTGACTCGGATCGCCACGAGCTTCGCGTGGAGTTGGGCGCCGAGTACGACAGCAATCCGGATCGGGCCGAGCAGATCGCGAATTTCCCGCCTCCTCTGCCCCAGGCCGGTCCTTCGCCCCTGGCGCGCCTGGTGGCCTCTGGAAACTGGTCCTCGACGCTCGGACAAAAGGGCGCTCTCGCTTTGTCAGGGGCCGTGGCGGGAAAGCGATTCTTCGACCAAGCCGCACGCGGTGACGATGTCTTGATCGCTCAATCGGGTCTCAACGGCACCCTTCGCATCGCCGGGAGGACAATTCTTGGCATAGCGGGCGCCTACTACGATGCCTTTCAGCGCGGGCCGGTTGACCGGCGTGACTTTCGTTCTCTGACGCCCACCCTGCGCATCGAGCGGGGATTCGCCAAGGCCGCACAGATCACGCTGGGCGGGGGCTACCGTTGGTTCACCTTCAAGTCCGACAACAACTTCAGCTTTGCTGGGCCCACGGCTTTTCTGACCGCACGCCAGATGTTTCCCGGCAACCTCGAGCGTGGCGAGGCGGACTGGGAATGGACCGCAGGCGCCAGTTTGGAATGGCGTGGCTTCGAGGGGCTGGCATGTACCAACGTAGACTGCACGGGCGAATCTCCGCCCCGCCGACTGGACCGCTTCTGGATTGGTCACGTCGAGCTGGCGCGCACCACGACGTTCCTGCTGGGAGCCGGGGCTGCGCTTCACATCAACCAGTCGAATAGCTACGGCGAAGGGCTGGTGCGCGGCGTGTTTCACCTGCGCGCCGTGGTTCCCTTGCCGTGGGCGATATCGCTCTCCTCGCGCGCCGACCTGATGGCGACCCACTACTGGAATTCGCAGGTTCTGGCGCAGGAGGTTCTGGCGCAGGGCCAGAACGCCGGCACGCCTCTGGTCAGCATTGAAGACGAAAACCGCAGCACCTTGCGCATCGAACTGGCGCGTCCCCTCGCGCAAGGTTTCGAGATCGGGGCACGCTATGTCCTTTACACCAGCTTCCCGAGCAGGGGTTCGGTCGACTACCGCCGGCAGACCGCCTTGCTGTACCTGGCTGTCTTCGATGAGCGCTAGTGCCGCCTCTAGAAAACTCGGAGCTGGTTGGGCGGCCGGATTGACGAGTTTTCAACAGGCGTCACCCGCGGCACCTTTTTTCTTCCACCACTACGATCGCCATTGACTTCAAGGGTGGCGAGGCCCAAGAATGACCTCCCGAGTTGAGGAACGATTCGTCACGGAAAACTCGGGGCCCGCACCGGCAGTCCACCGGCGGCAGGTTTCCGGAAGGAGGTCTATCTTGATGGCCACCGGAAGCAAAACCCCTCCCAAGCGGACGAAGTTTATCTTTGTCTCAGGTGGTGTGGTTTCGTCGCTGGGCAAAGGGCTGGCATCGGCGTCGATCGGCTCGCTGCTTGAGGCACGCGGCCTCAAGGTCACCATTCAGAAGCTAGACCCGTATCTGAACGTGGATCCGGGAACCATGAACCCGCTGCAGCACGGGGAGGTGTTCGTCACCGACGACGGCGCCGAGACCGACCTCGACCTGGGGCACTACGAGCGCTTTCTCTCGCGGCGGATGTCGCGGCTGAACAACGCAACCTCGGGACAGATCTATCAGACGGTCATCCAGAAGGAACGCCGCGGGGAATACCTGGGCGGCACCGTGCAGGTGATCCCGCACGTGACCGATGCCATCAAGGCGCGCGTGCTGGAATGTGCCGAGGGCATGGACGTGCTCATCGTGGAGATTGGTGGGACCGTGGGCGACATCGAGTCGCTGCCCTTTCTCGAAGCCGTGCGTCAACTGCGCTTCGAGCTGGGCCATCAGAACGCCATCTCCGTGCACGTGACGCTGGTGCCCTTTATCGCGGCTGCGGGCGAGCTGAAGACCAAGCCAACCCAGCACTCGGTGATGAAGCTGCGTGAGATCGGCATCCAACCCGACATTCTGCTGTGCCGGTCGACCAAGCCCATCGGCACGAACCTGAAGCAGAAGATCGCGCTCTTCACCAACGTGGCGCCGGACGCGGTGTTCTCCGCCGAGGATGTGTCCTGCATCTATGAAGTGCCGATCCGATTTCTCAAGCAAGGCGTGGACGAGAAGATCGCGGAACTGCTCAATATTTGGTCGCGCGCCCCTGAGGTTACCGGCTGGGAGCGAGTGGTGGAGGCCATGCGCAGCCCGACCGCAGAAGTCGAGATCGCTCTGGTGGGCAAGTACGTTGACCTAGCCGAGTCGTACAAGAGCCTCAACGAGGCCATCATGCACGGCGGAATCGCAAATGCCTGTCGGGTGAACCTGCGCCACGTCGACTCCGAGGAGATTGAGCGCAAGGGAACTTCATGCCTCGACACCGCTGACGGCATCCTGGTGGCCCCCGGCTTTGGCACGCGCGGCACCGAGGGCAAGATCATCGCCGCCCGCTACGCGCGCGAACGTATGGTGCCCTATTTCGGCATCTGCCTGGGTCTGCAGATCGCGGTCATCGAATTCGCGCGCAACGTGGCTGGTCTACACGGGGCCAACTCGACGGAGTTCGAGCCCACGCCTGCCCATCCGGTCATTGACCTTCTACCCGAGCAGCGAGCCGTGGTGGACAAGGGCGCGACCATGCGGCTGGGCGCGTGGCCCTGCATTTTGCGACCGGCCACGCGCGCCGAGGCGGCGTACGGGGTCAACGAGATCTCAGAGCGGCACCGCCACCGCTACGAGGTCAACAATGATTATCGCGAGAGGCTGGTGGCCGCTGGGTTAATCATCTCCGGGGCTTCGCCCGACGAGAAGCTGGTCGAGATGATCGAGCTGCGCAACCACCCGTATTATGTAGGTTGTCAGTTTCACCCCGAGTTCAAGTCGCGGCCGCAGCAGCCGCACCCGCTGTTCCGCTCGTTCATCGGCGCTGCCCTGCAAGCCCGCGCGGACAAGCGGCGGCATGCAGCCCAAGCGGCAGCGGATGCCGGTCCGCAGGCAATCGCGTAGCTTTTCACTGCGGAATCCGAACTCGCGACGCTGAAACAAGGTTCACGCACGCAATGGCGACGCCCAGCAGGAACACGTATTCGTAGCCCCAGTGCACCCAGATGATGCCGCCCAAGGCGGCGACGATGATGGAAAAGAGGTGATCGATGCTCACCCCCATCATAAGCGTCTGCGAAACATCGCCGGGCTGCACGGCGATCTTCTTCAGATACGTGGCGCGGGCCATGCCGACGGACATGAGCATCTGGTCGAGGATGAAGCAGACCCCGGCCACCAGCAGGGCCGTTTGCTCGCCAAACAGCCGGCGTGAGAAACCGTAGCCGAAACAGACGAAGATCAGCACCACGGCCTCGCCCATCAGGATGAAGCGCTCGCCCAGGCGATCGATGGCGCGGCCGAGCAGCGGATTGAACACGATTCCGATGAGGCCGCCGGCAAACAGCAACAAAGCCACCATCTGGGTGGGCTGCTTGAAAATGGTGACCAGCACCCAGGGTGAGAAGGTCAGAAAGATCTGCTTGCGCGTGCCGTACAAGATGCTCAACCAGTAGTACAGCTTGTACTCGCGCCGCACGACGAAGCGGGTGCGGGTGGCCGGCGGCGGGTCGGCCTTCATGGTACGGATGAGCAGGGCCGCAAGCAGCAGGGCGCTGGCGGCGATGACAAAGGCGGTGCGAAAGCTGAAGCCCAGGCTGTGAAAGCCAACCAGGATCAACAGGCTGCCGCCGATACCCGCCAGGTTGCTGGCCCCGGTGACCTGTCCCAACCGTCGGCCGGCCTGGCCCTCGCTGGCAAACTCCATGGTGATGCTTTGGATGAGCGGCATGAACAGGTGCTGGCCGACGCTGAAGAGAAACAACCAGGCCAGCATCACGCCGAAGCGCGCGGAAAAGAGCGCGATGCCCGCGATGCCCAGCCCACCCAGCAGGTTGGCCAGGGCGGCCAAGCGGCGCGAGCTCATGAGGTAGAGCAGTGCGGAGACGAACACCACCAGGAAGCCGGGCATCTCGCGCGGCATCTCCAGCAGGCCGCGCTGGAAATTGCTGATGGAATAGGTGTCGTTGAGAAAGTTGTTGAAGACCGAGTTGACCGCGCTCTGCGCGAAGGCGTACAGGGTCGCTGCGATCACGAACAGGAAGAAGTCACGCGGAAGCCGCTGCAGACGCGCCCCGAAGCTGGATAGGGGACTGCTGGATTCGGGGGGCATGGTGGGGCTGTCGGACAAGGCTTTGCACTATAGCCTGGCGGGAGCCTGAATCCTTGGAACTATCGGGTGCCGTCCCCCGGCAGAGCCCAGGACTTGGCCACGGCACGAAAGGCAGCCCGCGGCGCTTGCACCAGCAAAGGATGGGCCGCGGGATCCAGCCAGCGCACCAGGCGCTCGACTGGCGCGTGTGGGTTGACATGAAATGCATTGTGTATCCGAAACACAATGGCCGTCGGCTACTGCGGCCAATCGCCCGGGCTGGCGTATCCATTGCCACCCAAGTAGGGTCGCAGCTTCATCCGTAGCACCCAAACCTGAACCTACAGCAGCAATGCCACTGTCGCGATATGCGCGTCGATCTCGCGCCAGAGCACAGTGAGTGAGCGCGGCGACACGCGCGCTGCCAGAACAGGTGCCAGCCGAATGTCCAGCGCCCGCCAGGCTTCCGGTGCACCTGGGGGCGTGGTCCTCTCGTCGCCTACCACGATGTCGCGCGTGTCGTGACGAAGCCCAAGGCCCATGGCCTTGAGCACCGCCTCTTTGCCGCTCCAGATACGCGCCACCATCCGCTCCGCGGCGGCGCCGCCACCCGTCCTGGCCACGCGATCGGCTTCGCCTTCGCTGAAAAACTGTCGCACTAGGGCCGGGGCGCGGGGCTCTACAGTTTCAAGATCGGCGCCGATGCAAACACCAGGCTCGATCGCGACTGCGGCCAAGCCCCAATCACCTCGATGCGAGATCGACAGTGACAACGACAGCCTCCCCTGCCCTTCTCGATCGACATACGGGACGCCGGCCTCGTCATTGAGGATGCTCAACTGACGACGCCAGTCTTCATTCCTCTGAAGCCCAGCCACAAGGCCGTTGCCTTCGGCCGCCAATTCGCCCAGCAGCCGCTTGGCTGCCCAACGGCCGAGCAGCCACTTCCGTCGGCGCGGCAGGAATGTCAACCCAGCGAGGATCGCTTCCTCACGCGGACTGAGCAGGCGCGGCGGCGCCTGGGCCAGCGCCAGCGCGGGGTGCTCGCCGGCGTGGGCCAGAACATAGCGGAACATCTTGCGCTGGTCAGTCGATGACGCCGCGGAAGCGGCCCACGGCCTCGTCAGGCAGCCCGCCTGGGATGCGTGAGGTGCGGTAGCCCTGCACCGTCAGGTAGACCTTGCCCTCGTCGTCACGCACGCGCGCATCGAACGACAGCGCGTCCTCGGACGGATGCGGCTGCAATTCAGCCACAACCAGCTTGCCGTTGGGGGTCGGATCAAACACGGTCACACGGTCGACCACCGCGGGCAGCCCCATCTGCCCGGTCTGGCCGATCTCCCACACCCCCGCGGTCTGGAAGCACAGCTCGACCATGCGCGGCCCAACCATGCTGGTGCTGTCGGGATTGGTGGTGTCCGCAGGCAGAGGCGTCCTCATGGTCCCGACCACCTTCCCGCTCGACAGCCGGTTGACCATCTCCAACACCCGGTAAGCCGGGCCGTGGAAGTACACGCGGTAGATGTCGTCATGTCCGATGCCGCCCACCGGGCCGGCGCTGTCCACCGCCGTGCGCGCGCCCGGACCGTCCCCCTGTTCCAGCACCACCACGCCGGCAAAGTGCAGCTTCTCCTCGGGCTCGCGGCCCACCACCACCTGCACCGACGACAGGGTCGTGTGCACCCGCACCCGCCCGTCCGCACCCAGCAGCGGACGCGCCCGCACGATCATCGAGCGCGGCTCGTGCCGGTAGTACTTCATGGGCGCCAAGAAGCGCACATTTTCCAGGGCCGCCACCCGATGAAGCGGGGCCAACAACCATGCCGCCTCGGCAAAAATTTCCAGGCCCATCACGCCCGGCAACACCGGAATGCCGTCAATGGCGTGATCGTAGAGAAATGGCTCCACCTTGGGGTCGAGGCGGATTTCGGCGGTCATGCCCTGGTGCAGATCGAAGCTGACCTTGTCAAAGGGCAGAGGCAACGCCCTTGCGCGGGCGCGCGCCAGCAGATTGCCGTCGGGATCAATGCCCCCATCCTCGTCAAAGGGCGCGAGCAAGATGCCCAACTTGTGCCCCACCACGGCCTCGCCGGAGAAGCCCGCGAGCAGCGCATGGCGGATGACGGGCAGGCCCTCGGCCGGCGAAAGCATATCAATACCCGCACGCTTCATAATCTCGGGGACGCTCCCGCGCGTGGCCATGCCGATCCCGCCCCAGGCGGTCCAGTCGAGCGCGATGCCGAGCGAGCCTGGACGCGAGGCCGCCCACCAGGAAAGCGCCTTGCACATGAAATCGTTGCCCGAGCTGTAGTCAGCCTGCCCTGCATTCCCGAAACGGCCTGCCACCGACGAGAATCCCACGATTGCTTTGACGTCCATGTCGCGGGTCGCGGCCAAGAGATTGAAGAGCCCGTCGGCCTTCACCCGGAAGACCAGGTCGAATTCCTCCACCGGCTTGCGGTCGAGCGAGCGGCTACGCTCTAGCCCTGCGGCATGCAGGATGACGTCGATGCGTCCGCTCTCTGCGCGGATATTGTCCACCACGGTCTTGACTGCCCCGCTGTCCAGCACGTCGACCTGGCGGTAGAAGGCACGACCGCCCGCCTGCTCCACCCCGCGCAAGGCCTCCAGGATGCCGGCCTGCCGTTCCAGATCGAAGAGTTTCTCCTCGACTTGCGCGGGCGTGGCGCGGCCCTTCTCCGCCTTGATGCGCTCGAATACCTCGCGCTTGGCCGCCTCACGATCCTTGACCACGGTCTGGAGCAGGGCGTGCTCGCTTTCGGGCGGCATAGCGCGCGCGTCGAGCAGGTAGAAGGTGCCGCGCGACGCGGCCGCCAGATCGCGCACGATGGCCACGGTGATAGCCCCGGCCCCGCCGGTCACGGCAAACACCGTGTTTTCGTCCAACTTGATCGGCGGCTTGGTGTCAGCCGGCAAGGCTTGCATGACCTCCAGGCCAATGGTCACGCGCAGGCCGCCCGCGTAGCCAATTTCCACCGCGCCCGGATCACACTCGGTTTCGTCGAGCAAAGCGCGGGCGATCATCTCGGGCGAAGCGCCATCTTCAAAGTCGACCACCTTGGCCAGCAAATCGGGCCGCTCGCGCCGCAGGGTCTTGCTGAATCCGGAGACGGCGCCGCCCAATGGGTTGCTGGCGCCAGCCGCCCCATAGCCGTGCTGTCCGCCCATGCGCGTAGCCGCTACGACGAAGCTGCCCGGGTTGCCCAGGGCCTCGTAGAGACCGCGAGCCGCCCCGTGCAAGAGCAAGACACGGTCGCGGTATAGCTTGCGAAACTGGACCAGGTCGAGGTCCGACAGAGGCGCCGAGCGGTCGAGCGCAGGCAGGAAATAGAGGCCCGCGACGTTGCCCGTCTGAGCCCAGCCGTGCAAGGCGGCCTCAATCTCGGCCCGTTCGGGTCGCGCATCGATGCGCAGCACCTGCACGCCCCGGCCTTCCAACTGCTCACAGAGGAGCTTGCCCGCGCCTTCGCTGTCAGCGACCACCACCACGCGGCTGCCCCGCTCCAGCCGCACGCCGGTCTTTTTGCACGAGTCGAGCGGAGGCCGCAGGGTCACCACCGGACGCCGCAGCAGCCCGCTCACAAAGGGGCTCTGCCCTGGTGCCGCGTCAACCGCGGGAGCCCCAGCAGTCGGCTCCACTGGCGCAGGTATAGGTGCCGTGGGCGCAGCCGCTGCCGGCAGGTACTGGTTCACGAACCCAATGACATGGCGAAGGGTTGGGTATTCACGCAGTTTCAGCTTGTCCTGGCGTGGAATATTGAATGTCTCCCTCACCAGCGCGAACACCTCTGCCTGCTTGACCGTGTCGATACCCAAGTCCGCCTCGAGATCCAAATCGAACTCCAGCATGTCCCTCGGATATCCCGTCTTGCCCGCCACCAATTCCAGCACCTTCTCCGCAATCGCATCTCCCGCTCCCGCCGCACCCGCCGTGGTCGCTGTCGTAGACGTGGTCGTGGCTGGTGCCGAAGCCAGGGCCGCGACGGGCGCGTGCGGAGCGCGCGGTGGGCTGGCCACGCTGGCGCCCCCGACAGGGAGAGCCGGGGCCGCGACGGGCGAGTGCGGAGCACTCGGGGGTTGGTGGGGTGGGCTGTCCGTCCCGAAGCCCCCGAAGGGGGGAACCGACGCCGGGGCCGAAGACGAAACCGGAGCAGCGGCCGCCGCTGGCCCGGCCAAATCTGGCCGATTCGTCTCCACGAACCCGATCACATGACGGAGCGTCGGATAGTCACGCAACTTCAGCGTGTCCTGGCGCGGAATATTGAATGTCTCCCTCACCAGCGCGAACACCTCTGCCTGCTTGACCGTGTCGATACCCAAGTCCGCCTCGAGATCCAGATCAAGCTCCAGCATATCCCGTGGATAGCCAGTCTTCTCCGCCAACACCGCCAGCACCTTCTCCACCACGACATTCCCAGTGGCAGTGGCGGTGACAGTGGCCGAAGCCGGAGCCCCCGCCAAGTCCGGCCGATTTTCTCTGACAAACCCCACCACACGCCGGAGGGTTGGATAGTCACGCAGCTTGAGCGTGTCCTTCCGCGGAATGTTGAATGTCTCCCTCACCAGTGCGAACACCTCGGCCTGCTTGACCGTGTCGATACCCAAGTCCGCTTCGAGATCCAGTTCGGGATCCAGCATGTCGCGTGGGTAGCCGGTCTTGTCACTGACCAGCCGGAGCACTGTCTCCATGACCACGTCGCCGCCGGACGCCACTGCCGCAGTCGTGACCGCCGGAGAGGGCGCAGTCGCGACCGCCGGAGAGGGAGCAGCGGTCATGGCCGCCGCCGGCCCGGCCGCAGGAGTTGCGCCCGCGGCCGGCGCAACCTGTGCCCGCGCTGCCGCAGGTGTCGGCGCCCCATCGCCCACGCGTGCGTGCGGGCCCGTGCCCGTGGTCCAGGCCGACTGGGCCGGCTCGCGCGCCGGTGGGCCGTTGTCCTTGATGCGCAGGGTGCGCTTCTCGACTTCCAGGGCTGGCGCGGGGTACCCCGAAATCTCGGCCAGCCAGCGTTGGTAGGCTGCCCGATCCGCGACCCGCTCTTCCAATCCTTGAATGCGACGGAGCATGGTCATCGCGATCTGCGAGCCAAACCCGGCGGCCAGGCGCAAGGCGTAGCGCACTGGATAGTGCCCGCCCTTCGAGAGATTGAGCGTGCCCAGCTCGGGATCGGGCTCGCGGTAGTTGGGCACCGGCGGAACGATCTGCTTCTCCAGGATCTTGACCGCCACCGCGTCCTCCACGCCCACCCCCATGGGATGACCGGTGAACCCTTTGGTGTTGCACACCACCAGAGCATTGGTGCTGGCGCCAAAGGTCTTGCGCAGGGCAAACACCTCAGCCGAGGCGCTGCCTCCGCGCGCTGGCGTGTAGGTCTCGTGCGAGATGAAGACCAGCTCGCGCGCCATCGCGTGCCGGTCAATCCCGTGACGCCGCTCCACCCCGGACACCAGGCGCTCCATCACGCCCTCGATGTGATCGACATCCAGGCGTGTCCCGTGGAACGCGCTGTTGGCGAACTCGCTGCCCAGCACTTCGCACAGTCCACGCATCCCGCGCTCGCGCAGCGAATCTTCCGACTCCACCACCAGGCCGCACGCCCCCATGCCGAGCAGCATGCCGTTGCGCCGGCGATCAAAGGGCAGGGCCGCCTTCTCCAGCACATCCTCGGTGGTGGCCGCGCCACTGGCCAAGAAGCCGGCGCCCATCCATTCCAGCAGATTGTCGGAAGTGACATCGTCGGCGCCGATGACGAGCACGCGGCGACAACGGCCGGCCCGAATCCAGTCCTCGGCCATGCCCACCGCCATGGTGGTCGAGGCACAGGCTGCGTTGACTTGGGTGTTGGGACCGCGGATACCGAGCAGTTCTGCAAACTGCGCGTGACCCATGGAGAGAACGCGGAAAAGGAAACGGCGATCGAACTCGTAGCTGGCGTCCCCGGTTCGCTGGGTAAAAAAACGCGTGACCTCGTCGACCAGGTTGTCGTAGCCCGGGAAGGCCGAGGCGAAGATCACGCCGGTTTCGTCGGCCATGGCTACCGGAAGTCGCCAGCGGTCGGGCAGGTAGCCACCCGTAGTGGTGCGACGATAGTGGCGCACCAGCGGAATCCCTGCATCGCGCAGCGCCTCGATGCCCGCGGCGATGGCCAGGGCAGAGGTGATGTCCCATGCCTCGACTCGCTCGCGCGGAATCCCGAATTCCTCGACGGCATCGAAGACGCCGCGGCGGCCGGCCAGGCGAATCACCTCGTCAACCGACCGAATGGGATCCAGGCTGGGTTCACCCACCTCGCGCTTGACCAGGCGGACCACGTTCTTCTCCACCATGCGGGTGCGGAAAACCTGGGGCACGCTATCGATGAAGGAATCGCCGCGCAAGATGCGTTCCACATTGCTATCGTCGAAGACGTGTTTGTTCTGCCCGGGCAGGCCCAAGGCCGCGCCCGATATGACAATCGATCCCGGCAGGGTTTCCGGCAGCGCGGGCGGGCCGGCGCGGCGGCCGCCGTAAAGCGCCATGCCTTCGTCGAGAAAGCGGGCAAATAGTCTCCCCAGCCCGTCGTAGTCGGGCTGGCCTGCGGACGCGCGAATCGGACTCTCACTCATGGTCTGGGTTGCTCCCTGCGAAAAAATCGGGCTTGCGGCGGCCGCTACAGCAGCAGATGTAGCCACGGCGGTCTCGGGGTCGGGCCGCGTCGCTGCAAGAGCGGCCAGCAGATTCTCCGGGCGTGGGATACCCGCCGCGTAGAAGCCGCACATGGCATCGTGGAACGAACGGATGCCGCCGCGTTTGGGATGATTGGTGGCAAGACAGATGACGTCGTCCTTGTCTTCGAGAATGCTCTCGGCCAAGGCCATCAGCGCGCGCTTGGGCCCGATCTCGACGAAAATGCGCGCCCCCTCCCGGTAGCAGGTCTCGATGCCCTTGACGAACTGGACCGAGGACGCCATCTGGTCGGCTAGGCGCCGCCGGATAGTGTCCATGTCATGGGTCGGATAGAGCTGGCCGTCGATGTTGCCCACCAGTGGAATGCGCGGGAAGGCAATCTGCATCTCGCAGATGGTGCGGTAGAGCGCGTCGGAGGCAGGCGCCACCACCTTGCTGTGGAAGGCGTGGGACACTGGGATGAGTTGCGCGATCATGCCCAGTTTGTTGAAGTAGTCGACCGCGCGGTCCACGGCATCGCTGGCGCCCGCGATCACGGTCTGCTTGCGGCTGTTGATGTTGGCCGGCGTGAGGTAACCGCCGATCTCGGGCAGCCGGCGCACGATCTCGTCGGTGGGCCCCATCACCGAGGCCATCTTGCCCTTGTCGCCGATGGACACCGAGGCCATGGCCCGCGCGCGCGCACTCACCGCCACCAGGGCCTCGGGGAAGGTGACCATGCCGGCACCCACGGCGGCGGCCCATTCGCCCAGGCTGTGCCCCATCACGATGTCGGGCACAACTCCGTGCTTGTCGAGCAGGCGCATGACTGCGATGTCGGTGGCCACCATGGCCGGCTGGCAGATGGTGGTGTCCTTCAGCGCCTCCTCGGCCGCTTGCATGGCGGCCGGATCGGCCTCGTTCTTGTAGACATAGCTGGTCAGCGGCTGGCCCAGAATGGGACCCATCACGCGATCGGCCTCGGCGAAAGTCTCGCGCACGATCGGGTCTGGCACATCAGCCAGCATGTTGACGTATTGTGAGCCCTGGCCGGGAAACAAGAAGGCCACCTTGCCCGCTCCGCCACGCCGGAAGTGGATGCCTTTGCTCTGCAGCACGCGCCACTTCCTGGGTTCGTCTTTGTCGAGTCCTGCCAGGGCGGTCTCGCACTTCTTGACCAAGTCAGCCGCGTCCTCAAAGGCGATCACCATGCGCGCAGGCGCGGCCAGAAAATCCGGCCCTGGCGGCCGGCGGTCTGGCACCTGGCCGGCCTTGGCGCTTTCCATAGCCTGAATCAGGGCGGTCCGCACGCCCCCGGCGTCAGCCCCGCCCACCGCCAGCATGTTGCCTAGCATGGGCGGCCGGGTGTCCCTGGCCGGCGTGACCCCAGGCCCAGGGAAGGAAGCGGGCACCTGCACCATCGACTCACGCCGGGTCAGCATGCCGGGTACATGCTCTTCCACCACCACGTGGAAATTGGTGCCGCCAAAGCCGAAAGCCGACAGGCCGCAGCGCCGCGGACCGAATGACGGCTTCTCCCAAGGTTGCGCCTTGGTGTTCACGTACAGGGGCATCTTGTCCCAGGGAATACTGGGATTCGGCTGGTTGAAATTGATCGAGGGCGGGAGGATCTTGTGGTGACAGGCAAGCACGGCCTTGAGCAGCCCGGCGGCGCCTGCCGCGCTCTTCAGATGGCCGATTTGCGATTTGATCGAGCCGAGCGCAATCCGATGCTTGATGGGCGAGCCTTCGGAAAGCAGCTTGGTCACGGTCTCCATTTCGGCCACGTCCCCGGCCCGGGTCGAGGTGCCATGGCCTTCGAGGAGCGTCATGGTCGCGGGGTCCAGTCCGGCACGCTGCCAGGCGCGACGCAAGGCCAGTATCTGCCCGAGGGGATTGGGGGCTATGATGCTCCTACCCTTGCCGTCGCTGGATCCGCCCACCCCGCGGATCACCGCATAGATGCGATCGCCAGCCTGCTCCGCGTCCTCCAGGCGCTTGCACACGAAGAAAGCGCCACCCTCGCCCATGATGAAGCCGCTGGCATCCTTGTCATAGGGCCGTGAGCCGTCGGGGGAAAGCGCGCCGATCTTGCAGAACTTGATGAAGGTGGTAGCGCCCATGTTGCGGTCCATGGCGCCGGTGACAACCACGTCGTAGTGGTGATCGACAAGACCGTCGACTGCGGCCTGCAAAGCGGCCAGCGAAGAAGCGCACGCGGCGTCCGCGGTGAAATTCGGTCCGCGCAGGTTGAGCACGGCCGCCACGCGGCCCGAGGTGATGTTGGTCAACTCGCCGGGCATGGTGTCTTCGGTGGTGTCGGGGAAACGCCGGCCTACCGATTCCCGCAACTGCGCCACCAGGGCCGCGCGGTCGGCCGGAGGAAGCGACTGGAAGACCTGGGTGTCGGCGATGGCGTGCACATACTCGGGCATGGAGAGGCGCAAGCAGGTGAGGTAGTGCAGCTCGCCGCCCATGGCATTGCCCAGGATCACGGCGGTCGATTCTGTGTCGAGCGGCCGGTCGGGATGGCCCGCGTCGCGCAGCGCCTCGCCCGCACACAGCAGCGCCCACTTCTGGCCGTCATCCATCGCGGCCGATACGGTGGGCGGAATGCGATACTTGGTGGGCTCGAAGGACACACCGCGCACCCAGCCGCCGATCTTGGAATACGTCTTGCCAGGTGCCTTTGGATCAGGGTCGTAGTAGTCGGCCAAGGCCCAGCGGTCCAGAGTGACCTCGCTGATCGAATCTCGTCCGGTCACGACGTTCTGCCAGAAAGCCTTTGCATCAAGCGCATCGGGCAGTATGGCCCCCACGCCGATGACGGCGATGGCTCTCTCGGCCGGATCCCGTGGCGAACGACTCATTTCAACTTCCTCCCAGATATCGAGAACGGAGAACCGGGCGCCCAACGGCTCTCCCGGGTGTCCGAATCAAGCGAATGGTTGTGCCGTTGTTCTCTTTCTAAGCACGAGCGGCGTCTTGCTCAATCAAAGCCTTGGCCACGATGTCCATGTCGGCCATCAGGCCCTTGGCGCATGCGGTGATGGCGCTCGCCCGGAGGGCGCGCTCGAAGTCTGCAATGCCCGCATCATCCACCGCATCCATACCGCGCACCAGACGAACCGCCAGACCCAGCACGTCAAGCGCCGCCTCGCGCGCGCAGATGCGTGACATGGCCTTGCACGCCGAGGGTGCGAAAAAGGGTTGGTACTTGGGCGCGCTCCGGCCCGCAGCGTAGCGGGCGAAGCAAGCCGCAATCTCTGCTCTCGTCATCAGCTCGCCCAGCTCGAAAAGCACATGCTGGTTACGGGTCAGGCGGCCGACGCGGCATCGCTCCGTCGTCTCTTGAACGACATTCACCGCCAAGGCCGCCGCATCAGCCCCCACGTCCGGGTGCTCGTGGTGCAGGGCTTCGAGTGAAGCGGCGATCTTCTTGTAGTACTGCCCGTGGTCCTGCAGATGCTGGCGCCAGCGATCCCGTGACACCGTCCATTGCATGATCTCGCTGGTGCCCTCGTAGATCGTGGTGATGCGCACATCACGCCGGATCTTCTCGACCTCGTACTCCCTGGTGTAGCCGTAGCCGCCGTGCGCCTGAATGGCGGCGTCGGCCGCAGCGTTGCCCGCTTCGGTGGCATAGAGCTTGACGATCGCGCCCTCGGTCTGCAGCTCGGGCTCGCCCTGGTCAAGCCGGTGAGCCGTATCTTCGATGAGGGCACGCGCCGCCTCCAGCCGGACCACATGGGGAACGATCAACTTGTCCATGTAGCCCTGCTTTTCAGCCAGAGGCGACCCAGCCTGCACGCGCTCGCGCGAGTAGCGGATGGCCCTCAGCATGGCCGCGACGCCGCCCCCAAGGCCAAAGGCTGCCACCATGAGGCGCGTGAAGCCGAACACGGATTGGGCGTGGACCAGTCCCTTGCCCTCCACACCACCAAGCAGGTTCTCCTTGGGAAGGTAGACGTCCTCAAAAGTGACCGGCGACGTATTGGACGAGCGGATACCCAGTTTGTTCTCGTGCTTGCCGGGAACCAGGCCTGGGGTTCCCTGCTCCACGGCAAAGAAGCTGGGCCCATCGGGCGCCATGGCCAGCACCGTGTACAGTTGCGCGTAGCCGCCGTTGGAGATGAACTGCTTGGTACCGTTGATCTTGTAGCCCTTGATCGCGCCGTTCTCCATCACCCGCTCGGCACGGGTACGAATGGCCGACAACTCGCTGCCCGCCAGGGGTTCGGTCACGGCGTAGGCGACAATCAACCCTTCGTCGGCAATTCGGCGCAGCCAGTAGGTCCGCTGCTCTTCGGTCGCGCCCACAACGATGGGGTCGGTTCCCAGGAAGATGGCCAAGAAGGCGGTAGCGACGCCAAGATCCAGCTTGGCCATCTCCTCGGAGACTCGGTAGACGTCGTAGGCGTTGCCGCCCAGGCCGCCTAGCTCTTCAGGAATGAACAGGAGGTGCAGGCCGATATCAGGTCCGAGCAACTCACGGATGAGGTCCAGCGGAAAGAGGTCCTTCTCATCAAGGTCCAACCTGACCTTTAGGGGTAGCTTCTGCTTGCCGAACGAAGCCAGTGTGTCGATCAGGGTCTGGAGTGAGTCTTTGTCAAGACCTGAGTTCTTCATCAGACTTGTGTCTTCCTGCGGCCAAGTGAATCGGTGGGGAAAGGGAGGGTACCCCGGCTGAAAGCCTCCGATGCTGGCACAAGCTGGGCCAAAATCAAAACCGGGACGTCAGGATAGGCGTCTCATGCCCCGAATCATGCATATCCTGGCGTAATAATTGATCTATTTTCTTTGGTTTGGGCCCCGGAAATACGCAAGAAACGCACCCATGTGCGTTGTCACCTACACGCCCAAGTCGCTGCAACCGTCGTGGGTGCGACCCCAGACACGCACCCCGCTGCGGCCTCTGGTACGCACCGAAGGAAGTTCGCCCCGGAGAGCCTCGGTGCTCCCCCTCTCCTCCCTGTGTTCTCAATCGAAGTCGGCTGTCCCGCTGAACTCGCCCACCCTGAACTCGCTCACCCAGGTCACAATCCCAAGGTCCATCACTTCCACCGGCTGTCACCGCCTTCGGCCTTCTTCTTGGCTTCTTCGGCAGCTTTTTCCTTCTGCTTTTTCGCCTGGGCCGCCTTGGCCGCCGCTTGCCCCTTCTTGTCGTTCTGCTGGATCCTCTTCAGCGCGGCCGCAGCGTCTTTCTCCTGCTGCTTGCGGCGCTGCTCCTCGCAGCCCGCCGGCTCACACTCGCCTTCGCAGTCACATTTCGACTTCTTCATCTTGTTGCAATGGCACTGGTTCTGGGCGTCGTGATAGCAGCCGCAGGCGTTCGGGGGCTCTGCGGCCGGGGGAGGCTCCGCTTCCACCTTCTCGGCCTTCGATTTGGCAAGAGCCAGGCCTGGCTCCCAGACCAGAAGGCCGAATACTGCAATGATCGAGATCGTGATCCGCATGGCATTCTCCTTTGCCAGGCATTATCACCTTAGCCGCAAGCCGTGCAACCGTGTAGCGGCCTTGCGGCCCGCCCACATCCATGATTGAAACACTCGACGGAGGAAGCCGATGGTTACAAGCCTGACGACCCGTGACAGGAGCGAAGCGCGAAAGAAGGGGTTGATGGCGGTCGGGGCCTGGGGTGGAGCGGGCCTGCTTGTCCTCGTGCATTGGCCCACGCTAGGGTTGGTTGCTGCTGGTGGCGCCGGGTACTTGACCTACCGATGGTTTATGTATCGCGCCAAACGCGGCATGCGTTTCTGAGCTGATCTATCTAGATGGGAACCCTGGGAGGGTTCCCAAACCCTCCCGCGATGGTTCGCGGCGAGCAAAGCTCGCCGGCTCCCCACGCGATTTACGGTTCAATGTAGAGCGGAGGCCCGGAAGGTGCCGTGGACTCGCCAGACGGGGGCGCCGCCGCCGCGGGTTGGCTGCGCCCGACTTGGTGGAATGTCAGGGGCAAGTCTACATGCACCCCATTTCCTTCGAATCGCGGAAACCTCATGCCCTGGACGATGTTCCGGACGCAACGCTCGGCATCCGGGGCCGCCCCGTTGACTCGCACGAGGCTGGCTCGTCCCGCTGGATCAGCTTCGAACGACACAGCCACCATCGGATTCTGAGCAGAAGGCGAAAAGCAGGTTACCAGAGACGCCATCGTGCCTTGGATTGCGGAATTCAGTACCTCACGGCTGAGTCCATTCGGATTCCCGTTGAGCGTACCCGAGCCTCCTGACGCAGCGCTGCGCGGCACCGCGGCCACCGGCTCTGGATCGGGTTGTACGGCCTCGTTCTGTGGGCCAGCCAGGCCAAAGCCTGGCAGACGTCGTGCTACCTGATGTTCGCGAGGCGCCACCGTCGGGGCTGGGCTGTTGCCTGCGGGAAGGGGCGGCGGCGTCCCCTTTTTGACGCCAAAGTACTCACATCCCGTGCTCGACCATGCCAGGGCGACCATCAGGCCGAGCGCAACCGGCTTTCCTGCCAAGCTTTGCGGCGACCTCGTTTGCATGCCCTTATTGTATCGGAAAATCACGAGCATCGCTTGACTGGGAGCGCATGCTGTCATGCACAGTCCCCTGCACCCATGGGGCGAGCCAGATTCGTCGAGTCGGTGTAGTGTCCTGCATCGATGCGCATCGGAGTCGACCTGGGTGGAACCAAGACCGAAAGCGTTGCCATCGACGCCACCGGAACCGAACGCGCACGGTTGCGCGTCCCAACGCCCAGCCACAGCTACGACGAGATCATCGCATCCATCGTCCGCCTGGTGCGCGACACAGAGGCGCAAGCCGGTCAGACAGGCACCATCGGCGTCGGAATCCCCGGCGCCGTGTCTCCTGCTACCGGGCTGGTCAAGAACGCCAACACCGTCGTGCTCATCGGCCGTCCGCTTGATCGCGACCTTGCGCGTGCCCTGGGCCGGCCCGTGCGGGTAGCCAACGACGCCAACTGCTTCGCACTGTCAGAAGCCTCCGACGGAGCGGGAGCCGGCGCCCCGGTGGTCTTTGGGGTCATCGTGGGCACGGGGACGGGTGGCGGCCTAGTGGTAGATGGGAAGCTGCTGACCGGGCCGCACGCCATCGCGGGCGAATGGGGGCACAACCCCCTGCCCTGGCCGCGCGACGACGAGCGCCCGGGCCCGGTTTGCTACTGTGGAAAGAGCGGCTGCATCGAGACCTTCCTGGCTGGCCCCAGCCTGGCCCGCGATCATCGGCTGCACACCGGCGAAACGCGGGACGCCGGCGACATCGCCCGGCGCGCTGAAGCCGGCGATGTGACCGCCGTGGCGAGCATGACCCGTTATGAGGACCGCATGGCGCGGGGGCTGGCGTCCGTGATCAACCTCCTCGATCCGGATGTGATCGTCCTGGGCGGCGGTCTCTCGAACATCGCACGCCTATATCGTGAGATTCCGTTGCGATTGGGTCAGTACGTCTTCTCTGACACCGTCAGCACGCCCATCCTCCCGGCCCGCCACGGTGATTCGAGCGGGGTGCGCGGGGCAGCCTGGTTGTGGCCGCTGCGAGCTTGACGTGAGCCATAGCCAGGTTTTCCAGAATATGGCACGCAAGAAGAAACGACGAACGGGCAAGGCCACTGCAGGCGGAAGTGGCGATAGGCGGGTGCGAACCAGGCCATCACGGCTCTCGGCAGTCGTTCTGTTTGCCATTCTGCTTCTGGCCTACCTGGGCAATGGGGACACCCTGGTGGGCAACGATGCAACCGCCAATGTGCACTTGCCGCTTCAACTCCTCACGCGAGGGCGCCTGACCTTCACCCAGGAAGACTCGCCCTACATGTTCATGTACACGCTGCAGCTGCCGACCCGCAAGATCCCTGTGCGCTTCCGCAGCTGGGATGCTGTCGTCGAAGGCAAGACCATGCTCGAGCACTGGAAGAGCGGGGCTCTGTCCCTGGACTCCCCCTTCTACTATCTGGCGCCCACCCGGAAACCCGGCGTCTATGCCAACACCTTTGGGCTTGGTGCCGGGCTCTTGGCCTTGCCTGCGCTGGCCGTAGTGAAGCCTTTCGCGGCCCCGCTCGAGGCCAATCCCGCCCAGCTGTGGCAAGTGGGGAAGGTGGTGGCAGCGGCCGCGGTGGCAGGGAGCGCGGTGTTCGTCTTTCTCACAGCGCTGGGGCCTCTGGGATCGCTGGCCGCGTTCTTGCTGGCCCTGGCCTATGGTCTGTGCACTTGCGTGTGGAGCACCAGCAGCCAGGCACTGTGGCAGCACGGCCCCACCGAGCTCTTTCTGGCGATGGGCACGTATTTCTTGCTTCGCCCACAGCGTCCCTCGCCCCTTTGGGCCGGATTGGCGTATTCGATGTCGGTGGCATGCCGGCCTACCAGCCTCTTGGTGCTTCTGGTGGTGGCGATCTTCCTGGGAGTGCGCGACCGCCGCGCGTTGTTGCGCTTCTGCCTTGGCGCCTTGCCGGTGGGTGCCCTGTTGCTGATCTACGGATTGGTGTTGTTCGGCCATCCACTCGCCGCCGGACAGTTGGGTGTAGGGCCCGAGGTTGCGCTGGCCAAGACAGGCAACCCGGGGTTGTGGCAGACGCCCCTTCACATCGGACTCCTCGGGCTGCTGGTCAGTCCGGGCCGGGGCCTCTTGGTCTATTCACCCATCGCCATTTTCGCCCTGTGGGGCGCGGTTCGCGTCTGGCGGGATCCGGCCTGGAGGGATTGGCGGCCCATATCCGTCGCCGTGGCTGCCCTGTTGCTTCCTGCAGCCAAGTGGTTCGATTGGTGGGGGGGCTGGTGTTATGGTTACCGGCCGATTGTCGACGCGATCACGCTGCTGGCCTTTTTGGCGATTCCCGTGGTTCCGTGGATCCGTGCGCGGCGATCACGTTGGCTGCTGTGCGCGGGCCTCGGCTGTTGGTCTCTGGGCGTCCAGGTGCTGGGGGCGTTCTGCTACGACGTCAGTGGGTGGAACGGCCGACCGGCGTACGATGTGGTCGGGCCCGGACCGGATCGGCGAGTGACCTACGATGATCTGCGCCTGGCAGAACAGCAGGTGCGCGAGCATGGCGGCCGGATCGAACCGCGTGATCAGAACGTGGATGTGCCTCTCCACCGCCACCGCCTCTGGTCGGTGACCGACAATCCGATGTCATACTACCTGACCCGCGCCGGCAGCGCGCGCACGCGCCGCCTGGAAACCATTGCCAAGTTCTTGCGCGACGAAGGATAAAGGGACGGCGGGATAATCGCGTTTCAGTCGAGCGCGGCGTCCATCGCATCCACCGATCCGAGTGAATTCATTTTCGCTCGCTGACGCCCGGGTCCGAGTGCCTACCCTGCGCCCTCACCATCGGTATCTGTGCGCCGGCGATCCGGCGGCTGTGTATAGTGCGCTGTCGATGACCCGTTCCACCCGCAACTCAGCCCAGCGGCGCGCCACTCGGCAGGTCTGGCTGGCCAGCCTGCGCTCAGAAGCCGCCCGTCTGGCCTACCTCGGCGCCGCGGCGGCGGTGCAGACCGTGCTTTGGCTCGGCTGGGCACTCATGCGCTGGGTGGCATGAGCCCATGCAGCGACTGCGCAAGCCGGAGCCGCTGTTGGGCACTTGATTGTGGTGAATAATGCGGGCTAGTGCCGTCGAAGCTGTAGGAAGGTGGAGCCCACGAGGAAGAGCCCCAGCAGGATCCAAATCATCCCCCAGCGGACGTGCCGACGCTGCTCGGGCCCGCGTTCGAGACGCTCTTCCGGCTCAGCAGCTCGGCCAACCGCGGCTTCGCCCCCAGTCTCCTCGTCGGCAGGACGCCTGCGCAGCCGCGCGGCACCCAGATACTTGACCCGAAGGGCGCCAAAGACAATCAACATGGACCCGATGGCGTAGAAGAGGAAGGGAGGCAGATTCACTTGCATGGTTTCGCTTGCTCCCCTGTCTCTAGCTCGCGATCTCGTCGGCCTTGAACTCGCGAATGACCGTCACCTTGATTTGGCCTGGAAAGATCATCTCGCGCGAAAGGCTTTCCGCGATCTGGGAGGACAGGTTGGCTGCCCCGCGGTCGTCCACCCGATTCTCGTCCACGTAGACGCGCACCTCGCGTCCACCTTGCACGGCGAAGGCTTCATCAACGCCGGCGAAGGCACGGCTGATGCGCTCGATCTCCTCCAGCTTGGCCATGTGACTGTCCTCGTTCTGACGGCGCGCGCCCGGCCGTCCGCCCGACATGGCGTCAGCCGCCGCAACCAGATAGGCGTAGGGGCTATTAAATGGCTCATCGGTGTGATGCGCGCCAATCGCGTTGGCCACCACTTCGGATTCGTGCAGTCGACGCGCATACTCCGCTCCGATGGAGGCATGCGACCCATCAAGCTCGTGGGTCAGCGCCTTGCCTATGTCGTGTAGCATAGCCGCCCGCCGGGCGATCTTGATGTCGAGCCCCAACTCCGCGGCCATCATGCCGCAGAGAAACCCCGCCTCCACCGAGTGCTTCCACTGGTTCTGCGCATAGCTGGTGCGGAAGTTGAGTCGGCCCACCAGCTTCACGATGTCGGGATGCGTACGGTCGATGGCAAGCAAGGAAAAGGCTCGTCGCCCCAGGTCGAGAGTCTCGCGTTCCACGTCCACCACGATGCCACGGGCCATCCTTGTCACCGCTGCGGGTCCGCTGATGGACCGCTTCAACATGCGATTCACGCAACGGCGGGCTATTTCCCGGCCTACTCCGTCGAGGCCCTCAATATGAATTGCCAGTTGCCCGTCCAGCATGCAGAGCTGCACGCCCGCCACCGCCTCGATCGCGCGCAAGTCGCCATCTGCGGGTGGCACCTGTCCTGAGCGCAAGTCCGACAGGGTAATGACGAACTGAGGCCGCTCGGCCAGGTCATGGCCAGAAAAGCGGCCCAGCGCGATGCCCATGATTCTCTTGGCCGCGCGGATCTGGGCCCCCGCCATCGCCGACTCCGCCGTCTGACGCAAGACTTGCGCTGCGGCCGCGCGCGCGTCCTCCACCTCCCGTTCCACCAGCATCCGCTGGGCTTGGCCCACGGTGCAGGCTGCCACCCGCTCCAGCGCAGCTTGCCGATTTCTCTCGATGGACCGCGTTTCAGCCGCCAGGGCACGCACCTCCTGCTCCCGCTCGGCGACCGGCGCCTCGCGTTCCGCACCGCGGTCGCGCGCCTCTTCGGCAAGCCGCCCCTCTTCTTCAATCCGCACCGCCTGAGCCGCCAGCGCGGTCTCGGCCTCCGCCAGCTTGGCTTCCCGTGCGCGCAGGTCTGCCTCCGCCTCAGCTCGGAGCACCAGGGCCTGCTCGCGCGCGTGAATCTCTGACTCACGCAACAATGCCTGTCGCTCGATCTCTGCGTCGCTGCGGATGCGCCGGGCTTCGCCATCCCAATCGACAACTGGCCGCCGCAAACGACGACCCACCCACGCACCCAAGCAGGCGCCGGCCGCCAAACCGACAAGCACCGTGATCCAGACGGCCGGCTCGCCCATCTACGCGATCGCAAGTCCCAGGTGCGCGCGCAGGGCGAAGTATTCGTCCGACACGCACCACTGAATTAGGTCCCGGACCTTGTCCTTGGGGTCGGCGCATCCCACCGCCAACGGCTCGGACTGAATTTGGTGGGCCGCCACCTCCAGGTCATTGCACATGAGGAAGCCAGCCCGCGACGACGTGTAGTCCACCGCCTTCGACCAGCGGTGTAGATCCGCCTCGGCCTTGCTTTCGATGAAGCGCCGAACCACCTCGGCCAGCTGCTCGACGTTCTGGGGCGGGACCAAGCGGCGGAGAAGCTCCACGCGCTCCGCCACCGGCTGCTCCATGTCCGCTTTGATGGGCACCTTGGGCTGTACCAGCTTGAGTGCCGCGAGGAAGTACGCCTTCAGCTCGGAAACCTGAGGCACCACCGCCGGCCAGCGCACGACGTGATCAGGCCGCATAAGCGCCAGCTTCTTGCCCAAGACGTAGGCCAGCTCTTTCTCCTGCTTGCCCTGCAACAGGGCGGCCCCGATGACGAAGGCCGGGCAGAGTTGCTGCTTCTCGCGTGCGTTCAGCATTTCGAGCTCGCCCGGCCAATCCTGGCGCAGGTACAGTTCGGGCGCCGTGACGCCGAGAGCCTGGCTCACGTACACAAAGACGCCACTGAACATGAGCTTGTCGTTGGTGGGATCCCGTCGGTCCCTGCGCCGAATCCCCACTTCCTTGTGCTCGCGAGCGCGCACCGCCATGATGGCCTGGCTGATGTTGGCGAGAATCAACGAAATAAAGCGATCCTCGTCGCCGTGGTAGATGTACTTCTGCCAGAGTTCCTCGTTGAGTCGCGCTTTCACCCGGGAAAGGGTCTTCTGCTTGTATTGCTCGTGGAAACGCAGCTCCTCGGCATCGGCCTGGCGCAGATAGGCGAGCACCGAGGCCGTGCACCAAACCTGGTCGTACTTGCCCATTTCGGCAAACAAGTGCCGAAGCGTCTTCAGGATGGGCACCATCGCCGCGAGGTCCTGCGTCCGCTTGAGGATCACACGCCACTCACGCACGGCCTTGTCGTAAGCCTCGGGCCCCTGCATTTGGTAGAGTTCAGCCAGAATCTGGTGGCGCGGCATATTGTCGGGCTCCAATTTCGCGCACACCTCGAACGCCTCCGCAGCGGCGCGGTACTCCTTGAGCCGTGACCGGTAGATCTCGCCCAACGCGTGCCAGAGGGCGATTTGGGTCGGCCGCTTCTCGGGCGGCACATCGGCACCCAAGCGCTTGATCATGCGGCGGTAGGCACGCTGCTGGTTGGTCCAGTCCTTCTTCGCCGTCATGATCTTGTCGATTCGCTCGAAGGGCTTGAGGTCGTCGGGATACTCGTCCAGCGCCTTGTTGAAGAGTTCCACCGCCTCATCAGGCGAGTGCAGCTCGGCGTTCGTGATCTGGCCAGCCGTCTGCAGGTACTTGGCCTTGACCCGCCCTGTCTCAACCGCCGCTAGGCGCAGCAGGATCTCCACCGCCTTCTTCCACTGCTTGGTTTCAGTAAGAAGCTCCAGTACGTCGACCAGCAGGCTGCGCGCGTCGGGCTTGACCTCGAGCGCCTCAAGATACGCCGCGATGGCCTTCTGTGGGTTCTTCAGTCGCTCCTTGTAGACCTCGATGATCTGTTCGTGCAGGCTGAGCTTGTCTTCGGCACTCTCGGTGTGCGCAAGCAAGGACCGTTTCTGCCGAATCACTGCCTCCCAATCCCCCGCAGCGGCGTGGATCTCGGTCAGTGCCTCCAGCGTGGGTCGGTGGCCGGGATTGATCTCCAGCGCCTTCTCGAACATGTTGATGGCCTTGGCCCGATCGCCGATCTTCATCTTGATGTGGCCGATGCGATGGAAGATCTCCACGATCTGCGCTTCGCTTTGCGACTCGCGGTGGTGGACCAGGATGGTCTGATAGAGCTTGA
>Ga0182027_10001746_pt1 | contig 35829 bp, 20 predicted proteins | sample 712E1DmetaG_FD_121300 | JGI IMG/M metagenome (GOLD analysis project Ga0182027, IMG submission 121300) | Permafrost microbial communities from Stordalen Mire, Sweden - 712E1D metaG (Illumina Assembly) | ecosystem: Environmental > Terrestrial > Soil > Wetlands > Permafrost | place: Sweden...
CAGTCCATTCAAAATGAACATTCTCAGATTGCCAGATTAAATTTTATTTTTGCAATTCTTTCAGCCCTGCTCTTCATTTTTGCAATTACCATAAGCATGTATCTTTCAAGACATCTGGTAAGTTATCTCGAACAGCTCACAAATTATATTTCGAAGATTGCCGAAAACGATTTTAAGTACTCCGAAAAATTAAATCTGCGGAAATCAAGCTCTGAAATACGAAAGATTTATATGGAATTTCGAAATATGGCTGCCCAACTGAAAATTAGGGAGACTCAGAGAGACCGTGCACTCATTACTGCAAACGAAAATGAGAAACGTTACCATGATCTGGCCGATCTTTTACCTCAAAGCATCTATGAGAGCGATCGTATGGGTAATTTAGTTTATGCTAATAAAACATGGTATAAAACATTTGGATATACTGTTGAAGATATAAACCAGGGCCTTAATCTTATCGAAATTCTAAATACCGATGCAAATACTAATTTACTGGGCTATAGCAAGATTGAAAATTCAGATTATATAGCCATTCGTAGAGATGGAAGTAAATTCCCTGCTTCAGTATATTCAGATTCCATAATAGAAGATGGTAATTACATTGGGAAAAGAGGAATTATTATTGATGCTACACTTCGAAATAAGTATGTTGAAACTCTAAAGAAAGAAACCATTAAAGCAATCGCTTCAGATAAACACAAATCCTATTTCCTGGCAAATATGTCTCACGAGATTCGTACACCCATGAATTCAATTATAGGATTCTCTAATCTCTTATCTACGTCACAAATTCCTGAAAAACAAAAGAAAGACTTTATTCTACATATTCAATCAAGTGGCCAGGTATTACTGAATCTTATTGATGATATCATTGATATTGCAAAGATTGAAGCTGGCGAAATCAAAATTAAACCGGATATATGCCAGCCGGCTATAATTATAAAAGAGATCTGCAATACTTTTGAAGGATACAAGGCAAGTATCGGTAAAAATCACCTCAAACTACTCCTGAATCTTCCCGACGAAAATCTTTTATTAAGAACGGATCCCTTCAGGCTTCGTCAGATTCTGACAAATCTTTTAAGCAATGCTATTAAGTATACCGAAGAAGGAAGTGTTGCTATCTCATTCCATCTTAAAAATGACAGAATACTTGAATTTTCAGTTGAAGATACAGGTATAGGTCTTACAAAAGAGGAACTTAAAGATATATTTGAACGCTTCAAACGAAGTAAAACTTCTGAAAATAAGAATATTAGTGGAACCGGACTTGGTCTGGCAATTTCGAAAAACCTTGTTGAATTGTTGGGTGGACAAATGTGGGTTAGCTCTTTGCCAATGGTAGGTACAAAATTTTGGTTTGAATTACCCTATGTGCGTATTCCTCTTGAAAAGAATTCGAATACCAACTTGGATAATATTGAAAAATCAGATCATTACGATTGGTATAACCGCACTATTCTCATTGCGGAAGATGATGATAGTAGTTATACTTTTATTAAACAACTCCTAAGTAAAACAAATGCTCGCCTGGTAAGAGCCATTAATGGTAAAGAGGTGGTAGAGGCAGTAAAATTTACGGAAGATATTGATATAGTCCTTATGGATATTCAGATGCCATTGCTAAATGGCTATGAAGCTACCCGACAAATCAAGGAGTTAAAACCCCATCTCCCCATTATTGCACAAACAGCTTTTGCAATGGAGGGTGACAAGGAGAAAAGCATTCTTGCCGGTTGTGACGATTACATAACAAAACCAATCCAACCCAGACAGATGCTCGCTAAAATAAATCAGTTTTTGTCGCACCTTGACAGTGCAAATTCTTCAAAACAAGCAGAAACAGCAGGCCAAATCTTTAAAAACAGTCCCTCAAAAAAAAATACATAATATCCCTGAATTAATACGGTGAATTTAAACTTGAATACTTAAACTCTGCAGGTAATAATTATCAAATAAACACGAAATATTCAAAATTTGCCAGATACCATGTCCAACTAACCTACCTAAACCTGGTAATACTTAATACTCAATACTTCAAATTAAGTCATGTACCTGAATTAATCGATTTTCATATGATTCGAAAAATAAAGAATTATTCTTAACAGATGATTAAATGAATAAGAAACTTCTATTTCGATGGGTTGTATTTCTGGCTACATTGTGGATTTTATTGGTGGGAGCAGTTTATTTTGCAAATTTAAAATATCGTGACAGGGTAATTTCAATCCTTAAAACCTATCTCGATGAATATATACAAACCGAAATACAGGTTAGAAAAGACAACATCCATCTATCAATCCTGAAGAAATTTCCATACGCAAGTATCGATTTGTATGATATTCTTATTAAATCAGTGCATGGCCCCGATTATTCTCATATCACTTATATTGGGAAAGACACATTCATTTACGCAAAAAGGATTTCCCTTGAATTTAATATAATGAGTATTTTCACTAAAAAATATGAGCTAAATAAGATACAAATCGATAATGCCATTATAAACATTTTACTGGATGAAAAAGCCGTTGGAAATTATTCCGTCTTTAAATCCTCATCAACAGAAAATAAAAATGAATCCTTTTCTATTGATATCCGCAAAATAAAATTCGCCCAGGTTCATTTAAAATATATTGATTATGCGTCATATATTAATTTTTCAGGATTAATTGATCAAGCATCACTTTCAGGCATTCTATCAAAGGATGACTTTCTTCTGAAACTTCAATTGGAGTCACAACATAGTAGCATCGATATTCAGAATACAAAGTACTTTGATGATCAGACTATTAACATAAAAACTGAAATCTCTAAAATAGGAGAGATTTATAAAATTAATAATTGCGATTTAGATCTCTCAGGGTTACAACTTGAAGCCAGGGGGGAATGGGGAAATAATAAAAAATTCTATTCCATTTCATTCGAAAATAAAGGAACTACTTTCCAAAATTTAAGGCATTCCGTATTTAATGAATATCTCTCAAAATTCAATTACTTACCTGAAAAGGGATTATTCAAATTAAATGCCTCTGTGTCTGGTTTTTATGGGTTTGGAAATCCTTTTATTAATTCTCATTTTGAGATTAGCAAAGGGGTTTTTAGAAATAAATTTAAAAACATTGATATTGATGATTTTTTTGTAAAGGGGAATTATACAAATGGAATCCATCGCAATAACGAATCTTCTGCCCTTGAAATAGATTCCCTTTCAGCTGTTTACGGAAAATCAAAAGTCTATTTAAAAGGAAAATTGGAAAACTTTAATTCTCCTTGCATAAGTGTTCACTTGCGGGGAAATATAGAATTAAGCAGTCTTTCTGCTATAGAATCTGTTAAACAACGCTTTGAATTATCAGGTAATGCAAGTACGACTCTAACTTTAAGCGGAAATCTGCCCACTTTTAAATCTTTTCTGACATACGACCTTAACAAACTAACATTGCATGGAGAACTCCTATTCAAGGATATATTCATAAAAACATTAATTAATCCATTGCCCTCTGCAACGGTATCAGGTAAAATAACTATCAATAATTTTCGCGCAATTAACCTTGAAAATGTGATAATACATACCGGAGAGAGTATTTTAGAAGTAGATGGAACCGTGACAGATATCCCTATTTTTAAAACTGACAGTGCACTCGTACCAATTTATCGATGCAATGTAAAGTCCCCGGAAGTTCATGTTGAAGATTTTATTTTGAAACAAACTGAAAATAAAAAACAAGACGAAAATACAAAGGAATCTTTCCCTGATTCAATCATTGTTTTTGCCAATATCAACGCCGAAAAAATTTTCTTCGGAAAATTTGCAGCTACAGAAGTTATTGGAAATTTTCAGTATCAATCAAAAACTTTGCACATAACCGGTTTGTCAATGAAAAGTCAGGAAGGCACAATACTTAGCGATATCAATATTTCGCAGGAGGCCGGTTTATTTATTATTAATAGCAATGCAACAGTCCAGAATGCAGACATTAAAAATCTGTTCTATTCTTTTAATAATTTTGGTCAAAACGTTATCGTTAGTGAAAATTTGGCGGGTCGATTATCTGGTAGTGTACATGTTACCGCTGTATGGAACCAATATCTCCTCCCTGTATATGATCGATTGAATCTTCAATCTGAAATAGAAATAAATAAGGGTGAAATAATTGATTATGAGCCATTAATGGGTCTTTCGAAGTTTATAAAGGTAGATGAGCTTAAACATATTTATTTCGATCAATTGCACACTAATATAAACGTCCAACAGGAAACCGTCTATGTATCCCAAACGGATATCCATTCCTCTGCAATTAGTTTGACTGGTTCCGGGGAACATCACTTTGATAATAGTTATATATATCGTATCCAGGTGCAGCTTTCGGATGTTTTGTGGAATAAAGCTAAAAAGAAAAAACCCGAAAATACTGAATTTGGATATGAAGTTGATGATGGTTTGGGTCGAACTTCTTTACCGCTTAAAATAAAAGGGCATGGCACAAATTTTGAAGTTGGTTATGACCTTCATACTGCAGGAAATCTTTTTTTTGATAAATTTAAAAAAGAGAAGAAAGAAGTTCACAATCTTTTCATGACTAAAGACACTTCCTTTAATCAACCACAAAATACACAGGAAAATAATGAACCTAGAATTGAATGGAAGGATGAAAAGGATGAGGGTTCGAATCAAAAAAAAGAAAAAAAGACCAATAGCAAGGATGATTACTCAATTGAGTGGAAAGATGATTAATTCTTTATACCAGTCTTAATCATGAGATCCCTGAGTAAAATATTATTAAAATCAATTATTTCTGCTTCCTTTCATTATTTTTGATCCTGTAAATTCATACTTCAATATGAAATTTGTATGAATATCTATACTAAAAAAAACCGTTGGAAATATTTTTTATTTATTGCTGCTGCCTCTATTGGTATAGGTTCGCTTTGGTATACCAATGTCCTGGTGAATAAACTAGCTTACGAAGAACATAAAAAAGTAGAACTGTGGGCAAAAGCAACTAGTTTGATAATAAATAGTGATTTGACAGGGGCAGGACTGGAATTTCTTCTGTCAGTTATACAAAATAATGAGACTGTTCCGGTTATTGTTCTGGATAAAAACAATAATATCCTTGAAAAGCGGAACCTTGATTCGGTCAAGATGAATAGTCCGGTTTATCTAAAACATAAACTGGCAGAAATGATGAAAGAAAATCCTCCCATTGAAATCCCTATTTCCGATAAAGAGAAACAATATTTATACTACAGCCGGTCAATAATCCTTACCAAACTGTTATACTATCCTTTCATTCAATTGGGAATTATTCTTCTGTTTATCTTAATTGCATATTTTGCTTTCGATGCATCCCGACGGGCAGAACAAAACCAGGTATGGGTAGGTCTTACGAAAGAAACTGCCCATCAATTGGGAACACCAATATCCTCTCTGATGGCATGGGTTGAGATTCTTAAATTGAAAATGGAGGATAACAGTTATGTTATTGAGTTTGAAAAAGATGTTAAACGTCTTAATAAAATAGCAGAAAGATTCTCCAAGATCGGATCAAAACCTGTTCTTTTGCCTTTTAACCTAAACGAGGTTTTAAGAAATACAATTTCATATCTTAAAACCCGATCGTCAAATAAAATTTCCTTTAATATTATTAGTGAAAATGAAGAAATTATAGTGCCATTAAACCAACCTCTTTTCGAATGGGTGATAGAAAATATTTGTAAGAATGCGATGGATGCAATTGAAGGCAATGGCGTAATAAATATTTATATCATAAATGAATTACATTCTGTATTCATCGATTTTCAAGATACCGGCAAAGGAATCCTTAAATCAAAATATAAGACCATCTTTAAACCCGGTTATACTACTAAAGAGAGAGGCTGGGGGCTTGGACTTTCTTTAACCAAAAGAATTGTAGAGGAATATCACAATGGTAAAATTTTTGTTTCTTCTTCAGAAATTGGTAAAGGAACTACGATACGCATTATCTTAAAAAAATGACCGGTTCAATAATTAATTGCAAATTCAGTTTCAGCAAGAAAGAACGGCTTTATTCAAGACAACAAATTGAAGAGCTCTTTGCAAATGGGAAAAGAATATCGTCAGGTAAAATTAGGTTAGTATACAGGATAACTGCAGAATCGAACCAGGCAAATGCACAGGTTCTAATTTCGGTACCGAAAAAATCGTTTAAAAAAGCTGTGCATAGAAATCTTTTAAAACGCAGGATTCGTGAAGCATATCGCTTAAATAAGATGAATCTCATCGAATATTTAAATAGAATGGACGTACATATTGTCTTTGCATTATTATATACCTGTCCGGAAATTCATGAATATAAAGTTATTCAAGCAGATGTGGTTGAATTGTTAAATAAATTGACCCAAAAATTATCATCTAAGTGAACAATATCTGCTAAGTTTTAAATCCCAAAGTTTCTTAAATCAAAAACCCTGTAATTGATATTACAGGGTTTTTGCTGTCCCGCCAAGATTCGAACTTAGACAGGCAGAACCAAAATCTGCAGTGCTACCATTACACCACGGGACAAAATTGAGTCGCAAAGATAAGATAAAAATCATTTCATCAAAGTATCTCATACATTTCACTATTCCATGTTTTATTATACAGTTAAATATTTCACCCAAGTTCAAAATAGGAAATCAAAATGAAAATCACATTTACTTCATCCAAAACCCATCAAACTTCAATCCTTCTTTGAATTGGATACGGCTTGTAATTCTCCATTTTTCATAATAAGAACTTTATTGTAGTATTCATGGGAAAATTTTCCTGAATTTATGTTCTGACTACTTAAAGGATCTGTCTTATCCCGGTAAATTTTTATTTTTTTCCCTTCCGGTACCTGAATTGTCAATTCCAATCCTGGTAATTCCCATATTTCTTTGTCATCTACATTGAAATAAGTATCCAAAATTAATATACTATCCTTAACAGCCCATCCATAATCAAGGTTGTGCAGGTCAAATTCCTTGTCAGACAGTGGAATTGACAGATTTCGTTCCGTTTTGAGATAATACCCTGAATCGTCGGAGACTTCTATATTTATCTTTGGATGGAGATAGAATTTCTTCTCATCGTTATTATGCATCAATTCTTTGCCGAAGAAATTAAAAAGTTGCTGATTATTCTTTGACCGCTTTTCATCACTAAAGGAAATATAAAGAATCTTTTCAGGATTTACTTTCAGTTGATCCTCGTCAGTTGTCTTTTGAATATCGGAATGAAATTTACCAAACGAATGCATTGAGAATATTATGAAAATTAGGGCCAATATCCATATTATCCATGCAATTCCTGATAAAACATGATGCCTTGTATGAACATTAAAAACAACTTTTATTAATCCTATGAATATTGCAATAACCGGTATTAATAAAACAATCGTCGCTGCAAAAATAAATAGAAGTGAATCCTGAAGATACGGATGGAAATAATAGTATAAGGGCACATCCGGAAAATTAATATGATGTAACCCAAAAGAGGAAATTGATATTATCCCAAAAATAAGTGCTACTCCTAAAGACGCCATAATAACACCCATCATTACCAATAATACTTTCAAAAAGACGATAACTATTCGTCCAACCACAGAAAATATTTCACCAAATGCAGACTTAGCCCGGTAGAAAGCATCCGAATCCTGGAAGTTATTAAAATTCTTTTTTACTTTCCTGAATTCATTTTTAACGGATTGTTCAATATTTTCGACATTTACTGGTCTTCCGGTCATTTCTAGCTTTTGGGCAGTGGTTCGTGCAGCCGGAACGACAATCCACATTATGAGATATGCAAGCAGACCAATCCCCTTCAGGCAGAACAACAAAACCCACAAAAGTCGAATCCAGATTGGGTCAATATTAAAATATGCCGCAATCCCTTTACAAACACCCCCCAAAATATTATTATCTATATCACGATATAGCTTTCTATAGTTTTTATCGTATGCACCCGAAAAGGCCTCTTTTTCATCATTTTTTTGGGTGGAATCTTTTTGTTCATTTTCTATATCAGAATCAAAATCCTCTGCCGTTCCCATCAAACTGATGATATCATAAATATCCTCCAGAGTCACAGACTTTTTTGTACCTCCCATTTTTTCTTCAAGAATATCGGCCATTCTCTGCTCAATATCCTGAAGAATTTCATCCGCTTCCTCTGGTGACTTTTTAAAATATCGCTTCAATGAGTCAAGATACTTTTTCAGGGCTTCATAAGCATCGACATCAAGATCAAATAGTCTTTGACCCAGATTTATTTTTACCGTTTCTTTCATGCTATTTGCTTGTTATAGATAGACTAGTTGTTTTTTATTTCCTGAATGGCATCTACCAATTCATTCCATGCACTATCGAGTTCCTTCAAAAATTCCCTGCCTTCCTCTGTTAGCGCATAGTATTTTCTGGGAGGCCCTTGTGTTGACTCTTCCCACCGATAACTTAGTAAGCCGGCATTTTTTTGCCGAGTAAGCAAAGGATAAAGAGTACCTTCCACGACTATCAGCCTAGACTCTTTCAACCTGTTTATTATGTCTGAAGCATATGCATCGCCTTTATTCAGAATAGACAGAATACAATACTCCAAAGTCCCTTTACGCATTTGGGCTTTCGCATTTTCCGCTTTCATTTTTCCTCCTCCTACTTCCTTTTGAAATTCCTTTTTACATTTTCAAATTCATCTTTCATAAAATCGGTGATGCTAGAAAGGGTTACATCTTCACCCCTCATTTCAAGCTTTTGTGCTACAGTTATTGCTTCGGGCAAAACTATCCATAGCACCAGATATATAAATATACCCGCCATTCCAAAAAATGCCAGCAAAGCAAAAATAACCCGTACGAGTGTTGGGTCTAAATTCCAATATGCTGCCAGACCGCTGCAAACACCTCCGATCATTCGATCATCCGGATCACGGTACATACGTTTGTATTTTTTTTGTTCACTCTTAGATCGACCAGAATCAACATTTCCGGTAATATCTTCCGGCTCCCCCATTATCTTAATAATTTCCTGAATATCGCTAATCGAGACAACCTGTCTGTTATTTCTAATTTTTTCACTAATAATTTCAGCTATTCTGGATTCAATATCATTGTAAATTTCTTCTTCACTCTCAGTACTTTTCAATTCCTGCTTTATCTTATCGAGATAATCTTTAAGTAAAGTGTACGCATCTTCATCGATATGATAAACTATTCCTCCCAAATTAATTGCAAGTGTTTTTTTCATAATGTGATTTCTTAATATCCTATTATCATATTTTGTTTTAACATCCAAATTTTACTGTCCATTAATATTGTATCACCCGTAACGTTCTTTTCTAATGTTTTGGGTTTTGCATTAATTGAAGTATCTGCACAACATTTATTCTGTTCTTTAAAATATACTTCTGAATTGCTTCTGATTAATTTATTAATTTTTTGAGGTTCCATGAGGCCGAGAGCCAATGGCAATAAAATGAATGATGCAACAATTAAATATTTCTCTGTGATTTGCATATCATATAATTTTACAATACAAAGATATATAAATATTTTAGTACTTTGTTATGCATAGTACTAATTTTTTATTTCTTTCAAAAATATTTTTTGTTATTGAAATTTTGGAATATCGACAAAATGCTTGTCTGACCTAATTTTAAAGTATTACTATTTAGCAATAAAAAAACCGGCAAATTGCCGGTTTCTATATATTCTTGAAGTTTATTCCTTATGCTTTGAGCGGCATTTTAAGAAATTTCCTTTCCTTTTTGTAGTAAAATCTGCTATTTTGAAAGGAACTCATGCACATTCTGAGCCGTCTTTCTGCCAGCTGCAATAGCGCGAACTACTAAACTTGCACCTGAAACTGCATCACCGGAAGCAAAGACTTTATTTTGGCTTGTTTGATTATCACCCCCTATTTTAATATTGCCTCTTTTGTCCAATTCCAAATTCAGTTCCTTTGCAAGGCCCTCGTGAATACAATGTATAAATCCCATAGAGAGAAGAATAAGATCAGCCTCAATCATGCGCTGAGTTCCTTGCTTTTCAATCATCTTCAATTGTCCGTTTTCCTTTTTCCACTCGACCTCTATTACTTCAGCAGCCGTTACATTTCCATTTTTATCACTGTGCAGTTTGACTGTATTTAGATTCCAGGCACGTTCACAACCTTCTTCATGAGAAGAAGATGAACGTTTTATCAGAGCCCAGTAAGGCCATGGATTATTTTCTGTACGTTCGGCAGGTGGTTCAGGCAATATTTCGATTTGTCTTACTTTCAAGGCGCCCTGACGTATGGATGTACCCACGCAATCGGAACCTGTATCTCCTCCACCAATAACCAGCACATTTTTGCCCGTGGCAAGTATTCTTTCTTCATCCGGGAACTTCTTTCCAGCGATCTTACGATTTTGCTGTGTCAAAAATTCCATTGCAAAATGGACTCCTTTAAAATTTCTTCCGTCTACCGTTAAATCACGCGGCACCATAGCTCCGATAGCCAAAACTACAGCATCAAATTTTGTCAGTAATTCTTCCCCTTTAATATCAAATCCGACATTGCAATTGGTTTTTATAATAAGCCCTTCATCTACCAGTATTTCCAACCTGCGGTCTATCACGCTTTTGTCCAGTTTAAAATCAGGAATGCCAAATCGAAGTAAACCTCCAATAGCTTCATCCTTTTCAAATAAAGTAACTGTGTGCCCCCACTTATTAAGCAAATCTGCACACGCTAAACCCGCAGGACCGGAACCAATCACAGCAATTTTTTTGCCAGTCCTGAATAAAGGCGGTTGAGGTTTAATAAATCCAAGTTCAAAACCTTTTTCAGCAACTGCCGCTTCGTTCTCCCTAATTGTGACCGGTTCTTTGCGAATATTTAATGTGCAAGCGTTTTCACAGGGTGCCGGACAAATCCTGCCGGTAAATTCAGGAAAATTATTTGTCACGTGCAAACCATCAATTGCATCCTTCCAGTTTCCTTTTGAAAGTGCATCCTGCCATTCAGGCATATTATTCATTACAGGACATCCCCATTGGCAAAAGGGGACCCCACAATCCATACAACGTGACGCCTGATCTTTGCGGTCTTTTTCATCCAATGTCTGTTCAACCTCACTATAATCTTTTGTTCGTTCATGCATTGGACGATATCCTGCGGGTTTGCGCCCTATTTTCATGAATCCTTTTGGATTTCCCATTCTCTTATTTGTTGAAATGTTTAATGATATTACCTAATATATTAATATTGAAAATGGGGCTCGTCTTCCGTCTTTTCAATCTTGCTCTTAATCTGATCTAGTTTCAACTCGCCAAGTATTTTTTTGTACTCAAGCGGAATAACTTTTACAAATTTTGGTAAAAATTCATCCCAATTCACTAATATTTGCTCGGCAAGTGCACTGCGAGTGTAGATATAATGATTGTTTATCAAGGTTTGTAGTTCAATTTCATCGTCCTTATCATTGACAGGTCCTAACTCGACCATTCCCTTATTACAGAAGTAATCAAAATTACCCTCGATGTCAAGAACATAAGCAATGCCTCCACTCATGCCGGCAGCAAAATTTCGTCCGGTTTTACCCAATACTACCGTACGGCCTCCGGTCATATATTCACAACAATGATCGCCAACACCTTCAACAACCGCTTTGACCCCGCTGTTCCGCACACAAAACCTCTCACCTGCAACTCCACGTATATAAGTTTCTCCGCTTGTAGCACCATATAAAACTGTATTCCCAATTATGATATTCTCTTCGGGTTTGAAGGTAGAACCCAGCGGAGGAACAACTATAATTCGACCGCCTGATAAACCTTTTCCGAGATAATCATTGGAATCACCTTCCAATACAAAATTGATTCCCTTAGAAAGAAAAGCACCAAAACTTTGTCCGGCAGAACCGGTAAACTTGCAGTTCAATGTGCTATCGGGAAGCCCTTGTTCACCATGAATCCTGGTTATTTCACCGGATAACATAGCCCCTACTGTACGATCAGTGTTATTAATCGGTTTTGTTATCCAGATTTTTTGCTTGTTTTTGATCGCTTTATTTGATCTTTTAATAAGTTCCCGATCCAAAACATCGGTAATTTTATGCTTCTGAAAACAAGTACAATGGGTCGCATGAATTTCAGATTCTTTCGGCCGATATAAAATCGTGGATAAATCAATCGTTTTTCCCTTCCAATGTTCAATATCGGTTCTTTGTTCCAAGAAATCAGAACGCCCTACAATTTCTTCGAACTTGCGAAAACCAAGTTCTGCAAGAATTTCGCGAACTTCCTGCGCCAGGAACCTAAAATAGTTTACAACATATTCCGATTTCCCAATAAATCTTTTACGCAATTCCGGATCTTGTGTAGCAACACCAACAGGACATGTATTCAGATGACATTTACGCATCATAATACAGCCAAGGACGATCAGAGATGAAGTAGCAAAGCCAAATTCTTCTCCTCCCAATAGTCCTGCATAAATAATATCGAGCCCTGTTTTTAGCTGGCCATCTGTCTGAAGACGAACCCTGTCGCGCAAGTTATTGATAACAAGTGTTTGTTGTACTTCTGATATCCCGAGTTCCATAGGTAACCCTGCATGCTTGATGGAACTTGCCGGACTCGCACCGGTCCCGCCTTCGCCACCACTTATTGTTATGCTGTCTGCAAATGCCTTTGCAACACCTGCAGCAACTGTACCAACACCTTTTTCAGAAACAAGTTTAACGTTGATCCTGGCTTTTGGATTAACACACTTTAGGTCGAATATCAATTGGGCGAGGTCCTCAATTGAATAAATATCATGATGCGGAGGTGGTGATATCAAAGTGATTCCAGGCGTAGAATGTCGCAACCCGGCAATTATTTTATCGACTTTATATCCCGGCAATTGTCCTCCTTCCCCGGGTTTAGCACCCTGAGCTATTTTAATCTGGATCTCGTCAGCATTGATTAAGTAATTAGTTGTAACTCCAAATCTCCCTGAAGCCACCTGTTTAATAGCACTTCTCGCTAAAGTTCCATCTTCACGGGTTTTAAATCTTTCTGCATCTTCACCTCCTTCCCCGGTATTGCTTCTCCCTCCGATTTTATTCATAGCAATTGCGAGAGCCTCATGCGCTTCTTTGCTGATTGAACCATATGACATTGCTCCTGTAATAAAACGCTTCGTAATTTCTTCTATTGATTCAACCTGATCAATTGGTATCGACTTTCCTTTCCTGAGGTTTACGCAACCACGAAGGAAATGTGGTTTCCGGTTGAATTCATTTACAAAATTTGAAAACTCTTTGAACTTTTCGTAACTATTGACTCGGGTGGCCCATTGCAATAATCCGATAGATTCAGGATTCCAACCATGTTTTTCCCCATCAAAGCGATAATGGTAAATCCCTGTAGACTTTAATCCTATTTCGGGTTGCGCATTATGAGCATAGGCTAGTTTATGAGATATCAGTGCTTCCAATGCAACCTCATCAAGACCAATCCCACCGATTCGCGAATCAGTGCCTGTAAAGTAATTTTCGATAATCTTTGGTCCCAGGCCCAGTGCCTCAAAAATTTGTGACCCATGATAGCTTCGAAGTGTAGATATTCCCATCTTCGAAATAATTTTAAGAAGGCCCTTGTCAATGGCTTTTATATAGTTTTCTCGTGCCTTAATATATTCACATTCAATGACTCCTTCCAAACAAAGATCTTCAATAACGGCAAAGGCACCGTACGGATTTACTACGCTTGCCCCATAGCCAATAAGCAGCGCGAAATGATTTACTTCCCTGGGTTCTGCTGTCTCTATCACAAGGCCAACCTGCATCCTCTTTTTTTTGCGTATCAAATGATTGTGAACAGCAGAGGTTGCCAGCAGAGATGGAATGGGTGCCATATCCTCACTAATGCCCCGATCAGTCAGGATAATAAAATTCTTGCCAGCATTCACTGCTTCTTCAGCTTTGGTACAAATTTCTTCAAGCGCCATTTCCAGGGCCTTCCCAGGAGCATTTGTTTTTGCCGGAAAAAGCATTGGAATATCTATATGAGAAAAATTTTCTTCTTTTAAATTGCGTAGTTTATTCAGGTTCGTATTAGATACAATCGGTGTTTTAAATTTAATAAGCTTACAGTGACTTGAGGATTCAGATAGGATGTTTTTTGAGATCGACCCTATATAATTGGTAAGCGACATGACCAATCCTTCCCGGATCGGATCTATAGGTGGATTTGTCACTTGAGCAAACAATTGTCTGAAGTAAGTGAACATTCTTTGGGGTTTATCGGAAAAAACAGCCAATGGCGTATCATTGCCCATGGAGGATACGGGTTCCTGTCCCTCGATGGCCATTGGTTTTAAAATAATATCTACATCTTCCTTGGTATATCCAAAGACCCTGAGGTACTGAGCAAAAGAATCTCCCAAGGTTGTAGGTACTCTGGTCTTCACTTTAATATCATCAAGATCAATCCGGTTTTCAGCAAGCCATTGTGCGTAAGGATTTCGTTCCGTCAATTGTTTTTTTACTTCCTCATCCGGTACAATGATTCCCATTTTGGTATCGACAAGCAATATTTTACCGGGTCGCAAACGTCCTTTAGCCCTGACCTGTTCAGGCGGGAAAATCTGGACTCCAACCTCTGAAGCCATAACAATCAAATCGTCTTTAGTAATAATATATCGTGAAGGACGAAGACCATTCCGGTCGAGCGTTCCCCCAATATACCTTCCATCGCTGAATACAATGGAAGCCGGGCCATCCCAAGGTTCCATCAATGTAGACTGGTATTCGTAAAATGCTTTTAGACTTGGGGGAATGGGATTTTTATCATTCCATGATTCAGGAATCATCATACTGAGTGCATGGGGAAGAGACTTGCCAGCAAGAATAAGGAATTCCAGAACATTATCGAAGGAAGCCGAATCGCTCTTATTTGGTTGCACAACAGGAAAAACTTTTTCCAAATCTTCACCAAACAATTCCGTTTTCATAATGGATTCCCTTGCCGTCATCCACATCCTATTCCCCTTCACAGTATTTATTTCCCCATTATGAGAAATAATCCTAAAAGGTTGTGCGAGATCCCAGGTGGGAAATGTATTAGTCGAAAACCTTGAATGGATCAAAGCAATTGCACTTTCCATCCTGGGGTCTTTCAGATCGACAAAATATCTTTCAACCTGACCGGGAGTTAACATTCCTTTGTAAATGAAAACTTTTGAAGAAAGACTTGGTAAATAAAATGTTTCCCTGTCTTTCAGCTTTGATTCAGCAATTCTTTTTTCTGCCTGTTTTCGTGCAAGGTAAAGTTTCCTCTCAAGCACATCCTGTTCAACAATATTGCCTGCAACAAAAATTTGTCGAATGCAAGGTTCTGTTGATCGGGAAATCTCTCCAAGTACAGAACTATCAACTTTTACATCAATAAAATCAATTACATCAAGACCTTGCTCAAGGATTGCATCAATCAGAATTTTCTCGAATGCTTTTCGATTTTTTTCTTCTTTCGGGAGAAAAACAAGTCCCGACCCGTATTTCCCTTCTTCGGGCACTTTAATCCCTTTTGAAAGAATAAAAGTATGGGGTATCTGAAGAAGAATGCCGGCACCATCGCCGGAGACGTTGTCAGCACTTTCGGCACCACGGTGAGTCATGTTTACCAAAACCTCAAGCCCTTTTTTAATAATTTCATGCGATTTAATGCCTTTTATCTGGGTCACAAAACCAATACCGCAACTATCATGTTCATTATTTGGATTATACAACCCCTGCGCCTTTGGAAATCTTTTTCTCATCTCTATGTTATCAAATTGAACTATAGTACTAGTGTAAAAAAAGCCATTCTTTTTCGGAGAATGGCTTGTATCAGCACGTCAAAACACTCTCCTCACACAAAATCATCTGTGTTAATTGACGAAATTATATCATTTGTCATCTTCATAGTCTCCGGATATTTAGGACTTCAAAGATACAACAATTATTTCTATAGAAAGTTTATTTTCATAATTTATTTATAAATATCAATAAGCGTGGAATATTTATGCATTACTGGTTTCTTTCCTCAATATTCTCATAGTCATAGGAACCATAAACATTTTTATATGCAGGACGAATTATTCTTTTAGAAGAAAAGGTAATTTCTTCCAATCTATGAGCACACCAGCCAGCAATACGTGAAATTGCAAAGATCGGTGTATACAGTTCACTTGGTATATCTATGCATTTATATACAAATCCCGAATAAAAATCAACATTTGGACTTACAACTTTTGCATTGCCATCATTTTTAAATTTTGACAATACCTCAGGTGCCAGCTCTTCAATAGCTTCATAAAGTTTATATTCATCTGACTTCCCTTTCTCATCTGCAAGTTCCTGTGCTTTTTCTTTTAATAATACAGCCCGGGGATCTGACAAAGTGTAAATAGCGTGACCGATGCCATATATTTTACCGGAACCATCATTCGCTTCGCCCTTTAAAATTTTCAGAAGGTGTTCCGATATCTCTTGTTTATCATTCCAGTCTTTCACATTCTTTTTAATGTCCTTCATCATTTCCATTACCTGTAGGTTTGCACCACCATGCAAAAATCCCTTTAATGACCCAAGACCTGCAGCTATTGCAGAATATGAATCGGTACCGGCAGAACTTACAACCCGGGTTGTAAATGTAGAATTATTGCCTCCTCCATGTTCTGCATGCAATACGAGGTTCAAATCCAATATGTCGGCTTCCAGTTTCGTATACTTATCACCTTTCAGCATGTAAAGAAAATTCTCCGCAGTACTTAAAGAAGGATCCGGGTGCCTAATAATCAAAGATTTACGCTGGTAAGAATGTCTGAAACCAAAATAAGAATATGCTGTAATAACAGGAAATTTTGCAATAAGATCCAGTGACTGTTTTAAAACATTTAGGTGCGATTGATCTTCAGCATAATCATCGAGGGTATATAGCGACAAAGTCGAACGTGCCAACATGTTCATTATATTGATACCCCGCAATGATAAAATCATATTCTTTGTAAAATACGAAGGTAAATCGCGCATACCGCTAAGATGAGATGAGAACTGAGCCAATTCATCCCTGTCAGGCAGTTTCCCTGCCAATAACAAAAATACAGTTTCATCAAAACCGTGTCGACCATCGGCTTGAAAGCCCCTAACTACCTCTCGTACATCAATACCCCTATAATAAAGCCTTCCATGAGTCGGGGTAACTTTTTCATCTTTTTTTTCATATCCAATGACATCACCAATATTTGTAAGTCCAACAAGGACGCCAGAGCCATCTTGATTTCTTAATCCCCGTTTTACATTAAAACGGGTAAATAATTCTTTATCGATCTGAGAAGCTTCTTCAGAAAGCACATTAAGGCGGTTTAAAATATCCATTTTTAAATGTTTTAGTTGTTGAACTTAAGAGCTTTGAGTTTTTATTAAAATTAAATATCAAACTAATATCTGATTCGTCAAAATTAAATCAATTTTTCATTTTTATGATCAATCAGATTAAAATTAATAAGTTTTTGCCGATTCAAACTAAACGCGCAATTGTCCATCACCAAATACAATGTATTTTGCGGAAGTTAATTCACGCAGACCCATTGGTCCGCGAACATGGAGCTTCTGATTACTGATTCCCATCTCGGCCCCCAAACCGAATTCATTGCCATCTGTAAAACGGGTTGAAGCGTTAATAAAGCAAGCGGCCGAATCAACCTCCGTCAGAAATTTCATTCCGTTTTTAAAGTTATCTGTTACGATTGCATCGCTATGGTGAGAACCATAGGTATTAATATGGTCAATTGCTTCATCAATAGTTGCAACAGTCTTAATGGACAATATCAGATCGAGATATTCGGTTGACCAGTCTTCCTGTGTGGCATCTTTAACAGATCGAAGTATAGTTTTTGTTTTTTTACAACCACGCAATTCAACACCTGCCTTGTCAAATTCAATTTTCATTCTTGGCAAAAAGCTGGGTGCTATTTTTTCATGCACCAACATCGTTTCCATGGCATTACAAACTCCCGGTCTCTGCACTTTTGCATTGTAACATATTGAAATGGCCATATCGATACCTGCAAATTCATCAACATAGGTATGACAAATACCCTGATCATGACGGATAACCGGAATTAATGAATTCTCTTCCACGAAACGTATCAGCTCCAGACCTCCGCGTGGTATAATAACATCGATATATTCACGCATGCGGAGCATCTCTTTGACCGATTCCCGGTTGGTATTTTCAATTATCTCAACTGCAGTTTCAGGAAGACCAGCCCGTTTAAGACCTTTTTTAATAATGGATGTAAGTGCAAGATTTGAATGTATGGCATCGGAACCTCCTCTGAGTATAACCCCGTTCGCAGATTTAATAGTAAGCGCTGCTACTTCAATACATACATTTGGTCGTGATTCGAAAATTATGCCTATTACACCAAGAGGCATTCTCATTTGCCCTACTTTTAAGCCATTGGGCATATTATTCATGCCAATTATTTCTCCAACCGGGTCTTTTAATGCGATTACATCATTCAGTATTTTTATCATCCCGTCAATGCGTTTGTCATTCAATTCCAAACGATCAAGAAATGCTTTTGTGAGGCCTTTTTTCTTTCCCCCCTGAAGATCCTTAATATTTTCAGATTTTATGAATTCACGATTTGCATCAATTTCTTCAGCAATGATCGACAATGCTCTATCCTTTTTCTCTGTATTTAGCTTCACCAATTGCCTTGATGCCGCCAAGGCATTTTTGCCTTTCTGTATTATTAATTCATTCATGGCTTTAACTCTTTAAAATCACTTCCTTTTTTTTAGCAACAAAGTGTGTCCCGATTTCTTTTCCTTCCAAAACATCAAAAATTACAGAGGGCTCGTTCCCGCTTGTAATGATCGTATCAATCCCTGCTTCAATACAATTTTTTGCAGCCACTATTTTTGTGATCATTCCTCCTGTTGAAAAAGAGCTTCCTGCACCGGATGCTAAATTCTCAATCTCCGGAGTAATTTCTTCAATTGTCCGTATAATTTCTGCTGAGGAATTTATTTTTGGATCGGATGAATAAAGCCCGTCGATATCGCTCAGAAGAATCAATAAATCAGCATCAATAAGTGTTGCAACATTCGCCGAAAGGGTATCATTATCTCCAAATTCTATTTCATCAGTTGAAATAGTATCGTTTTCATTGATAATTGGAATAATCTTCATGCCAAGCAGCTTAAGGATTGTGTTTTTTGCATTTTGATATCTTTCTGGTTGCGTCATGATATCTTTGGTAAGTAAAATCTGTGCAACCGTCTGATTATAATCTTCAAAGAATTTCTGATAAATTTTAATCAGTTCTGCTTGTCCTACGGCTGCCAATGCCTGTTTTTTTGCAAGTTCTGTAGGTCTTTCTTTTAATCCAAGTCGGCCGGCACCAACACCGATAGCGCCGGATGACACTAAAATTACATCAATATCTTTACTTCGAATAGCGCTAAGTACATATGATAATCGTTCTATTCGCTGAAAATTAATCCTTCCATTAGAATAAGACAAAGTAGACGTCCCAACTTTTACAACAATTCGTTTTTTATCCTTGAAATTATCCCTGAAACCCATCCTGGTCTATTATTAATTCAAATTTATTTCGCTGAGAGAAGGCGGAAAAAATACTTCATTCTTGCCGGTTTTTGAAAGCTCTGCATAGGTATTTTCCAGTGCACAGAATAAATCATTTTCATCCTCCACAATCGTTGCTTTCAGATTACCTCGGGGTTGAATAATAAATTTACTGTTTGAGTCAACTTTAATAAGAAGAATATCGGCCCTGGTGATTTTAGCTACATTAAGTGCTAGTGAATAATTATCATCCAATTCAATATCGCTTGTAGAAACCGTATCATTCTCATTGATTATCGGTATTATGTTCATGTCCAGCAAAGTATTGAACGTATTTTGTGTATTCCGTATTCTCATTGGGTCATCCAAAATATCGTTTGTAAGCAATACCTGGGCAACTATCTGATTGTACTGATCGAAATAATGTTGGTAAAACCGGATCAATTCAGCCTGACCAATTGCTGCAATTGCCTGCATTTCGGTAAAAGACTGGGGCTGTAATTTTAAGTTGAGCTTATCACATCCTAGAGCAATGGCTCCTGAACTAACCAACAACATTTGTTTCCCACTGTTGTTGAGGTTGGAAAGCACCATCGCCAAGCGATCCATTTTCTGATGGTTAAATTTGCCATCCGGATTCGACAAAGTAGAAATTTCAATTTTTACAACAATTCTGTTCGCACACATCGCATATTCTCCTATCCTTTTAACAATGCTTTTTCTGCTTCGTCAATAAGGCTTTTATTAAATTGCCCAAAGATTGTCTCAAATTTATCACTGATCTCTTGGTTACAAAGGTTTCCGATACTTCCCTCATGTGAATGATTTATCTCAAAATCCGGATTAAAAATCCCATTCTTCATTTTTTCCGCTACCAATTTATAAGCATCGCGGAAAGGAACCCCTTTCTGAACCTCCCGGTTAACTTCTTCAACACTGAAGATAGCTTTGTACTTTTCATCCAGCAGCAATTTATCTTTCACCGTTATTTTCTGAAGCACAAAATTGGTCATATCAATACAATCTATTAATGTATCAAATGATTCAAGAAATGATTCTTTTATAATCTGATAATCCCTGAAATAACCCGAAGGTAAATTGTTTGTAATAAAAGTAACCTCATTCGTTAGAGATTGCAGTTTATTCGATTTTGCCCGAATTAATTCAAAAACATCCGGATTTTTCTTATGAGGCATAATACTTGACCCTGTTGTAAATTCATCTGGTAATCCGATAAACCCAAAATTCTGACTGTTAAAAAGGCAAACATCATACGCGAGTTTTGCTAAAGTTGCAGCTATCGAACCAAGAGCAAAGGCTACTAAACGTTCAACCTTACCCCTGCCCATCTGAGCATAAATTACATTATAATTCATGCTTTCAAATCCCAATAAATCGGTTGTCATCTGACGATCAATCGGAAAAGAAGAACCATATCCGGCTGCTGATCCCAAAGGGTTTTGATTTGTCACCTTAAATGCCGTCAGCAGCAATTGCAAATCATCTGAAAGGCTTTCTGCATAAGCTCCAAACCATAGTCCGAATGAAGAGGGCATCGCAATTTGTAAATGCGTATACCCCGGCATCAGGAAATCTTTGTGTTTTTCGCTTAATTCAATGAGTGTGTGAAATAAATAGGATACAGAGTTGGCAACCACAAGGATCTTAGCACGAGTAAAAAGCTTGATATCCAACAAAACCTGGTCATTTCGTGATCTTGCACTGTGAATTTTCTTCCCGCTATCGCCAAGATTTTTTGTTAGCAAATATTCAACCTGTGAATGAACATCTTCAATCCCCGCCTCGATTGAAAAATGACCCTCTTCAATCTTTTTGTAAATTTCTCTGAGTTCTGTTTTTAGAGCAGTATGTTCATCTTTTGAAAGTAGTCCTATACTTTCAAGCATGGCAATATGCGCCAGCGACCCTAAAACGTCATATCGAGCCAGCAGAAGATCAAGCTCACGGTCGCGACCGACCGTAAATTCTTCGATTTTCTTATTAATGTCTGTCCCTTTATCCCAGAGTTTCATTCAATGATTATTTGTAAAATTTTTACTCCTTCTTTTTACTAATTGCATGATGGGCCATCAGACGAATTGCATTGATTTTAATAAAGCCTGCGCTGTCTTTCTGATCAAAGCCCCCCGCAATATCCATACTCGAAAGTTCTTTATTGTACAATGAGCTGGGAGATTCACGTCCGTCAATAATTACATTCCCTTTATAAAGCGTAATATATACGATACCATCTATCAATTCCTGACTTTTATTAATAGCTGCCATCAGGAACTCCATTTCCGGACTAAACCAAAAACCATTATAAACTATTTCACTGAATGTAGGAGTCAGCATATTGCGCAGACGCATTACTTCCCGATCCATTGCAATACCCTCAATATCCATATGCGCTTTTATCAGAATCTCACCTCCCGGCGTTTCATAGACACCTCTTGATTTAATTCCCACAAAGCGATTTTCAACCATGTCGAGCATTCCAATACCATTCGCACCACCAACCAGGTTAAGGTACATAAATAATTCAAGTGGGTTTGTTTTAATTATCCCTTCCTCTTCGTTAACCACTTTAACCGGTATTCCGTTTTTAAAATGAATTTCAATATGTGTTTCTTTATCAGGGGCCTTTTGAGGAGGTACAATTTTTGTGAACATATCCAAGTCCGGTTTAAACTTGGGATCCTCCAGTATTCCTGCTTCATGACTGATGTGCATAAGGTTATCATCTTCACTGTAAGGCTTTTTCAGCGAAGCTTTAACAGGAATGTTATTTGCGGCGGCATAATTTAACATATCTGTACGGCCCTTGAACTGATCCAGAAACTCTTCCATCTTCCACGGAGCAATTACCATAATTGAAGGATCCAAAGCATAATAGGAAAGCTCAAACCGGACCTGATCATTTCCTTTACCTGTAGCACCATGTGAAACATAGGTTGCATTTTCTTTATGCGCAACTTCAATCTGTCTTTGTGCAATAATGGGACGGGCAAGAGAAGTCCCCAATAAATATCGCCCTTCATACATTGCATTTGCCTTAATAGCAGGGAAAATATAGTCCGTAACAAATTCTTTCTTTAAATCCTCTATATAAACTTTTGAAGCACCAATCCTTAGAGCCTTCTCTCTTGCCTCTTCAAAATTATCATCCTGCCCAACATCCGCTATAAAGGCAATAACGTCGTAACCCTTATCAAGGAGCCACTTTAAAATTACGGATGTATCTAACCCACCACTATAAGCCAATACAACTTTGTTATTTTTCATAGAATTTTTATTAATATATCAATACCATCTTAGATTCTAATACTTATTATTTACCTAACTTTTCACTTAATTCCGGAACAATTAATGCCAGGGTATTTCTTACGTCATTTTCGGTAATGCTGTCCCTTGGTATAAGAAGTATGGTGTCGTCACCAGCTATAGTTCCAATAATTTCAAAAGGAGTTGCCTTGTCAATCAGAGATGCGAGGCTGCTTGCATATCCCGGTATCGTTTTAATCACTCCAAAGTGATTTGCAAATTGAAGCGAGATGAATCCGGCAGCTGCATATGTTGTAGCAATATCATTCATGGATGAATGCTGATCCGGTAGTTCATAAACATAGCCTTTACCGGAATCCGCAATCTTGTTCACCTTAAGAAATTTTAAATCGCGGGAAAGGGTTGCCTGAGTATAATTTAATCCTCGTTTTTCAAGAAGTTCCAATAATTCTTCCTGACAAGTCACCCGATTTTTTAAAATAATCTCTTTAATTGTAAGCAATCTTTCGGTTCTGTTTCCCATTTGAATAATTATTCAATTATGTTGTAAAATTATACATTAAATTGTAACAAACAAAGGTGTTATGAAAATATTTGTACTTTTGCGACAATAAAAACAATAACCTCTTTTAGGGTAAATGGACAAATCGATTAAAAAAGTAGTAGTGCTTGGCTCAGGAGCATTAAAAATAGGCGAAGCGGGAGAATTTGATTATTCTGGCTCTCAAGCATTGAAAGCATTGCGGGAAGAAGGTGTCGAAACAATACTCATTAACCCCAATATTGCGACAGTACAGACAACGGAAGGAATTGCCGATCGAATTTATTTCCTGCCTGTGACTCCGTATTTCGTTGAGAAAGTACTTGAAAAAGAAAAACCTCAGGGCATCCTGCTTTCGTTTGGTGGTCAAACTGCATTGAATTGTGGAATAGAATTATTCAAATCAGGTGCCCTGGAGAAAAATAATGTACGTGTACTTGGAACTCCCGTGCAAGCAATTATGGACACCGAAGACCGCGAATTGTTCATCAAAAAGCTTGATCAGATAAATGTAAATACAATTAAGAGTGAAGCAGTTGTGACGGTGGATGCCGCTTTAAAGGCCGCAGAAAATCTGGGCTATCCTATTATCATCCGGGCTGCATATACTTTGGGCGGACAGGGAAGTGGCTTTTGTAACAACCCGACGGAACTTGAAAAGCTTGCCGGACAAGCTTTTTCATACAGCAAACAACTTCTGGTAGAAAAATCGCTTAAAGGATGGAAAGAAGTGGAATACGAGGTGGTGCGCGATAAATTTGACAACTGCATCACCGTGTGTAACATGGAAAATTTCGATCCTCTTGGCATACACACCGGAGAGAGTATTGTCGTCGCTCCATCTCAAACTCTTACTAACAGCGAGTATCATAAACTTCGTCAACTTGCCATTCAAATTATCCGGCATATAGGTGTTGTAGGTGAGTGTAATATTCAATATGCACTGGATCCTTTTTCTGAAGACTATAGAGTAATTGAAGTAAATGCGCGCCTTTCCCGTTCGAGTGCCCTGGCATCAAAAGCTACCGGTTATCCATTGGCTTTTGTGGCAGCAAAACTTGCGCTTGGATATGGTTTACAGGAATTGAAAAATTCAATAACAAAGACTACACCTGCCTTTTTTGAGCCTGCCCTCGATTATATTGTATGCAAAATTCCCCGCTGGGACCTGAACAAGTTTATCGGTGTAGAAAAACAAATCGGAAGTAGCATGAAAAGCGTTGGCGAAGTAATGTCTATCGGCCGTAGTTTTGAAGAAGCCATTCAGAAAGGATTGAGAATGATAGGTCAGGGGATGCATGGCTTTATTGGAAACCGGGATCTGGATATTGACGATTTGGATATTGATAAGGAATTGGCCAACCCAACTGATACCCGTATCTTTGTAATTGCGGCGGCACTTGAAAAGGGCTACTCCATCGATAAGATTTATGATTTAACTAAAATTGACAAATGGTTCCTTTACAAACTTAAGAATATCCTTACCCACCATAATAAAATCGAACAATACAACAGCCTTGAAAATCTGCCGGATGAAGATCTCAAAAAGGCAAAGGTCATGGGGTTTTCAGATTTTCAGATTGCACGAATCCTTTTAAAAGACACCAATAAGGATATGGAAGCCGAATTGTTAAAAGTTAGGGACTATCGAATCAAAAAAGGCATTGTTCCCTATGTAAAACAGATCGATACACTTGCCGCAGAGTTTCCGGCTAAAACCAATTACCTCTACCTCACGTATGGAGGTAGCAGTCATGATATTGAATATACCGATGATGGAAAATCGGTCATTGTCCTTGGTTCAGGGGCGTATCGTATTGGCAGCAGCGTTGAATTTGACTGGTGTAGCGTAAATGCACTATATACTATTAACAAGGAAGGCTATCGTTCGGTTATGATCAACTACAACCCTGAAACGGTAAGTACCGATTACGATATGTGCGACCGGTTGTATTTTGATGAACTTACCCTTGAAAGGGTCCTTGATATTACCGATCTTGAAAAACCCAAAGGCGTTATAATTTCTGTGGGAGGACAAATACCGAACAACCTTGCCATGCGGCTGTTTAATCGTAAAGTTCCGGTTCTTGGTACTTCCCCGATAAGTATTGATAAAGCTGAAAACCGGCATAAATTCTCAAGTCTCTGCGACCAATTGAAGATCGATCAGCCTCGATGGAAGGAGCTAAGCACCATTGAAGATATCAACATCTTTGTGGATGAGGTTGGATTTCCTGTTCTGATCAGACCTTCCTATGTGCTTTCCGGTGCTGCCATGAATGTCGTCTCCAACAAAGATGAAATGGAGCATTTCTTGAAACTCGCTGCCAAAGTTTCTAAACAATACCCTGTAGTAGTTTCAGAATTCATCCAACAGGCCAAAGAAGTTGAGATCGATGCTGTTGCCAAAAACGGAGAGCTGGTCGCCTATGCTATTAGCGAACACGTTGAATATGCGGGGGTACATTCGGGCGATGCGACCATCGTTTTCCCGGCTCAAAAGATTTATTTCGAAACCTTGCGAAGGATTAAAAAAATTAGTCGCCAGATTGCAAAAGCCTTGGAAATTAGCGGACCCTTTAATATGCAATTCCTGGCGAAAGACAACGACATAAAGGTAATAGAGTGTAATCTCAGGGCATCACGCAGTTTTCCGTTTGTTTCGAAAGTTTTAAAGACCAATTTTATTGACCTTGCTACGGAAGTCATGTTGGGCAAAGAAGTTCAGAAACCCAGTTCCACTGTTTTCGACATTGATTATATTGGTGTAAAAGCACCCCAGTTTTCGTTTTCCCGTCTTTCAAAAGCCGATCCCGTGCTTGGGGTTGATATGTCCTCAACAGGCGAAGTAGGTTGTATTGGAGATGACTTTTATGAAGCCATACTCAAAGCCATGTTATCTGTAGGATATAGTTTTCCAAAGAAAAACATACTCCTTTCAACCGGACCTATGCGTTCGAAAGCAGAACTGTTGAAAAGTTGCCGTTTGCTCTCGGAAAAGGGTTATACTTTATTTGCAACTCCCGGCACCGGACAATTCTTAACGATGAATGGTATCGAATGTACAGTACTGTATTGGCCAGATGAAGATAAAAAACCCAATACCCTCGATTACCTGCGTGGCAAGATGATCGACCTTGTAATAAATATTCCAAAGGACCTTACTTCAAGCGAATTGAGCAACGATTATACTATCCGGCGCAGCGCCGTCGATTTCAATATCCCTATAATTACCAACGACAGGCTTGCTACTGCTTTCCTTACAGGTATATGTAAATTAAGCATGGAGGATATTAAAATCAAAAGCTGGGACGAATATAAAATTGAAGAGTCAAAATTTTAAGCATTATGTTATTGGATTGGCTCCGTATCGCTAAGGAATTGCAGGCTATTGCCCAGGCCGGAATTGAGTTTAGTGAAAATAAGTACGACCTCGAAAGATACCAGAAGATTCGGGAGATCAGTGTAAAAATAATGCAGGGATATACCGATGCCTCGTTGGAAAAAATTCGTGAACTTTTTGCCTTTGAAAAAGGATATCAGACGCCCAAAGTAGATATAAGAGGTGTCGTCTTTCGAAAAGGCAAAATCCTAATGGTTCGGGAGACAATAGACGGTATGTGGTCCCTTCCCGGAGGTTGGGCTGATGTAGGCTATAGTCCTTTTGAAATTGCCAAAAAGGAAGTTTTTGAAGAAGCCGGACTAACAGTAAAACCTCAACGGTTGCTGGCGGTTTACGACAAGACCAAACATCCACACTCCCCCGATATATATCATGTATATAAGCTGTTTATTTTATGTGAAGACTCGGGGCTGGATGTCAAAATTGGAATGGAAACTTCGGATGTGGACTGGTTTTCAAGAGAAGAAATTCCTCACTCCCTCTCGCTTCCAAGAATAACACGGTCACAGATTGATAAGATGTTTGAATATTATGACAATCCTTCCAAGGATGTCGAATGCGATTGAGTATTAACTTAAAAGTACATCACTTTATGTAATAAAAATACCCCGAAAACATCGTTTTCGGGGTATTTCATTAACGGCACTCTTTGGCCTGGTTGCGATTAACTTTATAAAACGATCCTTTGCTTTACATTGTCTCTAACCCTTGTTTCAACCTGATGTAAGTTTCATTGGAATATTTGAAAGGATCAACTTAATACTGATTTAACCAATTTGAATGAATATAAAATCATAATTATAGATGCAGGTTCTAACCTAAAACGGAAAAATATTTGAAATTTTATTTTATTAAACTTCAATAATTGTATGAAATCCTCACCACCAATGCTCTTGTAAACAAAAAGAATATATGGACATTTGATTTTGCACCTCTCTGGGGTTTATAAGTTTTAAAGCCATGTCTATTCTCTGAAAACACATAGATGTAATTTCTCAGAATTACCTGAAATAAAAAAAGCCCCAAACAAATTGGGGCTTTTTTTAAAAGTTATGTTGGGATCTATCAATGCTGTATCAAGACTTTTTTTGTAATTGATTTCCCCTCCAATTGAACTTTTATAAAATATATTCCATCACTGTAACAACTTGTCGGGATCTCAATGTGCGTATCATTTATAGATTCATTAAGCAAAAGTCTGCCTGAAACATCCAATAGATTTATCGAGGCAATCTTTGAATCGGTTACCACAACAGACAAATTTTCATTCGCAGGATTTGGGAATATTTTAAAATCTCCGCTTGGTGCAGACTCTTCAGATGGAGCATCTTTTAATACAAATCCCGTATATCTTTTCTGAAAAATCTTGCTTATTCCGTTTTTACTTAATTCAACTCCGATATCAACCCAGATATATCCACATCCTGGATTCAAGCCTAAGTAATTCCATGTTGGCCCTGCTAAATCATTCCTAAAATATGGAAAGCAATAACCGTTGTTCGAATTAGGATCGCAATTAACCAGAAATTTGTTTACTGTAATACCGAAACTTGGATTAAAGCTGACCATTATTTTATTAATCTTAGTTTTATCAATTACTCCTGTTTCGGAATAAATATTGGGGATGTCAAAATCGGGACCAACATAAACGCTGCAAGTTACATAATTTGCATCGCCATATTTTTTAACCTGAAATGTAGCCATTCCCCATTCGTCTGCAATAAATGAAATATAATCGCAGTACCCAAAAACCGGATCAGTCAAACTACCTCCATATACAGCATGACAATTTTTCGTATTTCCAATTACCAATATCTTTTTATCAGAACCATACTTAATGCCCAGCAATGTGAAATTGGATCCTTTAATAAAATATGGATCCAAAGGTTTATAAATAATCCAGGAATCCGAGCCAATTGCTTTATAAACAGAATGAGGCATCTGGGCTAATGGAAGGGAAGCATAATCATATTGCGAATAGGCATAATATGGCAAGTAGCTATACACATCAGAAGTTGTAGCAGTTAAAGCAGTTACAGCAATTTTAGGGGTTATTGGTGGCGGCGGTTGCGGCTTTCCTCCACCTGGGCCGGGATCTCCCAATTCCACGGTAGCACGTAAATAGGGATTATTTATAATAAAAGTAACAGTTCTATATGATGTGTGAATTGGTGAACAATTCATGGCGTTTCGATATACAACTGTGTCGAACCCCCCAGCGCATACACTAAATGTATTATCTACGGTATACAATTGTTCTGCTGAATAAACAACATTTAGTTCAATTAATAAACAAATACAAACTAAACTTGCAATTTGAACGATTTTTTTCATGGCATTTATTTTGAAGTGGTTTCTTGGTCCAACCCTTAATAAATAAGAATTACATATTGTTTATTAGTTGTTTTTATCCATCAAATACGTTCCATAAATCAAAAATGATGGCATAGTAAAATTCCGTGGACAATGTACATATATTTAAATAATTTGCAAAATATTATCCTTTTGGTATCTTTCCTTGCAATTAATATCCATAATTTGGATTTTTAAAAGAATTATTTCCATGAAATCAGCACTTTTGCGGATTCTGCAATTTAAAATGAAACATTGTCTTGTTTTTATAATAATATTATTTTATCATTCCATCGTTTCGTATTCAAAATCATTTGAAAATGATAGTATTACTTTTCAGGTCCAAAGGGGCAATGATTGCTTTTTATCATTTCATTACGATAGTGCCGAATTTTCCTATCATATTGCCGCCAACTTCTTTGAAGAAAAGAATGACCTTTTGAATGCCGCAAAAAATACCCGACTTTGCAGTCAATCCTTTTATAATTTACTAATCCTTGATTCTGCCCTAATCATTGCGCAAAAAGCATTGAAATTTGAGGAAACAATGTCTCCTGATAGTTTTGACAAGATTTGTCTGGATGACAAGATAGAAACTGAACTTTTACTATCAGATATTTATTGGCAGCTTCGAATTTTCAGTAGTCAGCTTTCCCATTGTCAGGATGCTTTAAAAATTTATACTTCCCATCGCATGAATAATGAATTGCTTCTGGCAAAGATTTATATCCGGTTCTCATATTATTATTTTAGTAATAATAACCTTGACAGTGCATATTATTTTGGCCGAAAATCCTATGAAATGCAAATTGGAAGTGAAAATAATGATATGTCAGAACTTGCTGAGAGCATGAATCAACTTGGTATGATATATAATGCGAAGTCACAATTTGATTCTTCAATAGTTTATTTACTTCAAGCTGCTGATTTACTAACTCTTAACATTAATGGTAAATGTCAGTCGGTCGATAAAATTTATTACAATCTTGGAGTAGGATATTATGGAAAAGGGGAATATTTATTCGCAATAAAGTATTTGAAAAAATTTAATGATATATCCATCTGGCTTTACGGGAAGGATTATCCGAACTCATGTTATTATTATTCTTGTCTGGGATTAGCTTATATGGGGCTCGGAAATTACAATATTGCACTTGATTATATTCTAAAATCATTAAAATTAGCTATCTCAAAATACGGGTTCGAAAACTATAATACAGCTGGGTACTATACAAATACAGGCGTTATTTACGAATCTCTCGGAGAATATGAAAAAGCCATCGAATTTTATGAGAAAGCATTATCAATTAAAACAAAAAAGTATGATGTCAATCATTTTGATGTTGCTTTAAATTATTACAATATAGCTGTTGATTACAGAAGGATTGGCGATTTGAAGAAAGCCCTGGATGCATCTTTAAAATCTCTGGAAATAAGAAAGAATCTTAACAATGAGAGCATAAATTATCTTGCTAACAGCTATAGTCAGCTTGGAGAAATTTTTAATGATATGGGCAATTTTTCTAAAGCGAATGAAAAATTTAAGGAAGCAGAAAATATAATTCTCACTTATTTAGGTGCGCACTATCCTGACCTTACTGAATTATATGAAGATTGGAGCCTGGTATATTTTAACATGTCTGACTATGATACCGCTCTAATATACTTAAAAAAAGCCCTTCAAATTGCAACCGTTATTTATGATTCTCATCATCCGGCAATTTCAAGAATCAATACAAAAATTGGTGATGTGTATCAAAAAAAATCGAACTATTTAAAGTCGATGGAATTTTACAGGAAAGCACTGATTGCAAACACAACAGATTCGATTACGCTGACTGGTGCAAAAAATCTATCCTTAAAAAATATCCTTTCACAACCCATATTATTGAATACCCTCTCAGGTCAAGCAATTTGTTTTAATAAATTATTTAGTGAATCAGACTCAATAAGTTTTCTTGATTCATCCCTGGCTACATATAATAGTCTATTCGAACTTATTAAACAAATGAGGACAGTAGATAATATTGAGACTTCAAAACTACTTTTAAGCAGCAATACGAAAATTTTCTTTAAACAGGCTATGGGTGTAGCACTAATAAAATTTCGCCGAAATTCCTGTGATCAAAATGCCTTTATGCTGTCTGATATTTCTGAAAAGGGTAAAGGTGCCGTAATGTCTTCGTATTTAAATGAGGTTAATGCAAGGATGCTTTCCGGTATTCCCGATTCTCTGATAAAAGAAGAAAAATACCTGAAAACTGAAATTGATTTATTAAAAACTGAAAAAGAAAAATCAAACCAAAATGATAGCACCCCTGGGAAGTTTCAATCACTTGATCAGGGATTATTTATAGCTTCATATAAATATGACTCCATTAACAACTACCTGGAAAAAAACTTTCCGAAGTATTCTCAAATAAAATATAGTCAGTCAATTGTTTCTGTAAATCAAATTCATTCAGCTCTGGATAAAAAATCTGCCCTGATAAGTTATTTTATCGGGGACACCAATTTGTTTATCTCAATTATTACGGATAGCAGCTATAACATTGAAACGACAAAAATTGATAGCAATTTTGCGAAATTAACAATAGCTTATTATAGAGCCATTAAGAAATCTGATGTCAACCAATGTAAAATTCTGGGAGAAGAATTGTACAAGATACTAATCCAACCCATAGCTAAGATCATCCGTAATAAGCAAAATCTGATTATTATACCGGATGAATATTTATTCTATGTTCCATTTGAGTCCCTAAACTCCGGAAGAAATGATAACATGAGTACTCAAGGAATTGAAATCCCTGATTATTTAATCTATTCACATAATATAACGTATCATTATTCTGCAACACTCTGGTATAATTCTGTGAAAGAGATGTCTGCAAAAAAATCAGAAAGCCAGGGTTTTATAGGTTTTGCTCCTGTTTTTGACAAGATTACAAAAAATGGTGAAATATTGACAAGCAACTTGAGGGAAATCGATACTTCTAATTTTACCATTTCAAACCGGTCTTTTAGTAAAAATATGAAAGACTTCAATCCTCTTCCTGAATCAAAATTAGAAATTGAGGAAATTCTTAGGTTATTTGAGCAGAAAGGTAAACGAGCCAGTGCATACTTATATAAAAATGCCAGTGAAGAAAATCTGAAGACAAATCTTAAGGGCTACAAATACGTTCACATTGCAACCCATGGGTTTTCAAACGACACAAAACCCATGTTATCGGGCCTGGCATTTTCACAGCCTTCCGATACCGGCAATGTAACTTACGATTCTGTTTTGTTTGAATACAAAGTCAAAGGAGAAGATGGAATACTTTATGCCGGTGAAGCCTACAATCTCGATCTCAATGCCGACCTGGTAGTGCTAAGTTCATGCGATGGAGGTATTGGCAAGTTATCCAAAGGCGAAGGACTTCTTTCAATGACCCGTGGATTTTTATATTCAGGTACTCCCAATATATTGTATTCGCTGTACAAGGTATCCGACAAGCACACCAAAGACCTGATGACCGATTTTTATACAGGGGTATTGGCAGGCAAAAGTTATGCCGATGCCCTGCGTCAGGCCAAGCTCAATATGATCAACAACGAAGCTACTTCCAGCCCGTTTTTCTGGAGCGGATTTGTGTTGCTGGGGCGGTAAATTTTTTGTTAACTATTAGATTTCTTCTGTCGTATATAAAATCAATTTCAATTGTAAATATTTTTGTAATTTGACGCCGACTAATTGAATCCGTGTAATGTCTGGCATTTCAGATTATTTAATGTTTCCGGGATATCTTTTCTCCAGATTAAAATCCATATTCCTGCTTGTTTTTATCCTTGCAGGATGGTACATTAATGCACAAGTTTTGCCTTTGGAACAAGATGCCGATGATTGTTTCAACACTTTCCATTACGACAGCGCTGCAATATACTATAAGCAGACAGCACATTGCTACCAATTAAAACAGGATTGCTGAACTGTGTTAAGAATTACCGCCTGACAGGTAATTCATTCCTGGAAGCAGGCAAACGGGACAGTGCCCTCTTTTATTCAAAATATTCTTTAAACCTCTCCGATTCACTTTTAACTGAGCACAACAAGGAATCAATTTCTGAGAAAATAAGAGCCTTGCTGAATATGGGCAATATTTCCAACGACAGGGCTCATTATTCGGAGCAATTGAAATATTCGGATACGGCGCTTGTTTTGTTCGATTCAATGGATAACCCTGATGAATTGTTACTGGCTGAAATAGATGATAACACGGGAAATGCCTTGTTTCAACAGGATAAAAATAGGAATGCCTTGGATTATTTTAAAAAAGGATTGGAAATACGATTAAGCCTTTGCGATTCAAACTCCATTGATTTGGCAAAAAGTTACTCTCTATTATCCAGAGTTAATTTTTATTTGTGTGATTATGATAGTGTATATTCAAAATGTTTGAAATCAATTAGCATATATAAGAGACGATATGGAGAATATAATCCATTTAATGTTGAGAATTATCTGACGCTTGGAATTATTTATATACAACTTGCTAAATATCAAAATGCATCCGATTATTTTCACAAAGCAATGCAAATTCAGTCAATTATTTATGATTCCATTCACCCCAGTGAATTTCGGGTTTTGTATAATTATGCTAATCTTCTTTACCGTGAAGGGCTATCAGAAATGGCATTAAAATATTTAAACAAGGCCCGGGACAATTACGTTCATTTCTACAATGAAAATCATCCCTTTGGAGTATATATAAATTTATTACAAGGTTTTTTATATATGCGCCAGGGTGATTATTACAATGCTCAGAATAATTATCTGACGGCATTGGGGTTATATTACAAAATTGTTGAGAAACCCGAAAATCTATTAAAAAATATTTTTCAATCTATGACAGCTATATGGCTCCATATAGGAGATATTGATAATGCTCTGGCTTGCAGTAATATGTTAATGAGTAAACAGATTGTCTATCTAGTAGAAAATAAAGAATTTATAGCAACTACCTATAATAACATAGGAGAAATATTTTATCATAAAGGTGAATACATGAAATCTATAAAAAATTACAATAAATCGATAGAATATTACCTTCAATTAAATAGACCCGATGATCCCCTACTTGCCGTAAATTATGACTGTCTGGGCAATATATATTCAATCATAGGCAAACCTGAACAGGCATTGGAATATTTTAATAGAGCCCTGCCAGTTCTAACTAAAGTATTCGGAAACAATCATCCATATATCATAGATAATTATATTATTAGTGGATTTGCGTATTTTCTTAAACGAAATTATACAAAGGGGTTTGAATACTATACCAAAGCATTAACCATGTGCTATAGCCTTTATGGCAATAATCATCCAGATATTGCCCAGGTTTATAATAAGTTAGGTGAATTATTTTATGCCCAAAAATCATATGACCGGTCCCTGAAGTACTATCATAAAGCAATTCTTGCAAATATGCCCGCGGAAAAGGATTCTTCGGTATATTCTTACCCGATATCCAAGATTATACTTTCAAAACCAGAACTAATCAAATCAATCGCTGGTAAGGCCAATTTATTTCTCCAAAAGTACCTAATAGACGGTCAAAAAAGGGATCTTGAAGCATCGATTAATAATTTCGATATGGCTTTCGAATTAATAAATAAATTGAGAAATGATTATAGCTTCGAATCGACTAAAATCCTATTGAGTGAAAATACCAAATCATACTATGTAAATGCTGCAATGGCTGCCATAGAATATCATAAATTATATCCCGATTCTTTCAATCTAAAACTGCCGGTAGATTATATGGAATTATGTAAAAGCGCTATTCTTTTAGGCTATTTCAATGAATCGAAGGCCGAACCTATCTCCGCTATTCCGGATTCTTTATTAAATCAGGAAAAAAGGCTGAAAATCAATCTCAATGTCATTGCCACGGAAAGAGACAAAGAGCTTTTCAAAAATAACGGATATGATACACTTCAGGTTAAAAATCTGGAAATACAATATTTAAATTATTCCCAACAGTATGATTCCTTGCTGACATTGTATAAAACCAATTATAAAAATTATTTTCAGCTTAAATACAGCCCTCCATCATTTTCATTGAATCATGCGCAATCGGCTCTGGATACAGGTTCAGCCATTGTGAGTTACTTTATTGGTGATACAACCTTAATAATTTCTGTTATAACCCAAACTGATTATGAATCATTGGCTTTTCCTATCGATAGTACTTTTAAAAACAATGTATTGGCTTATTATAAAAGCATTCGAAAGTTTGACCCGATTGCTGTGGATTCGTTAGGTCCTTTATTATACAACAGACTTATCGCACCCATTGCAGAAAAAATAAAAAATAAACCACGTCTGATAATCATCCCCGACGAGTATTTATATTATGTCCCTTTTGAAGCGCTTTGCGCTGAAAGCAAAAATCACGATTACCTTATCAAAACCCACAGTATAAGTTACCACCATTCAGCAACCTTATGGTATAATTCAAAGATGGAAAAAAACAAAGCAGAAAGCAGGAAAGAAGACCTTGTAGCTTTTGCGCCGGTATTTTCAAAGAAATCGAATACCGGGGTAATCCTGGCCAGCAATGTGCAGGTAATTGACACAACCGGTAATGACA
>Ga0182027_10001747_pt1 | contig 35801 bp, 32 predicted proteins | sample 712E1DmetaG_FD_121300 | JGI IMG/M metagenome (GOLD analysis project Ga0182027, IMG submission 121300) | Permafrost microbial communities from Stordalen Mire, Sweden - 712E1D metaG (Illumina Assembly) | ecosystem: Environmental > Terrestrial > Soil > Wetlands > Permafrost | place: Sweden...
AAACTCCTGGAGGGCGGGGTGAACTGGCTCTCCCGGCGGCTTCCCTGGATTCTGCTCCTGGCCTCCGCAACGCTGTTTTTTTTGCCCCTGGGCGGGCGCGCCCTATGGAATTCGGATGAGGGACGTTACGCCGAGATCGCGCGCGAGATGCTCGTGCTCAAGGATTGGGTCTCCCCTCACCTCAATTACGTCCTCTACTTTGAAAAGCCGCCCTTGATGTATTGGCTCACCGCCGTCAGCTTCATGGTGTTCGGGCAAAATGAGTTCGCCGCGCGCTTCTGGTGCGCTGCGTTTGGAGTCCTGACGGTGGGCCTGGTTTATCTCATCGGACGACGCTGGAAAAATGAACAGACCGGCTTGATCGCCGGAAGCGTCTTGGCCACCAGTCTCGGGTTTTTCTGCCTGACGCAATATCTGGTCCTCGATATGGCGCTCACCTTCTGGATGACGCTGGCCCTCTATGCGGGGATGCGCATTCTGCTGGGAGCGCCTGCCTGCCGGCAGGCAGGGCCGCCGGAGCGGGTCAGGCGGTTTGTGGATCTCCTCGCGGTGGCGATCGCCGGCGGCTTCTTAACAAAGGGGCTGATCGCGCTCGTCTTTCCCATCGTCACTCTCGGTCTGACGATCGCTTACGCTAGGCTGGGCGTGCAGGCGCGCAAGATCGCCTGGGCGCCCGCGCTGACCCTCCTGGCCATCCTCATCGGGCCCTGGTTGGTGCTCGTATCGATGAAGCATCCCTTTTTTCTTCCGTTTTTTTTCATTCATGAGCATTTTTCCCGGTTTCTCACGACCCTTCACCATCGGACGGCCCCTTTTTATTTTTATCTTCCGGTCCTGTTCGGCGGGTTTCTCCCGTGGAGCGTTTTTCTTCCAAAGATTTTTCTATCGGCCTTGGCCAATCGCGGCCAGGTCATGAAGCGTGATCCGGGCTTGGCGCTGTTTGTCATCTGGAGCCTGTTTATCTTTATCTTTTTTTCTCTCGCGCAATCCAAGCTGGTGGGGTATCTGCTGCCTATTTTTCCCGCTCTGGCGCTTCTGGTCGGTGCTGCATTCCAGGAGGCCCTCGAAGAGCAACATCTTCCTTCCTGGATACAGGGCGGAGTCGTCGTCTTGATTCTTCTTCTTGTGGGCGGTCTGGCTGTCCTTAAAATGCCACGGGCGGCGGTCCTCTTCAGTGAGCCGGTCGCCGCTGCCTTTCATTTTCGTGCCGATACGCTTTCTCTCATGCTTGGTTTTGGAGTCTTCATTCTCGTCGGGGTCTGGGGGATGCGGCAGACTTGGGCCTGCCTGGGTGGAATGATGATCGTGCAGGTGCTCTTGCTGAGCACCCTGTCTTCCTTGGCTCCGACGCTGGATCCCTACTTATCGAATCGAGGACTGGCCCGGACGTTGGCCCTAGCGACGAAGCCGGATGAGCGGATCGTCGCCTACAGCGTCTCCTATGAAGACGTCCTCCAAAGCCTTCCTTTCTATACCGGGCGCCGGATTGTCATCGAAGGAAATCCGGGGGAACTCGAATTGGGGCGCCAGCATGCGGAGGATGCCGGCGATTGGTTCCTGGCCGATCCGGGCGCCCTCGACGCTCTGCGCGCCCTGCCGGGCGGGTCCTGGGTGGTGACCAGTGAAGAAGCGGCCAAATACATGAAAGCTGCCGGCTCTCTTGACTCTCTGGACCCGGTTGCCCGAGAAGGAACGCTGCTTCTCTTCCACAAAGTCCGATGAAACACTCCAAGCCGTCATCCCCGAGTGCCCCTGTCGCCCCGTCGATAATAGACCAAAAGGAACGGGACCGCCAACGACCGCGGGGGATGACGACTATGTTAGTTCTGCTTTTTGTTGTGCAATTCGTCCACACGGAAGAAACGCCACTCACTCTTTTGGGTGCGACGACTTCCCAGGCCGATCTGGCGTTGATTGATCCGGAATTGTCGCAGGCGAACATTCCCAAGCTAGTACTTCCGCCGCGAGAGCCTCCGGCTAGCGTCCGCCTTCAGGAGCTGGTGGTCAAGTCGGATGAATGGCGTGGGTCGCAATGCGGCGTCATAGAACCCCGCTTTGCCGTTTTCCGGCATGCCGACAAGTGGGAGGCGTTCTGGGGGAAAGCGATGGCGCCCATCTCCATCCGTTTGGCGAAGGTGCCTCCAGTGGATTTCGGCAAGGACATGGTGATCGGCGTGTTTATGGGAGAAATGCCCTACCCCCATTACGAAATCGAGATTCGTTCCATCCGACCGGAAGAACGGCCCGAATCCGGCCGGGTTCTGGTCGTCCGCTACCGTGAAATCACTCGCATGATGGGCGTTTTCGTGCCGCCTTTTGCGGTCCAGCCATTTCATATGAAGAAAATCCCAGTCTTCCAAGGCGACGTCGTGTTTGTGAAAGTGAAGCGGTAAATCCCTTTACGTTTTGATCAAAATTGCATAGATTGAGTGACAGATGAAACCTATTTCCCGATTATTTTTTTTGGTGTATCTCGTCCTTGCCTTCTTGCTGCCGCCGCGGGTCTGCCAAGCGTCCACTGATGATTTTTCTCTGCTGATGGATGATGACGCGATGAGCTTTGACTCCTTTTCCGCTCAATCAGGACCTCACCGTTGGCAGTTGTCTTTGGCGCCGGCCTATGCATTTTTGTCAGATTCCCATTACGACAGCATCAATTTCAGCAATGGCGTGGCCTTCGATGGATCACTTTATTACCGACTCAACCCCTGGTGGCAATTCGGCGTTGAAGGAGGCTATTCCTTTAATCATGAACACAGCCAGGATTTGTTCACGATCGATGGCTATACGTTTACCTTACAAGACCGTCTGGATATCGTTCATGTGACCCCCTCCATCGAGGTAGGGAGCTGGCAAAAGGGAATTAAGCCCTGGCGGATATACGCGAATGCCGGTGCCGGCTGGTATCAAATCAATGAAAAACACGACTTCAAGCTTGATGCCAACCAATTTCTTTTCAGTGAACAGCTCAACGATCGGACGGACGATTATCTGGGGGCCCAGGGCGGAGTCGGCGTGGAGTGTGAAATCTATCCGCAAGGCGTCATCGGCATTCAGATGACCTATCGGCGGATTTTTGCGCCGGGAGGAAATTTGACGATCCTCGCGCCCACGCTGCGATTCTCCTACCTTTACTGATTCCGCGTGCTATAATTTCAGTACCCGCCGGGATTATCTTCCCGGTTTTTTCATGGTGAGTCCCCCGTATTTATCGGTCGTTATTCCTGTTTTTAATGAACAGGAGAACCTGAGAAACCTGCATCAGGCGCTTTCGCCCGTCCTGGCAGACCTTGGGAAGTCCTACGAAGTGATCTATATCGATGACGGCAGTATCGACCAGTCCTTGGATATCCTGCGAGAGCTCCAGGCGTCTGATCCGCATATTGTCGTAATTGAGTTCAGCCGGAATTTTGGCCAGCATTCGGCCATTTTCGCCGGTTTTGACCAGTCCCGGGGGGAGATTGTGGTCACCCTGGACGCCGATCTGCAGAACCCTCCCGAAGCCATTCCTTCCCTGGTTCATACGATTGAGTCAGGATATGACGTGGTCGGCGGCTGGCGTGAGGACCGCCAGGATTCGCTTTTCCGCAAACTGGCCTCGAAAATCGTGAACAAGCTGATTTCCTGGAGCACGGGAGTGAAGCTCAAAGACTATGGCTGCATGCTGCGCGCCTATCGCCAGTCAATCATTCAGCAGATCTGCAAGTGCTCAGAAATTTCCAGCTTTATCCCGGCCCTCGCCAATACCTTCGCCCGCTCGATCGCCGAAATTGAGGTCCCGCACCGCGACAGGGCCCAGGGGCGCTCAAAATATTCGCTCACGAGGTTGATTCGCCTTAATTTCGATTTAATGACGGGATTTTCACTCTTTCCGATTCAGGCGATCAGTACCTTCGGGCTGGTGACAGCAATTGTCGGAGTGACTTTCAGCCTTTTCCTTTTTATCCGGCGCCTCATCATCGGGCCTGAAGCCGAGGGTCTCTTCACTCTTTTTGCCATCCTCTTTGCCTTCATCGGGGTCCAGATCCTGGCTTTGGGCATCATTGGAGAGTACGTCGGCCGGATTTATAACGAGGTACGCAAGCGTCCGCGATTTGTTATTCGAAACATCTATTCAAAGGTGGAGCATCCGCCTTTGGCAAGGAGCCATTCATGAGAGTGTTCATTACCGGCGGCGCCGGGTTTCTGGGATCGCATCTGGCGGAAGGATTTTTAAAGCGCGGTGACGACGTGACGGTCATGGACATGGCGCCATCGCTCAAGGTCGAACATCTCCTGGCCAATCCGCGCTTCCGTTACGTGCGCGACTCCGTCATGAACATGGACATGCTCGAGAACCTGATCGTCCAGTCCGACCTGATCTATCACCTCGCCGCGGTGGTAGGCGTCGAACATTACGTCGGCGGTCCCTATGAAGTCCTTAACGTGAATATCAACGGGACGCAGAACGTTCTGAAGCTGGCTCACCGGTATAACAAAAAGATCGTGTTTTCTTCGACGTCCGAAGTCTACGGCCGCAATGCCAAGGTGCCTTTCAAGGAGGATGATGACAGGGTCCTCGGTTCCACGCGCATCGACCGCTGGTGCTATTCCACCTCCAAGGCGGCGGGGGAACATTTCTGCTTCGCTTATCGGAAACTCGGGCTCCCCGTGGTCATCGTACGCTACTTCAACATTTATGGCCCGCGCCTCGATAAGATCGATGTGGGCCGCGTGCTCACGATTTTTATGGGCCAGCTCCTGCGCCAGGAGCCGGTCACCGTGATCGGCGACGGTAAGCAGACGCGCTGCTTCACCTATGTCGACGACGCCATTCGGGCGACCATGGCCGCAGGGCTGATTCCCGAAGCGGTGGGGGACATCTTCAACATCGGGACCGACCGCGAAACGCCTATTCTGGAGTTGGCCGAAACCATGATCAAGATCACGGGGGCCAGATCCAAAATCCAGTTTGTTCGTCAGGAAAAGATCTATGGCACTAGCTACGAAGACATCCCGCGCAGGGTGCCCGACAACACCAAGATGAAAACCATTCTGAAGGTGAAGCCGGAGGTCTCCCTCGAGGATGGCCTGCGCAAAACCATCGAATGGTTCCAGAAAGCTCATTTTGATGCCTCCAAGGCCCCCAGTGCAGGTCGCGCTTAAGGTCGATGTCGACACCTACCGCGGCATCGAAGACGGCGCGGCGCGCTTAGCCTCCTTCCTGCACTCTCAGAATATCCCCGCCAGTTTCTTTGTCACGCTCGGCCCCGATACGTCGGGCCGGGCGATGGCCCGCGTCTTTCGCCATCGCGGGTTTTTGAAAAAAATGCGGCGGACGAGCGCCCTTTCGCTCTATGGATTTCGAACCGTCCTTTCCGGGACACTCCTGCCTGCTCGGCCGATGGGGACTTCATTTGTTGAACTCTTTCGTCAATGGAGGGAATGGGGATTCGAGGTCAGCCCTCATGGCTTCGACCATATCCGCTGGCATGATGAGGCCGCCGGCTGGAGTGAGGAACGAGCAGCTGATGAACTGGAAAAGATTTGTAACGTCTACCGGCACATTTTTAATGAAGATCCGAAAAGTTCAGCCGCTTCAGGCTGGCAGGCGGGATCGGGAACCTGGCGCGCGATGGAGAAGATGAATCTGCTTTATCATAGTGACACCCGCGGGGAGTTTCCATACTATCCCGTAATTAAGTCGTCATCCCCGGCAGTCTCTGGCCGGGGATCCATGGATTCCCCGCCAGTGGCCGCGGGGAATGACGACAAGATAGAACGGTTCGGCACACTCGAAATCCCCACCACCCTTCCGACTTGGGACGAAATGCTTGCCTGGGACGGCGTCGATCGCAAGAACCTTGTGGATGAAACCTGGAAGCTTCTGAAGCCCGACCGGCTGAATGTCTGGACCCTTCATTCCGAGGTGGAAGGCTCCGTCTATTTCCCACAATTTCATGAGTTTGTCGAACGCGCCGGCCGCGAAGCGGTGAAGTGGGTCTTCCTGCCGGATGTCGCCCGAAAACTTTTGGAAAGTGCCCATCCACTTCCGTATGATGAAATTGAACAGGGCACCCGGCCCGGCCGGGCCGGCACCGTCACTTGCCAGGTGAGACATGGATGAACGTTTCTTAAGAGAAGAAGGGGCCGAAGTCTTCACCGGCAACGAGCTGATCCTCAAAGGTGCGCTCGAGGCCGGCTGCGCCCTCATGACCGGCTATCCGGGCTCACCAGTCTCCGACGTTTTTGATGCGGCGTATGTAAACCGGGATCTGCTCAAAAAACGCGGCATCCTGGCGGAGATGGCCAACAATGAGGCTCTCGCTGTAGCCCGCCTGAACGGATCGCGCATGGCGGGTGTCCGGGCGATGGCGGTCATGAAAAGCGTGGGGCTTCACGTCGCCGCCGATGGCCTGGCTCTCGGCAATCTCTCCGAACCCAACAACGAAGGCGGATCGATCGTCGTGGTCGGCGATGACCCCTGGATTGAATCAACCCAGATCAATAACGATTCCCGCTATCTCTCCCGGCACCTTCATATGCCGGTCCTGGAGCCCGCCACCTTTCAGGAAATGAAGGACTGGGTGGGGACCGCCTTTGAGCTTTCATCCCGCTGCAATCTCTACTTGACGTATCTCATCACGACCAACCAGGCGGATGGCGGTGGCACGGTGTGGGTACGCCCTAACCGGTCTCCACGGGTGAGCACCCTTCATCCTATCGCCTTAAAGACATCGACGATCGATCTGGATACGAACGTTCTTTTGCCGCCGCGCACTTGGGCCCGCGAAGCCAGCCTGCCGGAACGTTTTGCCCGCTTAATTCAGGAGGTCAATCGGCGGCAGGTCAATAAATTCCTGCACCGCCAGGAGACGCGGCAGCCGGTCGGTTTCATCGCGTCCGGTCTCTCTTACTGTTATCTGGAGCATGCGCTTTTGGAGTTGGGGCTGTCCGGACGGTTCCCGATCTTGAAACTCGGGCTGACCTATCCCCTCGACCCGGCGGCGGTCCGCGGCTTGGCAGATCAAGCCGATGCGATCTATGTGATTGAAGAAAAACGTGGTTTTATGGAAGAACAGGTCATCCAGATTCTTCATGAAGCCCGCCAATCCGGCTCTCTGAGCCGGCCGGTCGCGGTATGGGGGAAGAAATTTCCTAACGATCTATCGGGCATCTCAGAAAACCGTGGGCTCAATGCTTCGCTTCTGATGGAACGGTTGATCCCGCTCTTTTTGCAGAGAGAATTGTCGTGGAATGATCAGGAGCGAATGCGGCTGCGCGACGAACAGGCGATTTTGGAAGACGTCTCCGGCGTCCCGGCGGCGCTCCCCACGCGCACGCCGACCTTCTGCCCCGGCTGCCCGCACCGGGATTCGTCCTCGGTCTTTCTCCAGATCAAGAAAGATTTCGCCGATCCGGACTACATGAAGCGCGTTCACAAGCGCGGCGCGGTCGATCTTTTATTTCATGGGGAAACCGGCTGTTTTACGATGCTCATGTTTGAGCCGAATAAGCCGCTCATGCATAACTATTCCGGGATGGGACTTGGCGGCGGCACGGGCGCCGGCGCGGATCCGTTCATCACCAATAAGCAGGTCGTGTTTCTCGGAGATTCGACGTTTTTCCATAGCGGGATGATCGCCATTTCGGATTCGGTCAAAGCGGGCCAGGATATTACCTACGTCATCCTGGACAATAAAACGACGGCGATGACCGGGCATCAGCCCACGCCGGGCTCCGACACGAATCTGATGGGGGACAAAACGTTCGCCCAGAGCATCGAGGCCATCGTCACGGCGATGGCGGGAAAAAATATCCCGGTACGGCGGGTGAACCCAGAATACCGCGACAGCTATCGGGCGCTCCTGGAAGACACGGTCCTTCAGGACGGGGTCAAGATTATCATCGCCGATAAGGAATGCGGGCTCACGTATCAGCGGCGCGTGCGCAAAGAAAAAAAGCGTTTCTTGCGACAACAAGGCTATCTGTCTGAAGAGCGTCATATCAACGTGACGCCGGAAGTCTGCGAATTTTGTCTGGAATGCACCAACGTCACCGGCTGTCCCGGACTGACCATCGAGGACACCCTCTATGGGCCGAAGATTGTGACCGATCAGACCCACTGCGTTTCGGATGGCGCCTGCGCCAAGGTGAAAGCCTGCCCATCCTTTGAAGAAGTGATTGTCACCCGGAAAGCCGCTCCGAAACAAAAACCGATCGTCCCTGATGCGAAAGGGCTGCCGGAACCCTCGCCGCTGCTATTTGAAGATCGATGGTCGGCCTATACCGCCGGGGTCGGCGGCCAGGGAGCGGGGATCCTATCGGCGATCCTGGTGAGGGCGGCGCATCTCGACGGCTATCGTGTTCTCTTCTCGGACAAAAAGGGGCTGGCGATCCGTAACGGCGGCGTCTATGGTCACATCATTATCAGCCGCACGGGCGGCGTGCTGGCGCCCCTGGTGCCTTACGGCAAGGCGGATCTTCTTCTCGGCATCGATCTCCTCGAGGCGGCCCGCGCCGTCGACCCCCGGACGCAAGCTCGGGTCCTTCATCCGGAACGAACGCACGTCGTTGTCAACACGGCGCTGAGTCCTACGATTCTCATGCTGATGGGCCAAAACAAGCCGGCGGCTTTGGACTATGAATCGACCCTGCGGGCCCAGGCGCGTGCCGGCGGATACTGGGGGGAAGATCTTTCCAGCCTCTCGGAATCCCTTTTCGGATCCAAGCTCTACGCCAATATGATGCTTCTGGGGGCGGCTTTCCAGCTCGGCCGTCTGCCGCTCGCTTTAAAAAGCCTCGAAGAAGCGATCCGTCAGTCCGTGTATCCGGACGACCGGGCCGTAAACTGGCAAGTTTTTCAGGCGGGACGCCATCTGGCGCATAATCCGGAGACCTTCTATCGCCCGAAGAAATCGTACACATACAAAGCTCTTCTGGAAGAAAAAATCCGTTGTCTCCAGGAGACGCATGACCACAAGACCGCGCAGGCCTACCGGATTCTGGTGGAAGAATCGGTCCTCGATCTGCACGCCGATGACCAAACGCATCGCGACTTCGCCCTGCGCGTCTATGATTTGATTCACTACGAAGGACTGGGCCTGGCTCGACGGTACGCGGATTTCATTCTTTTCATTCGCCGGAAGGACCGTCGCGAATGGTCGTTGGCGGCCACCAAAGCCGTGATCCGGCAGGCCTTTAAAGTCATGGCCATCAAAGACGAAGTTTATGTGGCGCATCTCTTGACCAGTCCCGAAAAGCGTGAACGGGACCGCGCGCGCTACGGGATCGACGAATCCAATGGGGACCGCCTGCACTACCGGCATTTGAATCGGCCGGAGTTCACGCTCTTCGGAAAAAGTATTCAATGGGATATGGTCACGAAGGACTGGCAGCTGCGGATGATGAAGCGCTTAAAGTTTCTGCGGAAGATGCTGCCGGCCTGGCATCGGGCCGAAAGAGAATTTCGCGACTGGTATCTCGACCTGGCCTCGCACTTTGAGGCGGAAAACGAAAAAGCGTATGCCGTTTGGGTCAAGCTCCTGCAGGCCCCCGAGGAAGTCCGCGGGTACCGGGAGATCCGCAGACCGAAAATGGAGGAAGCACGATCTCGGGCGGAAAAATTATTGTTGTCATTGCGAGGAGGTCGTCAGACGTATGACGACCGACGAAGCAATCTGTCAGGACAGATCGCCACGCTCCCTTCCGCCACTACGGCTCTGGCGGACGCCAACGACTCAGTGGCGTCGGTCGCTCGCGATGACGGCCATGACGAGCCTGCTTAAAAATGGCTTCCTCTAAAATTCTCATCCGAAAAGCGCGCATGGGGGATGTCAAGGCCATGCATCATCTGTTGAGCGACTTTGCCGATAAGCGCGAGCTCCTGCCGCGGTCGATCTCGGAAGTCTACGAAAACCTTCAGCAGTTCCATGTGGCGGAACACAGAGGGAGAATTGTCGGCACCTGCGCGCTCTACGTGACCTGGGACAACCTGGCGGAAGTGAAAGCCTTGGCCGTGGAAGAGAAATTTCAGGGGCACGGGATCGGCAAGCGCCTCCTGGACACCGTGACGCGGGTCGCCCAAGACCTCCATATCCGGCGGCTCTTCACGCTCACGATCCGCACGGGGTTCTTTGAACGTTTCGGATTCAAGCATGTCTCCAAAGATCATCTCCCGCACAAGGTCTGGACCGAATGCGTGAAGTGCATCTACTTTCCCGAGCGCTGCGTCGAGTACGCCATGGTCAAAGACCTTCCCGGCCAGGGGCCGACGCCTCCGCCGATCGCCTTCCGAGACAAAGTCGCTCCCTCCAAGCACCTCCCAGCCGGGACGATTGTGCCTTCCGAGCCCGTCGTCCCAGGCATGACCATTGCCCGGCTTTCCAAATATTCACGAAAAAAGTAGACTAACGACGCCGGTCCTGGAGGGGAATGAAAGGCCTCATCCGTCGTCGATCCTTAATTGTTCGTCTGCTGCTGCTCTCCGTAGCGGCGGTCGTCCTTCCGACTCTGCTCATCTCCACGATTTACCGTTCCATCAGCTCCCGCGCCCTCCTGGAAAGCATCCAGCAGCAGCAGACTGAACTGGCGCGCCGCATTGCGGAAGAAGTGAATGACGAAGTACGCCAGGCGCAGAGCATGGTCGCGCTGGTCGCCCATAGCTCCTTTTTTTCCGCCAGTTCCCGAGTCGATCAGTACGAAGCGCTTCACAATCTTCTGGAATCTTCCCCCGTTTTTCAGGAAACGATGCTCACGACGGCATCCGGAATTGAACTCCTGAAAGTCAGCCGCCAAAACAGGGTGCAGCGCCTGGCCAGGCGGTTTGAAGATCTGAGCCGCTCCTATACCGGACTTCCGTTTTTCTCTGGGAACCGCGCCCCGACAATTCTGCTCGCTGAGCCTATCCGCTCGTTTGCCAATCCTCAGCGCAAGGGGGCCATTTTGGCCAAGATGAGTTTCACGACCCTGGGGGCGCTGGTTCGTCAGGCCGCGGTCGGCCCGCACGGCATCGCTTACATCGTCGATTCGAAGGGGACGCTCCTGGCGCATCCGAACGAAAAGCTGGTGCTGGCGCATACGTCCTGGGCCCCACGCCGCGTGGTTCAGGCCTGGCTGGCCCAACCGGACCGCCCGACGACCTTGACTCGCGACCGCGATCCGGAAGGCGCCGAACTCCTGTCCATCGCCTATCCCATTCCGCTCTTAAAGAGCGCGGTCATCATTCAACAGCCGAAAGCGGATATCTATGCGGCGCTGGAACGGATGCGGCGCGAGTTCATTATCTGGACCCTGGTCTCCGTTCTCGTCTTTCTCGCGATGGCCCTCGCCGTCGCCTGGAAAATCTTAAAACCCCTCCGGCAACTGCAGGCCGCCGTTGAAGAGGTGAGTCAAGGCAAGCGTGACGTCCATCTCAACATTCATACGCATGATGAACTGGAAGACCTGGCGGCGACCTTCGAAAAAATGACTCAATCGTTGGCGGCGCTGGAGCGCACGCGCCGGGACCTCATCAGCATGGTCGTCCATGACCTTAAAATGCCGCTGTCGACGATCCTTCCAAGCCTGGAGAGCCTTCTGGCCGGAGATTTAGGGTCCCTCTCTAAGGACCAATCGCATTTCATTCAAATGGCGCGGCGTTCCGGCCATGAAATGCTGATGCTGATCCATAATCTTCTCGACGTCGCCAAGATGGAGGAAGGGAAACTTTCCCTGCATCCCGAGCCGTTTACACCCGGGGACTGGGCCAAAAGCGTCGTGGCCAATTTCCAACCGTTGGCCGACTCGGCCAAAAAGAAATTGGCGCTGGAAGTCGCTTATGGGATCGTCGCCGTCAAAGGGGATGTCCCGCTCCTCAGCCGCGTTCTGGGGAACTTCATTTCGAACGCTCTCCGTCACACGGTCCCGGGATCCGGCGAGGTCACGGTTTCTCTTTATCAGGATGGCGATCAGCTCGCGGTGGAGATCCGGGACAACGGCGAGGGGATTCCGGAAGCGGAGCAGAAAACCATTTTCGAACGATTCGTCCAAGGCCAGGGACAAACCGCCAATTTGCGCAGCGGCACCGGTCTCGGGCTCACGTTCTGCAAGATGATCGTGGAAACCCACGGTGGCCACATCACGCTCTTCAGCCAACCCAAAGAAGGCAGCGTCTTCACCTTCCGCCTGCCGTCCATCAATATTCCCGCCAAAGACGCGCTTCCCCAGACCTTAAAAGTCCAGGGATAATCACCAGGCCCCGCTAGACGTCATCCCCGGCGGTCACAGGCCGGGGATCCATCATCGTTGTCATTGCGAGCGAAGCGAAGCAATCTGTCGCTATGCTCGGCGCGCCGCCTCGAAAAATACCATGAATATTTTTATGCCTGAATGCCTCTAAGAAGGTGAGGGCAACCATGATCGCATTGATTTCTTCTCTTTTACGATGTACACTATAAATAGGCGGTTTGAGTGGGATGACGCCAAGGCGTACAGTAATCGCCTCAAGCACGGACTTTCATTCGACGAAGCTGTTACTGCTTTTAATGACGAGCAGGCCGTCGAACGGGAAGACGTGAAGCATTCGACGCTTCTCGAGAGACGGTATATGCTGGTGGGAGAAATGGATCCTCATGTGCCGGCGTTGAAGCATCGCATCCTCTCGATCGTATTTACCCATACGGATGATGTCTTTCGAATCATCAGCGCAAGACCGGCGAGCAGAAGGGAAAGGAAACTGTATGCCAAAAAGCAAACGGCGTTTGAACACCAGGGAAGATCCTGAAAACCCTTTTTGGACGGAGGAGGATTTTAAGCGTGCGCGGCGCGTCACGCCGGAAGAGCATGCGCAGTTTCGCCAGGCCTACATCAATACATTCGGGAAAGAGCCTCCGGTGCGCGGCCGTCCCGCCAAAGCGCCGCACCTGAAATACCAGGACATTCACCTCAAACTCCATCCCAAGGCGTTAAGCTGGGCCCGGGCGGAAGCCAGCCGCCGCGGGATCGGCTACCAGACGCTCATCAACGAACTTCTCCTCCGCAAAGCCGTTTAGAGGTGCTCGGGTCGCCGCCCCTCGCTGATCCGTCCGATTCCATCCAAAAGGAGCGGGCCTGCCTGCCGGTAGGCAGGGTCGAGCGGCAAAATGCCAAATCGTTTCCTTGTCTTTGCACATTCATAGAGGTAGGATCGAGGCTGTTGATTCCGACGGAGTTTAGTGTGGATTAACAGAGGAGATTCGCATGGCAAACAGCCTGATTGTCATGAAAGACGGCGGGGACGTGCAGGGCGAAATTCTGGACAAGGTTTTTAATTTTCAGACCGGCGGTCTTGGCGTTATTTCCAATGCAACCGATCAGATCTCGCAAATAAACCTCGGCCTCTACAGCGGCGACAGTCCGGACGAGATGCTGTTGACGAATCAAACCGAATACCGTGGGCGGTTCTTAGATCCGTCTCTCACCATCAAGTTATCCCCCGGGAAACAGGTGAAGACGATCCAGGCCGCCTACATAAAGACGGTCATGGTCCACTACGACATTGATAGCTGACATGCTGGTCCACTAAACGAGAGAAATCGAGAATACATGCCATGAAGCCGGAAACCGTATGGGCTGGTGAAGGATCCTATCCGCCGAGGACGGGGAATTTGCTCGACCTGTATGTCGATGGCGAAGAATCGTTTGCGGCGATTTACGATGCGATGCTTGCGGCCAAATCCTACATTTACGCGACCTTCGCGTATGTCGATTTTGACTTCTTCCTGAAGCCCGGCATTATCCCGAATGGTTTACTCTCACTCTTAACCGACCGCGCCAAACAGGGGATTGATGTGCGCCTCTTGATCTGGTCGCCAATGCAGTCCATCGCTGGCACCATCCATGATCCCGCGCATGAATTTCCCGGCACCAACGGAGGTCCGGGGACCGTGCAGGTCCGGTGGGACCAGGCAAAGGTCAAGTTCCCGTATCCTGAATCCATCGGCTGTCATCATCAGAAGAGCTTTGTCATGGACGGCACGGTCGCTTTCGTAGGAGGGATCAACTCCTATCAGCCTTATTGGGACACGACCTCGCACCAACCGGTGGAAGACCGCCGGATTCCCAAGTCCATTCCAAGGCCCGTTTCTGATTTTGCCCGGCAGGGCTACCCGCCGCTCCATGACCTGTTCGCCAGGATTCAGGATCCCTGTATCGAAGACGTCGAAGCCAATTTTCGGGAACGTTGGAACAACGCGACGTTCAAACATCCTCAGGGCACGCATGACGCTGTGGCGCATCCCGCAATCGCTCAGCCGAGCGGCAATCTCACTCTGCAGATCACACGGACCATCGCTCCGCGTGCGTATCCGACCACTCCTTACAACGGGGAAACGAGCATCCAGGAATCGTATGCCCGGGCCATCAGCGCCGCTGAAAAGCTCATCTACTTTGAGGACCAGTATTATTACGACGCGGTCGTATGCGAAGCCATCCTGAAAGCGGCACAGCGCGGCGTGAAAATCATTGGCCTCCTTTGCTTACAACCGGATGATGGGACGCCCGTCGGCATCTTCGATCAGGCGTTGGAAGCGATCAACAAAACTAGAATTGATTTCGCGGGATATTTCGATCACGAAAACATCGGCCTGTTCTCTCCCATGACGGCGGCTCAGGATACGGTAATCGCCGACCAATATCAGTATTCAGACATCTACGTGCACGCCAAGCTGCTCATCGTGGATGACGTATTTATGACGCTGGGCTCCGCCAATATCTCCTTTACAAGCATGGAGTTCCATTCCGAGCTGAATGTGGTGTCCAATGACCCCGTCGTTGCGCGAACGCTGCGAAAGCGGCTGTGGGAAGAGCACTTTCAGCGTCCGCAGACCGACCCGCAGCTGGATGACCCTGTTGTCGCCTTTGACCTCTGGTGTACTGATGCCGGTCAAAATAAAGAAGCCAGAACATTCTTCAGAAAACCTTTCAGCCGGATATACCCCTTCGCCAAGGATGCTCCGGGTGGGAACCTGATTCAGAATCTGGTCTAGGGCTCTCGGAGTCTGACTCAATAGGAACTCAGGCATAAGATAACTATAACGTACACCCATTTTTATTATTGACTACCCATCGTATATATAGTATATACATACTGAAGTTAAGGTCTACAGCTGCCAGGAGGGTCACTTATGTATCAGCAAGCCGACACATCGATTGTAACGGTGAAGGGTCAAATCGTCATCCCGTCTCGGATGCGGCGGCGGTTGGGCCTTAAAAAAGGCACCAAAGTGTCTTTAGTCGATCGCGGCGATGAAATTATCGTTCGCGCCCTGACGAAAGATTACTTCGAAAGAATGGCCGGCGCTCTGAAAACAGGCGGGCGTTTAACCCAATCGCTGCTCGCGGACAGAGCGAAGGACAGAGAACGTGAGGATTCCAAATGAAGGTTCTGGACACTCATGCGCTTATGGTTTATTTGGAAAAGGAACCTGGTTATGAGAAGGTGCGCGATATCCTGGCCGCCGCTTCCGAATCGGGAAAGCCATGCCTGATGACCTACGTGAATTGGGGTGAAGTCTTTTATCAAGCCTACCGTGAAGGAGGCCTCGAGCGGGCTGAAGATGTCATGGATCTGGTTTCAACATTTCCCATCGAAGTGGTGGACGTGAGTAAAGATTTAGCGCGCCAGGCAGGCATCTACAAGGCGACAAAAAAGATGTCCTACGCCGATTGCTTCGCCGCCGCCTTGGCAAAGCAGAAGAAAGCAGAGCTAGTCACGGGCGACAAAGAATTCGAGGAGGTTGAAAAGGACATCAAGGTTATCTGGCTATGAAAATAAGGCAGGATAGGGGACGTCCCCGAGAGCGCCCGTCATCCCCCGCGGTCTCTGGCGGGGGATCCATCATCGCCGTCATTGCGAGGCGCTCTGTGTAGCCGAAGCAATCTGTCACTGCGCTCGGAGCGCCACCTTCACGCTCACTATCGCGATTTTTCCCTACACACATTGGGCCGTTCCGCCGGCTCGACCGCTCATTTCCGCAGCCACACACGGCTGCGGGCAACGAGCCCCCATTGGTTGAGCCTTGCTCACTAAAATCGCTAATCGTTCGCCGCGAAGGCGGCGCCCCGAGCGTGCGTGATGAAATTCATCCAATAGGAAATCGGGTCGAGCGGCTCAACGTCAACAGCCACGGCAATGTCAACGGCCGTAGTTACGGCAAACTTCTGGCTGTATGCGCGTGTCAGGAATAATTGTCCATCACAAAATCGCTAACCCATATATAAAGTACTGGTACACCTGCCATCGATTTAGGACAATTTGGCGTCGGTTAATCTGCATGGGTGTGAACAAGACGTCAGCTATCGAGAAAAGCAATAATTTCAATAGGGATCATAAAAAGATCACATGAGAGAACTATTTCCTGAATTTAATAGGCCAACATCCCAGGAGCTGAAAAAGCATTGGGATGAGGGCGTCTTCATTTTCGATGCGAACGTTTTGCTCAACCTTTACAGATTTCCGGTTAGCGTTAGAAAGAAATTAATGGAAACTCTTAAAAAGATTAATGATCGTATTTGGATTCCCCATCAAGTTGCGACCGAATTTTATCGAAACCGACTTGAAGTCATATATGGAGAAGAGCGTTGCTACGATGAAATAATCAACTTTTTAACGAGTAATGAAAAAACTCTAAGAGCAAAACTTGAACAGCATTCAAGACATCCCTTTGTGCGCCATAAACGGTTAACGAAGTCTATTACTGATGCTTACAACCGAGCGATACGCAGGGTCGAAGAGTTGCAACAAAAACATCCCAAATGGGAGCAGAAGGATCCGATTGAGGCAGAGTTGAACACAATATTTAAGGGGAAGGTAGGCCCCGCATACGATGTTTCGACCTTAAACAAGATATACGACGAAGGTGCTGCTAGGTATGAGAAGGAAATACCTCCCGGCTTCGAAGACAAACAAAAAGATAAAGAAGATAAGACCGGTACCAGAAAATACGGTGACCTTATCTTGTGGATGCAGATAATGGAAAAGGCCAAAGAGCTAAAGAAGCCGATTTTCTTTATAACGGATGATCAAAAACAAGATTGGTGGTGGGAGCTCTCCGGCAAGACTATTGGCGCTCGACACGAATTGGTTCGCGAAATACGCAATCAAGCTGGAGTGGCGTTTTACATGTTTCAGTCAGACAGATTCATGGAGTTCGCAAAGGAAACACTTAAAATTACTTTCGCAAACGAAGATATAGCAGAAGTGAAGAAACTACGCGAAGAGGCTAAAGGTAAAGATAAATTGGTGGAAACTGCGGAGTCAGTTGCATCCCCGATAAAGCCTCTTGCTGCTCCTAGCGGCGCTATAGTAAATCCACCTGCTACATCTACCGACTCTTCAGTAGTAACTTCTGCTGAACAGACAGGTAAATCTACTCCTGAAAAAGCCATATGAAAACGTATTTGATCATTTACCAATTGATGCTGCCGGAATCGAGTTATCCTCAATTATTCGCGTTCCTTAGATCTGGTCAATTGTGGGCACGTCCGCTGCCTAACGCTTGGATGATCAAATACAACTTTGACGCAGGGATCCTGCGGAACAATTTGATGCAATACGTTTATAAAGGCGACCGTATATTCGTAACTGCCATTCCGAATGGAGAATGGGGTACTTTCAATATTGAATCGGCTGTTACAGATTGGATGAAAATTAATTTATCGTAAACCCGATGCTGGCGCCTAAACAAATAGTCGAACTCGTTGAACGCTTCGAACGTAATCTCGAAGCGTACGAATCAGGACATTACAAGGAGTTTCAACTTCGCAGGGAATTTTTGGATCCATTCTTTACGGCTCTTGGATGGGATATTGAGAATAAGCAAGGAGCTGCTGAAGCGTATAAGGATGTAATTCACGAAGATACGGTAAAGATTGGCGGCGCAACCAAAGCGCCGGATTATTGTTTCCGTATAGGTGGCACCCGAAAATTCTTTGTTGAAGCCAAGCAGCCTGCCATAAACCTCAAAGAAGATTCCAGCCCAGCATATCAGCTACGCCGCTACGCATGGTCGGCGAAGCTGCCAATCAGTATTCTGACGGACTTCAAGGAATTCGTTGTCTATGATTGCCGAGTCCGGCCAGTCAAAAGCGATAGCGCGAGTCACGCTCGGATTCTTTATCTGACATACAAAGATTTCATTTCCTCGTGGGAGACTATATCATCGATATTTTCACGCGAAGCCGTACTAAAAGGTCTTTTCGATACCTTTGCTGAATCGAATAAGACAAAGAAAGGCAGCCAAGCGGTGGATGAGGCATTTCTCAAGGAAATTGAATCTTGGAGAGATTTATTGGCTAGGAATCTCGCCCTGCGAAATCCGAAACTGTCTCAGCCAGAGTTGAATTTCTGTGTTCAGCGAATTATTGACCGCATTTTATTCTTGCGAATCTGCGAGGATCGCGGCATCGAACCCTATGGCAGGGTCATGAGCCTCCTAAATGGGCAAAACACATATCCGCGGCTCGTGCAATACTTTACGCAGGCAGATGACAGATACAATTCCGGTCTTTTCTATTTCACCGACGAAAAGGGCCGCTTAGAGCCACCTGATTCGTTAACCCCGAACCTCGACATCGACGATAAAGTCCTTAGAGACATCATCACAGCACTCTATTATCCGGAAAGCCCCTATGAATTCTCTGTCTTATCGGCAGATATTCTTGGGCAGGTATACGAACAGTTCCTAGGAAAAACAATTCGACTAACAGACGGTCACCACGCAGTAGTCGAAGAAAAACCAGAAATCAAGAAAGCCGGTGGTGTCTATTACACACCTTCGTACATAGTCGACTACATCGTGTCTAGAACTGTTGGTCAAGTAATCGCAGGGAAATCATCCAGACAAGTTTCTAAGCTTAAAATACTTGATCCAGCCTGCGGTTCCGGCTCGTTTCTTATCGCGGCCTATCAGTACTTGCTTGATTGGCACCGCGATCAATACGTTGCCGATGGACCCGAAAAGCACCGAAAGGAACTATATCAAGGTCCTGGCGGTATCTGGCGGCTGACAAGCAGCGAAAAGAAACGGATCTTGTTGAACAATATATTCGGTGTAGATGTGGATTCCCAGGCCGTTGAAGTGTCAAAATTATCACTTCTGCTAAAGGTTCTTGAAAGCGAATCCGACGAAACGATCAAAAAGCAGCTCGCACTATTTCATGAACGAGCCTTGCCAGACCTCGAGAGCAATGTTAAATGTGGGAATTCATTAATCGATCCATCATTTTATGGTCGTGACCGCTTTACACAAACTGACCCAGAAGTACGAAAACAAATTAACGCTTTTGATTGGAACGCAGAATTTCCCGAGATAATTGCCTCAGGCGGTTTCGATATTGTCCTGGGCAATCCACCGTACCTCAACATAGACGACACATGGGGCCATTCCGATCCACGTCTAGCCGCGTTGAAATCTCAATACAGTGATATTTATAACGACAAAACCGACATTCTTTTTTACTTCTTGCGCAGAGCCTGCGACTTAAGCAAGAACACAGTAGGCTTTATCGTCTCGCGTGCATTCCTTGAGGCATACAAAGCTGACAAATTGCGCGGGTTTCTAGCCTCCAAAACGGCCTTTAGAGAAATAGTCGACTTCCGTAACTTTCATGTCTTCCCAGGAGTCGGCATAACCACGTGTGTAGTTCTCTACGAACCCAAAGGTCGACCGAAGGATGTGGGTATCTACCAGCTCCGCGTGCCCGAATTGCCGTCGACAAAACTTGCCGAAGAGCTTGCAAAAGCTTCCGTGTTTGACAGCTTGAGTGTAAGTCAGAAGAGTCTTAGCACCAAGGTGTGGACTTTTGCGTCCGATACGATCACTCGTCTAAATGAAAAGATTGATAAGGCTGGCCAGTCTCTGGGAACTGTCTTACTTATTGGCAAAGGCATGGAAACTGGATGCAATGATGTCTTCGGCGAAAAGTCCATCCGGGACCTCGAAGAATGGGGTCTAGAACAGGATAACTACTACAAACGCGCGACAAATTCAGACATCCAACGCTACTTGATAAAAGACAGCGGCAAATACCTATTGTATTTGGAAAATGTCTCGCATTTTTCCAAACTACCTCATGGCGTTCAACGGTATCTCGAAGGCCAACGCGACAAACTTGAAGCGCGTGCCGCATATAAACGTGGTGACTGTGAATGGTGGAAATACACATGGCCTTTGCATAAAGACGAGTACAACAATACGCGTCTGCTCTGCCCATATATGGCGCCAAGAAATCGCTTTGCAATCGATCAAGACAAGAAATTCCTTGGCTTAACTGATACGACTGTGTTAATCGAGAATGGCCAAACAGAGGATTTGTTGTACATCCTCGGACTGCTGAATTCAAAACTGCTTACCGCGCGCTTTAAGACTATCGGGAAACTGAAAAGCGGAGGTATTTTGGAATATTTCTGGAACAGCATTTCGAAACTTCCAATTCGTCGAGTAAATTTCAAAGATGCTAGCGATGCGCAGCGCCACGGCGGCATGGTCAAGCTTGTCGAAGAAATGCTCACACTACAGACCGGATTCGTGAAGGCCAATACCGATACCGAAAAGCAACATCTTCAAAGACAGATTACTCAGGCTGATAGATTAATAGACGATCTTACATATGAACTCTATGGGATCAGCCCCGATGAGATTAAGGTTATCGAAGGCGAACAAATAGAATAAGTCGCGGTAGACTAAAAATATATGATGATCAATCTCAAATCTAAAGCCGGCCGCAAATCTGAACGTGCTTCTCTAGTCGTATTAATATTTCTGAGCGTTTTCTGGCGATCCAGTACGGCCTTGTCCGATGAGAATAATAAGTTATTTAATCTTGGTCGTCTGTCCATCGCGCGGGTGTATGCGAGCAGCGAGCGCAAGGGGTCGCATGGGATTCAGAAGGTGTTCGACGGAAGCATGTCCCCTCGCATCTACCACGCCGTCGGGAAAATTGCCGCCCTGCCGACGGATTAAGTAAACTGAGGGCCGGAGGCCCTCATGCGAAAACCCATTATTGCCGGCAACTGGAAAATGTTCAAGACAGCGGCAGACACGCGCGCGTTCGTGAAAGCGTTCCGGCCTCTGGTGGAGTCCGCGAAAGACCGCGAAATCGTTTTATGCTCGCCTTATACCGCACTCTGGGCGTTGACCGATACGCTTAAAGGGAGCGCGATCAGCGCCGGAGCGCAGAACGCCCACTGGGAAGAAAAGGGCGCCTATACCGGCGAAGTGTCCGTCGGCATGCTCAAGGAGATCGGCGTGCGCTATGCGGTCGTCGGCCATTCCGAACGCCGGCAGTATTTCGGAGAGACCGACGCCACCGTCAACAAGCGTACGCTGGCGGTTCTCGCCGGAGGCCTGACGTCCATTTCCTGCATCGGTGAAACTCTGCAGGAGCGGGAGGCCAACCAGACCTTCACGGTCCTGGAGCGGCAGATCCGCGAGGGACTGAAAGGAATTCCCTCGCCGGCCTCCCTCGTCATCGCCTATGAGCCGGTCTGGGCGATCGGCACGGGGAAAACGGCCACGCCGGCGCAGGCCGAGGAAGCGCATGCGTTCATCCGCAAGGAATTCGCCAAGCTCTACGGAGACGCCGCCGCGCAGGCCGTCCGCATTCTTTATGGGGGATCGGTCAAGTCCGACAATATGGCGACCTTGATGAAAGAGCCCGATATCGACGGAGGGTTGGTCGGCGGGGCGAGCCTGGAGGCGGATTCTTTCGCGAAGATCGTTCTCTTCGATCGACAGCCGGCCGTCTCCAAATGAAGCTGGCCATCGGTTCCGACCACGCGGGCTATAAACTGAAAGGGCAACTGGTCCGGTGGCTGCGTACGGCCGCCGGCGGGAAGCATCAGATCATCGATTTCGGCACCACCTCCGAAGAATCCTGCGATTATCCTGATTTCGCCAAAGACGTCGCCGTGGCGGTCGCCAAAAAGCGCGTCGCCAAAGGCATTCTGCTCTGCGGAACGGGCATCGGCATGGCCATCGCGGCCGACAAAGTGCGCGGCATCCGCGCGGCCGTCGCCTGGAATCCGGAAGTGGCGCGCCTCGCCGCCGAACACAACGGGGCGAACGTCATCTGCCTCCCGGCCCGCTACGCGGGAGTCCGACAAGCCGAGCGCATTCTCAAAAGCTTTTTGACCACACCGTTCGGCGGCGGTCGCCATGCCCGCCGCGTCCGGAAAATCACGCAAATGGACCGATGCGCATAAGGCGAACAGCATGGCAGATGGCAAATGGGAAATGGCAAATGGGAAATGGTTTTAGACGGCTTGTCGTTTTAATACTTCTGCCATCTGCCATTTGCCATTTGCCATGCCGTCCGCTGTGGGCGGCGGGCCCTGCCGATCAGCATTTTCAAGCCGGCCTCGCCTACGAAAGACTCGGACGCTATGATGAATCCTATACGGAGCTTCAGCTCGCTTTCGCCGTCGACCAGGAGAACGTCGGCCTGGCACTGGCGTTAGGGGTCGTGGCCAGCCGGCTGGGCCGCCTGGATGTGGCCCAACGGGCGCTGGAGCGTTCGATCGCTCTCGACTCCGATTCGGTGGCCTCTTATTACCAGTTGGCGCTTGTTTATGAAAAAAAAGGCGCGAGCGACCGCGCGGCGGACGCCTGGCGCCGATTTTTATCGCTGAGCGCGGACGAATCGCTCAAGACGGTCGCGCAGAGGCATATTCAATACCTTGAAAGTCATCACTCTTAACGCGACCCTTCTGGCGGGCGGTCTGGCGTTGGCGGCCTGCGCGGCGAGAGCGTCGGGGATCAAGCCTGGTGTGGACCTTTCGAAAATCCGGAAAGTTTCCGTTTCTTCCTTCGATGGGGCTGGAGGCCGCGAGGTCGCCGATGAATTCGTGCGGCAATTGCTCTCCGCGGGTCTGGAAGTTACGGATGGCCAGCACCCCGGTGACGCCATCCTCAAGGGGACCGTGACCAACTATATGCCGGCCCGCACGCTCATGGTTTTCCTCGGGAAAACGACGGTCCTCGTTCCGGGAGGCGCGCCTGTGACTGAGAACAATCCGATCCTGTCTCCGGGCGCCGCGCAGGCGGTGCCGGAATCCACGGCCGCTGGAGCGTCGAACGCGCAAATCGCCTCGGTGAGTGCGGAAGTGTCAGTGGCTGCGCGTTTGACGGATTTTTCTTCCGGCGCCACCCTCTGGTCCGGTAGCTATTCTTATGAAGCGTTTGATATGCCGGCGGCGGTTCACGCCGTGATCGGCGTCTTAACCCAATCCTTGGGACAGGCGCTGCCGCAGATGAATAAACGCCCCCAATGAATACTCCAGAACCTCCGCGCCATCCCGAGCACCGCACCGCGCTCCTCTACGAAGCGTCGAAGCTTCTCGGCGCTCCCGTCAATCTCAAGAGCGGCCTGGAGGCGCTCCTGACGGGCATTCTGCACCGGCATGCGCTGAGCGCCTGTCTTTTGCTGACCGAGGAGCGCGAAGGTCTTCTGCATGTAGAGATGTCTCTCGGCGTCTCCAGTACTTTTGCTCAGTCGATCCATGTGCCGAGGGGCGAAGGCGTCATCGGTATCGCCTTTGCCTCGGCTCTCCCCCGGCAGGTCGAATCGTCCAATAGCGGCGATGACAAGGTCCTCCATGCGCTCTTTCAGCGTCAGCGGCTCTGCGGCGCGGTCCTTGTGCCGCTCAAAGCCGACGGGCGGGTCATCGGGGTCGCCCTTTACGGTTCTCAAACCGTCAAAACGTTTTCCCCAGAGGCGGTCCAGGAGCTTTCCGAATTGAGCGATCATCTGGCTCTGGCGCTCTACAACGGGAAAAAAGTGTCGGATCTGGAAACTTCCCACCAGGCCCTGGAGGCGCAGGTCGCCTCGACCGTTCAGGAACTCTCCCGCACCAACACCCGGCTCGTGCAGAAGGTCCGGGAGCTGAAGACCGTTTACGATCTGGCGCTGGCGACGGCCGCGTCCCGGCGCGTGGAAGATATCGTCCGCGTGATGGTGAGCGGGATCAAGGAGTTAATCGACGTCCATGGTGCGGCGTTCTTTTTGTTCGAGGAGAATGCGGTCACCTTAAAGCCCATCCTGCCCGCTTTTGATCTGGCGCCCGCCGCGGCGGAAAAGCTCCGCTGCAAATCCGCTGACAGCCGCTGGGTGGAGCAGGTCGTCAAAACCCGGGAGCCGCAGATCCTGAACTGGGTGGAAAACGGCGAAGGTCTTCCGGAGGCTTGGAAAGCCATCGGGATCCGATCGGTCCTGGCCTTGCCGCTCCTCCAGGAAGACAGGGTTCGCGGGATTTTTCTCGCCATCAATAAGGTCAACGGCCTTTTTAATCAGGATGACATCCGGCTCCTGGCCCTTCTCACCGGCCGGGTGACCGACGTCCTGCACCGGCTGGCGCTCGATCAGGAACTGCGTCAGCGCGTGCAGGACCTGAGCGTCCTTCAGGAAATCAGCGCGCAGCTGCCGAACCCGCCCGTTCTGACCGACACCGTGGCGGCGGTCGGCCGCGTAGCCCGCCAGACGCTCGGCGCGGATCTCTGCTTCTTTTTTCTGCATCATGCGGAAAGCGAGGCGCTGGTCCTTGTCGGAGGCGACTGGGATGTGAAATATTCTTTTGATCCTCACGCCTATACCGTCGGGACTTCCGAAAAGGTCCCGCTCGCTCAGGTCTTTCATGACAATCAGCCGACGCAATTCGATCGCGGCGCGTCACGGGTCGGCTGGCAGAACGACGAACTCCTACGCACGTTGGACCCCGAACAGCTCCTCTACCTGCCGCTGAGCGTGGAACAGGGATGTCTCGGGGTGTTTGCGATCGTCACGCGTGCGACCCGGTCGCTCACTCCGGACAACCGGCGCCTGGCGGACCTCGTGGCCAAGCAGGTCGCCATCGTGATCGAGCGTTCCCGGCTCTACGAGCGGCTGAAGTCCGCCAACGAAAAACTCGAGCAGATCAACCACCTCAAGAACGAATTCATCAGCATGGTGAGCCATGAACTGCGGACGCCTTTGACCACGATCAAGGGTTTCGTGTCCATCGTGCTCAATGAAGAGACCGGGCCTTTGAATGATCAACAGCGGCATTTTCTCGAAACTTCCGATCGCGCCATCGACCGGCTGACGCTTCTGGTGTCTGATCTCTTGGACATCTCGCGCATCGAAGCCGGCCAGATCAAGATGCAGCTGCGCCCAATCAGCCTGAAAGAGGTCTGCCAGCGATTGGCGGCCAGTTTCGCGCCCCAGCTGAAAGCGCAGAATATCACGCTGACGACGCAGATCCCTGAGGTCTTGCCCCTGGTCCTGGCTGATCCGGACCGCATCGGTCAGGTTTTGGACAATCTCTTAAACAACGCGATCAAATTCACTTCGCGCGGCGGGATCACTGTGACGGCGATCGATAAAGGCGATTTTGTGCTCGTGTCCGTGAAAGATACGGGGTCCGGCATCGCGAAGGAAGAGCATGACCGCATTTTCGACAAGTTCTATCAGGTGAAGGTCGGGAGCGGCTATCCGTCGAAGGGGACGGGCCTCGGGTTGGCCATCGTTAAGTCGATTGTGGAAAGCCACCGCGGCAAAGTCTGGGTCGAATCGGAACCGGGGAAAGGTTCCGATTTCCGCTTCATTCTTCCGCGCGCGCGCCTCGAGACCGCGGGCGAACTCGCCTAATGAGCACGAATTGTATGGAGCCGCTTCACCCTTCTCTCCTTCGGGTCCTGCAGCGGCGGGGCTACCGGACGCAGGCCCAGATTGATCAGGTCCTTTCACCTTCCCTCGATTTATCTTCCTTCTCGATTACGGACATGGATAAGGCCGTCGATCGCCTGAGGCTGGCGATCCGCCGCGAAGAGCCCGTTGCCCTTTATGCGGACCGGGATGTCGACGGTTTAAGCGGCCTGGCCATTTTGGTGCGGTCCTTGCGGACTCTCGGCGCACAGGTGGTTTGGGGAAGCCCACTTCAGGGCCGCGGCCTCGAACGAGGGGTCCTGGAGACTCTGGCGCAGCCCGGCGCCAAGGTCATAATTCTCGTCGACTGCGGGACCGGCGATACTTCGGAAGTGAAATGGCTCGCCGCGCAAGGAATGGATATCATCGTCGCTGATCATCATCGGATGCCGGTTGATGCCGGAGGCCCCTGCCTGCCGGCAGGCAGGTATGCCTGGATTCATCCCGGCATGGCGGTTTCTGAACATTCGGAAACGCCCTGCGGGTCCACGATGGCTTTCAAGCTGGCCGAGGGCCTGTGGCGTTCGTTTATCGGCCCTGACGATCCCGCGCGGCTCGAGTATTTTCTTTTCGATCATCTCGATCTGGTCGCGTTGGGGATCCTGGCCGACCGCGTGCCTTTGACGGGGGAAAACCGGGCGTTGGTCTGGCATGGCCTGCGCCGGCTGGCCAAAACGCGCAAAGAGGGACTTGCCGCGCTTCTCCGGTTTTTCCGTCTCAAAGCCGAAACCATCACGGTCCGCCAGGCGACCTGGCAGATTATCCCTATGCTGAATGCGGCGGGACGGCTCGGTCAGCCGCAGTGGGCGACGAACCTCCTTTTGACGGAGGACCCCTGGACGGCGCGTGAATGCATCGACGCGCTTCTCGGTTTGAACACCGAACGCCGCAAAGCGCAGGAAGTCAGCGTCGACCATTTTGAAAAGACGGTTTTGACCCAATGCGCGGTGGAGACGGACCCGGTCCTGGTGGCGACCGCGCGCGATTTAGAACCTTCCGTCACGGGTCTGGCGGCGCAATCGCTCGCACAGAAGTACGGCCGGCCCGCGTTTCTTTTTGTCGAACAGGGTGAAGACCTGGTCGGTTCAGGCCGCGGGACACCGGATGTGGATTTGTTCCGCTGGATTGAAAAGCACCAGGAGCTTCTTGTGAAATTTGGCGGCCATGAGGGAGCAGTGGGAATGACGGTTCGAAAATCGGATTTCCCCGCGCTTCGGGAAGGGCTCTTCAAGGCGGCCCGGGAACGGACGCCCGGCGCCTCGGCCAGCCCCGTCGAACCGGAAGCGGAACTCGATCTTCGGGAAGCCGGCACTGAATGGTGGGAAGATCTCCAGCGGCTCGAGCCCTTCGGCCAGGGCTTTGAAATTCCGGCGTTTGAATTACACGGAGTAAATGAGGTCCTGGCGCGCTCCAAACGCAGTCCGACGAAAGTCATGCTCAAGTCCGGCTCTTTCTCCTGGCCGGGGGAACTAGTTGGCCCCTCACCCGCCCTTCGGGCACCCTCTCCCGATGGGAGAGGGCCGAGCGCAGCGCGGGGTGAGGGGACTCTCATCGCTACTCCCCAGGCCACGCCCAAAGAGGATTTTCCGTTTAAATGGATGATTCATGAAGGATAAGACGACTCTCGCGGTGATCGGCGGCAGTGGTTTGTACGCCCTGGAAGGGCTGGCGGGCATCCGCGAAGTTAAAATCCGCACGCCGTTTGGAAATCCATCCGCTGCCATCGTGGTCGGGACACTGGAAGGGGTGCGCGTGGCATTTCTTCCGCGCCACGGCCGCAGTCACCGGATCAACCCAAGCGAAGTCAACCACCGCGCCAACATCTTTGCACTCAAGACGCTGGGGGTCGAACAGATCGTCTCCGTATCCGCCTGCGGGAGCTTAAAAGAAGAGCTGCGGCCCCGCGACATGGTCTTTCCCGACCAAGTGTTCGACCACACCAAAGGCCGGGCCTCGACTTTTTTCGAAAAAGGAATCGTCGCGCATGTCGGCATGGCCAATCCCTATTGCCCGGAACTGACCGGAAGACTTTACGAGACGGCTTCGGTTCTGGGTTTCAGGACGCACAAAGGAGGGACTTACGTTTGCATCGAAGGGCCTCAGTTTTCGACAAAGGCGGAGTCAAAAGTGTACCGCTCGCTCGGATTTTCCGTCATCGGCATGACCAACGTTCCGGAATGCAAGCTCGCCCGCGAGGCGGAGATCTGTTACGCCTCCGTCGCCCTCGTTACCGATTACGATGTCTGGCACGAGGAGCCTGTGACGGTTGACATGGTCATCGCCAACTTAAACTCCAACACAGCCAGCGTCAAACAGCTTCTGAAAGCCGCCATCTCCAAAGTCGCCCGTGACCGCCGCTGCGAATGCGCGACCGCGCTCCAATACGCTATCCTGACCGACAAGAAGCTCATCCCCGCCAAAGTGAAGAAGAACCTCAAACCATTGATCGGGAAATATCTCCAGAAGGATTGACAATAATTGGACGAATCAAGAATCATGCATCGAGCTATCTTGGGCAAGACATTGTGTTTTGTGCCTCAAATGCCAACTCATTAGGTCCGCTAAGGGTGCCTTGAAAAGCACTTATTAAGGACACATATCCAAAGGCGTTAAAGGTTGTCATTGCGGCGCCGCGTAATGCGACGCTTGGGATCAAAGAAATGGCCTCCCTCCCGACCACGCCTTGAACTTGGATTTTGAGTATCTGAGTAAGAGTGCTATCTGGCGAGCCCTCTTGAGTTGGGTCATTTTGAAAATTCGAAATACGACTTGATGCGGAGCCCCGATTTCCACCCCGTTGACCAGCGCCGCCGCTATCGATATCCCCGCTTTCGTCAACACATAATTTCAATATGGCCGAATCCGGCCTCGCTATGACAACCCTATACACGCCGCTCCCTGTTCGTGGGTCAACATGATCAAATCGGCCCACGGTAGAGTCGGAACCTTGGAATGTGGCCCCTCCTTGCTGTTGGTAAGTGAAATTCACTTCTTGAGAGTGTGGCGTTCCTGAAGCATCGACAATCCATACTCCACCTTTGTTGCTGACAAACGTCAAGTTCCCATCGTAAGCTCCCTTCGTACGAGTAAAAAAGCCAGGCGTGTGCGGGACGATCCCGCCTGGATAATGACTCGCTTGAAGAATGGCTCCGGGGTCTTTGACATAGAATTTTTGCCCATCTTGGATGTCGACATAGAATTGATTTCCCTGGCGCTGGACTCGGAAGGCCGTTTTATCAGGTTGCCCAACTGTGTTTGTGGGGGACTGAATGAGATTTAACCCACCGCCGTAGGCTGTCTGCCTGCTGTAGGGGCCGAGATCGTAGACCACTTGGTTCATAAGGGGTTTACGTAAGTTTGCATTCCAGAACATCACGGGCTGTTGGGCGAAAACCCTCTGTGTCGCCTGATCGTCGATGCCCCATTCATTGGGCGCGCTCCAGACGTTGCCATCGAGTTTGTTGGCAGATTTGTTAGATCCTTTCTCGAGTTCTACGAATACCGCTTTATTTTGATTTTGAATCGACGTCAAAGCGGTAGCATCCATCCCATAGGTCTTGACTAAATTCTGCATGTAGCCAGACGCCGATGGATTGTTCGTGGCACGCTTCAGCCAGACACCGTTAAGGTTCCATTCTTGTAGTTGGGCTTTTTGGGTTTGCGTCAAAGGGTCAGTATAAACACTCCATATTTTAGAGATGCCGTTCAGTCCCAGTTCGATGATCTTCTGGATTTGGCCGGATCCTCCCGCCGCGTATTGAAGCTCCAAGCTGTCTCCTGCTGGAAGCGGGTAGCCCAGGACGGCTGTCGGGTCCGGGTCGCTGTTATTAAGGATTTTTATCGCCAACGACTGCGCATCGGCATCCGTGCGAATGCCGATATAGTTGCAATTGAAGTTGCCCGGACTGACTCCGGAAGCGACGAGTTGGCATCGGTTTACTTGCGAAGAACAGTCGTTTTGCGGATCTAACGCCACGATCGCGCCGGCGGCGGCCACCCCGGATTGGGTCGGGCCTGAGCAATAGAAACCCTGGTCTGTCCCAATGCCGGCGATGTTTGCTGGCAGCGCAATAGAACCCGAAGAATTGAGCTTACTTCCAGAGCCGCTATATTTTAACTGCAGGGTGGACTGCATCCCATCCACATTGGCGATGGCCACTTACCCGGCCTGCGCCGCCGAATTCATCGCTTGCGCCATGGCGAGGCTTGCACCGGCTTGCTGTTTGAGAGTGTCCATGCCGGCCAACTCGCCTCCCACATTATCAGCGCGATAGTTTTGATCGGGCGGAACATCACTGGTCACATAGTTTGGGCCAGCGGCAGGAAGGCTGGCAGAAAAAATAAGAAGCATGACCAGCGCATGGCTGATAGTCGCTATTATTTTATCAGCATACCCTCTCCCGCGATGGTGACCGGGCGAATACATGAGCTTGGATCCTTTTTAAGGGTAAAAGATTAGTGTTACAGAGAAGTTACGCGCATATTATGAGGAGGTAAACTTACATTCCCCAAAAGCCCATCAATTCAAGGTTTGGCAGGTCATCGAATGCTCAAGTGATCGATAGATCGATCCTTTTTGACCTGTCGCATCGTCGTTCAGGCGGCCGCTCGGATGAGGCGCCGCTCGGCGTGATGATGAGATTTCGCCCTCGTTGCCGAAGGTTTCTGGGAATAGCTGGACAAGTCAAAGGGGTCTTTGCCGAACAAGGCCTGACTAGCAGCCATCCTCTTTGCGATGGCTGCTTCGGAAAACACGACCGCATGGCTCTTTTCCGGCATGGTCCAAAAGTGACTGAAAGAATTCATCCATTCATTTCTCACTTGCTTCAAGATCATGGCTTTGATCGTGGCGTCAATAACCCCTAGTTGCTCAAAGAAATCGAGATCCTCATTCGTCAGAATAAGTTTCGCATTCTTTGAAAGATCGAGGCCCCAGAATCCTGTCAGCGCCATTTGAAGGTAAAACGCGAGCGCTTCGGTCGCGTAAAGAGTGGACTCCGCCCCTTGATAGACAGAGATATCCTTAAACAGGTTTATGAATTCAGGATGGTTTTGCCGAAAGTATTTCTCAATTTGCTGTTGCTTTATTGGGTTCAACTGGGCGAAGATCGCATGAATAAACTCATGAACAAAGGGAGAAACGTCACCCGCATTTAACCCACCGGTGTTACGGATGATGGAATTGCTTCCAGACACGAAGCAGGCCCCCGCCTCATCCTTGAGTCGTCGGCTTGGATCATCGGGATTGAACAGCTCCCAGACGCCCCTGACGACGGGCCTTATCCCGTTTTGAAGCCAATACTGGATGAATCGTTTGATGACCGGGTGGAGCTCAAGGGATTCTTGAAATACGAGGCGATCATAGTCGCTTCTGATCCAACCAGGCCAGAGCTTTAAGCCGGTCTGAAATTCTCTGTAAGGCCGGAAGGTCCCCATAGACTCAATTCTTTGTTGAAGGGCATGCACCATTGACCTTGGCATCTGATAAAAGACGCTGGGAAATTGCCCTTCTTTTGTCGGAGCAATCGCGCCGGAAACGGACACTCCAAGTGGCGTCTGTTCTCGGTTCAGAAGAACGGCATATCGCCGTTCCCCTGCTGTGACGATATAGATTTTCTGCGTGGCGTTCGGCAGGGCTCCCGAGGGGGGCAGATTAATCTGCTCTTCAAAGGTGAGGCGCTGAACCCATTGGAGAATATCCGTTAACGTAATGTCGCGGGCGGGGTCGCCGGTCACTGCCTGGAGGATGGTCTTTACCATCGTCTGGTTTTCAAAGAGCGCATCCAAAGACTCATTTCTCACGAACTGCGCGATCGCCGTACGAAGGTGGCCGCCGGAATCGAGCATATTCTCACGGTCGACCGCGCCACGCTCGCTCCAGGACTCAGCCCAGCGGCTGAAGCGCGGCCACCCCAGCCATTCTGCGAAGCGGATCGCCCAGCGGTCCAGCCGCCGCAAATGAACCAGTTCATGTCCGAGCGCAGCAGCCAGAAGCGCGGGATCCCTTTGCATCTGGCTCCACAATCCCTCGCTGATATAAATGGCGCGGCGACGAATACCGACATGCATCGGCTGGTATTTGTGCGCTGTGAAAGAATCCCCGTCGTTATATTCCGCGTAGAGAAAATCGCCCGGCACGACGATGATCTGGACGCCTTGAAGGCGTCTTCGCTCGCGCGCTGAAAGCAATTTCTGAGCTTCGCTGATAAGTTCCGTCTCTCCCGCCCTAGGCGGCGCTGGCGAGATATCTCGGGCCATCGGGATCCTCTTGGAGGGATTCCAGACGCTTCGTGCGGCTCCGTCGGCGCCTTCGGAGGCGGTCATTTTCTGCCGGATGCCGCGATTGACCTGTTCGCCAGTGACGCCTCCGACCTGCATGGCCAGATTTGGTTTCCGAGCAGCTTGGCCGTTAAGAGCAGCGACTGCGGCCAACCACTTTTCGATATTCTTTTTGGACAAGAGAATGGCTCGGTTTTGTTCGGGGACAAGAAGGCCCCACATGACCATGCGCCGCATTCGAGGTTGGCGGGAATCGGCGATAGCGCGTGCTTGTTTTTCGAGACCTGCTTCGCGAATTCCAGCCTGAGGATTGATCACGGAAGGATATCGACAAATGGCGGGAACAATAGCTTCCTGCTCGAAGAAAGCACTCGGGCAAAATGTCTCCGCTCGGGACTGCGGGCATTCGCCCAATGCGTTAGCAAGGGCGGGATCTCCAATAAGACAAGAGACCAAGAGGGATGCAATGATGCGGGTCAGTAATCTGGGCATAACGCCTCAAACGCGCGCACCGCGCGTGTACGATAAAAGCTTATCTGACTTGTGTTACAACTGCGTTACGAGCAAACCTGTTTTTGAAGTTGTACCCGGAGGGCAATGACAGTACAGGGAGATGTAAGATTGCAAATCTTCCGGAACGGGGGGCCGCCGCCCGCCATCGTGCCGGCCAGGTCTTGAATCGCCGCCCGCCGGCAAAGGTGTTCATCGACAGGCTTTGTTGTATGGGCTGGATGGATCAAGAAAGATTTCCTTGCGGGGCGGATTGGAGCGATGTATACTCATTGTAGATACTTTCTTCAAGAGAAAGGAACTCTTCATGCAAATCTCGATTCAAAAGTGGGGCAATAGCCTGGCCTTGAGGATCCCTCAAGTCATGGCCAAAGAAGCGCACCTGAAACAAGGGGGGAAGGCGGATCTGCGAGTCACCGGCGGAAAGCTGGTCATCATGCCGCTGGCCCGGAAGGTGTGGACGCTCAAAATGCTTTTGAGCGGCATCAATAAGCGGAACCTTCCCGGTGAAGTTGAAACGGGCGGCCCGGTCGGTTGCGAAAGCTGGTAACGATGGCTTTCCCCGAGCGCGGCGATATCATTTGGATTGATATGAACCCCCAGGCCGGCCACGAACAGCGCGGGAGAAGGCCGGCTCTCGTTCTTTCTCCCGGCGTCTATAATCGAAAAGTGGGTCTGGCCCTCTTGTGTCCGCTGACGACGCAAATTAAAGGGTATCCGTTCGAGGTGGTCCTCCCGGAGGGTCTCAAAGCGCAAGGGGCTATTCTGGCGGATCAGGTCAAAAGCCTGGATTGGCGCTCGCGCAGAGCGGAGCTGTTGTGCCGGATCCCCCATATCATTCTGGATGAGGTTTTGAGCAAGTTGGATAGCCTGCTGAACGTTCGTCGAGCAGGATCTCTATGATCAAGGCCGTCATTTTCGATTTCGACAATACGCTGATGGACTTCATGCGGATGAAGAAGGCCGCGGTGGAGGCGGCGGTGGACGCCATGATCGATGCGGGTCTGACGCATCAAAAGGCCGACATGATCGAGAAAATTTACAAGGTCTATTCCCTGGAAGGGATTGAAGACCAGCAGATTTTCGATAAAGTCCTGCTTCAGGAATTCGGCAAGATCGATTACAAGATTTTAGGGGCCGGGATCATCGGGTACCGTCGCGCCAAGGAAGGCACCCTTGCCCTTTATCCGCATGTCCAGATTACGCTCATGGGCCTGGCGCGCATGGGGCTCAAAATGGCGGTGGTCTCGGACGCTCCGCGCATTCCGGTTTGGCTGCGGATCTGCGGGCTGGGCCTGCAGCATTTCTTCGACGCGGTCGTCACGACCGATGACACCGGTTTTAAAAAGCCGCACGCGAAACCTTTCTTGGCGGCTCTGGAGAAGCTGGGCGCCGAACCCGCCGAAGCGATCATGATCGGGGATTGGGCGGAGCGGGATATGGTGGGCGCCAAGAAAGTGGGCCTGGTGACCGTTTTCGCCCGCTACGGGGATACTCAAAATACGCAGCAGTCCGGCGCCGATTACGAAATCGACGACATCCTCCAGCTCCTCGACATCGTCAAAAAAGAGAACGGCAAAATTCATTCATCCGGTGGCGTCCAAGGCTCTTAAATTGTAGACTTACGGCCGATGACGGCAAACAACATGGCAAATGGGAAATGGCAAATGGCAAAGAGTAAATGGAGAATTGTCATTCTTACATTGGCCATCGTCCATTTGCCATTTGCCATGTCGTTGGCTGTTGAAACCAAGCCGCCGGCTGAGCCTCCCTTCGCCGTTCCGCAGCGCAACGGCGACATCACCGATTATTTCCCGGGCGCCGTAAACCCGCCGCGTCAGGTGATCGTGATGATCCAGGACCTGCACGCCAACGTGGGGGTTCAAAAGAATATCGCGGCAATCCTTTATCGTCTGCTGCGGACCAATAAGATCCCGTCTTTGCTGGTTTGCGTCGAAGGCGCTTCAGGGGAAGGCGATGTGTCCCTGCTGCGGAGCCTCCCCGGTTTTGTCCGGCATGGATTTGAGGCGATGCTGCTCCATAAGGCGTATTTAACGGGAGCGGAACTGGCCGCCACCGAAGCCGCCGCCGACTGGCCGCAGCAGCAGAGCGTCATCTGGGACAGAGTCAAAGGCTGGTTCAGCGCCAAGCGGCAAATTGGTCCCGTGTCCATCTCTCCTATTCTCCTTTGGGGTGTGGATGATCCCGATCTCTACAGGAAGAATTGGCGGGCCGCTAAATTCGTCGACCGCCATAATCATCAAGCGCTGGAAGAGCTGAAAGCCACCCGGCAGATGCTAACTCCCGGCGCGGAGGGTCCCCTCAAGAAACACCTCGATCTTCTGGTCAAGATGCTCCTTCTCCGGCTTCAGCCCAAAGATTATCAGGAGTATGCGAAGGGTCGTTCCCTGAATCCTCATGGGTCTGCGGCGTATACCGAAACGTTGAAGGCCGCTGAAACCTATTATGAAGCCGCCCAGCAGAGAAGCAACGCCATGGTGGACAATCTTGTGAAACGAATGGGGAACATTCCCGGGTATACGGTCCTCGTCAGCGGAGGATTTCATACCCAGGAAATGGTGGAAGCCCTCAAGGCCCGCAAGGTGACCTACGTCGTGATCACGCCGCGAGTGACCGTCCTGGACCAGGACGAAGCCTACAAATCCCGCCTTCGCGAAGAAGAATAATTAAAAAGGTTTTTTGCCGAATTCGGAGTTTTGCGCGAACACCTGCGGTAGAACCCAGCGATAGTGCATCCGGTCGCGCAGGACATAGTCGTTGGTAATGGCTTCTACGGGAGACCAGAACCAGCCTTTCGGGTCCCACACTTGAGCGAGACTGTAATGGTTCACAATCTGCTGGAAGGCGCGCGACGCTTGCGCGTAGTCGCCTTTGCGGTCGCAGGCCTGCCCCAGGATGAAATAGGCCGAGGCGACATCGTTTAAGGCCCAGTATTTGAAAATCATCCGGCGTTCACCGGGATCCCCGGTGTAATCCACCAATCGCCCCACATCCTGGGTCTTCTTCTGCTGCAGGTAGAGCGCGGCGGCCGACCATTCCTGGATCGTGGCTTTGGCCTGATCGATGGCATGGTCCCAGTTTCCGGCATCGAGGGCCTTCCAGGCTTCGCGGGTCATATCTTCCGATGTTCCATAAAGAGCCATCGGCCTTCGCTCAGCGAGATGGATTTCTTGAGGAGGAGAGACCCGGACGGGGGCCACTGTCGAGAGCCTTCGCCCGGAAAGGGGATCGAGCCCCAGCCCCGCGAAGCATCGCCAGACGCCCGCGATCAGTGACGCGGCCGGACCCTTATCGGACTCTCGGGGAGCTCCCCA
>Ga0182027_10001748_pt1 | contig 35791 bp, 37 predicted proteins | sample 712E1DmetaG_FD_121300 | JGI IMG/M metagenome (GOLD analysis project Ga0182027, IMG submission 121300) | Permafrost microbial communities from Stordalen Mire, Sweden - 712E1D metaG (Illumina Assembly) | ecosystem: Environmental > Terrestrial > Soil > Wetlands > Permafrost | place: Sweden...
CTGATTGATTATTTGATATTCTACAATACGGAAAGAGTGCATGATGCCCATGGCAACCAAAAAAGCCCAATGGACTATCTAATTTCGGAAGGAGGAATGTCTAAAATGTCCGCAACGCGTACATTTATTTGACTTTTTAATTTCAAAATAGTATTCTCGATTAAAATGTTGGAAAGATTAAAAAGGAGTTTCGAAAATAGAAGACGGGCAAAAGCATTAAGATTTATAAAACACTGGGATGAGGCTCATCCTAATATAACCCAAGATGAAAGAATTACAGTTTTTGAAAAATTTATAGATGTTGCTGATGCGGAAAGAGCAAGACGAGAAGTTAGAAAAGGAAATGGAGTTCCATTAGAAGTTGTCAAAGCCAAACATTCAAACTCTTAAATAAAACTTGCAAATTATCGCACCTTATCTTTTTGATTTTCTGTTTTAAAAATTCTGAACACAAACATATTGTTTTAACGTTTGATAAATTTTATAATACTCCAGTAAAAGCGGTTCGAAGTTCTGGATATTGGGCTCACAGCTTCTTTTTAGCCTCAAAAATAAGGATATCTGGGACATTCCAGCCCTCTTCAAATATTGCATTTTGATCTTATAGTATGATACACTACACCGATTATGGCTAATATAATTGAAACAAGAGAACCTGTAAACACTTGTAATTTCATGCAGGAATTTGACGGAAATCAGCCTGTTCTATCTGAAGCTGAAAAAATGGAGGCAGCTTATCTATTTAAATCTGGAATGGAAGATGTTTTTTTAGCTAATATAGATTTAGTTAAGCGTTTAGACGGAGAAACCTTTCTTTACCCCTATGATTTTTCTCAATTAAAACTAATTTACAATCTTGGAAATAATTTGAGGCTTAATTTTACAGTAAAATCTTTTGACACAGAGACTGATGATCCATATGAATTGGACATTTTTGTTACAAAATCAAGTGAAATAGTAGGTCATTCACGTTATTCTCTAGATGCTTCTCTTGATAATGTTAGACGATTTGATATTGGACAAGATCCAATGCAAACATCTTTAAAACAAATTTCACTACCTTTATGTGTAGTTTTTAATGGAGCAATTATTTCTCCTGATGGAGTTAAGCCAATTGACTCTGAAGAATTTGAAAGAAATATGGAAGATTTAAAGTTTATTTGGAACGATGAATTTAAAAAACGTGAAGCTGAGTCAAAATTAGGATTTAACGATCAACCAGTTGGAGTAGCAGAGGTAAAAGAAATAATTGAACTTTTGAAACAAGCAAAACCCGTTTCTTTCTTCTAATCAAAAAGATATTTCATTAGACAAGTCCTAAAGGAATACTAAACGTTAACGTACTGCTTCAAAGACTGGTAAATATTAAAATATTCCTGCAAAAGCGGTTCGAAGTTTGGGATATCGGGCTCACACAGCCTCGAATTAGCCTCAAAATTGACATCTTCCGTCTCTTTTGAGATGCTAAGTTTATGGAACCGAATCAACAGAACATAATCCAACAAGCTCAATCTGAAAATAACAATGTCTCCCGATCTTTACCTCAAGATTCTATACAGCATGCAAATATTGTTCCTCAGACTAATTCTCTAAATAAAAAAGATCGTTGGGAAAGATATTATACATTCAGTGAAAACGCTAATGAAAGAGTAATAACCAATAAATTCAAGAAAATATATCTAATTATCTTTGATTTTATTATTTTTTTCTTTTTCATTTTTATTAGTATCGTTCTCTTTGGAGCCTCAACACTTGTTCCAAACATGCTTAATTTCTTCCCCTTTTTACTTATTTTGCTAATAGTTTTGGTTATTTTGAATATTATCTATTTTAGTATTGAAACTGTAATTAATAAAGATTTAACAACTAATGAAATTACAATTCAAAAAAGAATCATTTTTAAAAAAAAGCCAGTAGTTTTTTCACTGTCAGATATTGAAATGGTTTTGATAAAACCTCTTGCACCAATTTTCTATTATTTCTCTTTTGAATCAAGCAACCAAAAAATTCTTTTAACTCCTAGTAGGTTTTTTACTTTTGGGAATTTACCCCTAGGAATTGGGGGAATGATCACGGCTAATAAAATTTCATCATTCCTTGGTATTCCATTATCTTCCGCAATTAAAAATTGGGGGAAACTTTGGAAATACTAAACGTAAACGTATTGTTTTAAAGATTGATAAATTTTATAATATTCCTCTAGAAGTGGTTCGAAGTTCTGGATATCGGGCTCACAAATTACGCATCATGGAATTTTTCCCCAAATTGAAGCTAAAAAGTGTTCCAGATAATGCATAACATCTTATATTCCTAGCTTCACGCCGTCAGGAACTGGAATACATATAATTAATTATGAAATGACAATTTCCATGTCTTAAGTGTTTTCGAAAAATAGCTATTGTTTTAAAACATAGTAACTGTCTTTAGTTGTCCCTTTTTTATCAAGAAAACCTTTCTCGGAAAGTGATTTTAATAGATTAAACGCTTGTTGTCTGGTTATTTTTAATTCTTTTACCAAATCCGAAGATGTTATTTCTTTATATTGTTTAGCTATCTCAAGTGCTTGTTGTTCTCTAGGGGAAGGTCTTACGTCAAGAGAGAGTTTAGTTATGCCCTCTTGCACTCTACCTAAAGCGCTTTGGAGAGAATATTTAACTCCATCCGTAAAATACTCAAGCCAAGTAGTTTTATCTCCCAAGTCAGCGCTGTGAAGCGAATCTGAGTATAGCCCACGATCTATATCATAATAATCATCAAGTACAAAGTATTTGTTAATTTGATAGTTATGCGAGAGTAAAATTAGTGCGGTTAGAAGTCTACATACTCTTCCGTTTCCATCTTCGAATGGATGAAGATAAACAAATTCGTGATGAAAAATACCAGCTTGTAGAATTGGAGAATCTTTCGATGTGTTTACCCATTCTGTTAAATCTGTTAATGCATTTTCGATTGATACTTGGTTATGAAAAGGAGGGTTATGTTTAATAATTATTTGTCGATCAATTTGTCTTCTGCCGACGACGATTGGTACATTTCGTATTTGACCTTTAATCTTATCGTTAACACCATCTAGAAGTTGGCTGTGGAGATTTAGTATCTGAGAAAGATTAAAAGGCTCATTTTTCTTTTTATCTAATTGTTTAAGAATTGAAAAATAATTAACGATTTCTTTTTCGCTCCTATTTGTGGGCACTCTATCATTTAAGATAAGATTTGTTACTTCTCCAACAGATAAAGGATTGCCCTCAATGCTATTTGACGCATAGGATGATTGAATTAGGTTTGTCCTTTCGAGATTTAATTGTAATTGTTGCGGAATTCTTATGCCTTCCAGCTGACCATAGAAACGTTCTATTTCAGTTAGATTCGTAAGGAGTTTTGAGGTAAGCGTAAACTTAGGATTTACCATGAGTATATTATACATTCAAGCATACTAATTGTCAAGTTAATTGTCAAGTTAATTGTCAAATGCATATAACTTTCGGACTAAGCCTAATTCAAGCAATTTAAGGTAAACTCGAGTGAGACTTTCAAAGATTGGTTCCAAGCTAGACCCTGAAGGCCCACAACCACTTTTTAGCCTCAAAAATACGGGTTACTGAAAGATTTACGCTTGACACATAGAGTCAAGTAGTGTATTATAAATACACTAAATTCTCCTGCAACACCGAAAGGTCTTTGCAGGATTTTTTTATTTAATCAGAAATCCCTCAAATTGAAGCTGAAATTGGTTCGAAATTATTCTTAACGCCCTATATTTCTAGTCTCGTGCCGTCAAGAAGTCGAATTCCTTGTTTTCAGATTAACATACTGGATCCTTAAATTGCTTTCATACTGTTATCTTGCTTTTCACTATTGCAAATCGACTACTAATCGACTATAATTCGACTATAAAGAGAATATGTTTCAACCTAAATATACTATTACCAATCGTCTATTAGAAAATATAAAAAGAGTTAATTTTTTAGTACATGAACTTAATAATAGAAGATTTTCTCATATAGTTTTATTTGAATTCGAGAGAAATGCTCGTGAAGTTTCTTCATTCGCTTCAACAAGTATTGAAGGTAATCCTCTTCCCTTAACTGAGGTCAAAAAGATTCTTAAGTCCAAGCCATCACACATAAGGGATAGCGAAAAAGAAGTATTGAATTACAACCAAGCGTTACAAGATTTGAACAATCAACTTCAAATAGGAAAAATGGAATTATCTCTTCATCTTATTCTAAAAATACAAAAACAAGTTATAGAAGGATTATTACCAAAGTTTGAAGTAGGAAAACTTAGAGAAAAACCGGTAGTAGTAAATGATCCAAGAACAGGGCAATCCGTATTTCTCCCACCGGATGTAAAAGATGTAAGACCGTTGATAGAAGATTTAATAAAATTTACTAACGAAAATAAAGAGAAGATAGACTCTCTTATTCTTGCGGGTATATTTCATAAACAAATGGTAATTATTCATCCGTTTATGGATGGTAATGGAAGAACAACAAGGCTTGTTACAAAAACATTACTTGCTGCAATGGGTCTTAATACCTTCAATCTCTTTAGTTTTGAATACTATTACAATCAAAATGTTACAAAATATTTTCAAATAGTTGGAGAATTCGGAAATTATTATGATCTTGTGGAAAAAATAGATTTTACAAACTGGCTTGAATATTTCACCGAAGGGATTATAGATGAACTCTTAAGAGTAGAAAAATTACTTCCCAATATTGCTATTAATCCTCAAGCCCAACTAAAACCGGGGCAGTTGAAAATTATTGAACAAATACGAAAAAATGGATTCATTTCAGACCGAGAATATAAAAAACTTGTAAATCGTGCTAAAGCAACAAGAACTCAAGATTTTAAAAAGCTACGAGATCTTAATTTAATTGAACGAAAAGGCAACGGCAGAGCTACTTATTATGTCTTGAAAGAAAAATAATTATCTTGTCTTAGCTATTGGCATTCAATCCTCCTCACTACTTTCAATAATGGCTACTTTTCCATTATAATATGTAAACCCTAGCCGGGTGAGTTTATGGGAAGTTGGGATCAGGGAATCGAAGATTTGTTTCCATCTGGCTGCGCTATGGCTCACACCCACTTTTAGCCTCAAAAAATATGAATTACTGGGACATTATTGCTTTCTTCGGAGTCATTTGACTTTTTAATTTCAAAATAGTATTCTCGATTAAAATGTTAGAAAGATTAAAAAAAAGTTTCGAAAGTAGAAGACGAGCAAAAGCATTAAGATTCATAAAACACTGGGATGAGGCTCATCCTAATATAACCCAAGATGAAAGAATTACAGTTTTTGAAAAATTTATAGATGTTGCTGATGCGGAAAGAGCAATACGAGAAGATAGAAGAGGAAATGGAATTCCATTAGAAGTTGTTAAAGCTAAACATTCAAATTCTTAAATAAAACTTGCAAATAATCGCACTTTATCTTCTTGATTTTCTGTTTTAAAAATTCTGAACACAAACATATTGTTTTATCGACTGGAAAATTGTATTATATTCTAGCAGAAGTGGTTCGAAGTTTGGGATATCGGGCTCACAACCTCGGATTAGCCTCAGAATGATATAATAATTCAATGAAAGATAATTATTGTACTATTTATCTTATTAGACATGGAAGAACTGATTGGAATGACAAGAAACTAATTCAGGGGCATTTAGATATCCCCCTCAATTCTGAAGGAAAAACTACTGCAAGGGAAATTGCTAAAGAGCTTAGGAAAATAAAGTTTGATAAGATTTACTCTTCAGATTCATTAAGGGCCAGCCAAACAGCGGAAATAATTGCCTTAGAGCATCAATTAACAGTTAAGACAACAAATGCTCTAAGAGAAAGAAATTTTGGGAAAATAGAGGGAAAATCTCACGATGAATTTAAAAAGATTGACCCGATATTAGATAGTTTGGATCATAAGACAAGATATTCTTACAAATTTAGTAATAATATGACGATGGAAAGTGATGAAGAAGTCATGACTAGATTTTTAATGTTTTTAAGAGAAATAGCTGTTGGCAATCCTACTAAAACAATTTTGGTTGTGACTCATGCGGGAACAATGTGGATGTTTTTAGTTAAGCTTGGTTTTTATAGCTATAAAGGTTGGATTTCAATAGGTAACTTAGCTTATATTAAGCTTGAATCCGATGGCGTAGATTTTTTCGTTAAAGAAACAAAAGGAATAAAAAGGAACGATTCTTAATTCTTTTTTGATTATACATCTTACGTTTTTCAGATAGGTTCCATTTGAAAACTCCTTAAGAAATCCTAAACATAAACATACTGTCTCAAAGATTGATAAATATTAAGATATTCCTTTAAAAGTGGTTCGAAGTTCTGGATATCGGGATCACACGCACTTTTAGTCTCGACAGCTATCCCATAGTTGATTTTGAGCCTTCTACTCGCTATACTTTCCAAGGTATATTTTGCTAATTATGCAAAAATGTGAAAAAGGTTTCTTCCCTTTAAGCCAAGTTCAAGAGCAGGACATTGACGGAATGCGTGTCTCTCTAAATTTACCGGAATACGTGGATCAAGATAGATTAGGCGTAAATTTAAGAGGCATATATAACATGTGTAAAATGGGAGGAATCGAAACGATTAGAGTTATCGGTTCTATGGACGGAGAAGTCTCAACATATACGCCAACCATTGTCGGAATAAACCCTGACGGAGCAGGTATAGCCGGCAAAGCGGGACTCAAGACAAAAGTATCAACTTTTTCAACCTCACATCCCGAAATTATGGACACTCTTCCCGGTTGTTATTCTTGGATAGATCTGTCTCTGGATGTAAATCTAAGAGAGATTCATGGCAGGATTACAGATGGGAAAAACAAAAATTTAAGGAATGTATCAAATTGGACACCCTACATAGACAAGGCGTTAAGAAGTGGAATATCCAAGGAAGGAGCAAGGCATTTGATTAAAGATATTAGTCCATCTCAAAAATTAACTTTTCCAACTTTTATGAGCACGTTTGCAATCATAGACCTTGCAGCAACTGGATTTGTTCCAAATTCAATGACCTTACCGCATATTTTAGAATCTTTCGCAATATATGGAATTGGTTCTCAATTGTTAGGGCATGTGCTCTATCATCCAGGTAGCAAGATTAGGCTTTCTTTTTTTTATGGACCTCAAGTTGACAGAGCATTAGCTTTAAAGATAATGTCAAAAACCGGAACTCTAATTAAAGAGTTAAAAAATACGGGTAAAAACATTAGGCCCACAGATGCAAAATAGAATAATTTTAATGGACTTCCTTATAGGGTTCTAAAATCGTCAACTTGGAGGATACTATCCCAATAAAAAGCTCCCAAATAATCAAATAGTGCCATCAATAATTGAATTTTGATAACTTGTCATTGCATTGAAATATATTGCCTTAATGACTGATAAATTTTAGAATATTCCCGTAAAAGTGGTTCGAAGTTCTGGATATCGGGCTCACACAGCTTCGGGTTAACCTTGAGGACTTTCCTGACCTATCTTAAATACATCTGATATAATTGCAAATCTTTCCCGCACTGCAACGAACGCAAAATGCGACATCATAAACATATCTCTCTCAAGATCCAAAACATCATCATCAGTTATTTCATCAATTTCTTCTGGTTTTGGCGGTAGTGGATCAAGCTGGATCCATTCTTGTGCATGCATAACATGCTCATAAGCTTTTGCATATCTTCCTTTATAATCTTCCTTAGGAGTATCGCCATAGAAAGAAACTTCCATGTCTTTCAAATATTCTTCCCTATCAAAATGAGGAAGCGTGTGCGTATCTCTTGATCTCCCTTTTTCAATCATACGGGGGGATTATATCATAAACTAAGACTAGCTAGAAATTTAGCTTTCTTTTTGAAGATTATTATGTTCTTGAACAAAGTCTACGATAATAACTTCGTGGGTTTCTGGTGAAATCAAAGCACTTTTTATATAATGTCCTCTATCGTCTGCTTTTTCTGGCTTCCAAGTTCCATCTTCAGAATCATGTGCTACTTCCCAAAGAAAGCCCAATGGTATATTAAGTTCATTATCTGCTCTTTGAAAAGTCCTGTTTCCGTCAATTCCTCCGAGAACAGCATTGTGAGGTGCTTTATTTAATGGAACAGTATCTCCGGCTTGAAGTTTTCGTCCTTGTTCTTGCTTTGCTGACATAACTGAAAGATTATATTATAGGTTATATGAAAAGTCAAACGGCTTCATAAAGCTAATATAATTACAAATATTCCAGTGTCCTCCTATAAACCATCTCCGAATACTCCCACTCAAAAGTTCGGAATCATCGAGAGCAACCAGCTTCGGATTAGCCTCAAATCTAAATTATAGCTGGATAATGAAATCTCTTATTTATTGCGGTAAAATTTTATTATCGTAGATAAAGTTTCCAATTTCATAATTAATTAAATTAATTCCTACAAATGAAGGGTGAATATCGTCCGTCGGGTTAATATATATCATATTCCCGTCTCCATTTTCGGTTAATGATTTTTGGTAAATATTGATTAGAGGTATATTGTGAGTTATTGCATATTGAATGTGATTTTTAATGTAGGCAATACGTTCTTGCGCTAATTTTGCTCTGTCTTCAGATGACATATCGGGCTGAGTTATTTTCCCGTAATTTTCTATATTAGGTGAAATGGTTGCAATAAAAACGATAGCTGCGTGCGGATGGGTCGTGATTAATGTTTTCATAAGCGCATCTAATGCCTGACTTTGCTTTTTCAAACCTCCTTCTAACCCAAATTGCGACAGAGGATTGTATCCATAAGATTCGACCAAAATCAGATCAAAATCTTCGGAAAGCAAAGACCCAAAAGTGTATTCACCAATTGTTGTTTTTTTATAAAGCTCGTCATCCACGGCCAGAATATTGCTCGATTTGGCAAAATTATCAATAATAATTCTCTGATGCCCGGGTGTACTTTGATACATCGTATTAAGAAGATCGCTTAAATTATCTCCGTGCGGACCCAAAGCTGCCGTCATTGAATCTCCAATCATAACAATTTTATAGACCTGCTTATTTTCAATAGTAGGAGCAATGTACGATCTAAAAATAAATGGGGTTGGGGTAGGCGTTAACGTAATATGTATTTTTCTAGCAGTTGATGTTCCAGGAGAATGAGGCTTAGGGAATTCGACAAAGAATACCAAGAGCAAAAAAAATGCTGTGAGTAGATAGTAGGGTAAATTCTTTTTTTTCATTGTAAGATTATAGCACTAAGAACTGATATCTTCTTATTCGGACATACTATGAAGACATAACAAGTCCTTACATTAATGTGCAGCTACGGATTAGTCTCAATGAACCTACTCAAATGTCATAAAACCCAGCAAACTTCAATAAATAATTTCACTTGACAACTCCTTAAAAGGCCTAAACGTATATATATTGTCTTAACGATTGATAAATATTAAAATACCCCTGCAAAAGCGGTTCGAAGCTCTGAATATCGGGCTCATAAATATTCCACTAATAACCTCATTAACGTTATCTTATAGTTGTTTTCTCTTGACAATCATGCTATATTTCGGCAATGAAAGAGAGTAGGCAAGGTAATGCAGGTTATCTTGATTATTTTCCTTTTGCAAAAAAAACTAGGGAGCAAATAGAGCATGATGTGACAGAGCTAGGTTTTCAGCAAGCTGCCGCTAGAATCGTTAATCGTGTTGCAGAAAATAAGCTTGTGGTAGAAGGTAAAGATGAAGAAGTAGAAGAAATACTTGGGAGCAGGCCGGTGATCGTTATTGCGAATCATCCCTCTTTTGCAGAAATAATCACAACTGTTGCCTCCCTTGAACCAAGAGACGATATCTACCTTATTGGAATATCGAATTTTTTGGGTATTGGACCCAATTTTTCTAAGCACGTAATTCCTGTATATGGGACAAATCAGACGGCCTCCGAGGGATATAAGCTTCCTATTAGGATTGGAGACGCTCTTCGTTTTGGACCTAAGGTGCAATATGAAAATGCGCACGAAAGGAACATCCGAAGCATAAGAAATGCAGCTGAAATAGTGAATCAAGGAAGCCTTATCGTTATGTTTCCCGAGGGGATTCAGTCGGGGAAAGATAAGAAATGGCTTAATGGTATTGGTTATTTAGTTGCAGGAATTGAGAAAAGATTTAGTACCTATCTAATCTTCGCTTACCCTGAGGGAACTTCTAATACGGACTACATAAGGCTTATCCCGGGTATAAGAAAACTTCTTCCAAAAACGAGTGTGACGTTTTCAAGCCCTAGGACAATAAAGGATTCTTTGGGAGACATCACCGATCCAAGAGTTGTAACAAAAAAGATAGAAGACGAGTATATAGCTTGGACTAATTCAGTGGTAAAAAAAGACAAATTTACAAGGATAAATAATCCGTAATTAGTTTATATACTTGACTGGAGAACGCCAAAAGGTTCGTATGTCCGAAGATTTTAAGCACTTCATTTCTAGCTCCCATAATTGTAGCGCTTGATTTAGGGACGATGTTGTCATACTTAGAAGAAATACAGAGAATTTTTTCTTCATTCATTATTTTTTTACTAAATAAGCTCTTCAGAAATTTACTGTTTGGGCTTATTTGCCTTCCTGCTTTTAAAAAAGAAAACATTCGTGCGACAGGAAAACCTGCAAAAGGACTACATATCCCAATGAATTTATCGATTTTTTTCCAACCATTTAATTCTTGTAAGAAATAAAGGCCAATAACTCCACCCAAACTTGCTCCTATTAAAACCGTTCTCTCCAATCTTTGCTCATCAAAAAAATCTGCAAGACGTTGTGAATATTTAGTTATATCTCCTGTAAGTAAGCCGAAATTTGTCATGTGTACTTGATACCCTTGCTTTTCAAGATGTTTTTTTAGAAAAAAATAAAGTAAATTATTATTAAACCATCCGCAGACAAAAACAATTTGCTTGTTACTGGAGGAATTTTTATTAATTTTAGTTAATGGAAAAATATATCCCAATAGTATAATTGGGATAAGAATAAGGATAAGAAACATCTCTTTTACAATATCTAATACAATATACATATTTAGAAACTATTATCTATATAACAATCTACTAGTAGTTTTCACAAGTATACCAAAAAATCGCATGATATTAGAAAATACGGAATGGGTTTTAAGCCCATATGGCCCACCAAATTTACCCCTAAGATATCCGAGGGTCATTTTAACCTTATATAACAAATTAATTGCTTGGCTTCAAATTCTTCCGGTTTAAAATTGATGACTGAAACTTTACTTTTCGGTCCTAAAATCTGGAAAGTAATAAATATAGATGGGGAAGATAGATGTCTACTGATAAATTAAAAGAATTGAAAAAACGACATTCCAAACTATAATTCCTAAAAAAACAACCAACTCCCAGTATATTCCTTTTACTTTACGTTTAATTATGATGCTTAGAGGAATCAATAGAGTTGCACCGAAAACAACAAGTCCCAAAGTGAAGTTTTCTGAAAGTAAATTAAGCGACAATAATACTACTCCTACTGTCCCTGATATCGTCGATAATACGACTGTTAAATCATGAACCTTAGGATAGTTATTTTTCGAAAAAACTGCTCCAAAACACAAAGCTACTCCGCCCAATACAAAAATGGGGATAATCATTCTGCTTAAATTAGGATCTAATGACCTAGAGACCTCGATTCCAAAAAAAGTCTGGCTTAATGCAAATATAAAAAGAATAACGTTAAAAATATTACCAATTTTTTTATCGGTTGCAAGATGGCTTAAGGTGTAATCTTTTAAATCTTTAATGCTTGAGATTTTAACCAGAATAAGTGATGCTGTAATGAAAAATATAATATTTATTAAACCTATATACTTAGCAAAGAAAATCATAAAGCCTTAAATATTATTTAAATTTCCTTGTACTTAATCTTCGTAATTTCTGAGGCCACTTTTTGTTTTTTGGAATTTTTAATTTTTGCTTTATAATATTTTTCCGAAACAATTTTTGAAGAGTCAACGTGCTGAACAAATTCCACTCCCCGAAGATGATCATACTCGTGTTGAATAACTCTTGCCAGAATGCCATCTGCTCTTAAGGAAAATTTATTGCCTTTTTCATCTAGCGCCTCAACTTCAACCTCTTTGGGACGTAAAACCGGACCGAAAGGCACAGTACCTTTATCTTCTACGCTTCCGCAGCCTTCGTAAATAACTACAGCATTTGTCGATTTGTATGTAATTTTTGGATTTATAAAAACTCTTAAAATGTCTTCTCTTCCAAAATTTCGAAATTCAGTGTTCTTTGGGTGAGTAATAAAAATCATGTAGTTTTCGGCTATCTGAGGAGCAGCGATTCCTACCAAAGATGATTTTCTTAACGTGTCTTTTAAGTCCTTGATTACTTGCCTAACCTTTGGGTCTAAGAAATTTTTGACTTCGGCGTTTTTTGCTTTTAATTTCGGGTTTCCTTGAAGAATAACTTTTCTAACTGACATAATGGGGATTATACTACTTAAATTTCTCGGGGAAAAGGTCTCTTAGGAATGGATGTTTATTCTTATCATCTTCCGACATAATTTTCGGTTGCTCAGGCCAGGGGATTTTTAAGTCAGGATCATTCCAGCGTATAGCCTTTTTCGTACCGTTTGGATTATAGATTTCAGAAACCGCATAAAAATATTCAACAGGGGAATCTCCTAGGGTTAAAAATGAATTCCCCAAGCCTTTTGAAATAATTATTGATTTTTTTGGAGTATATGGGTCTGTTAAATCAAAATTAAATGTTTGATATTGACCGAATGTCGATGATTCAGGACGAATATCGACAACGGCAATAAAAATCTTGCCTGACATAGGAGTTAAAACCTTATCCTGCGGTTCGGCGTGGATACCCCTTAAAACTCCCGGATTATTGTAGGAAAGCGCCCATTGTTTAATTTCAAGTTTTCGTCCTAAAACATTTTCTATAGCAGGGGTTCTTGCAAATTCCTGATAAAAGCCCCGCTCGTCTTTATAGAGTTTTCTTTCAAAAACAAATAAGCCTTCCAATTTAGTCCCGAATATCTTGTAATCCGGGTCATCAACCAAAACTTTAACTTCATCCTCGTTCATTAATGTAATTATAGTATTTTTACACATTACTTCTCAACTCTTAAGTAATTGCCCAAACTGCTTTATACCTGTATAATTAGGATTCGTCCAAAGGAAAAAGTTTTATGGATACAATAAAAGTAAAAGGAGCACGCGAGCATAATTTAAAGAATATCGATCTTGAAATCCCAAAAAATAAGCTTGTTGTTTTTACGGGACTTTCGGGTAGCGGAAAATCCTCGTTTGCGTTTGACACAATTTATGCAGAGGGACAGAGAAGGTATGTAGAAAGTCTTTCATCTTATGCGAGACAATTTTTGGGAATAATGCGAAAACCGGATGTTGATTTAATCGAAGGATTATCTCCGGCAATTTCAATTGATCAAAAATCAACTTCTCATAATCCAAGGAGCACTGTTGGAACCGTTACGGAAATCTATGATTATTTAAGACTTTTATTTGCCAGAATCGGGCATCCGCATTGTCCAAATTGCGGACGGGAAATTGCCCATATGTCAAAAGAGCAGATTTCCGATGCTGTCCTAGAATTAGTAAAAACAACACAAACTCAGCGGTTAAAAATTTTAATCCTATCTCCGATAGTTAAAGGAAGAAAAGGCGAATACAGTGAATTATTTGTAGATTTAAAAAAACGCGGATATAAAAAAGTCAGAATAGATAATGAAATTTTTTCTTTAAATGAAGATTTTGTTTTAATAAAAACCAATAAACATACAATTGAAGCAGTTGTTGATCAAATCGTTTTGTCAAAAGAAACCGACAGAGAAAGAGTTTCAAGCGCGGTAGAGCAGGGGTTAAAACTTGGAAATGGCGAACTAATTGTTTCAATTGTAAAAGACCCGGGTTTTACGATTCCGGAAAAACCAAAGAAAATGCAAGATGAATTTTTTTCCGAAAAGTTTGCTTGTCCTGTTTGCAATATTTTTCTGCCGGAAATTGAACCAAGAATATTTTCCTTTAATACTCCGCACGGCGCCTGCCCCGAATGCAATGGACTCGGAACCATTTTAACAATTGACAGAGAATTGGTTTTTAATAAAAACCTCTCAATCAGCGAAGGTGGAATTATGCCGTTTTCCAATCTGTTATCCCACGATACCTGGTTTTCAAGAACTTTTAAGGTTTTTGCAAAAGAAAACGGAATTTCCTTAACAGACAGAATGTCCGAAATTAACGAAGAAAAAAAAGAAATGCTCTTAAAAGGCACCGGAGATAAAGAGTATTACGTAGAAGGCGAAAACAGGTGGGGCAGGGAAACAAGCATTTATGAAGAATTTAAAGGAATTATTAATGAATTGAAAAATAAATATGAGTCTAGCGAATCAAGCTGGGTAAAAAGCCAGATTGAAAAATATATGCGCTATGAAACCTGTCCTTTATGCAAGGGCGCCAGACTTAAAAAAGAAGCCCTGTCTATAACCATTGACGGAAAATCAATTGTTAACGTTAGTGATATGTCAATTTCCGATTCTTTTACTTTTATTAATTCCTTAAGTCCTAAAATTTCACAACGTGAGCAGGAAATAAGCAAAATTATTTTAAAGGAAATAAAACAACGGTTAATTTTTTTGCTTGACGTAGGCCTTGATTATTTAACTCTATCCAGAGGCGCCCAGTCTTTGGCTGGGGGTGAAGCACAACGAATTAGGCTTGCCTCCCAGATCGGAAGCGGCTTGACAGGAGTTTTATATGTTTTGGATGAACCTTCTATCGGACTTCACCAAAGGGACAATAAAAAATTAATAGATACTTTAAAAAAATTAAGGGATCTTGGAAATACGGTTTTGGTTGTGGAGCACGACGAGGAAACAATGCGCCAGTCTGATCTTATGATTGATTTTGGACCGGGAGCGGGGGAACAAGGCGGCGAGATTATTGTTAAAGGCACAATTGACGAGGTAATAAAAAACCAAAAGTCACTAACCGGACAATTTTTATCGGGCAAAAGAAAAATTAAAATTTATTCAAGTAAATCGGAGAATGAATCGTCAAATAAGTTAATGATTACGGGCGCAAACGAACATAATCTTAAAAATATTAATGTTACTATCCCGCTAAATAAATTTGTTGTAGTTACGGGAGTTTCAGGGAGTGGAAAATCAACTTTAATAAATGATATTTTGTACCATGCGTTAATGCAGATCGAAAACCCTTTTCATAGGCAAAAACCGGGAAGCTATAAGGAAATTGCTGGTTACCAAAATATAAAAAATGTCTTTATGATCGACCAGTCTCCGATCGGAAGAACACCAAGAAGCAATCCTGCGACCTACACCGGCGCTTTTACATACATAAGAGATTTATTTGCAAAAACTAAGGAAGCAAAAATGCGGGGATACGGTCCGGGACGATTTTCCTTTAATGTAAAAGGCGGAAGATGCGAAGCCTGCGAAGGAGAGGGACGAATAAAAATCGAAATGCAGTTTCTTCCCGATATTTACGTAACCTGTGAAGTCTGTAACGGCATGGCATATAACAGGGAAGCGCTGGAAGTAATGTTTAACGGGAAAAATATTGCCGAAGTTTTAAGAATGTCTGTTTCCGAAGCTTTAAATTTTTTCTCGTTTGTCCCCGGATTATCTCATAAATTACAAACGTTAAACGACGTAGGGCTATCCTACATAAAGCTTGGACAGCCTGCGCCGACTTTATCCGGAGGAGAAGCGCAAAGAGTAAAACTTGCTTCCGAGCTTTCTAAAAGAGGCTCAAACGCATTATATTTACTTGATGAGCCAACAACCGGCTTACATTTTGCTGATCTGGAAAAATTATTGATGGTCTTAAGAAGATTAGTCGATCAGGGAAATACCGTAATTGTAATCGAACATAATCTTGATGTTATTAAGAACGCTGATTATATAATTGACTTAGGTCCAGAAGGTGGGGAAAAAGGCGGAGAAATCGTGGCCGTAGGCACACCAAGCGATATTGCAAGGGCACAGAAATCTTACACAGGACAGTTTCTTAAAAAAGTACTGGAAAAGTAAAATGGTAAAAAAATATTTTATATTCTTAACATTTATTCTGTTTTTTTTATGTTTTACTTCAAAGTATTCTTTTGCCGACACAAACTTTAGCACCGACTATAACGTCTATTACAGCGTAGACAACAACGCAAATACCCATGTAAAAATAAACGTCACATTAACCAACCTCTCGCAACGGTATTATTCTCCGTCCTACGCGCTTACGGTTGGTTTTAAACAGATAGAAAACTTGATTGCCTCAGATTCCAACGGAATTCTTAGCGTTAAACTAGCAAAATCCGAAAAGGGAACGGATATTAATTTTAACTTTAACAAACCTGTAACAGGAACAGGCAATAAACAAATTTTTACAGTTGAGTTTGATACAAATGAAGTTGCGGAAAATATCGGCAATGTTTGGGAAGTAAATATTCCCGGCCTTTCGCCAACAAGCGATTTTACAAGTTTTAATGCTACATTAATTTATCCCGCTTTTCTTGGAAAACCAGTTTTTATAAAACCCAACTATCCAAACATATTAAATTCCCCAGGAAATACGATTTTATTTACAAAAGACGAACTGGGGAAAAGCGGTATTTCGGTTGCTTTCGGCTCGTCTCAAATTTATGACTTTAATTTAGAATATCATCTTAAGAATTCAAATTTATTTCCTATAGAAACCGAGATTGCTTTGCCGCCTGTCACAAATTACCAAGATGTGGTTATTAATCAAATTATCCCAAGACCTGTTAATGTAAAAGAAGACCAGGATGGAAACTGGCTTGCGCAATATTACTTATCGCCGTCAAAATCTTTAATAGTTGACGTTAACGGGAAAGCAAAAGTTAAATTAAACGGTGAAAAAAATATTTTATCCGTAAACCAAACGAATGAATACTTAAAAAGTCAAACGTACTGGGAAGCCTCAAGTCCTTACGTAAAGCAGGCTTCTCAAAATCTAAAAACACCTGAAGACGTATATCAATTTGTTGTCGGAACTTTAAATTACGATTACAGCCGGGCATCGGAAAAAAAGCCCCGTCTTGGCGCATCTTTGGCTCTTAGCAACCCAAATTCAGCAGTTTGTCTTGAATTTACCGACCTATTTATTGCATTATCCAGAAGTATTGGAGTTCCCGCAAGGGAAGTAGACGGATACGCATACACCAAAAACAGCCAAGACCGTCCGCTTTCCTTAGGACAGGATATTCTTCACGCCTGGCCCGAATACTACGACAGAGACAAAGGAGCCTGGATAATGGTTGATCCGACCTGGGGGAACACGACTGGGGGAGTGGACTATTTTCATACCTTTGATTTTGATCATTTGGCATTTGTGGTTAAAGGAATTGACAGCACATATCCGATCCCTGCCGGTGGATATAAAATTCCCGGACAAAAAGACGAAAAAGATGTCGACGTAAAATTAAGCAAGGGTTTTAATGTTAATCGGGATTTTGATATTAAAATAAACGTTACCCCATCGATTTTGCCTTTTATGCCAATAAAGGGAGAGGTTGTAATCGAGAATACCGGAAACTCACTGTTAGACCCTCAGGAAGTAAAAATCATTTCAAAAGATTTAAATCCACAAAACAAATCAGTAATTATCTCCGAAATTCCGCCTTATGGATTTTTATCCGTACCGATTATTTTTAATAATATACCATTTTTGACAAACGAAAATGATATCATTACAATACAAGTCGGAAATAAAGAGTTTGTAAAAGAAGTTAAAATTTCCCCGCTTTATAGGAATATTTGGATCTTAGGAGGTGTTATTTTTGTTATATTCATCATCGTCATATCGATCATTACCGGAAGAGCCAGGCGTTTACCAATTTCTTAATGAAAAAGGGGATGTAATCTACGTTGGAAAAGCAAAAAACTTAAAAAGCAGAGTTTCTTCCTACTTTACACACGGAGATCTGGGATATAAAACCGCGCTACTTGTTTCCCAGATTAAAGAAATAAAAACTGTTGTTGTAAATTCGGAGATTGAGTCCCTACTTTTGGAGGCAAACCTAATTAAAAAATACTCTCCGAAATTTAATATTAAATTAACCGACGGCAAAGCATACCCTCTAATTAGAATTACCATAAAAGATAAATATCCAAAAGTTTTAACTGCCAGAAAAGTAGATGATAAGCGTTCAATTTATTTTGGGTCTTATCCGAATGTCGGCGCAATGAGATTGGTTTTGAAAACAATCAGAAGAATTTTTCCTTTTGAATCAACCTTGAACCATTCCAAAAAGACCTGTCTTTATTATCATCTCGGGTTATGTCCTTGCTGTGAATACCACGGAGATGGTGATTATAAAAAAACTATACAAAGAATAATAAAATTTTTAGAAGGACAGACAAAAAGCGTAATTAAAGATTTAGAAACGGAAAGAAATTCCCTGAGTAAAATTGAACATTACGAGGAGGCTAATTTAATTCAAAAGAAAATTGACGCAATAAAATATGTTACAAGTCCTGTCTACAAACCCTTTGAATATGAATTAAATCCAAATTTAAAGATTGACATTAGGCAAAAAGAAACTGCTCTCTTACTGGAAATCTTACAAAATCACGGAATAAATATAAAAAAAATAAACAAAATAGAGTGCTTTGATATCTCTAATATATCAGGCAGTTTTGTAACAGGTTCTATGGTAGTTTTCGAAAATGGTGATGCAAAAAAAAGTGAATACAAGCGATTTAAAATCAGAAGTGAAGTTAAAGGAAAACCGAACGATGTTGCTGCAATTTCTGAGATTATAAATAGAAGACTAAAACACTCTGACTGGAAGTTTCCCGACTTAATTATAGTTGATGGCGGCAAAGGACAAGTCTCTTCTGCCCGCAATGAGATTCAAAAGAGCAAATTAAATATTCCGGTAATTGGTCTTGCCAAAAAAGAAGAAACGATTGTTACGTCAGATTTAAAAGAGATAAATCTTTCACGAAACAATCAGGCACTTTATTTAATTATGAGGATACGTGATGAAGCACACCGTTTTGCAATTTACTATCATCGAAAACTCAGATCAAAAAATATTTTTAATTAGCTATATTCTTGTAATTTTATAGCTATAAGGAAGATACAAAAATGCGGCGGGAGAATCGTCCAAAAGATATTTTTGAAAATCGGAGTAAATTTTCTGCCTTTCATTAAAATCAACCGTTTTTCTACCGTCTTCCAATAGTTTATCTATTCTTAAGTTTTTATAATTAGTTATGTTATTATCTTGACCCGAATGCCACAGAGTATATTGATCGGGATCTTTTGAGACATTGAAATCTCCTAAAAAAACCTGAAAATTATCAGGCAAGCTGTCGGTTGTTTTTATATCCGTGCTGATACCGATATTTGACCAGGATTGTTTAATTTGCTTTGCAAGATCTTCATATTTTGAAAGGGTTGTAATCGTTAGTTTTAATTTTGCACCGCCAGTAGCAGACGCTGATTCCGAAAGCAAAAGTTTTGAATGAGTAAAATCTTGTGCATATGTGTTTACAGAAGCTCCGTTTGTCCAGATGCTATCCGAAAAGGGACCGCGATTAGTCTGCCCGTTTTTAAAATTATCCGGAATTGCGTAAGAAAGCGCCTGTCTTATTCTTTTTTCTGATAAAACTGGGTCATTGTTATTAAAAAACAAAGTAACCAATTTATATTTGTCAACGGTTTTTACTACATCCGTATTTTTAAAATTCACTAAGGATACATTATTATAAATTACGTCGCTTAGTCCTTCAGCTACCCTAACTTCTCCCAACACATAAGCATCTTTTAAGGCTTTGTCTGTTGGATATATTTGATAAGAAATAATATCATAATCGTTTTTTGCAGATACTAAATCCACGGACTGAAGAAAATCTCCGTTTAAATTTATGTCTTTTATTTTGTAATCGGAGACACCTACGTAATTTTTCTTAAACACGGGTTTTGAAACAGTAACTAAAAACGGCGCATAATTGTCTTTTAATTTAAAAATAATAGTATATTTATCTGGCCTTTCTTCTTTTACATCTAAAAAATTGTAGTGGATAGCTTCAGAGTCAAAGGGAGTTCCGTCCGTAAACGAGAGACCTTTTTTAAGACGGAATACATAAGTTTTGCCGTTATCCCTGATTTCCCATCCCGCAGCAAGATCAGCCTTTGGTAAACCATCGCTGCCTATTTTTGTTAGACCCCTGCCTGCTTTTGCAATAATTTCTTCAGGTAGATTATCGGAAGTATATACCCCGGAAAGCCCCACTGTTTCTTTTTGCACAAACGGAAGCCTGGTAGACACATAAGAAAAAGCTATTCTTAAAAGAAAAAATGCAATCAGCCCAAACAAAAAGCACAAAAGGATAGTTTTTCCCCATTTTTTAAAATATGCTTTAACAAGCCAAAAAAAGAGACGCCTTCTTTTTAGAAAAATCATATTTTTTTAGCGGGTAACAAGGAGCAATATAGACACGATGGCAAACGCAAAAGCTAAGAAAACCGTTGCATACACCAATAATTTTTCTACGCTTCTTTTGCTTCTGTAAAATTCTCCGCCGCCCCCAAATGCGCTAGATAAACCTGTGCCTTGGGATTGAATTAATATTGCTCCGATTAATAATGCTGCAATAATAACTTCAATAATATAAAGAATCATTAGGAGTAATTATAACTTTTCGCTTGCTAAAATTGCAAGCTTTTTACTTTTTAGAAATCCATTTCATAAACCCGAATAGAACCGACTGAAGACCGGCAATCACAATAAAAGCAAAAAAAGTTCCTATTGAAATTTTGGGGATAATAAATCCTAAGTACGACGCACCCGAAAAAGTAAAACCCGAAATATTTACACTTGGAATAAAAACCGTTAAAACATAAAAAATAATTCCGTTTGTTACAACCGAAAAAAGTCCAAGAGTTACTACATTTAAAGGGAGAGAAATTAAATTTAAAAGAGGCTTTAATAATTTAAATAAAAATGTTAAACACAACCCGGCAACAATATAAGTAACAATTCCGCCCGATATTTTAAGCCCGGAAACAACCTGAGCAATCAAGAATAAGCAAAGAGCATTTAAAAGCGTATTTCTTAGAATTGCTTTCATACTTTTATCGTAACAACTGAGGGGATTGTATGTCAATTTACTTAACTTGCAATATTATTTAATCGAGGGTATTATGGTTAAATGAACAGGATTAAGTGTCCTCATTGCGGCAAACAAGTAGAAATTTCCGAAGCAATAAAACATCAGGTTGAAGAATCCGTTAGAACAGAAGAAAAAGAAAAAAGTAGACTTGAAATTGAGAAATTAAAAAAAGAGATAGAGGAAAAAATAAAGAAACGATTAAAAGATGATTTGGAATTTAAAATGAAGAATTCCGAAAATGAACTTGATGAAGCAAAGAAAAGAAATAAGGAACTTCAGGAACAACTTTTAGAATTAAATAAAACACTGCGTGAAATAAAAGATTCTTCAGACAGACAAGAGCTGGAAAACCAAAGGAAACTTAATGAAGAACTTGAAAAAATGAGAGAAGACGTAGGCAAAACTGCGAAACTAAAAGAATTGGAACTAGAAAAAAAGCTATCTGACACTCAAAAAGCCCTAGAAGACGCACAAAGAAAATCAAGACAAGGTTCTCAGCAACTACAAGGTGAGGTTATGGAGTTAAATTTAGAAGAACAATTAAAAGCGACTTTTTCTTATGACGAATTTTCTCCTGTTCCAAAAGGAATAGAAGGAGCAGATATTTGGCAAAAAGTAAGAAATAAACATGGACAGGAAGCAGGATCTATTGTATGGGAAATAAAAAGAACTAAGGCATTTAGTAAAAGCTGGCTGCCAAAGCTTAGGGAAGATTGCCGTAAAGTAAACGGAAGTATCGCTATTCTAGTTACGGATGTTTTACCCGATAACATAGATTTTTTCGGTAGGGAAGCAGGTGTGTGGATTAGCTCTTTTGAACAAGCACTTGTTCTAGCAAATGTGCTAAGAGATAGTCTATTACAACTTGCTATTGCAAAATCATCTGCATCGCATAAAGATGAACATTTACAGGAAATATATGAATACATAACCAGTGAAGCTTTTAGGCATAAAATTGAGGCTCATTTTGAAAGTGTAAAAACTTTAAGAGTTGATTTAGATTCGGAAAAAAGAGCAATGGAGAGAATTTGGAAGAAAAGAGAAGTAGAAATTCAAAGATTGGACAGAAGTATGTCGCAAATGTTTGGTGAAATTCAGGGAGTAGTAGGCCCACAACTTGAAGCTCCAAAAAATTTAGAAATCGAGGCAGGCGATGAACCCAAGCAAGAAGAAATTCTTTAAGCCTTCTTTTAAAGAAGAAAAAATCCTCTGGAAAAAAGGTTTTAAATACGTTATCGGAATTGACGAAGTCGGTAGGGGATCTTTCGCCGGGCCTGTGGTTACCGCAGCCGTTATTTTTGACCCGAAAAAATGTACTCCTGAATTATTGAAAGAAATTGACGATTCTAAGAGATTAAAATCTTTACAAAGAAAGAGATTATCCAAAGAAATTAAAAACCAAGCAAGCTTTTGGGAAATAAGCGTAGTCGGAGTTTTATCAATTAACAAAGTCGGTATCGGCAAAGCGACAAATATGGCTTTTAGAAAATCGTTGGGAACGATAATAAAATTACTGAACGGAAAGACGCATTATGTTTTAATTGACGGATTTCACATTAAGTATGTCCACGACGTTGGTCTAAAATATCAAAAAGCAATTATAAAAGGGGATCAAAAAAGCATTTCTATTGCTGCCGCGTCAATAATTGCCAAGAATCACAGGGACAAAATTATGAAAACCTTATCAAAAAAATATCCAGAATATGGTTTTGGCAAAAACAAAGGATATGGAACAAAAGAACATCAAGAAGCAATCAAAAAACACGGCTTAACCAAAATTCACCGAACTGTTTTTTGCAAAAATTTTTTATCTGCTTAGCTTATCTCTTTCTTTAATTAATAATGAGTAGAGCCGAAGAAGACAGAAAACCATTACAAATTGATTACACACGAGATTTTAAAGTTTTAAAATCAAGATTACCAGTCGGACAATATCGAGTGACTGATTTAGGACAAGACTAAGTTTTGGAAGGTATTTCGGATTACCCTCTAAAAATTGATTCTATCTATCTATTATTCTCTTCACCTAATTATCCTAATTCAAGAAAAATTGATTATGATTATTACGGTATCACTAAAATCACGGCAAGCAAAAAAGATAGCGATAGAAAACAAAGTCAAAAAACAGAACCAATTGAAGACAAAACTGTTGCAATAAATGCTGTAGGCAGGGGTTCTCGCAGTGTTCAAAAAACAGTTCTGCCAACCATATTGGCAACCGGAGAGAATTTGCATTTAGAAAGTTTTTCTTTTTCAACTGTAAATTATATGCTTGGTAAAACAGTAAGCGTTTCTTTTGAATCAAAAGATGGCTTAATCGATGTTTCAGTGGACAAACGGTTATCGAGAAAAAAGCAAAAAATACTTCATTCATGGCTAGAAAATCTTCCCGCTAGGCCAACAATTCATGATGGAGCTGTTATTGTATTTGAAAGAAAACCAAAAAAAACCGCTAAAACACAATAGCCACGATTTCAAACATAAAACATAATTTAGATATTTAATTGAATTGATTGTTTTCGTCTGCTAGAATGGCTTTGTACGCCTGACAGACAATTACAATTAAGAATACGAGACGTAATATTTCAGGATAAAGAAAGATTTGAAAGTATTTATTGTTTCGAGTACAATTAATAAATGCGAGTATGTAGCAGATGCAAGCAAGAGAAGCCAGAAGATGATTTTAATTTTAAAAATAAATTAAAAGGATTAAGACAATATCACTGTAAAGATTGTAGTCGTTTATATATAAAATTACACTATAATAAAAATAAGGAATATTATTTGCAGAAAGCCTATCGAAGAAACCAAAAAATAAGAAGTGAAATTAAAACTTACATATGGAATTATTTAACTAATCATCCATGCGTAGATTGCGGAGAAAACGATCCAATTGTCTTAGAATTTGATCATATAGGTGTTAAAATTGCAGCGATTTCAGAAATGCATCGTAATTATACACTAGAAAAAGTTAAATTCGAGATAAGTAAATGTCAAGTAAGATGTGCTAATTGTCATAGGAGAAAGACAGCGAGAAAGGGAAGATGGAATAAAAGATTTCTAGCCCCCGTAGCTTAACGGATAAAGTACTGGTCTTCGGAACCAGCAATGGAGGTTCGATTCCTCTCGGGGGCGCAAAAACGAGGGCCGCTAGCTCAACTGGCAGAGCAATTCCCTCTTAAGGAATAGGTTCAGAGTTCGATTCTCTGGCGGCTCACCGAAGGCGAACATGTTCTTGTCGGCATCACAAATGCCTTGGTATAACGGGCTAATCTATAATTTAATTTTCAAACATTACTGCTAATTATTTGGCCTCAAATTTTTATTACCCGATTGTATGTTCGAACTAGATTGAGGCTAAACTTGACAAATCTAATACTATCTAATATAATCTAACCTAGTTAGGTATAAGGAGTAATTTATGCTTAAAAAAACTAAATTTGACAGAAGATTAAGTATTATTCCTTCTGAGATTATAACAAAAATAGCTCGTGTTGATGAGTTGAAAGGTCAGTGGTCTGCTTCGGCTAATCTTAACCCCTACCTTCTGGGAAGACTCAAAAGATCGGTACTAATTACGTCAACCGGTGCTTCAACCAGAATTGAAGGTGCGAAACTCTCCGATGAAGATATAGAAAAGCTAATGCAAGGCATTGCGATGCAAAAATTTGCCGATCGTGACCTGCAAGAAGTTCAAGGCTATTATGAATTATTGCAAAATGTTTTTGAAGCTTGGGCTACTATTAAATTTTCTGAAAATACCATAAAACACTTTCATCAAGAGCTTTTAAAATACGTGGAGAAAGATAAACTGCATAGAGGTAAATACAAAAGCAGAGAGAACCAAGTTGAAATGGTTGATGAAAAAGGGAAAAGAATCGGTGTTTTATTTAAAACCACACCTGCTTATCTGACACCAAAATATATGCAAGAGCTCGTGGAATGGACTAGCGGAGCTTTAGAAAACAACACATACCATCCTCTTTTAATTGTAGCAAGTCTCTTAATTGAATATCTAAATATTCATCCTTTTGAAGATGGAAACGGTAGACTTTCTCGTGTTCTCACAAACTTGCTTCTTATTAAAGAGGGGTACTTATATATGCCTTATGTTTCTCATGAAAAACTGATTGAAGATCAAAAACCTGCTTATTATATAGCTTTGAGGAAAAGTCAAAAAACTTTTGGCACCAAAAAAGAAGATATTGTTGATTGGCTTAATTTTTTCTTAGATATTATACTTGCTCAGGCAAAAGAGGCCATAGATCTTATTTCTTCTGAAAATATTGAAACAATACTGTCCAGCAAGCAATTGGCTATCTGGAATTATCTCCAAAGCTTATCTGAGGCGACTCCTCAAGAAATAGCTGATAAAACTGGTATCGCTCGTTCAACAGTGAACAAAACAATTATGAAGTTGCTCACCCTTAAAAAGATTGATAGATTCGGTCTTGCAAGAAGTGTCCGCTATAAAATCGCAGAGAAGTAACAACTATTCTAAAGATCCCTGGTATTCTTGTCTCAAAAGCTCCCAAGAGGCTAGAATTTGTACGGCATTAGGTCCCGACGGGTCACACGAAGCTAAATTACTGTTAGTTTTGCTAAATATCATAAATCCGAAGCTATAAAAGTTCGACTACCTGGTAGTTGTTTAAAAAATGTCTATATTTCAGTTAAGTGTTTTTAGTAATTATTGAAGCTATGAACAGGATTAAATGAGATATTCCCACATTTATTAGAAACAGAAATTAGTTAAATTAGCTTTAACAAAAAGGCTTTGTCCGCTTTTCCAATCGCTGCGATAAATATATTATCTTTTGTAAAAAGCTTAGCTGAGTCTCTAATTTCACTATTAGTAATTTTCTTATATAAGCTTATTTTATCTTCGACACTGACCACGTGCAGGGGGTTTAGCAGTTCCTGTAAACCATACCACCTTACATAGTCTTGACCTGTCTCAGTATTAACCAAAATGCTTCCAGCTAGATGACTCTTCGCCATTTCAATCTCGCCATTTGAGAATTTACCATCTGCGAATCGTTTAAATTCTTGTAGAATTATTGAGGCAACTTGATTCACGTTTTCATGCGCTACGGTAACATTAAGAAAAAGATACCCTGTATCGCTCAAGTTATCATGAAAAGAAATCCATGTGTATATGAGACCTCCTTCATCCCTTAATTTTTGAATCAATGGTGCGCTGAAATAACCTGCTAGCATTTCTTTTAAAACATCAAATCTATATTTTAACGGAGAATCAAAGGGAACCGTTTTTATTCCAACAGACAATGAAGTTTGATAGTAAGACGGATCAATATGAACAAAAACATGATTATCGTTTTTAGGAGTAAGAGAAACAATATTTTCTTTCTTGTAACTTCTCTTATCTTTTTCAGAATATTTATCGACCACTTTTTGAATGAAAGATGGTTTAAAGTCACCAGCTACGAGTACAACAGCGTTTTCAGGCTGAAAATATTTGGAAATAAATAGTTCCACATCAGGCTTAGAAATCAACGATATATTTTTCGAAGTACCGGAATACGGTCTAGCCAAATTTGTACCTCGAAAAAATAAAGGAAACCAAGCATAATCCCAAATCGCCCTTGATGGATCAGCTTTATTTCTGAGAATTTCTTCTTCTATAACTCCCTTCTCCTTTTGGATCTCCGAATTAGAAACGTGTGGCTCAAATACTGTTCCCATTAACAATTTTAATCCGTCTTCGAGATTATCTTTTGGTAAATGTATCGTATGTTCTTGATGTTCTATCCACGTAAAAGCGTCACGCCATCCACCATAACTTTCTACGGCTTGGGCTAAATTATTAAATTTAGGGGAACTTTTTGTAGTATTAAAAACAATATGTTCAGCAAAATGAGAAATTCCTGGCCTATCTTTGAAATCAAATCTAAACCCACCCCTAACATAAACCGCCATTGTTACCGCATTCGTAGACAAACCAGAGATTGTTACAACTTTAAGACCATTCTTTAATACCTTCTTCGTGTATTTCATGGCTTACCGACTGCAATCAGATACAAAGTAAATTCTTTTTGCAAATCAATATCTAATAATTTATCAACTTCTTGATCGATATATCCCCCTAACGCACAACTACCTAAACCAAGTTCAGTTGCTAGTAGACAGATGTTTTGACCCAAATGCCCTGCTTCAAGAAGTGCATATCTATATCCTCTCTCTCCATATTTTATTCTTGTTCTGTCTAAAACGCCAGTAATTATAAATATCACTGCCGTGGTTGCTGTCCATTTTTCACCATTAGTGTTTTTGGTAACCCAGTATCTTAGATCTTCTTCTAAAAGCAACTCTAAAGAATTCTCTTTTACGTTGTAATGATATAAACCATTTTTTATTTCCTCGCAATTTAGCACAAGAGGATAAACTTCTAATGGATATCTTGCACCTGCTGATGGATAAGGTCTTCTACTTTCGTCTAAAGTTTTACCTAAATTTATTAATCCACAAGATGCAAATAGTAGATACGATAACTCTTTTTTTGATATTGGAATATTTGAAAAATGCCTGACTGAAGATCTTTTTCTAAAGATATCACTAAGTTTATTCGCCTGAAATTTTATTTCATTAAGTTTAATTTTATTCATGCGAGGATATGTTTTAAAATAAATTTTAATCCATGATTTAGGCGTATTCTTACTGGTAAGTTTATTGGGAGGATCTAGTTTTTTATTGTTTGTAGAGATATGAAATTTATCAGAGATAGATTGTTCTCCTTCTAGTTTTTCCAATAATTTTCGGGTGTAATGTTTTTTCATAAGAACGGATGGGGTATTTTGTTTAATTGTTCTTTTCTTCTGGGGGTTTGCAAAAATCCCATCCTAATAGGAACGTTAAACAAGCGCTCTGATTTTAAATAAGAGTCTCTTTCATCTAAATATAACGGCTGCAGTTTTGGAATAACTGCTTTTATTACTGAAAATCCGTATTTCGTAACTTTTTTATCAGCTATGTTGACATAAAAAGCTTCAATATTTTTCTTCATTAAGAATTTAATGATTTTTTTTAAATCATTTATGTCTGAATTTTTCTTATGACTTATATCGATCTTTTTAAAATTCTTGCTTTTTAGCCAAAAATCGATATGTTTCATCGCAGTAACAGGAAACCAAAAATGCGCTCTATCTTCGACAGAAACAATCTTCCCTGTTCTTTTATAGTTTGGATCCATGTATATAAATTTATCCCTTACCCATGACCTAACCATAAGCGATTCCTCAATCGCTCCTATAATGTCTTCCTCTATATCAAAACCTGCCTTAAGTCCCACCGATATTGATGAGCCAAATCCTGTTCTGTCTATCGTTATTGCTGCAAATACTGGAACCTGCAAGTCTGTTGTAAGGTCAAAAACGTTTATCTCCAATTTATATCTTTTAAGCGACCGTAAAATATTATTGATTACACCACTTCCTATCGATGATAAATCTATCCTAGGAGAAGAAAGTTTATTAAGATAATGTATCATGAATGCATCCCTTTCGATGACTTCGCAAATACCCCTATATAAAGCTCCTTCCAGAGAGGACCCTGCAGCAGCACCTGTTGATATCAGGAAACGTAATGTCGGTTCGGAATATTGATAGACATATGGTACGTATATTAGCTGTGCGGGAATTAGAACATTTTCATCAGAAATTAAAGATTTACCCTTAACCCAATTAATTTTTGTTTTCTTTAATTTCTCAATTTGACTTTTTCCCTTCGAAAAGGAAGTGATTTCTTCCAAGCTTATAATCGATTTATGAAGATTGTCTAAATTTTCATAGCTTTCTTTAATAAATTTTTTATTATTATTTCCACTTAGCGAATATCTTTCAACTGTTTCTCCCAGAACCTTTAACAAAGCTCTTTTCTTATTAAAAGATATGCCAGCCGCTCCAGCTTCTTCGCTATTTTCGCTATCAAATTTATCCTTAAAGTTTATTGCATATCTATAAAGTTTTGGTTCATCATTATACGAAGCTAATTTGTTTGCAGTTTTTACGATTTCCGGATAATCACTCACAAATTGAGAGCCTTTCTCAATAATATAATCAATGTGCTTTAAAGAAGAAAACATTTTAAAATAACACCATTTATCTAAGAGAAAAAATCTCCAACAGTTGTTTGTAAATAGATTTCAGATTATCTATCTATTTACTTAACGGGAGCTTTCTCCCTAACTTCCGCTGTTACACCTTTATAACCATTGCAGGAAACGCATGGCTTGCATCCCCTACAAGGCGGAGGCTGACATGGTACAAGAATGTCGTTTCTTGTTCCCTCTGCAGAAAACTCTTTCGCGTCAGAAATTTCTAACCCTGATATTAGCTCTCCTTTTACTGCCATATCTTTTCACCTCCTTTTAACCTAATATTTATTCTTTAATACACCCTTTTTACATAAAAGTCAACGATCCGATCTGTATGCGGGTTTTTATTTAACATATGGCAATCTTTATTTTCATCACGAAGCCTGTAAATCCTGCGCAGTTATCTGACAATTTCGTAAAAACACTTTATCTTTCAAATAGTGCTTTTAGCTAAATAGAAGCTGAAAACAGGGGATACTGAGATATTTCCGCATTCTTAAGATAAAGCCACTAAGTTAAACTCCTGAAAAGTCTCATAAATTCTGATAAAATGGTCTTGTAGCGAGTTCCACCTAAGAGAGGTCTCGCTCACACGGATATTTTAGCCTCAAGAAGACTTCTTTTGTAATTCTTTTATAACAGGGTTTAAGTAAATATCAGTTCTTAATTTTATTATTTGATTTAATGTTAACCATTGATATGCACAGTGTTCATTTTTATCAATAACTACTTTATCGCCTAAACATTGTGCAATATAGGTAATCCTGACTGTATGCTTGGTGGGAACTCTTAGTATATCTTGAGCAGCAAGTATTCTATCTATCTTTTTAATTCTAAGTCCTGTTTCTTCTTTTACCTCTCGTTTTAATCCCTTAAATAGTTCTTCTCCCGGTAGTATTCTTCCCCCTGGAATGTCCCATTTTCTGATTGAATTGTTAACATATGGTTTTGTTCTTTTAAGGAAAAGATATTTTCCAGGTGAAGAATATAAAAGAACTTTTACTCCTATTTCAAAAATTCTGTCTGAAGAAATGTTTGCATTCATCTGCATTATTATATCACCAAGATATTAAACCTCTGAAAAGTATTATAAATTCTAATAAAATGGTCTTGTAGTGAGTTCCACCTAACGAGGGTTTCGCTCACATGCGCAGGGAATATCTATTACTTTAGATAATTCGAGGCTGTTCGAATCGCATTCTCCGAACATACCAATCTAGACCCATTATATTATTTTAATACCGGGCTATCTCGGATTTGAAAGTAAATAAGTATATCTTTTCTTCGAGAATAATATACAATGCAAATGAAGCACTCTAAAAAAGGAATGTCTCAAATCATATTCTATTGCAAAAGCGTAAATGATGAATGATTGTATAAATAAGATTTTAAACCTGCGTGTGATTACTATATTTAACAAGATCTGCTACAATACGGTGAATTATTATGGATATTGAATTAGAGCAACCCAGGGGAGAAAAAAGAGTTCTAACAGGAATGAGAACAACAGGAGAGCTTCATCTTGGACATTATGTGGGAGCATTAGAAGAATGGCTGAGAATTCAAAATGAAGGAACTTACGAATGTTATTTTCTATTAGCTGATGTACAGGCACTAACTACGCACGCAAAAAACCCATCTTTATTAACGCAATCAGTAAGAGATGTCGTTAACGATTGGTTAGCAGTAGGTTTAAATCCAAATTTACCAAATATTCACTTCGTTTTACAGAGCCAAATACCAGAAAGAGCCGAGCTTTCTATAGATCTTATGATGATTGCGAAATATGGAGAGGTGATGAGAAATCCAACACTAAAAACAGAATTAGAAAATCAACCAGATGCTTCTATGGGTTTCATGGCATATCCTGTTGATCAAGTCGCAGACATATATATGGTTTCTCCAATGCCTCCAAAAGAAGGGGATCAACTCTTAGTTCCTGTTGGCGAAGATCAAATACCACACTTAGAATATGCTAGAGTGCTTGCAAAAAGATTTAATAAGCAATATGGTCATGTATTTACCCCTTGTGAGCCTCTAGTTGGGAAAGTTGGTAGATTAGTTGGAATAGACGGAAAATCTAAAATGAGTAAAAGCTTAGGAAATACGATTTCTCTCTCTGATGATGAAGATGCAGTAAACTCTAAAATCAAAAGAATGTTTACTGATCCAAAAAGAATAAGGTCGGATATGCCCGGCGATACAGAAAATAATCCTGTATTTATATATCTTAGGGCATTTGATCCAATAATTGAAGAAGTGCAAGAGTTAACAGAAAGATACCAAAAAGGTAAGGTTGGTGACGTAGAAGTAAAAAGAATTTTGGCACTAAGATTAAATGAATTTTTAAATCCTATAAGGCAAAGGAGATCTGAGATGAAAAAAGTAGACATTAGAGAAATTTTAGAAGAAGGAACAAAGGCAACAAGAGAAGCAGCTCAACCTGTTATTGAAGCGGTGCGAAACAAAATGCATTTAGTTTATCCTGAAAGCTAAAATAGATTAATATTCTTTTCTTCTTTCTCCACCTTGTACTGAATAAATAAGACCTAAGAGCTCACCTATATTATCTGAATAAAGTGCATTATAGTTATTTACCAAAGAGACTTCACCTTTTATTAAAGACTTAGTTAGCATTTTTTTAATTTTTTTAATCCATTCTTGCCAATATCTAATTCTTCCAATACGAAGATCTACCCATCCAGCATCTACCCACTTTTCTATATTTGTTAAATTAATTGTTTTATCAAAGTTCTTTCCAGGAATGAAAATATGTCTTCCTCTTAAATATTCATTCCCCTCAAAAACAATAGGAAGACCAAAAGATAGAATTTGTCTTCTAATAATCTTATTATTTAAAATGTAACTTTTTGCGATTTTAGAAATTTCTTTAACATTTTTATTTTCGAATTTAGAAAATCCACCTAAAATTTCATTCAGGATAAATAATTCAAAAAGATGTTTGGAAACTGTTGGCCCTAAATTATTCGTAGCAATGCTTGGCACATTTTTATTTTTTTGTATTTTTTCTAATTCTTCTAATACAAATTATCGTTGAAATACAGCCGTATATGTAGGACTTAAGGCGACATAATCTAAAGAGGTAAGTATGTCGTTTTTCGTTGATCCTTTAGCGCACTCATAAACTGCTTGAGCAACTTCTTCTTTTGTAATGCTTTCCATTTGACCAAGCGAAGTAATCGCATACATTTCGTACAAACTATACGCACAGTTTTCGCCTGAATCTACAAACGGGATTTCTAAAGTTCCATATGTTTTAGCTTTTGGGTCTGGCAATAATTCATCTCCTAATTTAATTTTCTGGATATTGAGATTGTCTACGATGTCAATATTTTTACCATGCGATCTAAATTTTCCAAATTGTGTTGCCTGCCATCCTATTAGCGCAGCTGGGGTTAAAACCTTAACATTTATTCCCGGGGTGTAAGACATACTCCACATTAGTTGATGAAAAACTCCAGCCGCAGCAACTTTCCCCAGAATTCCAGATGACATTCCGGGCGTTGTAATAGCACCTGGAAACATAAAATACGCACATGGACAAAATGAAAGAATGGAAAAAAAGGAGTTGGTAAAAGCTTCAAGTCTATATCTAAGAATAATTAACAGCTTCAATTTACAATAAATTAGCCGTTTCTTTCACCGCTGCGCCGGATGTAATTTTTGCTAGAAGCTTAATGGGTGTATAATATAGATGTGAATTATTTATTAACCTATTTAATACCTCTAGTCGTAATTATCCTTGTTCTTGGAATAAAAGTTATAAAACAATACGAAAAAGCTGTAGTTTTCTTTCTTGGAAAATACACGGGAATGAAAGGCCCCGGTCTAATATTCATAATTCCTCTGTTCCAGCGAATGGTTAGAGTAAGTCTCCGAACTATTACTATGGAAATCCCATCCCAAAAAATAATTACAAAAGATAATGTTTCCATAGATATAGCCGCGGTAGCGTATTACAAAATCGTTAAAGCAGATAAGTCGGTTTTGGAAATTGAAAACGTATATAACGCCATAAATCAGATCAGCCAAACAACAGTTAGGAATGTTATTGGACAATTCAGTCTTGATGAGCTCCTAGGCCATACAGTTGATATAAATACAAAGATCAAAAATGTTATAGATAAACACACAGAGCCCTGGGGAGTACAGGTAAGCGCGGTAGAAATAAAAGACGTAATTTTGCCGGATAATATGCAAAGAGCTATGGCAAAAGAGGCAGAAGCGGAAAGAGAAAGAAGAGCAAAAATCGTTGCTGCTCAAGGAGAAATGCAAGCTGCAACTAAACTCGGGGAGGCGGCGGATATTATTACAAAACATCCGGTCGCCTTACAGCTCAGAACACTTCAAACAATGGCCGAGATAAGTACGGAGAAGAATTCAACTATTATTTTCCCTGCGCAATTTATGTCCACACTTCAGGAAGTAATTCAGACAATTTCAAAAGACAACGTCGGTAAAAAAGTCGGGAAATAGCTTCTCATCTCCTTCTCAGCAAATTTTTTTATTATTCTTGCGTTGTGAAAAATGTAATTGTCCTTTATAATTAAACAGTACTTATAATGAATTTTTTAAAATCCCCGTTTAAAAAGATTTTTCGATTTATCAAAAACCACAGAATAATATCCGTAATAATTGTTTTAATAATTATTGGGCTTGGATTTTACCTAAGACCAAAGCCACCAAAGCCCGTTCCGACTCAAACGGCTAAAAGAAGTAACTTTACTCAAACTGTCTCGGTTAGCGGGAGCGTGGATTCAAAATCGACAGTCACTTTAAGTTTTTTGGTTGGCGCAAAACTAACATATCTTGGGGTAAAAAGAGGTGACACGGTTACTGCAGGTCAAACAATTGCAGTGGAAGACCAAGCAACAGCTCAAAAAAATTTAGAGAGCGCTTTAATTGCATATTCAGAACAAAGAAATTCTTTTGATCAAACTCAAATTAACAATGGAAGTCGAACTCCGAGTGAATCACTTAATGACAATATGAAAAGGATTCTGGAAAATAATCAATATGACTTAAATAAAGCAATTGTTTCAGTGGAGCTTTCGGATTTGGCAAAACAGCAATCCGTTATAACAACTCCTATTTCAGGAATCGTTACTCAAGCGGGCGTTGAGGCTACCGGCGTAAATGTTGGTCCAACGACCACTTTTACAATTTCAGATCCAAATAAAATGGATTTTGTGATGGATGTTGATGAGGCCGATATATCAAAAGTAATACTCGGACAAACTTCCTCAATAACTCTTGATGCTTATCCAAATACCCCATTAAATCTGCCATTAACAAGTATTGATTTCATTACTCATCCAACTTCAACAGGGGGAAATGCATATAGCGTTCAGGTTGATTTACCATCTAATCCCGACTTAAGATACCGAATCGGAATGCAGGGAAATGCGGATATTATTACTGCGCAGGAAATGAACGTACTCTCGGTTCCTATTTCAAGTATTTTCGACAATAACTATATTTATGTTAAAAAGGGAATCCTTTATGAGAAAAGAAAGGTCATCTTGGGTATTCAGAATAATACGAATAGTGTGGTAGAGCAAGGCCTTTCAGAAGGGGAGCAAGTCGTAATTGATCCAACTCAAGTTCCTCAAAAATCAATAATTAACAGTCAATGAAAAGACAAACAGTAATAAGTCTTGAGAATATAACCAAAGACTACACGTCCGGTGATGTCACTACGAATGTTTTAAAAGGAATTAATCTCAAAGTAATGGAAAGCGATTTCACTGCAATAACGGGGCGTTCGGGATCGGGAAAATCAACAATGATGAATATTATTGGACTTTTAGATGTTCCTACAAAAGGAGTCTACTTTTTCAACGGACAAAAGGTCAATCAACTAAGTGAAGACAGATTAGCCTACATCAGGAATAAGGAAATCGGATTTGTTTTCCAGTCTTTTAACTTACTCCCAAGATCAAATGCGCTCGAAAACGTAATTCTTCCCGCTACATATGCCGGGGTGGGAATATCCGAAAGAACCGAAAAGGCTAAAAATCTACTAATTAAACTGGGAATGGAAGAAGAGATATATAAACGACCGAATCAGATGTCGGGCGGACAGCAACAACGTGTCGCAATCGCCCGTGCTTTAATGAATGACCCAAAATTAATATTGGCAGACGAGCCAACCGGAAATTTAGACACCAATTCAGGGCAGGCAGTGATGGCGATTTTAAAGGAGCTAAACAAGGAAGGCAAAACTATTGTACTAATAACCCACGAAGCCGATATTGCAAACCAGGCCAAAAAAACCATAAGGCTTTCCGACGGCCAAATTGTCGGACCAAGCAATGAAGAGTATTGATTTGTTTACATTGGCTTATAGAGCAATTGTCGTTAATAAACTGCGAAGTTTTCTGACAATGCTTGGTATAATAATCGGCGTATTTTCAATTATCATGCTTGTTTCTATCGGAACCGGCCTGCAGGCATATATTACCAAACA